>ERZ1047472.1195-NODE-1195-length-20640-cov-5.797717_pt1 | contig 20640 bp, 20 predicted proteins | sample MGYA00383095_ERZ1047472 | MGnify/ENA primary metagenome ERZ1047472 (study PRJEB29581, sample SAMEA5548365) | metagenome | biome: marine; feature: coastal; material: water | depth 1 m | study: Short-term variability in the microbial, nano- and picoplankton... | reverse complement strand
TTCGTGTTTTGTTGAGCCATTATGCGCTTTTTAGACGCAAACAAATCTACAAATAACTATTGAAACTTAAGAGAAAAAAATAAGTACTTTATGAACATATTTTTTTTCGAAATATCGAGTCGTGAAACTATGATTTTACAGCCATTAACTCAACATCAAAAATAAGATTTGCATTCGGAGGAATCACACCCCCAGCACCGCGACTGCCATAAGCCAAAGCACTGGGAATGACAAAGCGTGCTTTGTCTCCAACATTTAAAAGCGCAACGCCTTCATCCCAACCAGGAATCACTTGGCCCATACCCAAGATAAACTCAATGGGTTGATTTCTTTTGTAAGAGGAATCAAACACCGTTCCATCTGCCAATTGCCCTTTGTAGTGAACAGCTACAGTTTTATTTTTTTGGGCTTTCTCCCCATCTCCTTTTTGAAGAATTTGGTAACGCAAACCACTTTCGGTAGATTCAAAGCCTTTACCAAGCTTATCTAACTCAGCTTTAACAGCTGCTTTTTCCTCAGCTATGCGTTTTTCACGAGCCCCTTCAAAGGTTCTAAAAGCTTCTACAGCATGGAATGCTTTCGCATCTTCTCCATTTGCAATAATTTCTAAAGCTTCAATAGTATCACCTTGTGCGATGGCATCTACCACAGATTGGCCTTCAATTGTTTTTCCAAAAACGGTATGCTTACCATCTAGCCATGGTGTTGGGACATGTGTGATAAAAAACTGACTGCCATTGGTGCCGGGTCCAGCATTGGCCATAGATAAAATTCCGGGAGCATCATGTTTTAAATCTGGATGGAATTCATCATCAAATTGATACCCAGGATTGCCTGTTCCAGTCCCTTGCGGACACCCGCCCTGAATCATAAAGTCGGGGATGACTCTGTGAAACTTAAGGTCATTGTAATAAGGATCGCCTTGTTTTTTAATAGAATTTTCGAGATTTCCTTGTGCCAGTGCTACAAAATTACCTACCGTTCCCGGGGTTTTTTTATATTCTAATTCAAGTATTATATTTCCTTTAGGTGTGATAAACTTTGCGTAGAGTCCGTTTTTCATTATGGTGAATTTTTTTGAAGCACAAATGTATGAATGATTTATAGAAAAAAGGAATGCGCTTAATTAAATTTTAAATTAATTTGCGACTTCGCTCATAAATTTAATACGATAGAGCCTTAGCTCTTCATCGTCATAACCCCCGTCAAATTCTTCAACAGCAGCTTCAATTGCATCGGAATCGGATTCCATAAAATAATCGTGAATTTCTTCTTGCTGATCCTCATCAAAAATTTCATCGATCCAATAATTGATGTTGAGCTTGGTACCCGAAAAAACAATAGATTCTAATTCCTTGATAAAATCCGGAATGTCCATTCCCTTGGCATCGGCAATATCATTTAAGGGAAGTTTTCGGTCTACACTTTGGATGATAAAGAGTTTTAATGAAGAATTAGAACCTGTTGATTTGATGATTAAATCGTCTACACGAAGCACATCATTATCTTCAACATACTTGTTTATTAAGTCAATAAAATCATGACCATAACGTCTGGCCTTGCCTTCCCCAACACCGTGAATATTTTGTAATTCTTCAATAGTGATGGGGTATTTTAGTGCCATATCTTCTAAAGATGCATCTTGAAATATAGCAAAAGGAGGAACTTTTAATCTGTTGGCGTTAGATTTACGCAAGTCTTTTAGCATCCTTAGCAATGTTTCGTCGGCCTGTGATTTTGGCGCAACATAAGATGATGCTAATTCCGAATCGTCATAATTATGATCTTCTGTCATCAAAAAAGATTTTGGATGGTCCAAAAATTCTTTTCCTGTAGCTGTCATTTTCACAAGCCCATAGGATTCAATTTCTTTACGAATTAAGCCCTTTACCAAAGCTTGTCGCACCAAAGCGGTCCAAAAGGCTGTATTTATATCTTTACCGTCTCCAAAAAACGGTTGGGCGTTGGTTTTATGAGAATTGATCAATGCATTTTCTTCACCAACAATGACTTTTACAAGGTCTTTAATTTTGTATTTCTCTTTGGTTAGGGTTACAATAGATAATAGGGTTTTAACAGCATCCTTGGCTTCAATTTTAGCTTTTGGATTTCTGACATTGTCGTCCATATCTCCGCCAGCACCAGTCGCATTGTCAAATTGTTCTCCAAAGTAATGTAGAATAAATTTTCTTCGTGATACAGATGTTTCGGCAAGCGCCACAACTTCTTGCAATAACGCAAATCCAATTTCTTGTTCAGCAACAGGTTTACCAGACATGAATTTTTCCAACTTTTCAATGTCTTTATAGGCATAGTAGGCCAAACAGTGGCCCTCACCCCCATCACGACCTGCACGGCCTGTCTCTTGGTAATAACTTTCGATGCTTTTTGGCATGTCATGGTGAATTACAAAACGAACATCCGGTTTGTCAATACCCATTCCAAAAGCTATAGTAGCTACAACCACATCAATGTCTTCCATTAAAAACATATCTTGATGCTGAGAACGTGTCTTTGAATCCAATCCAGCATGGTAAGGTACGGCCTTGATACCATTGACTTGAAGGATTTGAGCCAAGGACTCAACACGTTTTCGACTCAAACAATAAATAATTCCTGATTTTCCTTCGTTTTTTTTCACAAATCGAATGATGTCATTATCGACCTGGCTGGTTTTTGGAAGGATTTCATAATATAAATTAGGCCTGTTAAATGAAGCCTTAAAAGTATTGGGACTGGACATTCCAAGGTTTTTAAGAATGTCTTCTTGAACTTTTGTTGTGGCAGTGGCTGTGAGGCCTATGATAGGAATGGCGTCACCAATTTGAGTAATAATTTTTTTTAAATTTCTGTATTCAGGCCTAAAATCATGCCCCCACTCACTGATGCAATGCGCCTCATCCACAGCCATAAAAGAGATGGTTTGCTGCTTTAAAAAGTCAATATTATCTGCTTTTGACAAAGATTCAGGAGCGACATATAACAGTTTTGTTATACCGCGCTTGATATCTTCTTTAACCTGATTGATTTCACTTTTTTTTAAAGAGGAGTTTAAAACATGTGCGATGCCTTCATTTTCTGAAATACCCCGTATAGCATCAACTTGATTTTTCATTAAAGCAATCAGCGGAGAGACAACAATTGCAGTTCCATCTTGCATTAAAGCAGGCAATTGATAACAAAGAGATTTTCCACCACCGGTTGGCATGACAGCAAAGGTGTCTTTTTTTGATAGAATACTATTTACTACAGATTCTTGAAGCCCTTTAAATTCGGTAAAGCCGAAATAAGATTTTAATGCTTTATGTAATTGATCAGATGAAATTTCCATTGAAATTCAAAATTTCTGCAGAAACTAAATATTTATTGCACATGCTATTTAAAGGGAAATAAATTAAATAATAACGCTAATTTTTTGTTTTTTTGTAAACCAGTTCTAAGATAAGTATATTTACATTGGTACACAATAAATTATGAAAGAATTAAGAACAAAAACTTCTGTTCAAGATTTAGCTAAAAAGACGATCATTGCGCAAAGTGAAGCATTGACTAAAATAGCAACCTTTATTGATGACAGCTTTGCTGAGGCTGTAGAGTTAATTTACAGTTCAAAAGGTCGCGTTGTCATAACAGGGATTGGTAAAAGTGCGATTATTGCAAATAAAATTGTCGCTACACTCAACTCAACAGGAACCCCCTCAATATTTATGCATGCGGCAGATGCGATACATGGGGACCTTGGGCTTGTTCAAAAAGAGGATGTAATAATTTGTATATCTAAAAGTGGGAATACCGCCGAAATAAAAGCATTGGTCCCACTGCTTAAACGCACTAAAAATACTCTTATTGCCATCACAGGTGCCCCTGATTCATATCTTGGAAATCATGCCGATTATATCTTTAATTCTCATGTTGATAAAGAGGTATGCCCAAACAACCTAGCCCCTACTACAAGCACCACAGCACAACTGGTCATTGGAGATGCTTTGGCTGTTTGTTTACTTGAAATTCGCAAATTTACAAAAGATGATTTCGCAAAATTTCACCCCGGTGGTACACTTGGAAAAAAACTTTTTTTAACCATTAAAGAAATCTCTGATCAGAACGAAAAGCCTTTGGTAAGCCCCAATACTTCAATAAAAGATGTTATTATAGAAATCTCTAAAAAACGTCTAGGCGTGACAGCAGTGGTTGAGAATGGTACTATTCTAGGCGTTATAACAGATGGAGATTTGAGAAGAATGCTTTCTAAAACAAATGATTTTTCAAGCTTGTGTGCTTCTGATATTATGTCTGAAAATCCAAAAACTATGGACTGCAATGCTTTAGCAGTGGATGCTAGAACTTTAATGGAGGCTCACGAAATCTCACAACTTCTTGTTTTAAAAGATAAAAAATATTCAGGTGTCATTCATATCCACGATTTAATCAAAGAAGGAATTATTTGACAATGCAGCAAGAAAAAGAAATGTCTTTCATTGATCATCTTGAGGAATTAAGATGGCATATCATACGGGCCACAATCGCTATCGTCAGCGCTGCTTTAATCGCATTTATTGGAAAAGACATCTTATTTGATATCTTGATTTTTGGTCCCACAAAAGCAGATTTTTTTACCTACGATTTACTCTGTAGAGCTTCCAGTCTCTTGGGCTTTGATAGTTTTTGTAATACTGCTTTTGAGTTTGAAATTCAAAGTAGAACGATGGCTGGTCAGTTTTCGGCGCACATTTGGACCTCCATTACATTTGGCTTTGTTATTGCATTCCCTTATGTATTGTATGAATTTTGGCAATTTATCAGCCCTGGATTGTATGACAACGAAAGAAAAAATTCAAGGGGTTTTATTGTTGTTTCTTCCCTTTTATTTTTTATTGGTGTCTTATTTGGATATTTTGTGGTTTGTCCATTGTCTATAAACTTTCTAGGAACTTACAGTGTTGCCAATCAAGTTCATAATGATTTTGACTTAAACTCCTACATTGGACTGGTGCGGGCCTCTGTGCTGGCTTCTGGGTTTATCTTTGAACTCCCCATTATTATTTTCTACCTAACTAAAGTTGGATTGGTCACTCCAAATTTCCTGAAACGAAATCGAAAGTATGCCCTTGTCATTGTATTGATCATTGCAGCCGTTATAACCCCTCCAGATGTTGCCAGTCAAATTATTGTTGCCATTCCTGTTGTCATTTTATATCAAGTTAGTATATTAATTTCAAGAATTGTAATCAAGAGGCAAAAGCTAAAATATGAAACCCCCTAATGCAACTCATTATATTTAATATAAAAATAAAACCATGAAATTAAGGGTCCAAAATTTAATGAAATCATACAGTGGAAGAAAAGTTGTTAAAGACGTTTCATTCGAGGTTAAACAGGGAGAAATTGTAGGACTTTTAGGCCCCAATGGTGCGGGAAAAACCACCTCTTTTTACATGACTGTTGGCTTGATTAAACCCAATGGTGGTGCCATCTTTCTAGATGATAAAGAAATTACCAAATTCCCGATGTACAAGCGCGCTCAAAGTGGCATTGGATATCTAGCGCAGGAAGCTTCTGTGTTTAGAAAACTATCTATTGAGGATAACATCCTCAGTGTCTTGCAAATGACCAAGCTGTCCAAAAAGGAACAGCGCGATAAAATGGAATCACTCATTGAAGAGTTTGGATTAAGACACATCCGTAAAAACAGAGGAGACCTACTTTCAGGAGGAGAAAGAAGACGTACTGAAATTGCACGTGCTTTGGCCACAGACCCCAGTTTTATACTTCTTGATGAGCCCTTTGCAGGCGTAGACCCTGTAGCTGTTGAAGACATACAGCGCATTGTAGCGCGGCTCACCCAAAAGAATATTGGAATTCTCATTACAGATCACAACGTCCAAGAAACACTTGCCATTACAGACCGCACTTATTTGATGTTTGAGGGCAGTATTCTTAAAGCTGGAAAGCCGGAAATGCTGGCGAATGATGAAATGGTTCGAAAAGTGTATTTGGGACAGAACTTTGAACTTCGAAAAAAGAAGTTAGAGTTTTAAAAATATCAAGCTTTTGCTTCTTGAGACTTCATAATTTTTTTCTGATATCTTGCTTGAACAATATCAATTAAAACTAAAATTGCAATGATAAAGTAAAAAGTGGTTTTACTCATTGGCACAATGACTTCTCCAAACAGCTTCAGGTGTGCCAAATGTCCACCTTCGGTCAACAGCATAATACCAACAATGAACAAAATAAACAGTCCTAAAACTTCATACATTCTGTTTTTTGTTAAAAAAGCCGTTACTTTTTCAGCCAGCCAAATCATTAAAATTCCACTTATTATTATGGCAACTGCCATGATCCAAAAAACATCTGTTAGAGCCATGGCACTGAGAATGGAATCAAAAGAAAAAACAACATTCATCACAACAATCATAGCAATAACTTTTGAAACACTTTGCTTGGTTCCAGAGTCATTGACCGTGAAATTTTTAAAACTGACCATGTGCCAAATTTCTTTCATAGCAGTAAAGAGAATAAAAACCCCTCCCATTAGCACAATTAGGCTGTGGATATTGAAATGACCTTCCACCACACCTTTAAAAGGAATGTGTAAGATCGGCTCCTGAAAATAACCAATTAGTTTTACCAAGGCAAACAACAGAATTATTCTAAAAATAATTGCCAGACCGATACCAGTTTTTCGCACAAAGGATTGACGGGTTACATCTGCTTTTTTACTTTCCAATGAAATATAGAGTAGATTATCAAATCCAAGAACAGCTTGAAGCAGCACAAGCATCAACAGTGTTAAAATATTTTCAAGCATCGTTTGGAGGTTTTATAACAGAAAGTAATAAATAAGAAAAAATGATAAGAGATATCCCAAAAAACTTAAAGACCATTAGAAAAATTAAAGCTAAAATTAAAAGAATGTATTTTTCAATATTGTCAGAAAATTTCCAAGTTTTAAATTTCAAAGCCATGAGCTTAACAGGTGCATTTAACAAAAATGTACTGATTAAAGTTAGTGCCAATAAGAACCAAGCGTTTAAAATCACTGAATTAATGGCTTCATTATTTTGATATTCCAAAATCAAAGGAAAGCTCAATACGAGCAGCGCATTTGCTGGGGTGGGCAGTCCTATAAAATAATTTTTTTGTTCGGTTGAAATATTAAAATTTGCCAAACGGTAAGCCGATCCAAGGGTAATTAGTAAGCCCATATACGGCAGTAAATCCACATAGGGTTCAGACCCTGTCAATGACTGAGACATCAACTGGAACATGATCAGCCCTGGAACCAGACCACTGGTAACCATGTCGGCCAAAGAATCTAGTTGTAGTCCAAGCGCAGACGCTACTTTTAGTTTTCTTGCTAAAAACCCATCAAAAAAATCGAAAAAAATTCCTAACAAAACAAAAAAAGCAGCCATTGTTAACGCCCCCTCTACTGCAAAAACAACTGCAATTGTGCCAAAAAATAAATTGAGAAGTGTAATGAGATTAGGAATTAGAGCTTTCAAACGAATAAAATTTATTTAGTAAAAATAATAAACTATTTTTGTTTGCAGCGAAATAACAACAATATCTGCTTGAAATTAGAGTTTATAAATCAAACAAGGCACCTATAATTTGAAACTTAAATATTGTTTTATACCCATTTTATTGACCTTCTCACTGGCGATCAATTCACAAACCACGCGAAAATATTCAAACGAATTTATGAACATTGGTGTAGATGCAGCAGCTTTGGGTATGAGTGGCGCGGTCAGTGCCACAACCAATGATGTCAATTCGGGCTATTGGAACCCTGCAGGATTGGTTCATGTGGAAGACCATGCATTGGCTTTGATGCACTCCAGTTATTTTGCCAACATTGCCAATTATAATTATGTAGGCTTTGCGATGCCTTTAGATGACCGTAACGTCATTGGAATTTCTGTGATAAGATTTGGTGTGGATGACATCCTAGACACTACCCAATTAATTGATCTGCAAGGTAATATCAATTATGACCGGATTAATTTATTTTCGGCAGTCGATTACGGCTTTACACTATCTTATGCGAGGAAACTTCCAATTTCAGGATTAAATTATGGCGTAAATGCAAAAATCATACGACGACTAATAGGAGATTTTGCCAGCTCTTGGGGATTTGGACTGGACCTCGGAATTCAATTTGAGTCCAATGATTGGAAATTTGGATTAATGGCAAGGGACATTACGACCACTTTTAACAGCTGGACTTTTGACGAAGGCCGATTACAAGACATTCAAAATGCCATCCCTGGTCAAAACCAGGAAGAACCAGAGGCGACTGAGCTGACGCTTCCCAAACTTCAACTGGGAATCGCAAAAACTTTTACTTTTGATTACGACTACTCACTTAAAGCTGAAATTGATCTGATATGTCGTTTTGAGCAAAACAACGATTTAATTTCAACCTCATTTGTAAGCATCAATCCTGCGATTGGATTTGAATTTGGATACATAGATTTGGTGTATTTAAGAGGTGGTGTTGGTAATTTTCAAAACGAATTACAATTTGATAACAGTGAATCTCTGACATTTCAACCCAATTTAGGGGTTGGATTTAAATACAATGGTATTTCTATTGATTATGCCATTACAGACATTGGAGACCAAAGTGTAGCTTTGTATTCTAATGTCTTTTCACTAGAAGTGGATTTAGGAATTTTTAGAAGATGATGCAACTAAAAACATATTTACTGACTTTAACTTGCGCCCTCTTTTTGTTTCAGGCTAATGCACAATTACAATTGTCAAAAGAATCGGAAGTTAGCATTCTTACCATAGGACCAGGTTTTGTCCTAAATGATGTGTTTGGTCATAGCGCCATCCGAATTAAGGATCCTTCACAAAATATTGATCTTATATTTGATTATGGCCGTTATGATTTTCAAGCAAAGGGGTTTTATTTAAATTTTGCAAAAGGAAAATTAGATTATGAAATCGGATGGACCTATTCTGAGGATTTTATATCAAATTACAAGCTACAGCAAAGGCGAGTAACTGCCCAAATTATCAATTTAACACTTAAAGAAAAGCAAAATCTTTTTGAAGGATTACAAACCAATATTCAACCTCAAAATAAAAGCTATTCTTACGATTTCTTTTACAACAATTGTGCAACCAAAATAAAAGATGTCCTTGTTGATACCTCGAATAAAAATATTTCATTTTTGACACCTGAAAATTTTGAACAATTATCTTTCAGAGAGCTCATTCGCTCACATGTACCGCAAAACTCTTGGGGAGGCTTGGGAATCGATGCCGCTTTAGGTTCAGTTATTGATCGCTTAGCTTCTGTAGAGGAGCATCTCTTTTTGCCAAAATACCTTGACGAAATTTTAAAGCATTCAAAGTTCGACCCCGAAGCCACAAAATTAGTTCTTAGGTCTGAAGTATTAAACCAAACTCAAAAATCAAAACCCAGTACCTTTTGGTGGAGCCCTCTTGTAATCCTTGGTCTTGTTTCCATTACCATCGTTGGAATGACTTATTATGACTGGACATCGAAATCCAGAAATAAATTTTTAGATGCGCTGCTTTTTTTCACAACTGGAAGCATTGGAATCTTGATTTTATTTTTATGGTTTGCAACCGACCATACAGCAACAGCTTACAATTATAATTTTTTATGGGCCTTTGGTTTCAACTTGATAATGTTAAAAACAGTGTTGAAAGACAAGCTTAAAAAACGTTTTATTGGCTATTTGAAATTTCTCATTTTACTTTTAACCTTAATGTTTTTGCACAGCCTGACTGGAGTGCAAGCCTTCAACTATACAATAATTCCACTTTGGATTGCGCTATTGATACGATATGGCTTCCTAATCCATTGGTTCAGCCAGAAAAAAAATCAAAAAAATATTTGATATTATTGACATTTGAGGCGACTTTTGGCGTTCCACAATATGTAAAATTTTGATGTATTGCCATAAACCACCTCAGCGATCACCAGCTATTAATATAATTAGCAAAGCCAGGATATACCCATTTATATCTTCCTCCATTATAACTATAGGAAAAGTTATTTAAAATGCTTAAAATCTAACTTTTAAATAAATAAAAAATCAATATATAAAATTGGATTTTGTGATTGTAATAAATTTTAGCAGACTTGAGTGGTAGGGAAATTAAGTTGAGAACAAATAAAAAATAATTGATCTCAATTTTAAAAACATATCAAAAAATTAACCTCTTTTTTAAATTGGTTTTATTTGTTCATTAAATAACTGTTATTTTTCTTGGCTGTTTCGTCTAAAAAATTATTTTTGCAGAAATATTTAAATACAATTTAGTATGTATTGGACATTAGAATTGGCATCATATTTAAGTGATGCGCCATGGCCCGCAACGAAAGATGAATTGATTGATTATTCAATCCGAACAGGCTCCCCCCTTGAAGTTGTAGAAAACCTGCAAGCAATAGAAGATGAAGGGGAATCCTACGATTCTATTCAAGAAATTTGGCCCGATTATCCTTCCGATGAGGATTATCTATGGAATGAAGATGAATATTAAACAAACACAATAAAAGTCTCTTACGAGGCTTTTTTTTTGATTCAATCTCCCAAAAAATTAAGAACAAGCCGTATATTTGACCTTCCAAACTACTATTGATAATTAATAAAATTTGACAATGAGTATATTAAACTCTGTATTGAAAGTTTTTGTTGGAGATAAATCCAAACAAGATGTCAAAGCCATCTTACCAGTTGTAAATAAAATCAAACAATTTGAATCTTCTGTGGCTGAGCTTTCACACGACGAATTGAGAGCTAAAACCACTACTTTTAAAGCTAAAATAAAAGCTGATTGCGCAGATTACGAGACCCGAATCAGCGCACTCCAAGAGGAGGTCAATACAACTACAGATATCGATCGTAAAGAAGATATATATAATGAAATTGACGGCTTGAATGATGTCATATACGAAACGACACAAGCGACCTTAGACGCGCTTTTACCCGAAGCCTTTGCCGTCGTTAAAGAAACTGCGAAGCGTTTTGTTGAACACACTGAAATTGCAGTAACAGCCAACGCTTTTGATCGAGAAATCGGAGGTACTAAAGACTATGTTAAATTTAATGGTGACCAAGCCATTTGGTCCAACTCATGGGACGCCGCAGGAAAACCTATTGTTTGGGACATGATTCATTACGATGTGCAGCTGATCGGTGGAGTCGCCATGCACCAAGGTAAAATTGCCGAAATGCAAACTGGAGAAGGGAAAACATTGGTAGCGACGCTCCCAGTGTATTTAAACGCATTGACAGGGAAAGGTGTTCACCTTGTAACAGTCAATGATTATTTGGCCAAAAGGGACAGTGCGTGGATGGCCCCAATTTTTCAATTCCACGGAATGAGCGTTGATTGTATTGATTATTACAAACCAAATTCAGCAGAGAGAAAAAAAGCTTACAATGCCGATATCACCTATGGAACCAACAACGAATTTGGTTTCGACTACTTGCGGGATAATATGGCGCATTCCACAACCGATTTGGTACAGAAACCCCACCACTACGCCATAGTCGATGAAATTGACTCGGTATTGGTAGATGATGCTAGAACACCCTTAATTATTTCCGGACCGGTGCCTCAAGGCGACCGCCATGAGTTTATGGAACTCAAACCCAAAATTCAAGACATCGTAAGCGTGCAGAGAAAGCACTTAACAACCGTTTTGGCGGAGGCTAAAAAAAGCATTGCAGCAGGTGATACTAAAGAAGGTGGTTTTCAATTGCTTCGCGTTTTCAGGGGAATGCCAAAAAACAAAGCCTTGATCAAGTTTTTAAGTGAAGAAGGCATAAAGCAGCTATTGCAAAAAACCGAGAATTTTTACATGCAAGACAACAATAGAGAAATGCCTAAGGTTGATGCTGAACTCTATTATGTGATTGATGAAAAAAACAATCAAATTGAATTGTCTGACAAAGGCGTCGATTATCTTTCTGGAACAGATGACCCCAACTTTTTTGTCATGCCAGAAATGGGAATGGAAATTTCAAAAATTGAAGCAAAAAACCTTCCCAAAGAAAAAGAAGCCGCATTAAAAGAGGCTTTATTTAAAGATTTTGGCATCAAGTCAGAACGTATTCACACCATGAGTCAGTTGCTCAAGGCTTATGCCCTGTTTGAAAAAGACATTCAATATGTTGTCATGGATAATAAGGTGATGATTGTTGACGAACAAACCGGCCGAATCATGGACGGAAGACGGTACAGCGACGGTTTACATCAGGCCATTGAAGCCAAGGAAAATGTAAAAATCGAAGCGGCCACCCAAACATTTGCTACGGTTACTTTGCAGAATTACTTCCGAATGTACCGAAAATTATCAGGGATGACAGGGACGGCAGTCACAGAAGCAGGAGAATTTTGGGAGATCTACAAATTAGATGTTATTGAAATCCCTACCAACCGCCCGATAGCAAGAGACGACCGCGATGATTTGGTTTACAAAACAAAACGTGAAAAATACAATGCTGTAATTGAAGAGGTAACCAACCTTTCAAAGGCCGGTAGACCGGTGCTTATTGGTACCACCAATGTTGAGATTAGTGAATTGCTTGGTAAAATGTTAAGCATTCGCAAAATCCCACACAATGTATTAAACGCCAAACTACACAAAAAAGAAGCCGATATTGTAGCGGAAGCTGGGAAGCCTGGTCAAGTTACAATTGCAACCAACATGGCCGGTCGAGGTACCGATATCAAGCTGTCTGAAGAAGTTAAAAATGCTGGAGGACTTGCCATTGTAGGTACTGAACGCCACGATTCCAGACGTGTCGACCGCCAATTGAGAGGTCGTGCTGGACGTCAAGGCGATCCCGGAAGTTCTCAATTTTATGTATCACTCGAAGATAATTTAATGCGTTTATTTGGAAGCGAGCGCATTGCCAAAATGATGGATCGCATGGGGCTTAAAGAAGGGGAGGTTATTCAACACTCTATGATTTCAAAGTCTATTGAGAGAGCTCAGAAGAAAGTAGAAGAAAACCAATTTGGAATTCGAAAGCGACTTTTGGAATATGACGATGTCATGAACGCCCAACGTGAAGTGGTATACAGAAGGCGGTTTAACGCCCTAGATGGGGAGCGTTTGCGTGTCGATCTTGCCAATATGGTATACGATACTGCAGAGGTCATTACAGCCACCAACAAGGCTGCCAACGATTTTAAAAACTTAGAATTCGAATTGATTCGCTATTTTTCAATGAGCGCACCAATGTCGAAATCAGAATTTGAAGACAAAACGGAGCAAGAACTCGCTAAAATTATTTACAAAGAAGCTTTTGCGCATTACGAGTCTAAAATGGAAAGCAATGCAGACCTGGCTTTTCCTGTCATTAAAAATGTTTACGAAACCCAAGGCGATAAATTTAAAAGAATTGTTGTGCCTTTTACAGACGGTAACAAAACCCTTCAGGTCGTTACTGATCTTGAAAAGTCTTACCAGACAAACGGAAAACAATTGGTAACCGATTTTGAAAAAAACATTTCACTGGCCATTATTGACGATGCTTGGAAAACGCATTTAAGAAAAATGGATGAACTCAAACAATCGGTTCAGCTCGCAGTTCACGAACAAAAAGACCCGCTTTTGATTTATAAATTTGAATCGTTTGAATTGTTCAAGGAAATGATTGACCAAGTCAATAAAGATGTTATTTCTTTCCTATTTAAAGGGGAAATCCCTAAAGAAACTGCCAATACCATTCAGGAGGCAAAAGTAAGAAGAAAAGAAAAAGTTCAAACTACAAAAGATATCATTCCAAATATGGATGAGCGTGCTGCACAATCAAGAGCTACTGGAAACACACAAAGGACGCCTCAAGTTGCGGAAACTATTGTTCGCGAACAGCCTAAAATCGGTCGCAACGACAAAGTAACCATAAAAAATGTGATGAGTGGTGCGAGTAAAACGCTGAAGTACAAACAAGCTTTACCACTGATTCAAAAAGGAGAATGGGTGCTGATAAGAGAATAAAAAATTATTGCAACTTCAATATAAAATTGGGATCCGGACAATTATCTTTATAAAACTCAACTTCATTGGCATTACAAACTCCGGGATAATCGCCAAAATTTCCTTGTAAATCTTCAATAATTTGAAAATGTAAATGCGGCGGATAGTCTCCGTTTACCTTAGGACCGCCTAAACGCCCAACAATAGCACCTGCTTGAATCTTTTGCCCTGTATATAAGGTTGCAATGGAATCCAATGATAAATGCCCATACAGTGTGAAAAACACAAAGTCTTGCAAGTGGTGTTCCAAAATCAAAGTCGGCCCATAGTCTCCAAAAGCAGTGTTGTTCTTGAAGCTGTGAACCATCCCATCAAATGCAGCCAAAACAGGGGTTTTTTCAGTGCACCACAAGTCCAATCCTAAGTGGATGTTTCGTTGCTGTTCTAAAGATTCATTTTGAAAATGAATGCTGCGATTGTAAATCAATCTTTTTTCCATATAACCGCCATAGGCGATTGTTTTGGAATGGCTTTTAAGAAAATGATTGATAAAACTTGAAAATGATTTGGAAGTTTCAAAAACGACGCTTTCTAGTGGTACATTGGAATCTGATAAATCAATCGGTATGTAATAACTCAGATCGATTTCAGAATCCATCAGTCTAACACTTTTCCCAACAGTACATTTTAAAAAATCTGATAAGGTCATTTGTTAAAGTTAAGGATTGAAAAATCGAAAATCCGAGGCTTTTTTTGATTAAAAAATACTACTGTAAAGTGATAAATCTAGTTTTTAATTTACTGAAAAAGGTATAAAATAAATAGCCAGAAATGACACCAAAAGCCAAGCCACAAACAACATCTAGCGGGTAGTGTTTTCCAACGTAAATTCGGCTATACCCCACCATTAAACTCCAAGGAATCATTAAAAAAATGAATTTTTTATATTTTGATTTCAACATTAAAATAGTGAAAACAGCGGCTGCCATGGAATTTGAGGAGTGCCCAGAAAAGAATCCAAAACCGTGACAATCACCCAATCTTAAAAACTCTACAACTCCTTCCTGTGCACAAGGCCTTAAACGCTCAAAACCATCTTTAAAAAGATTGGTAACTTGATCGGTGAAGGTAATCATAGCGGTCAGGCACAAAACCAACAAGATTAACCCTTTTTTCCCAAGATCTTTGGCCATTAAAAACAACAATAAAACATAGAGTGGAATAGAAGACCATTTGTTGGTAATAGTAAACCAAAATCCATCCCAGGGCTCCTGCCCTAAATTGTTTAGGTAAAGTAATAACTCACGATCAAATTCTAAAATAGAATCAAGCATGTCTTTTATTCTTTTTCATATTTCTCAACTTCTGAATCGTAAAAAACAGAGGCCTGTACAATCGCATTTTCTGCTTCAGACTGCAATTCTTTTTCATCTTGTTGGTCAAAATCTTCGAACCATTCAATTTCATCCGTTTCTAGATTTATGATAAATCTTGGGAATTCTGTATGGATAACAAAAATAGCGCTGGGAAAATCGGAGTGATCTCCTAAAATAAATTTTGGCAATGTCATGCGGTTTTATTTTTAATGATAAATTGTTTTGAAAGATAATCAAATCGCAGGTATAAAAAAATTGAAGAAATCGTAAGCCCCGCCAGTAAACCCATCCAAATCCCTGCACTTCCATACATGGCCTCACTACCAAGATAATAACACAATGGGAAACCTACAATCCAATAGGAAATAAATGTTATTAATGTGGGTATTTTAACGTCCTGAAGACCTCTAAGCGCCCCTAAGAATACCACTTGAGTACTGTCACTAATTTGAAATAAAGCAGCAATAATAAGCAGTTGGGATGCGATGACAACGACTTCATTGTTGTCCTTGAAGTTAATAAGATCATCTACATCTAAATAAAAAGTGGGTAATGCCTCGTGAAAAGCCAAAAATAGTACAGCAAATACAGCTGCAAAGATAAGACCCATTAGAAAAATTGATTTTGCAATTCTTCGGAGTTCAATAGGACGTTTTAGTCCTTTTTGATTGCCAACTCGAATGGTCGCTGCAACCCCGAGTCCAACAGCAATCATATAGGTCATTGAGGACAAGTTTAATGCAATTTGATTGGCAGCCTGAGAATTTTTACCCAATGTTCCACTCAGCCAAATAGCCGCTGTAAAGACTCCAATTTCAAAAAACATTTGCAAGGCACTGGGCAAACCTAAATTGATGATTTTTTTTAGCATCGCATTTTCCAACAACGTGAGTTTAAGCCCTATTAAATAGGCTTTTGTTTTATCGAGATTTTTTAAAAAAAACCACATTAATAAGAGCATGATAAAACGTGAAATAAGCGTCCCCACACCAGCACCAACAACTCCCATTTGTGGAAAACCCCATTTTCCAAAAATTAATACATAATTAAAAAAAACGTTGATGATATTGGCGATAATCGTCACATACATGGGATATCTTGTGAGCGATAAACCATCGCTAAATTGTTTCAGAGCTTGGAAAATAATAAGTGGAATTAATGAAACAGCGATAACATCAAGATAAGGAAGAGCAAGCATCACCACTTCCTCAGGTTGGTCCATGCTGTACATTAGGGGTTTTGCAAGTAAAATCAATACAAAAAGCACCAAAGCAATCGCGGAGCAAAGTAGAAAACCATGCTTTAAAGCTGATTTACCACTGTCAAAGTTTTGCTCAGAATGTGATTCTGCCACTAAAGGTGTGATTGCCGTAGAAAATCCAATACCAAGGGCCATGGCCACAAAGAAAAAACTATTCCCAAGAGAAACTGCAGCCAACTCAGCTGCACCCAACTGCCCTACCATAATGTTGTCGACAAGACCTACAAGAACATGCCCTAACATACCCAATATCACAGGGGCTGCTAAGTGCCAATTGTATCTAAATTCTTTTGTGTAAGCGCGCCACATATAAACAATATAAATTTGTTGTTCAGAATTATTAATTCTTAGAATTTGTGGCTGGCTGTTTAAAATCAAAGCCGTCTTTCAAGAGCAGATTGTACCAGGCAAGTATTTTTTTAATATCACTTGAATAAACACGGTCTTCATCGAAGTCTGGTAAAACCGAAAAAAAATAAGACTCTAGCTCATCTTTGGGGGCTTTTGGACTAACTGTAGTTGCCTTGCCCTGCTCTTTTTTGAAAATCTTTTTAAAAACTTCCAACAAAGGCACTTCTTCTTCAAGAGTGTAAACAGATATTTCGCTTAACAAACTCAAGCTTCTATCCATTTTCACGAAACGCTTTTTGTTGTCTATCATAGATTGTACAACATAACCACCACGGCTTGGATTGATTAATTTATACAATCCCGGTTTTTTTGAAATTGCCAGTATTTTTTCTAAACTCATAAGGTTGTTTTTAAACTCTTTTTTTAGAGATTTTCGGAAAACGCATGCGGTAATCGGTGCTAATTTTTCCTTTGCTGATAGAACTCAATTTACTTTTAATCAGACGTTTTTTAAAATTGGAAACTTTGTCTGTGAATAAAATACCTTGAATGTGGTCGTATTCATGCTGAATGACGCGCGCAATCAATCCGTCATAGACCTCAACGTATGACTTAAAGTTTTCATCTTGGTAGCGGATTTTAATTTTTGGTTTCCTAGAGACTTCTTCGCGAATATTGGGAATGCTTAAGCAGCCCTCATTAAAATTCCACTCCTCCCCTGTCTCTTCAATAATTTCAGGGTTTATAAATGTTTTTTTAAAGTTTTTTAATGCTTTTGCTTCAGATGCTGACAAAGATTCATCTTCTGAAAAAGGGGCTGTATCAACCAAAAAAAGACGAATGGACAACCCAATTTGTGGAGCTGCCAATCCTACGCCATAGGCCCCATACATTGTTTCATACATATTGGCTACAAGGGTTTTTAAATCCTTGTAATCTGACGAAATCACAACTGCTTTCTTCTTCAAAACAAGGTCTCCATAAGCAACAATAGGAAGTATCATTTGTCATTTATTTAGAGGTCAAAAATACAACTCTCTATTTTGAAAAAATAATGGAATCTAAATTATTTACGGTTTAGGTAGGATTGAAGAATTAAAGTGGCACTTATTTCGTCGACCATGGCTTTGTTTTGCCGCTGTTTTTTTTTAATTCCAGAGTCAAACATGGACTGAAATGCCATTTTAGAAGTAAACCGTTCGTCTTCTCTTTCAATAGGGATGTTCGGAAAAGCGTTTTTTAAGCTTTTAAGAAATGGTTTGATGAGTTGTTCACTTTCTGAAGGTAAATTATTCATTTGTTTGGGCAATCCTACAACAAATATATCTACAACTTCTTGCGAACAATAGGATTTTAAAAAGTCTAATAAAGAATGTGTTTCAACAGTATTTAAACCAGATGCGATGATTTGAAGCGGATCGGTGACTGCAATACCCGTTCTTTTTTTTCCATAATCCAATGCTAAAATTCTTCCCACGTTGCTAAAATACAATTTCAAAAATATAGAAACCGCATAAATAATTAATTTTCAAAAACTGAGATAAACTTCTAACACTTTTTTGAATAAGACTTATATTTGTTTTACAATTTACTTGATTATGAATTCACTAAAACAAACCATTGAAGCCGCTTGGGAAAACAGAACTTTACTCAAAGAAAAAGAAACGCAAGCAGCCATTAGAAGCATTATTGCACTTTTAGACAAAGGAAGCCTTCGTGTTGCAGAGCCCAAAGTCGATGGATGGCAGGTAAATGAATGGGTTAAAAAGGCAGTAGTGCTCTATTTTCCAATTCAAACGATGGAGACTATTGAGGTTGGTCCTTTTGAATTTCACGACAAAATTCCATTAAAAAAACATTATAAAGCTAGAGGTATTCGCGTGGTGCCCCATGCGGTCGCCCGCCATGGAGCGTATATTTCCAATGGAACCATTCTAATGCCCAGTTATGTAAATATCGGTGCTTATGTTGATGAAGGTACAATGGTTGATACATGGGCTACTGTTGGAAGCTGTGCTCAAATTGGAAAAAATGTGCATTTATCTGGTGGCGTGGGAATTGGTGGTGTTTTAGAACCATTACAAGCTGCACCTGTCATTATTGAAGATGGCGCGTTTATTGGTTCACGTTGTGTTGTTGTGGAAGGGGTTCGTGTTGAAAAAGAAGCAGTATTAGGCGCAAATGTAGTTTTAACCATGAGTACTAAAATTATTGATGTCACTGGGGATGAACCCATTGAAATGAAAGGGGTCATTTCAGAACGTTCCGTTGTGATACCCGGAAGTTATACTAAAAATTTCCCAGCTGGGAATTACAATGTACCATGTGCGCTTGTTATTGGGAAGCGAAAAGAAAGCACCAATAAAAAGACCTCACTAAACGATGCATTGCGAGAATATGATGTAGCTGTATAAATGAAAATTCTTGTCATACAACAAAAAATGATTGGAGATGTGCTTACTTCGAGTATTCTATTTGAAGCCATAAAGCTAAAATACCCTGATGCTGAAACGCACTATGTTATTAATTCTCACACCCATGCTGTTGTAAAAAACAACCCTTATATTGATAAATTTCAATTTGTTGGTCAAGAAATTCAAAAAAGTAAAAAGCAGCTTTTTATATTTTCTAAAAATCTTAAAGAAGAACAGTTTGATGTTGTTATTGATGTATACTCGAAAACATCAAGCAATGTTATGTCTTGGTTTACAAAAGCAAAGACTAGAATTTCTAAATACAAATACTACACAGCTTTTTTATATACGCATACTTTTAAGGACAAAAAAATTCCTGAAACTAACGCTGGTCTTGCCATTGAAAACAGACTGCAATTATTAAAGCCCTTAAATATTGAAGCGCCTAAAACCATCAGACCCAAAATACATCTGACCGAATTGGAAAAAAATAAAGCAAGTGCTTTGTTGAAGTCCACCTCAATAAATTTAAACAAACCATTATACATGATCAGTGTAATTGGAAGTAGTGCAGCAAAAACATATCCTGCTGTTTATATGGCTGAATTGATAAACACGATAGTAACTAAAAAAAAGGAAGTACAAATCCTATTTAATTATTTTCCAAAACAAGAATCTGATGCAAAATTTATTTACGATTTATGCGAGTCTTCAACTCAAAAACAAATTTATTTTGACGTTTTTGGAGAGAGCTTACGCGACTTTTTAGCCATTACATATCACTGTGACGCATTAATTGGAAACGAAGGAGGAGCTGTTAATATGGCAAAAGCTTTAAACGTTCCAACTTTCACGATTTTCTCTCCATGGATTAAAAAAGAAGCATGGAGTTTATTTGAAGATGACAAAAAAAATGTATCAGTACATCTAAATGACTTTCGAACCGAATTTTTTGAAGGCAAATCTACAAAGGAATTAAAGGCTAACTGGAAATCTTTATATGAAAAGTTTCTACCTGAATATTTTACCAACAAACTAAAGCAATTTATTAAACAATAGTTTCTCCTGCTGCGCGCATTTGTTTAATTAGATTTCTTTGTGCATCAAGAGAATGAAGATTTGCTTTTATAAAACGGCGCTCCACTTTTTTTCTTGAAAAAAATTCAAACCAATCCGCTAATGGGAAAAAATCGCGGTGGCCAATTCCATCTATTACTATTAATTCAATTGTATTATCCATTAAAATTTTTACAC
>ERZ1047472.1194-NODE-1194-length-20641-cov-5.992276_pt1 | contig 20641 bp, 17 predicted proteins | sample MGYA00383095_ERZ1047472 | MGnify/ENA primary metagenome ERZ1047472 (study PRJEB29581, sample SAMEA5548365) | metagenome | biome: marine; feature: coastal; material: water | depth 1 m | study: Short-term variability in the microbial, nano- and picoplankton... | reverse complement strand
TAAATATGAAAGCACACACTAAAGAAACTCAAGCGGCTATGACATTGAAATCGTCTGTAGACGAACTGATGGAAGGCAATCAAAGATTTTTGAATAAGCAACCGATTCAAAGAGATCTATTAGATCAAATACAAGATACTGCAATTGGACAGTATCCTTTCGCGGCAGTACTAAGTTGTATAGATAGTCGTATACCAACAGAAGTTATTTTCGATCAGGGTATCGGAGATATATTTAATGCTCGTATTGCTGGCAACTTTATCAACGAAGATATATTGGGGAGTTTAGAGTTTGCTTGTAAGCTTGCTGGATCAAAAGTAATAATGGTAATGGGGCATACATCATGTGGCGCAGTTAAAGGCGCTTGTGATCATGCTAAACTTGGCAATCTGACACAGCTGTTAGATAAAATCATGCCTGCTGTAGATTCAATTCCAACTGCTGAAGGCGAAGAAAGAAATTCGTCAAACAAAGCATTTGTCAATGCTGTATCTGCAAAAAATGTAGAGATCGCAGTAGCCCAAATCAAAGAGAAGAGTGAAGTGCTGAACGAAATGTTTGATAATGGAGAAATAGATATCGTAGGGGCTATGTATGATGTAAGTTCAGGAAAAGTGGAGTTACTATAATTAGTTGAAGTGGATTTTGAAATAATTAAATCATACTTTTCGGTTTTTGAGTACAAAACCAAGTTCCTAGTTGGAACTTGGTTTTTTTAGTTTGATATGAGTTTTACTTTCCTGGACACTTGCCTTTACCTCTTGGTCTCTTCCCTTTGCCTCTCGGACCTTTTCTATTTAGAAGTCTGTTTATAAATTCATTCATTTGTGGGAGTTGAGATCTTCTTTAGAAGGGAATTTTATTCTAGGCAGGTTGTAGATTTATTTATTCGAAGGCTTTCGCTGTAAATCGGGTTTGTCTTTTTTGCTTATCCTCTTATTAAGTGATTGGTTCTTAATGTATTTTAATGTATTTTCTCTACCTACATAGGATAATTCCAGTTCGTTTCTGGTAATTTTCTTGATGTAGTAGCACATGTCTATATCTAGCATTGAGATATACTTGGCTTTTGCTTTCACAATTTTATTACTGTTAGAAGTGTCGTTGTTACATTGATCTGCAATTTCAAAGTACCTAATTTTTCCGATGGCCTTTCCATTTTTCGATTCTATTCTTGTATTCTTCTCAAAAGTGATTGAAGTGTTTTTATCTGTACGACTATGCCATGTTCCTTGAAGAAGTTTCATCGTGTTTTGGACAACTGGATCATTTGACTCTACAAAAGTATCTTGATTCAGTATTTTGTCTTCATGGGTGGTTCCTTCAGATGAATCAGATTTACAAGAGCAGGCAATAATGATTAAAATTAGAATGGATATTATATATTTCATTTGATTTATTTTAATTGAATCTACTTAAGTATCATAGCAGCATGTGGGATGCCATCTTCATCATAACGCTCGGCATTAGTCTCTTCAAAACCTAATGAATTGTAAAAAGGTAGGGCATAGACTTGAGCTGATATTTTTGTGGACTCCTGAGGATATAGTTTTTTAATACCTTTTATACTTTCTTGCATTAACCTTTTACCTTCTCCTTTACCTCTATAATCTTTAGAAGTGATGACTCGTCCAATAGAATTGTATTCAGGATACGATATTCCTTTAGGCACTAGCCTTGCATATGCGTGTATATTACCTTCGGAATCTGTACCAAGTACATGGTGACTTTCTTGGTCTTTGCTATCAGCGTCTAAGTAAGGACAGTCTTGTTCAACTATGAATACTTCCTGTCTAAGTACCATTAGTTTATAGAGTTGATCTAGTGTGAGGTCATTAAAGGAAGTAATTGTGTAATTTAACATGTAGGAAAGATAATGAACTGAATTAGCAATGCAATATTATTACCACTTCGATACTAGATACTTAGACTTGATAATGTAGTCGGTAGACTTTTATCAATGATGTATTTAGTTTTAATTTGATATGCACCAAGTATACCGATGTGCTTCTCTTTTAGATCATTGATATTTTCAAACTTAGTACATTCCATATCAGTAGTGAAGAAGATATGATCATAAGGAGGCTTAAGACCATCCTCGTATACATCTCTACGACTATGGATCACTTGTGCTTTAGCTCTAAATCTTGATATAGCATTTGCCCAATAGACCATATTGTAGTCACCCAAAGCGATTACAGGAGATTGTGTATCTCTGATTTTATAGCTAATCATATCTAAGTGTTCTTTAGTCTGCACAGTCGAGGCCTTAGTGATCTCAGGTACTAAATATGATCCAAATACAGATATCTTCTTACTATCAATGAGTAACTCGGCCTGAAGATTTGGCTTGTTATCAAACATGAAAGTATCTATTGACACAAAGTTTTTCTTACTGTACATTGCCATTCCGTAAGGATCTATTCTTACAATGGACATATTGTAAGGATACTGAGTCTTAAGTTTTTCTTGTAATATGTAATTCCAATCAGGAGTTAGTTCTTGAAAAGAAAGCAGGTCAACATCTAGGTCATCTATTGTATTGATGAGGTGATCTAGGTCTTGTACATTACTTACATTGAAATGAGCCACAGATAGTTTAGCCTCAGTATTTGCTATGGGCATTATCATTGCTTCGTTAGATTCATTTTTGAGGAAAATACATAAAAGCATACATGCACCGAGACTGGTAACCATTACTTTAGTATAGTTGATCGTAAGAGCTCCAAATCCGATTAGAAACATACCTATCATCAAATGAACATTATAGTCTAATATCTGTATTCCAAGGATGTTTTCTGGAAAAAATACTGCCCACCCAGCTATAAGTAACACAGCTGTGGATATGATGTATTGACTTACAATATGACCTCGTTTATGCTTCATTCAAGAATTATTTTCTACTGAGAATTTTACTGCGGTGCCGGCTAATAAAATCTCAATCCGTAAAATAACCTTAATTATTCAATGAAATCTGCCAGAACACAGACTTTTTTGAAGTTTTTTATCTCCCCATCAGAATGAAAGAGCTCAGCAATGATAATGTATAAGCCAATTTGTGAAATGCTTCCTTCAGATGTTGTACCATTCCATGTGATAAGTCCTTCGGTAGCTAAAAGACCATTAGACACAATCTGATCTATTTCAAATCCTTCATCGTCAAACACTTTCACATTAGCTACATAGCCTGGTTTGTCGAGCTTATAATTGATAATTAAGAAGTCGTTATCACCATCTGAATTGGGAGAAAATACTTTTTCGACTAGCTCAAATTCACCATCTGAGATTACTGTTGGTAATGCGTTAGAATTCACCATTCCTGGAGTTGCAAATCCAGCTATAGTAGAAGCAGAATGCCAATTGTCTTCAGACTGAGTATCAGCTGTTAAGCTAATACGCTCTAGGCTTACCCCTTCTGTATCGTCCAATAGCTCAAAGTGGAGACCTTCGTCATAGTCAAACTGATCTATATAATCCGTGCTTGCTGAGGAGTGGCTTAAACTTACGTTTCCTGAGTCATTATTGAAGGAAGGTAAGTCGACTTCTACAATTTGATCCGCATTATGTGTAGGGTAGGTAGAGATTAGGAATTCTTTGTCTTCGGTAAAACAAAGATATTCACCAGGAAGAAGGTCAATATCTTGATCGATTGATTTTTGCTCATCCTTAGCCAAATTAGATATTATAAGACCATTAAGATTGAGATATTTATCTGATTTATTAAAGATCTCCACAAAGTCAGAACCGCCAGAATAAGGGTCCGAAAGTATTTCACTAATTGCTAAATTTCCGATATTTGGAAATACGGTAACTATAAAAGGCTCTGCTATTGGTATGATTGCATTGCCATTTTCGTCTTCTACATTCAAAATAGCTAGCTGATAAGGTGTGCCAGATAAAAATGTGTTGTCAAAAGTCAAAAAAACTTTAACTCCATCCGATATCGCACCACTTGGAGATCCCAATCCTTGATCTACGATATAGTTATCTAAGTTTTCCGCAGTTACTGCATCGATTTTTTCATTAAAAGAAAGAAGAATCGTTTTATCGCCAGTTACAGATAGATTAGTGAGTAGAGGCCCTGTTTCATCCTGTTCAAATTTCATAATGCTTATGTCATCATAAAAGAAGTTCTCCTTTCGAGTCTCCGTGTATTCGCAATAGATACCAAAAATGTTTAGGCCATTAAAACTATGAGTGTCATCCATAACCTCAAATTCCAATTCGTTAAATCCCGAAAGGCCATAATCTGTGCTGAAACTCCAAAGTCCATCTGGATGTATTGTAACTGATATTCTCGCTTGAGCTGGATCGCTAGCTATAGCACCATCGCTAGCTGTCGCAAGCAGTATTTCTGATCCATTATCCAACCTATATAACTTGATAGCATCATTGCTACCCGATTCGCCAATTTGAAGATAGTATCCATTAGCTACTGATGGATCTAAATCATCTAGCCCAAGATAAATTAATCCGAAATTGCTAGACGAAGGCGACATCTCAAGTCTGAAAGTCATATCCAAGTGAATTGTGTCAGGATACGACAAAGTAGTGAAAAGAGAAGATTCTCCGGCCTCGGGAGCCATAAGTTGAAGCTCACCATTAATATTTACGACAAAGTCGTCAGTATCACCTGTCCATGACGGTCCATTGGTAAAGTCACCATCGCTAAAATCATCTACCAGTTGAGCACTAATTCGATCTGAGCAAACTATCAACGAAAGGAATAGAATAGATAGAATAATTGAGTGTGGCATACGTAAAATGACTTTCTGTATTCAAATGGTATATAAAGCTACTATAAATACATTAATAGAAAGTAAATTTGGGGTATTGATATTCGGTATAGATGTAAGATATATAGTATGAAAATAGCAATTGTAGGAGTCACTGGGCTCGTTGGGCAGGTAATGCAGCAAGTATTGACTGAGAGGAAGATACAAGCAGATGAATGGATACTAGTGGCTTCAGAAAGATCGGCAGGGAAGCAGCTAACATGGGAAGGCAAGGAGTATACGCTCATTACTAATCAGGAAGCTGTAGACGCAAAACCTGATATTGCTATATTTTCGGCTGGAGGATCGGTGTCGCTGGAGTGGGCTCCTAAGTACGCTGATGTTGGCTGCTTTGTAATAGACAATAGCTCTGCTTGGAGAATGGATCCTTCTAAAAAACTAGTTGTGCCGGAGATTAATGGTGATAAGCTCACTATTGAAGATAAGATCATTGCTAACCCTAATTGCTCTACTATACAAATGGTTCTTGCTTTGTCTGGTATTCATCGTAAATATGGACTGAATAGACTCGTTATTTCTACTTATCAATCATATACAGGGACAGGCTCTTTAGCGGTACACCAATACAATACAGAGCGCGCTAATCAGGAAGTCAAAGGAGAGGATCGTGCATATCCACATCCAATTTTTGCCAATTGCATACCGCATTGTGATATTTTTCTGGATAATGATTATACCAAAGAGGAGATGAAATTGGTCAATGAGACGCAGAAGATACTATCTGATGATAGTATTAAGATCACCGCTACAGCTGTAAGAGTACCTGTAAATGGTGGTCACTCAGAAGCAGTTAATGTAGAACTTACGAAGCCATACGAGATGTCTGATATGAGAGAACTCTTAGCTGCCACACCAGGAGTAGTAGTGATGGATGATCTAGCGAACAATCATTACCCTACACCGCTTCACGCGCATCACAAAGATGAAGTATTTGTGGGCCGTATCCGAAGAGATGATACAGTGAAAAACGGACTCAACCTGTGGATTGTGTCTGATAATCTTAGAAAAGGAGCAGCTACTAATGCGGTTCAAATAGTTGAGAAGATTATTTCTCGGTTCTTCTAGGCTTTTAGGTATAATGCGTTATCAGTTTTGAGTTCAAACGGTTGCTAGCGAAACTATTTTACCTTATCAACATACCTACAACCTTCCTTTTAGAATTGAACGATTTTGATAGTTTAACTGAGGAATGATATATCTCTGTCAAACTATCTCATTATAGATTTATCAACTTTCTTGTGGTTATGATTCAAAAGCTTATTTTTGATTCAAAGACAAACGATTAATATTATATGAAAGTTGGAATTCCAAGTGAGATCGCGATAGGCGAACAAAGAGTAGGGGCTACTCCCAAAACAGTAGTAAGACTAATCAAGAAACAAGGCTTCGATGTTTATATCCAATCTGGTGCAGGAAGGAATTCCAATTATTCAGATGAAGAATATGTATCGAGTGGAGCGACTATACTTGATAGTGCTCAAGATATCTATGAGAAGACTGACATTATACTCAAAGTGCAAGCAGTAAGTGATATTGAAATAGCAATGATGCATAAGGGGCAGGTAAGTCTTAGTTATCTTTCTCCGGCACAGAATCTAGATATCCTTCAAAAGTTAGCTGATAAAGGTGTAAATGCAATTGCAATGGACGCGATACCTCGTATTTCTCGAGCACAGAAAATGGATGTATTATCATCTATGGCAAATATTGCAGGATATAGATCGGTTATCGAAAGTGCCAATCATTTTGGCAGATTTCTTAATGGTCAGATAACAGCTGCAGGTAAGGTGGATCCCGCTAAGGTACTCGTAATAGGAGCAGGAGTCGCAGGCTTGGCAGCAATAGGAACAGCCAAGTCTCTTGGAGCTATCGTAAGAGCATTTGATACTAGAATGGAAGTAGAAGAACAGATACAGAGCATGGGTGCTAAGTTTCTTTCTGTAGAGATAGAAGAAGATGGCTCTACATCATCTGGATACAGTAAAGTAATGAGTCAGGCATTTATCGATGCAGAGATGGCCTTGTTCAGTGAGCAAGCGGCTGAGGTTGACATTGTGATCACTACTGCGCAGATTCCAGGCAGGCAAGCTCCGAAGCTTTGGCTAGACTATCACGTAGCCGCTATGAAACCGGGATCAGTCATAGTAGATCTCGCAGCATCTAGTGGTGGCAACTGTACTGAAACTAGAGATGGCGAAATATATACTACAGATAGTGGAGTGACGATTTTAGGGAAACTTGATCAACTGCCTTCGCAAGCAAGTCAGCTTTATGGTAATAACCTTTGTCACTTATTAGATGATATGGGCAAAGCCGAAGCTTGGAAAATAGATATGAATGATGACGTAGTCAAGCGTGCAATGGTTACCTATAATGGTGATGTACATTGGCCTCCAGAACCACTTCCAGTTAGTCCCCAAAAAGCAAAATCTGCAGCTTCGGAAGAGGCTAATTCTAATATACCCAAAGAGGCAAAATCAAAAACAAAATCGAACAGTACTGTTATATCTTTAGTACTTATAGCCGCCTTATTATACTTCTTAGGTCTCTTTGCTCCTAAAGAGTTTATGGGGCATTTTACGGTTTTTGTATTATCAGTATTCATTGGTTGGCAAGTGATATGGAATGTATCTCACTCGTTGCATACACCTCTAATGGCCGTAACTAATGCAATTAGTGGTATCATAATCATTGGAGGATTATTGCTCACTGAGCATGATTTGACATCACCTATGACCATTATAGCTTTAGTAGCGATATTAGTAGCCATGATAAATATTGCTGGCGGGTTTTTTGTTACCAACAGAATGCTCAAAATGTTTAGAAAAGGCTAATACCTTTTACTGTTGAAAATGGCACTAGTTATATTAGCTATTTTCGAATTGTAACGGCATTAGTTGAGAATAATTAGTGCTATTTACAGTAAAATTGGTTTAAGCTAAGAGTTATCTTAAAGCGGGAATATCACCCATTTACCATCAAATAATAATCAATATCAACAAATGATATCATCACAATTACAATTAGCATCATACTTATTAGCGAGTATCTTATTTATACTGAGTCTAGGTGGACTTTCATCACAAGAGTCAGCTAAAAGAGGCGTCTGGTTTGGAATAGTGGGTATGATTATAGCCGTGCTTTCTACCATTTTTGGCGAAGGAATAGAAGGGCAAGCTTTTATTATTGCAGCCATTGCAGTAGGAGGTTTGATCGGAATTTTAGTTGCTCGTAAAGTAGAAATGACCTCTATGCCACAGCTCGTTGCCATATTACACAGTTTTGTGGGTTTGGCTGCAGTACTAGTAGGATACGGGTCTTATTTAGATCCTGAGACACAATCTTTATTAGGAGCTGATCGTACTATTCACTTAATCGAAATATTTATTGGAGTCTTTATTGGTGCGATTACATTTACTGGTTCTATAGTAGCTTGGGGTAAGTTAGATGGTAAAATTGGAAGTAAGCCATTACTCTATCCAGGTAGACATGTAGTTAATATTCTATTGGTGATTGGATCTGTTGTTTTGTGCTATTTTTTCGTTCAAGCTTTAGGGATAGATGGTATGTATCCCTTATACACTATGACTGCTATAGCATTATTTATAGGTGTGATGTTAGTCATGGCAATAGGTGGTGCTGATATGCCAGTGGTGGTGTCAATGCTCAATTCGTATTCAGGATGGGCCGCTGCAGCTGCAGGGTTTATGTTAGGTAATGATTTGCTAATTGTCACTGGTGCTCTTGTGGGTAGTTCTGGCGCTATACTCTCTATCATTATGTGTGAAGCGATGAATAGATCTTTTTGGTCAGTGATTTTCGGAGGCTTTGGAGCAACTCCCACAGGCGAAGCCCTTGAGGTGACTGGAGATGTGACAGCTGCCGATCATGCTGAAGTCGCTCAGATGCTAAAGGATGCAGAATCTGTGGTAATTGTACCAGGATATGGTATGGCAGTAGCTAAGGCTCAGTACCCGATATATGCGATGGTCGAGCAATTACAAGCCGAGGGAAAGGAAGTTAGATTCGCGATACATCCAGTGGCAGGAAGATTGCCAGGGCATATGAATGTATTACTAGCGGAAGCTAATGTACCGTATGATATTGTACAGGAGATGGATGAGATTAATGATGATTTACCTGATACAGATTTAGTATTGGTAATCGGTGCTAATGATATAGTAAATCCTTCAGCACAAGATGATCCAAATAGTCCTATCGCAGGTATGCCTGTAATAGAGGTTTGGAAGGCAAAGCAAGTAGTAGTGATGAAAAGGTCTATGGCTACCGGATATGCGGGAGTGCAGAATCCGCTTTTCTTTAAAGAGAATACAGATATGCTTTACGGTGATGCAAAAGATAGCGTACTGAAAATTAATGCCGAACTAACATAGTTTTTTTAAAAAAATGACTAAAAAAATAGTTGTATTTCAGATATGAAAATTGATATTTGGCAGTATGATCACATGGTCCATAGTCACTATTAATTTAGCATAGTTTTTCAGTACAGGATGGTGATGCAATAAAATATAAGTGTAGAAAATAAAAATTTTGAATTGTTAGAGTTTCAATGTAATAGAATAGGTCAATGATCGTAAGATTATTGACTTTTTTTATTGCTGTATAATTATGCGAAAAGGAGTAGACATTTTAGTAGGTTGGTTAAGACTATAACAAGTATTGAATAGAATTCTACGAACTGAACAATTTATTGTGTTTCTTGGGTAAAGGCTTAACTAAATATATTTGTTATTATGAAAATTAAATTACTTCTTCTTTTATCGGCATTGTCATTTTCAGGATTCTCACAGACAGATCCAGCAGATGTAATTCACAGATTTTTTCAGGCAATGTCTGATATTGATACATCATATCTCAATGAAGTACTTATGGATAACGCTTCATTATCTAGTACCTTTCTGTTTGATGATAATAATCCTATCGGAGCTGGTACAAAGGATCAGTTTATTCAATCTATTGTAAGGTCTAAAGTTGGAGAACTTGATGAACAAGTATGTAATTTAAAAGTAGATTTTGATGGAGGATTAGCAAATGTATGTATGGATTATACCTTTTACTATAAAGGAGAATTAAGTCATTGTGGAGTGAATAATTTCGTGATGGTTATAGATGGTATTAGCTGGAAAATAATTTCACTAACAGATAGTAGGAGGGATACAGCTTGCATATCTCATGATGTTAAATTGGCGATTAATGAGATGCTGGATAATTGGCACCGCGGAGCTTCTAATGCTGACAGTATCTCATATTTTGATCTGATGGCCATCAACTCGGTTTACGTAGGTACCGATGAGACCGAGGTTTGGAGTAAACGAAAATTCTTGAATTTTGCTGCACCATATTTTGCTAAGGGTAAAGCTTGGGCATTCACTAAGGTAGAGCGTAATGTATATTCCAAAGACTATATAGATATCGCTTGGTTTGATGAAGTATTAGATACTTGGATGGGGCCTTGCAGAGGTTCAGGTGTAGTAACTAAAGATGATGATGAAGGATGGAAAGTTCAACATTACGTATTGTCTGTAGCTGTTGCTAATGATGATATTGATGAATACCTCAAAGTGATAGGGAAGGAGAGAAAATGAAAGACCCTATGTCAACTTCACAAAAAATACTGATCAATGTCAGTCAAGTGGTTCTATAAATTCTAAGTAATAAATATAAAGAATAATCATAAGTCTTAACATCGTCAATAATTTTTCATTTCAGATATCTTGTATAATTTAAAGTGTTCATTAGTGATATTTAGATGTAATATGTTCATAAAGTGGTCTGATATTTCAAATATTGGATAGTGGCGTAATTACGTAATTGAACCTTATTACATATTAATATATTGCTTTGTGAGTGCATTGCACATTTGTTATATGTTTACAATGATTAAAAGACAGTAACAATACCATAAATTATAGCTTTACATTGTGAATCTATATTATTGTTTGTTTTAGCATTTATCCGTAATATTTCAATAGTCAATAAAAACATATATGTACCCTGATATCAGTTATTTACTTCACGATTTGTTCGGTACTCAGCCTGATAATTGGACATCGATTTTCAAGACTTTTGGACTGTTGCTTGCCAGCGCACTACTTGCAGCTGGATGGGTACTCAAAAAGGAGCTAATCAGACTTGAGGAAGAAGGTAAAATTTCAGCGATAAAGCAAAAGGTAAAATCTTCGACTACTCAGATGAGCGATGTATTGACTAATGGTCTTATCGCATTTTTTTTTGGATTTAAAATTCCTTATGTCATTAATAATTTTGATGACTTTCAATCAGATTCATCAAGTGTTATATTTTCATTTAAAGGGAATTGGCTTATTGGCCTGCTTTTGGGAGCAACTGTGGCTGTTTATCTCTATATAGAAAGCAGGAAAAATCCCGATGGTCCTAATGTGAAAGAAGTAATGCTAAGTCCTCATGAAAAGACCTCAGATATTGTGATACTTGCAGGCTTGAGTGGAGTGATAGGAGCTAAACTCTTTTCGGTATTCGAAAATCTTCCAGCATTAGCTAAGGATCCAACGGGTGTAATATTTAGCGGTAGTGGACTCAATGTACTCGGTGGAGTGATTCTAGCCTCTATAGTGGTAATATGGTATATCCGTAAACTTCAGATCAATCCTTGGTATGTTATGGATATAGGAGGTATGGGTATTTTAGTAGGGTATGCTGTTGGTAGATTAGGATGTCAGCTATCAGGAGATGGTGATTGGGGGATAGTGGCGGCAGGGATACCAGATTTTTGGTTCTTACCAGATTGGATGTGGTCCTATGATTTTCCAAATAACGTAGCACAAAGTGGTGGTCTAATAGAAGGCTGTTCACAAGAGGCATATAACAATGCTTACGAACCACGCATCTCCGAAGAAGATAGATGCTTTACCGCTTGTGGAATAAGGTATTGCCACCAATTGAAAGAAGCGGTTTATACAACTTCTGTATTTGAAACTATATTTTGGTTTGGAGGATTTTTAATGCTTTGGATGGTGCGTAAAAAAATACAGATAGCAGGAATATTATTCTTTTTGTATATGATCTATAATGGTATTATGAGATTCCTCATTGAAGAGATTAGAGTGAATGATAAGAGTAGTTTTTTGGGTATAGAAATGTCTCAGGCCCAAAAAATTTCAACATTATTTATAGTTGGAGGTATTATAGGTATCCTTTGGCTTATCAATAGGGATAAAAAGAATAGAGTGAATCAAGAAATAGTACAATAATGGGCAAGTCGATATTGAAAAGGATAATAGGTACGATGCTACTGATGTCAACGATGGTAGGTATGCAATCTCTCATTGCGCAGGATAAGATTATCTCTAAGAAGGGCGATGAGACCTTATGTACAATCACACGTATCACAGATACTCATATAGAATACCTTGATCCTCAAGACGAGTTCTACAAAATTGAAAAAAAATACATTAAGGAAGTTGAGTTTAGTGAGAATCCAAGAAACCCGACTGATCACTCTAATAATACTTCTAAGGTGACCAAATTTAATTTACTATCTCTTCTGAACAATTCATTACAGTTTTCTTACGAAAAAGCATTAGATCCAATAAGCAGTATTGAGATAACTTTCAAGGTATTTGGAGTCAGTATCCAGGATTTTCCAGAGGAGAAAAAGGGTGGTGGTATAGATTTAGGTTATCGATTCAGATTAGGAGATTTTATTAACGGTGACCGAAAAATAGAGAATTCTCATGTGCTAGACGGTATCGGTATCAAGCCCACAGTAGGAGCCTGCTATGCACAGATTGATATAGAGAATGCTCAAGAAAAATACTACTATGTACATATAGGTACAGTAATTAACTATCAAGTAGTGTTTAAAAATAGAATACTTTTCGAAGGGTATGGAGGAATCCATATCTACAAAGGAAAAAACAAAATAGATTTTTCAAATACTCCTACTAGAACAGGAGTACTAGATTTCGAAGATGGAGATCTAAATGGTAGTGATAACATAGCCTTTAGTTTGGGTATTAAAATGGGATACGTATTTGGTGGATTTGATAGAGATGCAAGACTTCTAAGATGGTAAGATTACTCTACATATTATTATTTTTTGTGTCTAATGGTGCAGTAGCTCAAGATTTGATTGTCAAGAGATCTGGAGAGGTTATCTATTGTAATATCGAATCCGTGGAAGACTATTATATTCACTTCTACGAATTAGGAGACACAAGTAGGGCACTTCTATATAAAATGGATGCGGCTATTGTGAAGAAAATTGTATTTGGCGGAGACGATCAACTTGCCTTCCTTGATCAAAGTAATATCACAACAAGTGAGGCAATTTCTGGATCATACATAATGTTAGAGACGAATCTTGACGGATTGTTTAATGATTTTTTATCCTTGCATTTTCAATATTTAAAACAGAAGTATGCCTTTGATATCGGCTTTAAACGATTTTCCTCATCCGCGAATGTCTCTTTTGAAGCAATAGATCATAAAGGCTCTATGGTAGAACTAGGTTTCAGCCTCCCTATGAATATGTTTGGCAAAAAAGATAGGCCTATGAGAGGATTATATATTCGTGGATATGGCATATTTACTACAGGTAATTTTCGGAATGTATTTCAGTCAGGAGGTATTATTGAGTATAATCAGCTCTCATTCGGAGTGCAAGGAGTTTTACACTATCAGATAACTAAGAGTTTCTATGTCAAAATGTATTATGGACTTGGTGGTACTAAACAAGTAGAGAGCTTTGCGCCTTCAACAAGACAAGCTGATCTGTCAGGTGGGAATGGCCTTCAAAATATCTACGGGATGAGAATTGGATATGTCTTTTAACGTAGACAATAAATATTGCGAAGCACTATCGGTAAACCCCCTCAAGAGCCACTAAATCCATATTCTAAAATATACCTATTTTCATCGTAGCGGGTACTATACATGTAGTCAAAATAGCTATGCTTTGTGTTGTTGTATACTTTTATGTTTAGCGTTTATACAATTCACTTTCTTGTTAATTGAAGTCGTATATACTCGCAAAATAGTTTTGTTTTTTTTGGTTGAGGCTTTTCTTTTTAGTGTATTTGACAATTTACTTTCTTGTTAACTGAGACTATATATACTTTCAAAATCACTATGTTTACAGTAATTATTAACTCTTATGGAAAAGCTTAGTCAATATATAGAATCTCTAATATTCGTTTCGGATCAGTCTATAGGATTTGCCCTTCTAAAAGAATCGCTAGAAAATCATTTTGAGACGAAAGTGGATACCGATAGTATCGAGTCAGCTATAGATGAATTAATAGAAAAGTATCAGGACGAGAAGTTTGCGATTGAGATCGTAGAGATCAATAATGGATTCAAGTTTATGACCAAAGGTGCTTATCATGGAATCGTTGGCGCATATATCAAGATACAAAGTAGTAGGAGACTATCGACAGCGGCACTTGAGACCTTGGCGATTATAGCGTACAGGCAGCCAGTGGTTAAGAGTGAAATGGAGAAAATTAGAGGCGTAAGTTGCGATTATTCGGTACAAAAACTTTTGGAAAAAGAGCTCGTAGCCATAAGTGGGCGTAGCGAAGGGCCAGGAAGACCACTTGAGTATAGTACAAGTGACAAATTTATGGAATACTTTGGCCTCAGGGATATGTCAGATATGCCGAAAATCAAGGACTTTAATATTCCTGACTCTCAAGTAGGAGAACCTGCACCACTAGAAGAAGTAATTGCAATACCTTCTGAAGAAATATCAGAAGTAAAAGAGGAATTAGATGAAGAATTGCCTCCAGTATTAGGTCCGCCAAGCGAAGAAGAGTAACGATTTTCGTTTTACATCAATGATGTTAGAACCATCTAGCCTGATTATGGGTTACAAAGAAGAATGAACAATTTATCGATGGAAGCACCATTAGTCAACAGAGTAGCCAATTCTAGCCTCATTACCCTTAATCTTGAGGATTACTATCCAGTAAACGAGATTGCAATATTTGATCTCAAAGATCACCTCTTTCAAGGACTAATACTCAAAGAAAAGGACTTCCGTGCAGCCCTCAAAGAGCACGAATGGACTCAGTACCAAGATAAGATCTTACTAGTCTACTGTAGTGCTGATGCTATCATACCTGTGTGGGCATATATGCTTGTTATCAGCTACGCACAGCCATATATATTCGATAGCTATCAAGGAGGCCAAGATCAATTCCTCAATCATTACTTTAAGGCATTCGTTGCATCACAAGATTACGATCAGTACGAAGGCGAGAAAGTTGTTATAAAAGGATGTAGCAATAAACCTGTGCCAGCAGCAGCATACATGGCACTTACTGAAGCTCTTAAGCCATATGCACAGTCTGTGAAGTATGGTGAGCCATGTAGTACAGTGCCGGTATTTAAGAGGCCTAGAGTACTGAAGTAATATAGATCGTGATGTAAGCGTGTCGTTTGTTACCAAACGTAAAAGATTGACGGCAATAGACTTACCTCAACAAATCTATCTTAACTTCTTCGTTACTTATATGTATTGCTTTATACTCGTCAGTTTTACTAAAGATATCCTCGGACCCGTTTTCAAGTCTCAAAACACCTCTTGGACATACAGCTGAACAGATACCACATCCTACACAACTAGCTCTCACTATATTCTGTCCTTTCTGCGCATAAGATCTCACATCTATACCCATTTCACAATAAGTAGAGCAATTGCCACATGAGATACATTGTCCTCCATTTGTTGTGATTCTAAACTTAGAAAATAGCTTTTGCTGTAATCCCAAAATCGCCGCCATAGGACAGCCAAATCTACACCATACACGACTTCCCATAATAGGGTAGAAGCCGACACCGACTACACCAGAAAATAATGCTCCAACATAGAATCCATAGGAACTTTTAAATGCATCGCCTCCAAGGAAAAAAGCATTGCCGCTTCCAAACAACCAATTCATGCCGAGTATGATAGCGACTAAGGTGGCAGAGCCTGATGCTAAGTAAATCTTGTTTTTATTTCCGTCTGCATTTTTCTTTTGAAGAAATGCATAGGCAGCAGCTAAGGCCAATAACAGTCCTATAATGATCCATGTAAATCCTGTTTGAGTTAGTGAATATTTTGACGGATCCTTACCAAGATAAGAATATACTACAGCGATAGTCATTACAAATGAAAAGAGCAAGACGGCATGAATCATCCATCGCTCTATCTTCCATGCATTTATCGACTTATCTGATAGATGTCTCCATGGATCTCCGGCTGTCTCTGCTAATCCTCCACATCCACACACCCATGAGCAATACCATCTCTTTCCATATTTGTATGTAAGATAAGGTGATACTACGAATACTAATAATAGACTCCATATGAAGAAAAACCATCCGATGTTTCCAGCAGAAAGCATATTGTCAATATGCCATTGCTGAGCAAAGTCATAATCTAGCGGCCATTGATTTTTAAGATCCATATCAAACCAATTTCCTTCAAAACCTCCGTTGAGTCCTGATAAAATCTCAGGTATCAAATACGCTAAGAATAATTGGAAGAACATAACTGACAATGTCCTAATAACCTGATATCGGTTGTGTCTGTATTTGTATATAAATTTTATTCCAAAGAAGAATATTGCAAATGTATACATCGTACCATACATAAACCATTGACTTGCTGGCTTTCCATGAAATACATTTGATAAAGGATCAAATAGAGAAATAATTCCAGTATTGGCAGCACCAGCTTTACCCATTCCCAGTACCTCCGGAAACCAATATAACAACACATAAAATCCTGTCAAAACAATTCCAAGTATCCATCCTATTATACCTCTACTCGCCAAAGAACTAAACCATACACCATCATTTTTAACACCTGCTTTCTTATTAGCATAATACTGGAATGAATACCACAGTAGACTCATGCCCATCAGAGTGAAAGCGATAGTGAATGTCATCCCTGTACTAGCGAAACTTACACCTCCTGCATGTAGTCCGGCTATCGTTAGGCCTAAAAGTCCTATAAGGATAGCCAGACGCTCAGTCAGACCCAAGTTATGAGGGTTAGGATTGGCTATTGATAAACTCTTATCTATATAATTTGACATTTGTATTTTTTTCTTCTAACTAGTTAAAAACGCAGTGACTCTATCCAGTATCCTTTTGGACTTCACTTGGTAGCTGATACCTGATTGCTCTGAAAAACTTTTTCTTATCAGTGTCTCATAAGTCTTATAAAACTCAGGATCAAAATTTGCTAGATTTAGATTTTCTAGTACTTCTTGAAGTGAAGTTCCATCTCTGATCCATTTTTCACACACTTCATGTCGAAACCTGATACCCATCAAGTTAAACCCTGCAACTTTATTGTTATCAGTATGATAGTTAATTCTGATCGCCTTGTCACCTTCAGGATGCTCCCAATATAGTGTAGAAAGATAATCGTGTAATGTGCCAGGTACATCCCCATATACCTGATATTCTATATCTAGAAATTTTGCTGAGTTGAACCAAATACCAGGATCGTAGTCTACCGATTTTCCACATATATTATAAGCAGCTGTTTCACCCATCATTCGTCCTGCATACCATATAGCCTCTATATTTTTTCTACCAGGCCTCGGTTCGGATAATTGAGCGCAGTCACCGATAGCATATACATCTTTGATATTAGTCTCTAGATGCTTGTCCACAATTATTCCTTTTTCGACATTGAGCATTGTCTCTTTGAGCCATTTTACGTTTGGGTGGACTCCAGCAGTGAGACCTACATATTCGCATTTCAGGCGCTCACCTGAGTTTTTCATCTTTACAGCGCATGCATTACCGTTTCCATCATCTTCTATGCTTTCAAGCTCTTCGCTGAGTCTAAGGTCGATATGATGCCCTTTTATATGTCTGCTAATCATATGAGACTCTTCTGCTGGGAGTACATTATTCCAATAGCTACTTTCTCTTACGAGCATAGTTACGGGTATATCTCTTGAGCGAAACATCTCAGCCATTTCTATACCTATCAGCCCACCGCCTACGATTACTGCACGTTTCAATCCAGGTGTATGGCGTTCCATGTTTTCTACATCACTGTAGGAGTACAATCCAGCTACACGATTGAGATCTTGGCCAGGCCAACCAAATTTGTTAGTAGCAGAACCCAAAGCAAGTACCAGTTTGTCATATTTTATATCCCCTTCTTTTCTCAAAGACAGTGTTTTACCATCAAAATTTATATTATCGACATGATCCTGAACAAGATCAATTCTATTTTTATCCCAAAAGTAATCTTCATAGGGCTTAGTCTCTTGATATCTCATGTGCCCCATGTAGATATACATCAGAGCGGTTCGCGAAAAAAAATGCTCAGTTTCAGAGGATATTATTGTGATTTTATGGTCACTCAGCTTTCGGATCCATCTAGCAGTAGTGATACCGCTGATGCCATTACCAATTATGGCTATATGCATAGTAAGTATAGTTTCGTATTGTTTTTATTTTACAATATCTGATTAGATAGCAACTACTTTAGTCACTGTGGAGGTCTCTTGTGATTTCTCATATTAATCAGGTCATCTAAGCATCTTCAATATATAAAGAATAAAGGAACTTAAATCCTGATTTTGGTTCTGGAAAGGACATCTATTACTTAGAGTCTTAAATCGGACTATCGAATTATTATTAATTTATATAATTGTCTTGAAGGCACTCATTTTACTACTTTTTATTTTAAGGTATAGTTATAAGAACATTTTTTATTAAATTGGACCAATTATTTAATCGAATTTACCAAATCACAATAACTAATTATGAAAAAAACTTTACTTGGGGTACTAAGTTTGTTCTTAGTATCTATGACCGTTTCGGCTCAATATTACACTCAAGATTTTGAAGGAGGTATACCTGATGGTTGGACAGCTGAGAATGCATGGATGTATGGAACTGCTGGATCATTAGGTAGTGCTTATTTTAACCCAGCAGATAACACTACTGCTTTTATGTGTGTAAATGATGATGGTTTAGGAAATGGTGTTGATGGATCAGGAAGACTGGTTACAGCACCGATAGATTTGACAGCTGCTACGGGACAACTTTTATTGAGACACAATGCTTACTTTGTAAATGGTGATTACCAAGGAGCTGATGAAACAGCTAAGGTATTTGCTAGTGAAGATGCAGGTGCGACTTGGACTGAAATTCAAGACCTAACTGCAAGTGCCTGGGACGCGGCAAATGTAGAAGTGTCGCAGTATGGTGGTAAGACTATTCAGCTTGCATTTGAGTATATCGATGGCAATGAATGGAATTATGGTTACTGTATTGATGATATTGAAATTATCGATGCTCCAGATCCAGATATTAGAGTGAACTATGTTGATTTTAAATGTGAAAATGCAGCTGTCGGAGAAACTTCTTCTTTTTACGGAAGTATAACTAACAATAGTTTAGAAACTCTCACAAGTGTTGATGTTACTGTTAGTGATGGCACTAATACTGCTACAGAGACTGTGACTGGACTGAATATTGCTCCATTTAGTTCTGGTTCATTTACTACGAATTTTGAAGCTGAAGTGGCTGAAGGAGCTAATCAAATGGCAGTTGAGGTTTCAATGCCTAATGGTGTTGCAGAAATGGACATGACTAATAACAGCGCTAATGATGTGATTAATGGTGTTATGACTGTTGAAGGTGCAGGTGTATTAGTAGAGGAAGCTACCGGTACTTGGTGTACTTGGTGTCCAAGAGGAGCTTACTTTTTGGATAGATACTCAGATTGTTTCTCAGATAATTTTGTTGGTGTAGCTGTTCATAATGGAGCTAATGATCCTATGTTAGTATCTGACTATGATACTGGTTTAACGGCATTTCCAGGGTTTGCAGGTTTTCCAAGTGTAATTTTTAACAAAACCAATATTATAGATCCTTCTGAAATAGGTGCTCCATCTGTAGCAGTAATGACTGCTGATCCTATGGCTTATGTAGACATTGGTGCTTCTTTTGATGAAGCAACGCGTACACTTACAGTCTCGGTTGAAGGTTCAGATTTTGCTCAAGACATGAGTGAAGTTAAATTTTTCGCAGCTTTGACTGAAGATGCTGTTACTGAGGGAGGTGCTTCTTCTGGAGGAACTCAGTGGACTCAGACTAACGCATATTCTGGTGGTAATAATGGTCCGATGGGAGGATTCGAATTTTTAGGTGGTCAAGCTGTCGTTGATGAATATAACCATACTGCAAGAGCGATGATGGGAGGATTTTTTGGGACTAACCCTGTTGAGGTAACTGCTGGTGGCGGTGCGGGATATATATTTTCTTCTATGGTAGTTCCAGCTAATCAAAATACAGAAAATATGCATATTGTTGGAGCCTTAATTGACAATAATAATAATGTGATTAACGTAATGCAATCTTCAGTTGCAGATGCAGTTGAAAGAGGTTTATTTGTTACGAGCAATAAGAATTTATATGATAATACATTAGCTCAAGTATTCCCAAATCCAGTAAATGAGGTAGCTTTCATCCAAATCGATGTTGATGTTGTTTCAGATGTAACTTTAGATGTTTATGACATGTTAGGTCGTAAAGTTGAAAGAGTAAATTTAGGTACTGTAGTAGGTAATACAACCTTAGATTATAATACGTCTAATCTTACAAATGGGATGTATAATTTACACTTAACGGTAGGTGATAAATTTGTGTCTAAAAAGATAACAGTTGTTAAATAATATAGTTTAGTAACTGTCTGATATACAAGGCCTTCTCATTAATGAGAAGGCCTTTTTTTATTCCTTTCGAGAAAACTATTTTACTTCTAACTTGTCGTAGTCCTATTTATTGTGAATGCAGGAATTAGCAACGATTTTTTTATTATT
>ERZ1047472.1192-NODE-1192-length-20690-cov-8.088345_pt1 | contig 20690 bp, 15 predicted proteins | sample MGYA00383095_ERZ1047472 | MGnify/ENA primary metagenome ERZ1047472 (study PRJEB29581, sample SAMEA5548365) | metagenome | biome: marine; feature: coastal; material: water | depth 1 m | study: Short-term variability in the microbial, nano- and picoplankton... | reverse complement strand
TGTCTACAGAGATATGGCGTATAGTTCTGGTCGGGCTATTTACCCTGTTCTTTGGCTGGAGTCTGGGCTATACCTTTGAAGTCATCCTTATAGGTGCAGGCTGTTATCTGCTCTGGACCTTTAGCATTATCTCTAAATTATTTGATTGGATCGACAAAGGTATGCGGGGTATTCCCCCTGATGCCGGCGGCGTCTGGGGTGAAATTAGTGACACCCTTAATCGCCAGCGTCGTCGTCACCGTCGCACTCTTGAGAAGATGCGTCATACCATCAAGCGGGTCACTCGGGTTACCGAGGCTTTGGACGAGGGTGTTCTGGTGCTGCGCAGAGACCTTACCCTAGATTGGTGGAACAGCTCGGCCAAGAGGCTGTTGGGCTTAAGGTCCTCAGATAGAGGCAGCGCTATTATTAATTTAATTCGCGACCCTGAGTTTGTTAGCTATATTCATCAGCCTGAATTTATAGGCTCAATTCAGATGCCGTCCTCCAGTCAAGAGGGCAGACTGTTGCTATTTACCGCGTCCCATTTTGGCGATAACGAGATTGTGCTAGTCATTGCCGATATCACTCGCATGAACAATCTTGAGACTGCGCGCAAAGAGTTTGTCGGCAATATATCCCATGAGTTGCGTACCCCACTGACGGTGATACGCGGCTATATAGAGACATTGCAAGACCTGCCCAGTAATACAGCCATGGCCGAAAGAGCCTTTGAGCAAATGGCCACCCAGGTCAGTCGCATGCAGTCACTGGCCGATGATTTAATTTTGTTGTCCCGTTTTGAGGGAGCCGAGTATCAGGGCAATGGAGGGCCGGATGCTCAGCAGAGCTATCCGTCAACAAATTTATTTAATCTATTATCTGAGATTATGGTTGAAGCAGAGCAACTCAGCGGCGGCAGACACAGCCTTGAGCTAGATTGCTGCGAGGCTATCAGTTTAAGTGTCGAGCCCAGCAGCTTGCGCAGTGCTCTGGGTAATCTGGTGTTTAACGCGGTACACCACAATCCTCAGGGTGCAATAATTACTATTAGTGTAACTGAACCCAATGCCGCAGTGTCCATTGCTATTGCAGATGACGGTGTGGGAATAGACCCCCTGGAAATACCAAGGCTGACCGAGCGCTTTTATCGCGGAGATAGCAGCCGCAACTCCGACACTGGTGGCAGCGGCTTAGGCTTAGCGATTGTCAAACATGCGGTGACCAGTTGCGGGGGTGAGTTGCAGATCAACAGTCGCCTGGGGCAGGGAGCTGTTTTTATCTGTCGCTTTCCTACTAAGACTGACTAGGATGCGGCATCTCTGTTAGGTCTCAGTGCAGCGAAACTGGTAGTGTAGAAAAAAATCACCCTGTTGCTGGCTATTGGCCTCTGTCCACTGGCGCTGCATATCCCAGCCTTTGGCGCAGTAATGGGCCATCTCAAGATGCAGCTTTTGAATCGCTATGGTGACCGACTCTTCGAATTTAGCGTCTGGCCGCAGAGAGTAGGGCTGGCGTGCCACAAAGCTTTGGTTGGCATGGTGGCTCAGGGTTCCAGCCGCAGCCACGGGGCGCTCAATAATTCCTGAGGCGGTGAGTGAGCCATCGCCATAGAGCTTTGTAACCCGCACTGAGTTATTGGCTCTGGAGGCCTCTGCGCTTTTATTGCGGGAGTCCTGTTGTTTCTCGCATTGAATAATTTTGTCGAGAAAATCTGGCCCATCTGCATCATCAGTATCGAAGTCACAGCTACTGTTGGCAGCCCCTGAGAGCAACATTGCGACACTTAATATAGCGCCAGACCATTTTACATCTGTGAAATTCATAATTATCTCCTGATGTTAAAAAGGGCGCCAAGGCGCCCTTTTTAATAGAACCGAACTAAATATTAACCTAAATCCACAGGCCAGTGCTTAGAACTTATGTTCCATGCCTACACCAAATGAGCTGTCTTCGTCATCTGATGAGTCCACCTCAGAATCCGTATTGTCTGTATAGAAAATATAGGCCTTGGTGTTTTTGCTCAGCTTGTAATCAGCACCCAGGGACAGTGTTTCCTCTTCGTCGCCATCTACATCGTCTTCGATAAAGCCATACTGAGCTTTCAACGTGGTCTTATCGATTTTATAGGCAGCGCTTACAAAATATCCAGATTCATCCTTGGTACCCAGGTTATCTTCGTTTTGCTGGTACATGGCGCCCAGCTTCAGATTGTCCATTTGGTACTGCATAACCATACGTACCAGGTCCTGGCTATCTACATCCTTATCGCTGGCCAGTGCAAGATAGAGATTATCTTTACTGTAGCTTAGAGAGTAGGACATTCCGTCCGTCAGGCCAGTGTCATCAATACCATCGCCATCAACATCTGCGCCTTCACCTGGGATCATTGCAACAGTGCCAGAGAAGCCGCTTACAGTGGGGCTGGTATAGGCAATAATATTGGAAACGCGGTTTTCACCCTCGAAGGTATTTTTGATATCACCCTCCAGGTCATTAAACAAATCGATCTTTTTCTGTGCCAGTTTGGTGGGTGAGTCATGCTTACCCGCCCAGACTGTGCCAAAACTGCCTCTGATGCCGCCCATAATATTGCGCTGTGTAAAGGTCTGTCCTTTACAGTCACCATCGTCGACGCACATTTCGAATTCTGCTTTATACACAGCGTAGAGACCGTCGGTGATTTTGGTTTTACCCTTAACACCCAGACGCGATGCATTGCTATTAAGTTTCCATTTATCTGATGAGTTCTCATCTGTATTGACCACAGAGACATTGATCTTGCCATAAATGGTGCCATCGATCGGGCCGTCCGCGAAGCTGTGAGACGCTATCCCCAGAGAGGCAGCTACAGCAACCGAAAGTGCTAGTTTGTTCATGTTCAATCCCCAAAAAGTTTAATTCATTGGGCTATGGCCCAGTTTAGGTTGCAGAAATATCACCGCAACATAATAAATATATGAAAGAAATATGACATTAATATGACAGCTCCAAAGCTACTAAAATTTATTTACCCGAGCTTAATTGTCATATTTCTGTCATATAACTTTAATACAGTGTCCCCGTTCTAAAACTGAATCAATTAATAGCACATCTATATGCCAGCCTTTGGAGGTTGTTATGACCCAGCTTAAATTTATTCCAGTCATTGTTTTTGCTATGGCTTCGATGAGTGCAACCTCTTCTATGGCTCGAGAGTCAATAGAAGTCGTAGGATCTTCTACGGTATATCCTTTTTCAACAGTTGTGGCTGAGCGCTATGGTCGCGCCAGTGGAAAATTGACTCCCAAAATCGAATCAACCGGCTCCGGTGGTGGCATGAAGCTATTCTGTTCCGGTGTTGGTACTAACTATCCGGATATTACCAACTCTTCAAGACGTATGAAGAGTAGTGAGTTTAAGAAATGCCAGACAAATGGCGTCAGGGAAGTGATCGAAGTTCAGGTTGGCTACGATGGTATTGTTATTGCCAACTCAGTCGAATCAGCGCCTGTAGAGTTGAGCCGCAAAGATATCTTTCTGGCACTGGCTGCCCAGGTACCAGGTGCAGCAGAGGCTGAGCTTATAGATAACCCTTACACGACTTGGAACCAGGTCAACTCAGCATTGCCAGATACAGCAATCGAAGTACTGGGGCCTCCCCCGACCTCTGGTACTCGCGATGCATTTGCTGAGTTGGCTTTGGAAGGCGGCTGTAAAAAGTTTGCCTGGATCAAGGCAATGAAGAAAACCGACAAGAGTGCCTACAAGGCTCTGTGTCACACTATTCGCGAAGACGGCGCTTACATTGAAGCCGGTGAAAATGACAATCTGATTGTTCAGAAGCTGCAGGCTAATCCGGCAGCACTGGGTATCTTCGGCTTCAGTTTTCTAGATCAAAATGCCGATAAGGTACAGGGTGCAAATATTGAATCTGTTGAGCCAACCTTTGAGTCAATTGCCGATAAGTCATACCCGATCTCACGCCCGCTTTACTTCTATGTCAAGAAAGCTCATGTGGGTGTTGTGCCAGGTATTGAAGGCTACCTCAATGAGTTTACTAGTGAGCGCGCCTGGGGCGAAGATGGCTATTTGGCTGAAAAAGGTATGATTCCGCTGCCTCTTGAAGAGCGCAGAGCTATGGCTAAGAACACTCGCTCTCTAACGCCAATGACGGGCAACGAAGCATTGAAATAATGCAGGTATTTTGCCACAGTACCGCCCGGCTCAAAGAGCTGGGTTTTCTCGTTTCTAAAGGACACCGCAAGCTCTATGCAAGCGACTAATATATTACTTTTGCTATTTGGCTTGGGTGTACTGGCCTTCTATCTGGGCCGCGGACGCTCTCTCGCTATTGCCGCCCCCCTGGGTGGTATTCGCAAGCTCCATTCTCTGCCCTCCTACTATGGAATGCACACGGCATTCTGGTGTGCGCTGCCGTCGCTTATCCTGCTAGCCCTGTGGATGATTTTTGATGATCCGGTGATTAACAGCATGGTGATAGGCGCGGTCGCCGCCGAGATAGCACCCTCAGATACCGCCAGTTACAACCTGTTATTAAATAAAATTGGCAATCTTGCCGATGGTGTATTGCCCCGCGCCGGGCAGACTGGGCCGCTGCTTGCTGCAGCTGACCATATGGTCTCTCTGCGGCAGATATCTCGCTGGTCCCTGACATTGTTGGCACTGGTGTTCTCTGCAGCTGGACTGGTTTTAGGTTTAAGCCGAGTCGCCTCCAGCTTTCGAGCTCGTCCGGCAGTTGAAAAAGTTATGCAGAACCTGCTGCTGGCCTGTGCCTGTCTGGCTATTTTCACCACCCTGGGCATCGTGCTCTCTGTGTTGTTTGAGTCTATTCAGTTTTTCCGCTCCGTTCCTGTGACTGATTTTGTCTTTGGCCTGGACTGGAGCCCACAGACCGCTATTCGCGAAGATCAGGTAGGCTCCTCAGGCAGTTTTGGCGCTGTGCCGTTATTTGTAGGCACATTGCTGGTGTCAGCTGTGGCCATGCTGGTGGCGGTGCCAGTGGGGCTAATGTCAGCGATCTATTTGGCAGAGTATGCCAGCAAGAGAATTCGCACCTTTGCCAAGCCGGCCCTAGAAGTGTTGGCCGGTATTCCCACTGTGGTTTATGGATTTTTTGCAGCCCTGACAGTGGCACCTTATCTGCGCGATCTAGGTAGCAGCTTTGGGCTGACGGTGTCTTCCGAGAGTGCGCTGGCGGCCGGTGGCGTAATGGGCATTATGATTATTCCCTTTATCTCGTCACTGGCAGACGATGTGATTACTGCCGTGCCTCAGTCTATGCGCGATGGTTCGCTGGCCATGGGCGCTACCCATTCAGAGACCGTGCGTAGAGTAGTTATTCCCGCTGCGCTGCCAGGTATTGTTGGCGGCATTATGCTGGCAGTATCCAGGGCCATTGGCGAGACCATGATTGTTGTGATGGCAGCTGGGCTGGCGGCCAAACTGACAGCCAACCCTCTGGATTCAGTCACCACTGTGACAGTGCAGATAGTTACCCTGTTAACCGGTGACCAGGAGTTTGATAGTCCAAAAACCCTGGCTGCTTTTGCTCTGGGCCTGATGCTGTTTGTCGTCACCCTATTGCTAAATATCTTTGCTCTGCACATTGTTAAGAAATATCGAGAACAGTATGAATAAGTCAGCGGATAATTTATCCAAAATAAAGCGCTCTCTGACTCGCCGTAACCGCGCTGAAGCCAGGTTTCAATGGTATGGGCGTGTGGCTATATTTATAGGCTTGGCGGCGGTCGCCGTGCTATTTATCGATATTATCGGCAAAGGGCATGGGGCATTCCAGGCGACTTACATCAAGCTCAATGTCAGCTACGACCAGGATCTGCTGGGCATTGAGAATCTATCCGATCCAGAGCAACTGATGATGGGTAATTGGGATGCCGTGCCCAAAGTCGCACTGCGCGAAAAATTTACCGATGTCTCTGGGCGCAGAGATAAGCGCCGATTGAATGGACTACTCAGCAATGGAGCAGGGTTTGATCTAAAAGACCGTCTGCTGGCCAATCCACAGCTACTTAATACAACCGAGTCAATCTGGCTGTTGGCTGATGACGATATAGATACCTATTACAAGTCCTGGCTGGATGGCGAAGCCTATGCAGCGCGGCTGTCTGATAAACAGGTGGTCTGGATCGACCAGTTGCACGAGCAGGGGCTGATACGCCTGCAGCTAAATACTAACCTGTTTACCCGTGGCGATTCTCGAGAGCCAGAGCAGGCCGGTATCCGCGGTGCAGTGATGGGTTCACTGCTGACTTTGGTGCTGACTCTGATACTGTCGTTCCCTATTGGTGTCTCGGCGGCTATTTATCTGGAAGAGTTTGCGCCTAAAAACAAATGGACTGACTTTATTGAGGTCAATATTAATAATCTGGCTGCGGTGCCTTCGATTATTTTTGGCCTGCTGGGCCTGGCAATTTTTATCAACTTCTTTCATGTGCCCAGGTCTGTGCCCATTGTCGGTGGCCTGGTACTCACATTGATGACACTGCCAACCATTATTATTACCAGCCGTGCGGCTATTAAGTCGGTGCCACCCTCGATCCGAGAAGCGGCCCTGGGCATGGGAGCCTCCAAGTATCAGATGGTTTTGCACCATGTGTTGCCGCTGGCTCTGCCCGGCATGTTGACCGGTGCGATTATTGGTATGGCTCAGGCACTGGGCGAAACAGCCCCACTGCTGATGATTGGTATGGTGGCCTTTATTGTCGATATCCCCGGCAGCTTTACCGATCCTGCTACAGTGCTGCCGGTACAAATTTTCCTCTGGGCTGACAGTCCGGAGAGAGCCTTTATTGAAAAGACCTCCGCGGCCATTATGGTGCTGCTAAGCTTTTTAATTATTATGAACACATCGGCCGTTTGGCTGCGAAAGCGTCTTGAACGCCGTTGGTAAACAGGAATAAATTATGAGTCCAGCAGATACAGCTAAGCCTGCAAAGGCTGCCTCTAAAGCAGCGTCAAAGTCCGCCCCTAAAAAGGTAGCCAAAGCCAAGACGGCGGTACCCAAGGTCAAGAAGACGGAGCCCAAGGTCAAGAAGACGGAGCCCAAAGCTAAAAAGGCAGTAGCTAAAACCCGCAAGGCGGTTGCACCTCAGTTCAAAGCCGGCCAGAGTCTGGATATAGATGATCAGCAGATTACCGTGGGTAAGAGCTTTAGCGATAATGCTAAAATGACCATGCGCAATATCGATGTCTACTACGGCGACAAGCAGGCGATTCACGATGTCAGTATAGATATCGCCAAAAATGAAGTGATGGCGATGATTGGCCCCTCAGGCTGCGGTAAGTCAACTTTTTTGCGCACCCTAAATCGCATGAATGACACCGTAGAGGGCTGCCGAGTCGAGGGTGATATCTGTATGGATGGCGAAAACCTCTATGCCCCAAAACTGGATGTGGTCGAGCTGCGCGCGCGCGTAGGCATGGTGTTTCAAAAGCCCAACCCCTTCCCCAAATCAATTTATGAAAATGTGGCCTATGGTCCCAAGATTCATGGTTTGGCCGACAGCAGAGTTGATCTGGATGAGATTGTTGAAAACAGTCTGCGCAAAGCCAGCCTCTGGGAAGAGGTGAAAGAGCGCCTGCATCAGCCGGGTACAGGGTTGTCTGGTGGTCAGCAGCAAAGGCTCTGTATTGCCAGAGCTATCGCGGTTAGCCCAGAAGTTATTTTGATGGATGAGCCCTGCTCAGCGCTAGACCCCATTGCCACGGCAAAAATTGAAGAGCTGATCGAAGAGCTCAGCGAGAACTTCACCATTGCTATTGTGACTCATAGTATGCAGCAGGCCGCACGAGTATCGCACCGCACGGCTTACTTCCACCTTGGCAAGCTGATTGAGGTAAACCCTACAGAGCAAGTATTTACCATGCCAGAGCATCAGTTGACTGAAGCCTATATCACAGGTCGATTTGGTTAAGACTTTAAGAGCAGCCTAAATTACTAGGCTAAATGGAGAATAATATGGCGAAGATGTCATTCGAAAATCACATTATGAAGCAGTTCGACGAGGAGCTCGAAGAGATTCGTACTCGGTTGATGGAGATGGGCGGCAAAGTTGAGCAGCAGCTACAGAATGCTGTCAAGGCAGTCACTGATGCTGACAGTAAACTGGCCGAGGAGGTCATCTCTGGAGATCAAAGTATCGACAGCATGGAGGTGGATATAGACGAAGCCTGCATCTTAATTATCGCGCGCCGCCAACCGGCTGCCAGTGATTTGCGACTGGTGATGATGGTGACCAAGGCGGTCAATGATCTGGAGCGCATTGGAGACGAAGCCAAAAAAATTGCCAATCACGCAGTTATTCTTGCAGAGCAGAGTGGCTCGGCTGAGGGCTACACTGAAGTGCGCCATATGGGTGCCTCAGTGACGCGCATGCTTGCCAATGCACTGGATGCCTTTGCTCGCTTTGACGTGGACGCAGCTATGCGAACACTGGAGGAAGATAAGCAGATCGACCTCGAGTACAAAACTGCATTGCGCGAGCTGGTTACCTATATGATGGAAGACCCAAGAAGCATTAGCCGAGTGATCAATGTGCTGTGGGTTATTCGCTCCCTTGAGCGAATTGGCGACCATGCGAAAAATCTCTGTGAGCAGATTGTCTTTGTTGTAAAAGGAAAAGATATTCGTCACCAGTAGTGATTATTCGTTGCTCACAATATAAAAAAAAGGAGGCTCTGGCCTCTTTTTTTATACCTGATAACCGCTTGCCCAGAGATCAGTATTCTCTGTCACATTACCGTCATAAATAATTCATACCAGCGTAATTTTAGCCTGTTAATTTTTCCTTATTGAAGATCTTCAGACAGATCTTGGTGCCAGCCCCAAGTTCAGTACGAGTCTTCGCTGACCTGGGTGTTTACGCTGGCTTTAAGCTGATTAAGAAACGTCCTGCCTCTGACAGGATGGCGATTATTCCCGCGCCTACTTTTGAAGAGGTAGTTACCCTAGGTGTTTTCAACCCAACCAGGGGAACGGAAAATATTGAGCGGTGTAGTTCAGGTCGGTTCAGGCAATAAAGAGATTTCCTCTCAGGCAGAGATGGATCTAATTGTTAGCCAGGGTGTAACTCTAAAAATTGAACCAGGTACCGATGTTCGCGGCGCTGCTGATGGTGTGCTGTTGGTAACTCGTGGCTCCAAGCTGGAAGCCATAGGTGCAGCTGCGCAGCCAATTACCTTTAGCAGTCTTGCTGATGAAAATTACGATGGCATGGGCGAATGGGGCGGTGTTGTAATCCAGGGTTTCGCCCCACAGTATGGTCAGGGCGGAACAGGCGCCTGTTTTGCTGACGGCGAAAGCTGGTGCAATATCCTTGGTGAAGGCGGTGACTTTGTTCAGGAATACGGCGGTAATTTGCCTGCTGATGACAGTGGCCATATCCGCTATGTGCGTATTGCTGAGGGTGGTCTGATCGCTGGGCCCAACAATGAAATTAATGGTCTGACCCTTCAGGGTGTCGGCTATGGTACCGAAATTGAATACGTGCAGGTTCATGGTAATCGGGATAATGGCATTGAGTGGTTTGGCGGTACAGCTAACGTTAAATATGCTGTGCTCACTAACAATGACGATGACGATATAGATTTCGATGAGGGTTATCAGGGCAATATTCAGTATGCACTGATTATCAAGAATCAAACGCCTGGGGCTACACCTGTAGGCTCTAATGACCCGCGCGGTATCGAGCTTAACTCTTCTGACGAAGACTACACTCCGGAGACTGCTGGTGTCATTGCCAACGTAACCATTATCGGTGGCGACGCGGCTAACAGCGCCGGTGAGTTTGGTATGCGTCTGCGCGGTTCGGTCACCGCAGCTATCCATAACTCTGCGGTGACTGGCTACGACGTGACCTGTGCCCGTATCGATGATTCCGATCACGATAACGACAGTGCCACGGCTAAGATTGATACGCCAATCACCATGAGAAACTTCCTCTGTGATACCGCTGGTGCAGCCTTTTTTATTCTAATCAATACCAAATAGAATGCCCCTTTGATCGCGCGGATCCTGTTGTTTTATCGATTTTCGGTATCTAACCTCCTCAAAATGCGATTAACTCCGCGCATTCGTAAAAACAACAATTACATCAGACGGAAACTCCCTATGCGCACTGTTAAACACCTGATTTCTCTTGCCGCCTGCCTGTCGCTATTGTCAGCCTGTGGAGGCGGCGGTGGCGGAAGCAGCTCACCAGTATCACCACCAGTGGCAACCAATCAGCCTCCAGCTCTGGTAGTTGATGCAGAGGTCTCCGTACTCGAGGGCACCAGAGATATAGCTACGGCCAGTGGTTCAGATCCTGAGAATAGCAGCCTGAGTTACAGCCTGTCGGGCGGGGATGACAGGGCGCTGTTCGAGATTTCCTCTACTGGCAGTATTAGTTTTATTGCCGCGCCAGATTTCGAAGCGCCCACTGATACAGGCGCCAACAATAGCTACCAACTCACAGTGCAACTGGCCGATAGCCAGGGAGCCACAGATAGCCAGAGCATGGTGGTTACAGTGACCAATGCGGTGGAGGGGCGTGTTGTCGATGGCCCCCTCTCAGATAGTAAGGTGTTTATTGACCTCAATAATAATCTGCAGGCCGACTCAGATGAGCCCACAGCCCAGACCGATAGTCAGGGCTATTTTATGCTGCCCGAACCTGTGGACCAGGGCCTTGCTCGTCTGGTAGCCCTGGGTGGCACAGATATCAGCACTAATACTGTGCTCAGCCAGCTGGCACTGATAGCAGATCTGCCTGCAGATCTGGCCAGTACGGCAGTTATCTCGCCGATCAGTTCGGTGATTGCGGGGGCAGACAGCGATCAAGCCAAGGCAGCAATTTTAACCGCGCTGGGCATTGAAGGCACAGTAGATGAGTTTCTGGCCATGGATATTTGGGCCCTGGCCGAGGCTGAGAATGACAATGGCCTGCGACTGCAGCGCCTCAACCAGCAGATAGCGCTGGTGATGACTACCATCCAGACCCTTGATGAAGATCTATTGGCAGCAGAGCTGCCGAGCCTAGCCGAAGATGCAGCCGCAGCCATCGCGACGCAGATTAGCAGCACTGGGACTATAAATCTTGAATCCACAAGCCAGCTGATTGAGATTATCAATAGGTCGCTGCCAGATTTGGACTCGCTGTCGGTGCTGGTAGTTGCAGCTGTGGCCGATACTATGGCGGATATCAATGAACTGCTAGGCGGCGAAACCGTAGACCCCACCTCCGCAGCCGCCATTGAGTTTATTCAGACTACTCAGACCCAGTTGCTGGCGTCAGTGGCTGATCTGGTTGAGTCAGTAACCAGTCTAATCCAGTTTGCTGCTGAGACCAGCCTGGACAGTCTTTTCTCTGGTAACCAGATATATCTCTCTCAGGTAACGCCTAACAATAATGCTGGCGGAGAGACTAATGGAGAGACCAGTATTATTGCTGAGGGCGATACCCCTATTCTGGTCGATGCTGTAGTTGCCGATATCTGGGGTGGCAACCTGAAGTTTTCAGCCTTTGATGAGCTCAATTCGTACGGTGACTGCACAGACGAGCAAGCTGGCACAGAGGATTGCAAAAGTATTGATTGGCAGACTGTTTCGGACTCTGACAAAGGCGATGTGCTGCAAGTCAGCTATACCGACAGCGCCGGACATGCGGGCATAGTGGTGGGCCCAGGTTCGGCGGTGGATCTGAGCGACTACAGCAATGGGTCGCTAAAGTTTGATATCAAAGTGGTTAATAAAGGGGCCGATGGCCTGTCTGCCGGCTTCTATATCAAGTTAGAAACCACTCCAGACCGCACCTCAGGTGAAATTGCGGTGTCACAGATTGTCGCCAACGGAAACTGGGAATCGATCAACATTCCTATGTCGGCACTCACCGCCAGCGGCGATCTAAACTTGGCCAGCGTGACTGCGCCACTGGTGTTTTTCCCGGCATTTGGCACTAGCCCGGGTGTTCAGTATTTAATCGATAATGTACGTTTTTCTGGCCTGGCCGACGGCGCTGAGCAGCCCGCAGTAGGCAGTGGTGTAGACCCCCAAAACCCCAGCTCATACTCTGTGACCGCCTATGGCGCGGGTAATGTGGCCGATGGCATCAACCCCAATAGCTATCGCTGTGTCTATGATTTTGGCAACTGGGTTTACAACGCTGGTGTGGTAGAGCCCGGTATTGACGGCTGCAATACAGATACCAATATCCCTGTGGGTACGCCAACGCCACTGTTGCCACAGTTGACTGGCCCGGCGCAGGAAAAACCTACGCCTACCCATAAATGGTGGGGCTCAATCCCCTTCCTGGGTGAGATGCAAACCGGCAATGCAGACCAGGCCGCCTATATCACTCCAGACCCATTTATAGCGCGAGTCACCGAAAAAGGTGTGCGACTACTCAGCATTCCTGGTGGCCTGGGCCCCTACAGCGATGGCTTTATGTATGCGATCCCCGATCCCTTTGTGGAGGTATTTGATGGTATCGCCGTGGGCAATAGCGATTACAGCAATTTAAACGCCTACCTTAAAGACCACAGTGATGGCTCGGTCACTGTTATGTGGAAGTCTGGCGACACCGATATTATGGAAGCCACTTTTGTGCATGGCTCCCCCTATGCCTACTTTAAGGCCTACAAAGGTGACCTGGTATTGCGCACATTGCAGGCAGACAGTGGCGAGAAAGGTATTTTCTACAGCCAGGGCAACAGTCTGGGTGTCTGGACCAGTGTGGCCGGCAATCTCAATAACTTCCTGGTTACCGGGGAGGGCAGCACCAGCTTCGAAAATAGCAGCAGCAATGAAATCACAGTCAGCAATGAGGCTAAAGAATTTACTCTGGCCTACCTGCCAGCTTCAGGTGCCGGCACTGCCAGCAGCGCAATGATTAGTTTCTTTGAGGCCCAGGCGCGCAATGTGGTGGCCGCGGTTGATATTGATTACAGCGTCGACCGCAGTACCAATACTGTAAATGTGAGCCATGCCTATCTGGATGCTCAGGGTTCAGCCGTGCAAACTGTAGTGGGCATGCTGCCACTGCACTGGAAAAACAGCAGCCAGCAGGCCTCAGATTACAAGGTGCGCAGTGCCAGAGGTATAACCAAATTTAGTCAGACTGATAGCTTCAACTACGATCTGCCCTTTGTCGGTGTGCTGCCAACCATGCCGAGTATAGATAACAGCTTTGATCAGGCCACGCTGAAAAGCCTGGTTACTGAGTTTGTTGACCAGGGGTCAGCAGCCTGGAATAACCGTACAGATACTTACTGGGCCGGCAAGAACTACGGCAAGGTGGCCGAGTTGGCGGCTATAGCGGGCTCTATTGGTATGGACGCAGAGCAGACTCAGCTGATTGCCTGGCTCAAGACCGAGTTGGCCGACTGGTTCACCGCTGATACCACAGGCTCTCTGGATAGCAAGAAGTACTTTGCCTACGACGAAACCTGGAATACATTGCTGGGTTTTGAAGAGTCATTTGGCTCTCACCAGCGCTTGGCCGACCACCATTTCCACTATGGCTACTTTGTGCGCGCTGCAGCTGAGATCTGTCGAGTTGATGTAGCCTGGTGTGGTGCCGACCAGTATGGGCCTATGATCGAGTTGTTGATCCGCGACTATGCCGCGGATGACAATGACGACTTATTCCCAGCTATGCGTAACTTTGACCCGGCCAATGGTTTCTCCTGGGCTGATGGCCGAGTTAACTTTACCCGTGGCAACAACAACGAATCTACCTCTGAGGCCGCCACTGCCTATGGGGCGATTATTTTGTATGGCCTGACCACCGGCAATAATGCACTGGTAGAAAAAGGCATGTACCTGCACGCCTCTACCGCTGCAGCCTACTGGGAGTACTGGAACAATATCGACGGCTACAACAATGTCAGTGCCGACGCCGATAACTTCCCGGCCAGCTACGACAAAATTACCACCTCCATTATCTGGGGTGACGGCGCCGTGTTCTCTACTTGGTTTAGTGCTGCCTATGCGCATATTCTGGGTATTCAGGGGTTGCCTTCAAGCCCGCTGATACTGCATGTGGGCCAGTACGCAGACTATATGCAAGACTATGTGGCGCTGGGGCTTAGCCAGTCATCTAACAATAAGCCGTCGGGCCTGGTCGACGACCAATGGCGTGATCTGTGGTGGAACCTCTGGGCCATGGTAGATGCCGACGCGGCGATCGCCGATTACAACAGTGCCGGCAGCTATGAGCCTGAAGCCGGTGAGACAAAGGCCCATACCTACCACTGGATACATACTTTTGCTGCGCTGGGGCAGTTGCAGACGGGTACTGGTACTCTGACCGCAGATTACCCGGCGGCACTGGCCTTTGAGAAAGATGGGGTAACCCATTATGTGGTGTACAACTTCACTGGCCAGGACTTGGCGGTAAGTTACAGCGACGGCCACACGGTTGTGGCTGCACCAGGGTTTTCTGTTACCGACAGCAACTAACCAGCCTAAGCTTTTGCGCTGGGGCGGCTATTCACTTGGTCGTACCAGCGCTGAAGATTGCCGCAGCCCTCGGGGATAGATTTCTTCACCCATTTGGCAAAGTCGACAATGCACAGGGCGGTGATGTCTGCGATAGAATAATAGTCGCCAACAATAAACTGATTATTGGCCAAATGAGCGTCCAGGTCAGCAAACAGATTATCCAACCGCAGCAGGCCGCGCTCAGCTAATTCCGGAATTTGGCTGTAGTTGTGTGGGCCGGGCAAGGCTCTATTTTTAAAGCCAGGTGTAGCATTGCGGAATGCTTCAGCTCCAGCCATAAACCCATTCATTTGCAACTGATGATTAGACGACTCCACCATAGCCCGCTCAGCGGCTGTGCGCCCATGCAGTGGATTCTGTGGGTAGAGCTCTTCAAGGTAGCGACAGATAGCACCCACCTGGGTAATGGTAACGCCATCGTCAAGCTCTAGAACCGGCACCTCGCCCAGAGGGTTAATTTTGCGAAACGCCTCGGTAAAATGCTCGCCGTTCATTAGATCGACCTGAACGGTCTCTATCTCAATGCCTTTCTCCGCCATGAGTATTCTTACCCGTCTTGGGCTGGGGGCTGTTATGCAATCATAGAATTTCATGGCTTAGCCTCTTATTGTTATTTGATGGCTCGATTGGGCAGTTTCAGTAGTGCCAGCCGCTGCTCAATGGCGTGCAACATGCCTGCGCTATCTAGGCCGGTTGTGGCTAGCTGCTCTGAGTGGCTGCCATGGTCAATAAAGATATCCGGCAGGCCCAGGTGCAGCACGGGCATAACAATACCCTGTTGGGCCAGGTACTCACTGACTGCTGCGCCGGCACCGCCGGCAACAGTATTTTCCTCAACGCTGACCAGCAGCTGATGATCGGCCGCCAGCTGATTAATTAACTCTTCGTCCAGGGGTTTTACAAAACGCATATCAGCCACCGTGGCATTTAAGCTGTCAGCTACGGTCAGTGCAGTGGCCAGGGTGGTGCCAAAGTTGAGAATAGCCACCTGAGCGCCGCTGCGACGTACAACCCCTTTACCCAGGGGCACTGCGGTCATAGCTTGATCAATAACTGCCCCGGGACCAGTGCCGCGAGGGTATCTTACCGCCGCCGGGCCCTGATGAATAAACCCTGTGTACAGCAGTTGGCGGGTCTCATTTTCATCTGAGGGGGTCATAACTAGCATATTGGGAATACAGCGCAGGTAGCTAATATCGTAGGCTCCGGCATGGGTAGCACCGTCCTCGCCCACCATACCAGCGCGATCTAGGGCAAACAGCACATCCAGGTTTTGCAGGGCCACATCATGTATTAGCTGGTCGTAGCCGCGCTGTAAAAAGGTCGAGTAAATAGCGACTACCGGTTTGGCCCCCTCGCAGGCCATACCAGCCGCCAGGGTCACCGCATGCTGCTCGGCAATGGCCACATCTTCAAAACGCTCGGGGAAACGCGCGGCAAACTCGTTCATACCAGAGCCTTCGCACATAGCCGGGGTAATACCCACCAGGCGCTGGTCTTTTTCCGCCATATCGCACAGCCAGTCGCCAAAGACTTTTTGATACTTGGGCTTGGTTGGTTTGACCTGGTCACTCGCTTGGGACACCGCAGTCTGCACCGGTGGCTTGGGCTCAATTTTGTTGAGGGCATGGTAGCCCACAGGGTCGTTTTCTGCCGGGGCAAAGCCTTTGCCCTTGTGGGTAATAATATGCAGCAGTACAGGCCCGTCTAGTTCTTTAATTTTGTTTAAAATCTCCACCAGCATGGGCAGATCATGGCCGTCAATCAGGCCGATATAGTAAAAACCCAGCTCCTCAAAAATGGTTGCCGGTGACACCATGCTTTTCATATATTCTTCGGTTCGGCGCACAAAGTTTTTAGCATGGGGCAGGGCGCGCAGGGCTTTTTTGCCGCTCTCGCGCAGATTAGTGTAGAACTTGCTCGACCAGAGTTTGGCAAAGTAGGTGGACAGACCGCCGGAATTGCGCGAGATAGACATCTGGTTATCGTTGAGCACCACCAGGAGGTTTTTATCCACATGGGCTGCATGGTTAATAGCTTCAAAGGCCATGCCTGCGGTCATGGCGCCATCGCCCATCACTGCCACGGTACGGCGCTCCTCGCCCAGTTGTTGCGAGGCCATAGCCATACCCAAGGCCGCACTGATAGAGGTACTGGAGTGGCCCACCCCAAAGGTGTCGTATTCACTCTCTGAGCGCTTGGGGAAACCTGACAGGCCATCTTTCTGGCGGATGCTCAGCATCTGCTCGCGGCGGCCGGTGAGTATTTTATGAGGGTAGGTCTGGTGGCCCACATCCCACACCAGGCGGTCGTTGGGGGTGTTGAAAACATAGTGCAGGGCAACCGTTAACTCGGTTACCCCCAGCCCAGCACCAAAATGACCCCCGGTTTTGCCAACACAAAACAGCATAAAGGCACGCAGCTCATCGGTGAGCTGTAACAGCTCGTCCTCGCTAAACTGGCGCATATCCGCAGGCGCATTGACGCTATCCAATAGCGGTGTATCTGGTCGGCTGAGAGGAATGTCTGTAAATGTTTTTGGCATAGCAATTATGTTTTTTGTCGAAAGGGGATATTACACCAATTGGCTCGGTTAATAAGCCCGATTGACAATAAAACTAGCCAGTTGCCGCAGTGGGTCGGCACGCTCGGCAAAGATATCCAGGCTGGCAACACTTTGCTGATACAGGGTTGCAGCCTCGGCACGGGCCTCTTCCAGGCCCATAATTGAGCTATAGGTGGACTTTTGGTTAGCAGCGTCGGAACCCTGCTGCTTGCCCAGCTGCTCTGTAGAGCTCTCTACATCCAGGATATCGTCTTGAATCTGAAAGGCCAGGCCAATATCGGCGGCAAACTGCTTGAGCACAGCCAGCTGCTGCTCGGTGGCCGCACCTGTTGCTATAGCGCCCATTAGGACAGCGGCCTCTATCAGGGCGCCGGTTTTATGTCGGTGCATGGTTTTTAACTGCTCAAGACTAAGCGTTTGGCCCGTTGCGGCCAGATCTATCGCCTGCCCAGCCACCATGCCGCTGCAACCGCTGTAGCTGGCCAGCATAGACAGCAATTTAACTATTTGGTCTGCGGGTATATTGTGCAGCTCTGTCAGTTGCTCAAATGCCAATGACTGCAAGCCATCACCGGCCAGAATAGCCGTGGCCTCATCAAACTGAATATGGCAGGTAGCTTTGCCGCGCCGCAAATCGTCGTCGTCCATGGCGGGCAGATCATCGTGAATCAGAGAATAGGCATGAATCATTTCCAGCGCTGCTGCCACCTTGGCGGTATTAGCATCGCTACTGGCAATGGCTTCAGCTGCAGCAAAACAGAGGGCCGGACGCAGGCGCTTGCCACCATTAAAAACAGAGTAGCGCATGGCGGCAAAAAGGCTCTCTGCCGGGCCCTGGGCCTGGGGCAGTATGTGCTCGAGCTGGGCGTCGACCTGATTGCCGTACCGGGTCAGTAGGTCTTTAAGAGTATTGGGCATACAGTGCCTTATTCGTCTGCCTCAAAAGGCTGGCTGACCAGTTCATCGCCCTGGCGCGTTAACAGCTCAACTTTTTGCTCTGCCTGCTTGAGTGCAGTCTGGCATTCGCGAGCTACTTTAATTCCCTGCTCAAAGGACTTAAGAGAATCTTCAAGACTCAGACTACCGCTCTCTAAAGACTCGACCAGTGCCTCTAGATTTTCCAGCTGCTGCTCAAAATCTACTGCTTTTTTTTCTGTTGCCACAATTAAAACCCACTGTAAAAAGACTGTAATGCTAGCTGGCCACCCTAACCAACATAGGCATTTGGGTCAATTGCCATAGCGCAGATAAATTGTGTCTTTCGGGCTGACGGTCGTCTTACTCTATACAGAGCGGGTAATCTGGGCCGGTTTGACAGGCTATCGCAGTCTGTTCACAATACCAAACAACGGTTTGCATCAATAACCAGGGCATTTAGGAGGGCTAAGTCTTCAGAGTTCCCCAGTTAGCAGAGACAACAACGCGAGATCGGCGCACAGCCCCCAGGGTTTGGCGAGACTTACTATCCCCTGTAAAAAGCCAGCAGCTTGGCCAATATAATTTCAAAACCCTGTCGCATAGTGCGATGGGGTTTTTTGGTTTTTAGAGGAGTCAAAACTCAGTGCAGACAAGAATATTACGGCTAAACCTCGCCGGGCAACCCATTGACTGGCTTAACTGGGAAGAGGCGGTTTGTATCTATGCCCGCGATCTGGTGGTCTGGACCCTGGGCGACACAGTGCGCAGGGTGCATGGCGGTATTTGTAGGCTAACGGGTCAAAGATCGCTAGTGGAGCTGCCCAGCATTATTGCCTGTGGTGGCGAACAGCTGGCCAGGCCACGCTCAAACTACCCCTTAAATAACCCCACATTGTTTGCCCGCGATGGCCATATTTGCATGTATTGCGCCAGAGAGTTTGCCAGTATCCAGCTCACCAGAGACCATATACAGCCAGTTTCCAGAGCAGGTGCCGACCGCTGGGAAAATGTGGTGGCCGCCTGCCGCCGCTGCAACCAACACAAGGCCAACAGAACCCCAGAGGAGGCGGGTATGGAGCTAGTGGCACTGCCCTTTAAGCCCAATAATGCAGAGTATTTGGCACTGCTAAACAGCCGCCGCATTCGGGGCGACCAGATGGAGTTTCTGCGTAGCCAGTTTTCTAAAAATAGCCGGTTGTTATAGCAAATTTGAGTGCATACGGCCGGAGCCGGCTGCCGCCTGCGCGTCTACCGCTGTCATCCTGAGCAAAGCGAAGGATCTTCCCAGGCTACAGCCCCTGCGCAAAAGTTAACAGAATCAACGCCGGACAAAACAGCCTTACATACAGCGGCCAGATCTTCCAAAACAAGCTATGTTCCACCTCAGGGCTGCCATTTTTCAGCTCATTTAGAATGCTGTTGCGATAGAAAACCCACCCAGCAAAGATACAGAGCATCATGCTTAACAAAGGTTGCGCCCGCTCAGTGGTGAGCGTAATCACCAGACCAAATAGCGCGTCAAAATTAACACAAATAGTGGCGCTAACGGCAAACACCAGCAGCCCAATCAGCCAGGTTGCCCTGTGCCGGCTTACCTGGTGCGCCTCTACGGCGTATGAAACCGGCACCTCGAGCATAGAGATAGAAGAGGTGACTGCGGCAATAGACATCAACACAAAAAATGCCAGTGCCACCAGTAGCCCAGTGCCACCCATGCCATTAAATAAGGCGGGCAATACTTGGAAAATAAGATCTGGCCCAGCAATTAGATTGCCGCTCTCGGCATAAATAGTAACCCCCAAATGCTGCGCCACAAATATCGCCGGCAGCACCAGCAGGCCAGCTAAAAACGCCACCGAAGTATCGGTTAGAGTCACCAGTGCACCCACCACCGGCAGATTTTCGTCGGCGCGAATATAGGAGCCGTAGACCAGCATGGTGCCCACACCCAGCGACATAGAGAAAAATGCCTGCCCCATAGCGCTGACAATTAGGTTAGGGTCGGTGATCTGAGAAAAATCGGGCACCAGATAATGACGCAAACCCTGCAGGGCGCCATCTTGGGTCAGTACATAGAGAATCAGCCCGGCCATTAGCAAAAACAGCGAAGGCATTAGGCGACTAGACCACTTTTCAATTCCCTGCTCTACACCGGCGCTAATAATCATTACGGTAAGCAGTATAAACAGCCCGGCAAAGCCAATATTGCGTAGCAGACTAAACTCTGTAAGCCAATTGCTGGCAGTGGCCAGGCCCAGTACCGCGGTCATGGGCTCAAGCATAAAGGCTAAAAACCAGCCCGCCACAATGCTGTAGAAACTCAGTATCAACCCAGCGGTGACCATGCCGGCAACACCGGTCCACTTACCAATGGTTTTTGCAGTTTGCCCGGGCGAGATAGATTGCAGAGCATTGACCATATTGGCGCGGGTGTGGCGGCCAATAATCAGCTCTGCCATCATGGCGGGGTAGGCCAGTAAAAAGGCCAGAATCAGATACATGACCAAAAATGCAGCGCCGCCATTTTCAGCCGCATTGGTGGGGAAACCCCAGATATTGCCCAGCCCAACGGCCGAACCAGAGGCGGCAAAGATAAACGCCAGCCGCGAAGAAAACTCACCTCTTTGCATTACGCTGTTCCTGTTGTTTTTTTCCTGGCGCTGATTCTAGGTTATTCCCCCAGTAAATTCGATGGCTAAATCTTCAGCGATCTAGCCAGCCACA
>ERZ1047472.1189-NODE-1189-length-20707-cov-17.002421_pt1 | contig 20707 bp, 15 predicted proteins | sample MGYA00383095_ERZ1047472 | MGnify/ENA primary metagenome ERZ1047472 (study PRJEB29581, sample SAMEA5548365) | metagenome | biome: marine; feature: coastal; material: water | depth 1 m | study: Short-term variability in the microbial, nano- and picoplankton... | reverse complement strand
AGATTCTATACGCGTTACGCACCCGTGCGCCGGTCGTCAGCAAGTAGCAAGCTACTCCTGTTACCCCTCGACTTGCATGTGTTAAGCCTGCCGCTAGCGTTCATCCTGAGCCAGGATCAAACTCTTCATTGTAAAATCTTAAATAAAATTTAATACAACCAAAAGCCCTCTCAAAAAAATTTCTCAGGTATTTTTTAACTTAGTTTAGTTTCTTTGTAAGAACTCAATCGTTTCCAATCAAATTCATACGCTGTCAATTTCAATATCTCAATGAACTTATCAAAGTAAACTTTGATTTATAATTTCCGCTACATAAGTATCAGAAATTTTTTGTTGATGTAACGGAATCGAACCGTTATTTTTATTGCCAAATCATCGGGTAAATATTCACTTTATTAGCGGGTGCAAATCTAAAATTGTTTTTGAGATTACACAACCTTTTTTTTAAAGAAAATAAATTAAATTTTTAAGAACTTTTTTGCAGTAAAAAAATAGGGTGAACTACCTTTTGTAAGCGGGTGCAAATATACTATGTTTTAAATGTAGCTGCCAAAGAAAAAACAAACAAAAATTAAAAATAAAAAAAGAAAAAACACAAGCTACTGTTACTGTTTTAGTTACAACTTGTTTTTATTTTCATTGCAACACTAAAAAGTGGTGCTAGGGCTCCCTTTTAGGGTGAAAAAGCTATGAATTAACAAAATAAAATTTCAATATTAAATCAAATTTGCAAAACCTTTGATCAAAAAAAATCATACCAACTCAAAGCTAGATTACTGCTTGTGATAACTATATGTAAAAATAATCTTTAAAGTATATTTATTTAGACGCTTTTAAATCCCAGTGTGAGGATAGTTCTAAAAAATCTATTTTAAAAAATGGTGCTTGTCTTTGTAAAATTTCTGCTTGGAAAGAACGTTCTAGAATATCTTCAATCAAGTAATCCTCCTGGACCTCAAAGGGTGAGTATGTTTGCTTTAAAGAAATATCAAATATATTGGCCGTGGTGTTATACCAAAAGGCACGCCAGGAGGTACGCAACTCCTTCACCAAATCATAGGCGGTAGTTCCTGTTTGTCTATGGATTAATTTCACAAGTATTTGTCCTTCTGTTCTAGTTAGTTTTTTTAATTCCTCAGAAAACTCTTGTTCAATATACTTTTGAATGCGTTTGGTGTATTTTTTTGCTTGGCGTTTTTTCTTAATGGTTTCGATGCGGCTTGTCATGGTAAGGAGTCTCTCTGAAGCTAGTTTTGCGTATGGATATACTTTACGTGTTTTTCTCCTTAAAATAAGATACCTACGCCTATCTACTACATTGTTAAATGATAACTTATTTAATAGTACAACTTCGTCTAAATCTATATATTCACGGGGGATGGTATCACCTTGCACAATATAATAATACGTAGCAATTGAATCTTTTTGCTGAGTCTTATACTCTATTGGAGTTTGGGCCCCACAAAACATACCACTTAAAAAGAAACTTATATATAAAAGACGTGTTAGATTCATATAAAATTGATTGTTTAACAGAAGGTCGCTAAAACCATTCCAAAAATAATAAAATGAAGGTGCCCACTTCGCTATTAATTATCTAATTTTGAGATTCAAATTTAAAATTATACTTCATGGCAACATCCATATTAAATAAAAAATCAATAACATTTTTAGAAAAATACCTAAACAATGCAGCGCCAACAGGCTACGAGTGGGATGGACAAAAAATATGGATGGACTATTTAAAGCCCTACGTAGATGAGTTTATAACAGACACCTACGGCACAGCTGTTGCTGTTATAAATCCAAAAGCAACATATAAAGTAGTTATAGAAGGTCATGCAGATGAAATATCATGGTATGTAAACTATATTAGCGATACGGGGCTATTATACGTAATACGTAATGGAGGGAGTGACCACCAAATTGCACCTTCTAAAATTGTAAACATCCATACCAAAAAAGGAATTGTAAAAGGAGTTTTTGGTTGGCCAGCCATTCACACGCGCAACAAAAGCAAAGAAGAAGCCCCAAAACCAGATAATATTTTTATTGATATAGGTGCCAAAAACAAAAAAGAGGTTGAAAAAATGGGAGTACATGTAGGTTGTGTAATTACATATCCCGATGAATTTTTCATATTAAATAAAGATAAATTTGTATGCAGAGCGCTAGACAACCGCATGGGAGGATTCATGATCGCAGAGGTGGCAAGGCTCTTAAAAGAAAATAAAAAAACACTGCCCTTTGGCCTATACATTACTAATAGTGTACAAGAAGAGATTGGTCTAAGAGGAGCTCAAATGATTGCAGAGCGCATTAAACCAAATGTTGCCATTGTAACAGATGTAACTCACGACACGACCACACCAATGATAAACATGAAAACCCAAGGAGATGCTCAAATTGGAAATGGACCGGTTATTGCCTATGCTCCTGCCGTGCAACAAAAATTAAGAGACCTTATTACAGATACTGCACAAGCTCATAAAATACCTTTTCAACGCGCTGCATTATCAAGGGCCACTGGTACAGATACAGACGCCTTTGCCTACAGTGGCAGCGGCGTGGCTTCTGCCCTAATATCTTTACCCCTGCGCTACATGCATACCACAGTAGAGATGGTACATAGAGAAGATGTAGAAAATGTTATAAAACTTATATATGAGTCATTACTTAACATAAAAGACGGAGACTCTTTTAGTTATTTTGAGTAAAAAACCACATTAGCTGTTTTCACATACTGACCTAGTCTATCAAAAATTTCTAAAGAAAAAATATTTTAATTAAGACTTGAAATGCAAAAAAAAATCTTCTTAGTCTTTTTTGTTTTCAGCTTGCTTTTACAAGCACAAGAAAATATTTCTGGAAAAAATAATAACATCGTTATTACTCCAGAAATTCTTTTGGGAAAAACACTCCCCTCAAACACAGATTTTCCTCAGACCAAGATGTATAAACAATATTTGGTTTCTATTTCAAAAGATTATACATATACCCCAAGAGAGTGGGCACAAAGACTCAAAGGTCTTCAAACAGGATTGAGTCTTGGTCTTACAGATTTTGGGCAACTAGATAGTTTGGGTATGGCCATTAGTTTAATCCCTGAGATAGAATTTAATGCCTTTAAATCAAAAAGGTTTAAAATCCTTACGGGCCTTGGCGCATCTTACTTTACAAAAAAATACGATCCTGTTACAAACCCAAACAATAGAGCTGTCTCTACAGATATTACCTGGGCCTTTAGATTTTTGATAAAATACAAACTCTATAGCACGAAAAATATAGATTGGAAATTGGGTGTTGGGTTATCCCACCACTCTAATGGGCATACAAAACTGGATAATAGAGGTTATAACATACTTGTAGGCTCCCTCTCTGGGGCAGTACACAACCCTTTAAAAAAAAGTAGCAATCTAGAAAATAAGCCGCCAATACCACAATACCAAAAAAGCAAGTATAACTACCTAGAACTAAGAGCTGGACATGGTTGGAATGTATTGGCAGAAGCCTTTAACACCACCAAAGCTGTGTATACCCTCTCTGGAGAATATGGGTATGTATTTTCTAACTTTTTTAAAGTTGGATTGGGCGCACACTATCGGTTTTATGAGCACTACTATGATTATATAAACAACAATGAATCATTGGTGCAGGACACCAGAGAATTTGAATATCTAAAACAACATCCTTTTAAAAATGCCACAAACCTATCAGTGTATATAAACACTGAAATTTTATTAGATCATTTTGGTTTAGACTTTAGTGCTGGAGTTAACCTTTTTAAAGAAGCCTATAAAATAGACTGGCGCATTAATGAAGGTTGGGTAAATACTCCAAGAGAGATCCCTTTGGGATGGGTGCTTGGTGAGTTTAATAGCAAATACAAGTTAAAAAAGACAATCAACACAAGGCTAGGCATTAAATACTACTTAATTAGTACTCACAAAAAACCCACACATAACCTATACACAGGGGTACATTTAAACACAAACCTTGGGCAGGCAGACTTTACAGAAATAACAGTTGGTTACACCTATAGTTTTGGTAAACAATAAAACAAAGGTTATATTTTATTGTTTTGTTTCAAATAAAACAGCAGCGCAATAGGCAGTGCCAACAGCCCAACAATCCAGAGACTATCAAAGAATATGGATGGGGCAAAAAAAAGGGTTAACACATAGCCGGCAATAGCGCCTCCAAAATGAGCATCATGGCCAATATTATCTCTTTTAGTAACCATACCATAAATAGAATATAATAAATACCCAACACCAAAAAGCCAGGCGGGTATGGGTATAGGCACAAAAAACAAATACAAACTCATGCTGGGGTTTAACAAAATAGCAGCATACAATACGCCAGTAACCGCCCCACTAGCGCCAATAGCACTGTAATAAGGTTCTTGTTTATGAAATACAAAAGACAACCAACTCCCACACAAAAGAGCAACTAGGTAAATACAAACAAAAAGTAGGGCGCCTAAATATGCCACAACTACAGGTGCAAAGAAATAAAGTGTCAACATATTAAATAACAAATGGTTGACATCTGCATGTAAAAAACCAGAAGAGAGCAGTCTTACCTTCTCCCCTTTTTTTATAGCCGCAATGTTGAATTTATACCTTTCAAAAAAAGCCCTGTCTTTAAAACCAATTAAAGTGACAACAACCGTAGCAGCAATAAGTAAAAGTGTAGCTGTATCTATATTTTGCATAAGTGTTTGTGTTATATACTACAAGATATTAACCTAAAGACCTGCAATTTGCTTGATTTGAGAAATAATATCGTTTGCAAGAGTATCTGCTTGATGTTGAGAGGCAGCTTCTGTATATATTCTAATAATTGGTTCTGTATTTGATTTACGTAAGTGAACCCAATTACTCTCAAAATCTATTTTAACCCCATCTATAGTTGTTATTTCTTCTGCTTTATAGATTGTTGCCATTTGTTCTAAAATAGCATCAACATCTATTTGTGGAGTAAGTGCTATTTTTTGCTTACTCATAAAGTAAGATGGGTAGCTTTCGCGGAGCGAACTTACGGTCATTTTTTGTTCAGCCAAATGACTTAAAAATAATGCCACACCAACAAGGCTATCTCGCCCATAATGCAATTCTGGATAAATGATACCACCATTACCCTCTCCACCAATTACAGCGTTAGTGTCTTTCATTGTTTGTACCACATTTACCTCTCCAACAGCACTTGCTTTATAAGATCCGTTATGTTTGTTGGTAATATCTCTTAGGGCTCTTGAAGAAGACATGTTAGAAACTGTATTACCTGGGGTATTTGCCAAAACGTAATCTGCAACGGCCACTAAGGTGTATTCTTCACCAAACATTTCGCCTTTCTCATCAACAAAGGCTAATCTGTCTACATCTGGATCTACAACAATACCAAAATCTGCACCTTGAGAAACCACCTCCTGCATTAAATCACCCAAATGCTCTTTTAAAGGCTCTGGGTTGTGAGGAAACTCTCCATTTGGAGTACAAAACAGCTTAACAGGCTGCACTCCCAAGGCTTCTAATAAAAGCGGTATTGCGATACCTCCCGTAGAGTTGACTGCGTCTACCACAACTTTAAAATTTGCCGCTTTTATAGCCTTTATGTTTACCAAATCAAGCGCAAGTATTTCATCTATATGTAAATCTATATAGGCATCGTTTCTTGAAATTGTACCCAAACTATCAACATCGGCAAATAACATGTTTCCGCCCTCAGCAATATCTAAAATTTCTTGCCCTGCAGCTGCATCTAAAAACTCTCCTTTATTATTTAATAATTTTAGTGCATTCCACTGTTTTGGGTTATGACTTGCTGTGAGTATAATACCTCCATCTGCATGTTCCATCATAACGGCCATTTCTACCGTTGGTGTGGTTGATAAATCAAGATTAATAACATCTATCCCAAGACCAACTAATGTATTGATTACTAATTGCTGAATCATACTTCCGCTGATGCGCGCATCACGACCCACAACTACACGATAGCTTTCTTTTTGGTGTTGTTGTTTTACCCAAGTACCATAAGCTGCACCATACATAACAGCGTCTATAGGTGTAAGATTCTCTCCCTGGGCACCTCCTATGGTACCTCTAATTCCAGAAATTGATTTTATTAATGTCATTGTGTAGTAGCGTATTTATTGTTAACTACTTAAAACCCATAGGTAGTTAAATTGTCTTGCTTTGTTTGAATAAAGCCTATAAAAATAGGCTGTTTTTAGGGCTTATAATTTTGCACAAATATACTTTTTTAAAAAGAAAATGTTGCCTTGTAATTTGTGTAAATTTACACAATGAATTTTCTAGCGCATATATATCTCTCTGGAGAAGATGAAGGTCTAACTATTGGTAATTTTATTGCAGATAGTATTAAAGGAAAAAAATATCTCAATTTTAAAAAAGAGATACAAAAAGGAATTTTACTGCATCGTAGCATAGATACTTTTACAGATCAACACCCTTTAGTGAGACAATGCACCAAACGCTTGCATACAAATCATGGACACTATAGTGGTGTAATAGTAGATGTTTTTTATGATCATTTTTTGGCAAAAAACTGGCAGCAGTATCACCAAACCCCTTTAGGTGAGTATGTATCTCAATTTTACAAGTTACTTGAAACTAACTTTGAGATCTTACCCATTAAAATCCAGAACATGTTGCCAATCATGAAATCAAACAATTGGCTGTTAAGCTATGCCTCTGTTGAGGGTATCAATACTATTTTAGAGCAAATGGGTAGGCGTGTTAAACACAAAAACAACATGCATCTAGCAAGCCTTGATTTAGAAAAACACTACACAGAATTTGAAAAAGACTTTACTATCTTTTTTGAGCAATTAAAAGCATTTTCAAAACATACAACAACATCTTTATCATGAAAATAAAACACGCGTTGCTTTATCTATTTGTACTGCTGTTGTTTTGGCAATGCAATAACCCTCAAAAAGAAATTTTACAATCACCACAACCTTTATTGGGAGTAACCTCCCAAAGGGGGATGGTGGTTTCTGCTAGAGAGGAAGCCTCTAAAATTGGGAGAGACATAATGCAACAAGGGGGCAATGCATTTGATGCTATGGTAGCTACAGAAATGGCATTGGCAGTTTGCTATCCAAATGCAGGAAATCTTGGTGGTGGCGGGTTTATGGTATATAGAACACATAAAGGAGAAGTTGGAGCATTGGATTATAGAGAAAAAGCACCCCTTTTGGCCAGTAAGGATATGTACTTAGACCAAAACAATACATACCTTCGTGATAAGAGCAAAACAGGTGGGTTAGCTGTTGGTGTGCCTGGCACTATCGCAGGTATATTTAAAGCACATCATAAATTTGGCTCCCTACCCATACAAACCATTTTGCGTCCTGTAATTTTATTAGCAAAAAATGGCTTTAAAATTACAGAAAAACAAGCTGCACAATTAAATAACTATAGTGCAGTAATTAAAAAAACAAACAAAGAAAACTCTCTCTACACTAAAAAATTTAAGCCCGGAGATGTGTTTGTAAATAAAGCTTTAGCTGCTACACTACAGGAGATTTCAAACAAAGGTAGAAGTGCATTTTACCAAGGTGATATTGCCAAAACACTTGTACGTTTTTTACAAAAAAATGGAGGTATTATTAGTTTAAAAGATTTAGAAAATTACCAAGCTATATGGAGAGAACCAATTATTTTTAACTACAAAGACCTGCGAATTATATCTATGTCACCGCCCTCTAGTGGAGGAATATGCTTGGCACAAATACTAAAAACAACAGCAAATTTTCCTATAGCAAGTTATGGTCACAACACTACAAAAACAACACAGGTTTTAGTAGAGGCTCAAAGAAGAGCCTATGCAGATAGAAGCCATTATTTAGGAGATCCAGATTTTATTGATATACCGGTAGATTCTCTTCTTAGTGATGCCTATCTAAAAAAACGCATGGAAAGTTTTTCTTTCCAAGGCGCGACACCCTCCCATCAAATCAAACATGGAAACCTTTTAGCTCCAGAGAGCAAAGAGACTACCCACTACTCTATTGTTGACAGCTACGGTAATGCCATTGCGGTGACAACAACTCTAAATGCCTCTTTTGGCTCAAAATTATACAGCAAAGAACTTGGATTCTTTTTAAACAATGAGATGGATGATTTTAGCGCAAAACCAGGAGCACCAAATTTATTTGGATTAATTGGCGCAGATGCCAATGCCATTGCACCTCAAAAAAGAATGCTTAGCTCTATGACACCAACCCTTATAGAGAGAGACAACAAACTTTGGATGACCCTGGGAACACCCGGAGGATCTACCATTATAACCTCTGTACTACAAACCATATTAAATGTGTATGAGTTTAACATGAGTATGCAACAAGCTGTAGATGCCCCAAGATTTCATCATCAATGGTTGCCAGATGTTGTAAGAGTAGAGGCCACAAGTTTTGATACAAAGACCATTAAAAGTCTTGAGTCCAAAGGGTATGTTGTAGATTACAAAAACCCCTCAATTATTGGAAAAGTAGATGCAATTTTAGTGCTCCCAGATGGATCTTTTGAGGCTGGAGCAGACAAAAGAGGAGACGATACGGCTGTAGGTTTTTAAAAAAACACTACTAAACACACAATAACATAACGTGCACTTAATCGAATATCCTACAAATATTCTTCAAATTGTAGGATAAAGACTACGTAATTCTGTAGATTTGGCATTGTTTTAAAGAAACTTAACTAACTGTTTTATAATAATCTGGAAATTAATTCTTGTATTAGATTTATAATAAGATGCGTAAAAAATTGTTTTCTATAAACTATTTTATCTTGATACCACTTGTGTTTTCAAGCATACTCTGCATTTTGTTAATATTCTTTTTAGATCAAAAGATTACCAACGCACCTGCTTTTATTGAATTACTTGAACAACAGATCTCTTTATTTATAGCAATTAGTGGGGTTGCATCTATTTTGCTGGTAGGATACATCGTGTTTAGCATTTTTGGGGCCAATAGGTTATTGGGCTCCAGCAATAATAACCTCAACGTACTTGTTAATAAAATGAATGCTGCACGTAAAATTATTGAAATTATCTACAAAAGTAAACTTTGGCTCCCTGAGGTAAAAACATTTATAGATGTTGAGTTTGAAGGTTTAAGCTTTTTTGAGGTGAAAGAATTCTACAAAGGGAAATCTAAACTTGCCATTGATTATTTAGAAGAAAAAAAAGGACAAGATGATACAGACACATTATATCTTGAACTAAAATCATTACTCTACACAGAACCAAAACAAAAACAGCTACCAAATACAATCCTATACCCATTGCAATACAACACAGCTATTTTAAAAAAATGGTTAGAACATAAAGTAGGATCTGGGCTTTGGTACCACTTTGGTTATAGATTTGGTGACTTTAAAAACGCGCTAAAACTCGATGCATTACATGAAAGACATCAAGATAAAATTATATCCATAGCCAATACCATTGATCCTATTTACTTTGAAGACTCATCATTTAATGATGTTTTTTTATCAAAATTTGGTGAATACTTAAACAAAGATTTAATACCAAAATTGTTTAAAACGCAACGTGACAAAAAAAATAGCCTATCCTCATCACTTAAAAATCTTTATCTATTATTTTCTGCAATAGTATGTTTTGGTATTTTGTTACCGCTTATTAGCACCTTGTTTGGCTTGCCGGCAATAGTACTTGCAGTGAGCTTTTCATTTGTGATTTCTGCGCTTGTATTTATGGTTTTTTCTGGACTTTCATTTCTCAGCAGTACCATAAAATAGTAGCACCAAGCTATCATATATTGGCTGTTAATTAACATTTGACACACCACCCCTAGCCCTTTATTTTCAAAGACTTTGAGTACCTTTGCAACTTATGGGAAAAAACTTGGCAAGTATTGATGTTTTGGGCGCTAGAGTCCATAATCTTAAAGACATAGATGTCACCATACCTAGAGACCAATTGGTAGTTATCACAGGACTCTCTGGAAGTGGTAAGTCATCTCTCGCCTTTGATACTATTTACGCAGAAGGACAACGCCGTTACATAGAAACATTCTCTGCCTATGCAAGACAATTTTTAGGCAATCTAGAGCGTCCAGATGTAGACAAAATAGATGGGCTTTCTCCCGTTATTGCCATTGAGCAAAAAACAACTAGTAAAAGTCCAAGGTCTACCGTTGGGACCATCACAGAGATTTATGATTTTTTAAGACTATTATACGCCAGGGCTAGTGATGCCTACAGCTACAACACTGGCAAAAAGATGGTGAGCTATAGTGATGCTCAAATCAAAGCGCTTATTTTGTCTGACTTTAAAGACAAAAAAGTGAGTATCCTAGCCCCAATCATTAGGTCAAGAAAAGGGCATTACAGAGAACTCTTCGAGCAAATTGCAAAACAAGGCTTTTTAAAAGTTAGAGTAGACGGCCAGGTTCTTGATATTGTTAAGGGAATGAAAATTGATCGTTACAAGACCCATGATATAGAAACAGTCATAGACCGTTTAAAAATAAGTGATGGCATAGACAATGATAAGCGATTAACAGAAAGCATCGCAACAGCGATGTATCATGGAAATGATGTGTTGATGGTATTGGATAATCAAACCAATGAAACGCGCTATTTCAGTAGAGCTTTAATGTGTCCTCAAAGTGGTATATCCTACCCAAATGCAGAGCCAAATAATTTTTCCTTTAACTCCCCTAAAGGAATGTGTCCAAGTTGCAAAGGATTAGGTACTCTACACAAAGTAAACATAAATAAAGTAGTTCCAGATCAAAACCTTTCAATAAAAAATGGTGCATTAGCCCCTCATGGTCCACAAAAAAACAATTGGATATTTAAGCAATTAGAGCTCATATCTCAACGGTTTAATTTTAAATTAACAGATCCTTTTAAAGACATTTCAAAAGACGCCAAAGAGCTTATATTCTATGGAGGAAATGATAAGTTTGACGTACCATCAAAAACTCTAGGAATTACTCGAAACTATAAAATAGATTTTGAAGGTGTTGTTCATTTTATACAAAACACCTATGATGCTAGTGAAACTACCTCATTAAAACGTTGGGCTAAGGAGTATATGGATAAAATTGATTGTCCAGAGTGTCAGGGAAGTAGGCTACGCAAAGAATCTATGTATTTTAAAGTAAATGATAAAAATATTGCACAATTAGCGCAAATGGATATCATAGAGTTGGCGGGGTGGTTTAAAGATTTAGAAAATCATCTTAGCGTAAACCAACTAAAAATTGCTAGTGAAATTATTAAAGAAGTAAAAACAAGACTTCAATTTTTAATAGATGTTGGTCTTACCTATCTGGCAATAGACAGGAGCTCTAAATCATTATCTGGTGGAGAGGCACAACGTATTAGGTTGGCCACTCAAATAGGATCTCAGCTAGTGGGAGTTTTGTACATTTTAGATGAACCAAGTATTGGTCTACATCAAAGAGATAATCAAAGACTTATAAAATCTTTACTCTCTTTAAGAGATATAGGAAACTCTGTAATCGTTGTAGAGCACGATAAAGACATGATAGAACACGCAGATTATGTAATAGATATTGGCCCTGCAGCCGGTAAGTTTGGAGGTGAAATTGTAAGTGAAGGAACCCCAAGTGAACTATTAAAACACAATACACTCACTGCGCAGTATTTAAATGGTTCCAAAGAAATAAAAATACCTAGCAAAAGAAGAAAAGGCAACAAACACACCTTGGAGCTTACAGGAGCTACTGGCAATAATTTAAAAAATGTAAGCGTAAAAATACCCTTAGGAATTATGGTTGGGGTTACAGGTGTTTCTGGAAGTGGTAAATCTACACTTATCAATGAAACCCTCTACCCTATTTTAAATGCACACTTTTTTAATGGTGTAAAAGTACCAATGCCGTATAAAAAAATTAAAGGGCTTGAACATCTAGACAAAGTGATAGACATTAATCAATCTCCAATTGGTAGAACACCACGATCAAATCCTGCAACATATACTGGAGTGTTTTCTGAAATCAGAAGTTTGTTTGCCAAAGTGCCAGAGGCATTAATACGAGGATATAAACCCGGAAGATTCAGCTTTAATGTGCAAGGGGGCAGATGTGAAACTTGTAGAGGTGGTGGATTGAGAGTGATAGAAATGAATTTTCTGCCAGATGTTTATGTGGCTTGTGAAACCTGTCAGAAAAAACGTTTTAATAGAGAAACCCTTGAAATACGTTACAAGGGGAAATCTATTTATGATGTACTAGAAATGACTATCAATGAAGCTTGTGAATTTTTTGAAAAAATTCCAAAGATCTATAGAAAGTTAAAAACTATCAGTGATGTTGGTTTAGGATATATTACCCTTGGGCAGCAATCTACAACCCTATCTGGTGGAGAGGCCCAGCGCATTAAATTGGCAACAGAACTATCAAAAAGAGATACAGGAAATACGTTTTATATTCTAGATGAACCTACAACAGGATTACATTTTGAGGATATTAGAGTGTTAATGATTGTGCTTCAAAAGCTAGTAGAAAAAGGGAATACTGTTTTAATTATAGAACATAACCTTGATGTAATAAAAACAGTAGATTACATTATTGATATTGGACCAGAGGGTGGCAAAAGTGGTGGAAAGGTAATGGCTACTGGAACTCCAGAAGAAATTGTAAAAACAAATAAAGGTTATACAGCAAAGTTTTTAAAGAAAGAATTACAAAATTAATAGTATGTATCGAGGTAAATATGTACTTTGATTTTTGATACATTATTAATTTTTAATACACATTCAAATGAGGTCTGAAGAAAATCACAAAAACTGGAACGAGCAAAAAACCAATGACTCATGGGCCATCTTTAAAATTATGGGTGAGTTTGTAAATGGGTATGAGAAAATGAGCCGTATTGGACCCTGTGTTTCTATTTTTGGCTCTGCAAGAACTAAACCAGACAATACATACTATAAATTAGCACAAAGCATTGCAAAACGTATCACAGAGAATGGTTATGGAGTAATCACAGGTGGTGGACCCGGTATTATGGAGGCCGGAAACAAAGGAGCGCACCTAGCGGGTGGAACCTCTGTTGGGCTCAATATTACATTACCCTTTGAACAACATGACAACCCATATATAGACAAAGATAAAAGCATAGACTTTGACTATTTTTTTGTTCGAAAAGTTATGTTTGTAAAATACTCACAAGGCTTTGTAGTAATGCCAGGTGGTTTTGGAACCCTTGATGAGTTTTTTGAAGCTTTTACACTAATACAAACAAAAAAAATTGATCAGTTTCCTTTAATTTTAGTAGGAAGGTCCTTTTGGAGTGGTTTAATGGATTGGGTAAAAAACACCCTGTTAGAACATGGCAACATAAGTCCGGAAGATTTAGAGATGGTACATGTGGTAGACACAGAAGACGAGGTACTTTCTATCTTAAATAACTTTTATAACAAAAACAACTTTAGTCCTAATTTTTAAATTTAACAACTCCCCAGTTATATGCGAACTATTATTATTTCATCGGCATTGCTATTTAGCATCGCCAGTTTTGCTCAAAACAGTATAAAGACAATGTTTTATAATGTCTTAGAATTTCCGGAGTTAAATCCAAACAGAATTAGCTTGTTAGAGGATATTGTGCAAGACTATGCACCAGATATATTTATGGTGTGTGAACTACAAAGCCAAGAAGGAGCAGATGCTATTTTAAATACGGCCTTAAATGGTGACCCCAGCAATGGTAACATATACAGTGCAGCCCCCTATTTTGAAAATCAATCTGGCGGTGGTGATCTACAACAAGCCCTTTTTTACAGAAATGATATGTTTGTTCTTGAAAATACGGAAATTATTAACACACCCGTAAGAGACATAAATAAATACACATTGCTTTTAAATACAACAAGTCAAGATACAAACCCTATACGCATCTATGCATACGTAACGCATTTAAAATCAAGCCAAGGGGGAGCCAATCAGCAATTAAGACTCTCTATGGTAGAGGCATTTGTTAATGACACCCAACAGCTTGAAGAGGATGCCTATGTATTGTTTGCCGGAGATTTTAATATATACACCTCTACAGAGCCCGCTTATCTTGAAATATTAGATCAAACTAATAACATAGCAATGGCAGACCCTATTGACACTCCAGGAGCTTGGAATAACAATGAAGATTTTAGAGCCGTCCATACCCAAAGTACACGCACAAGCTCCTCTGGTTTTGGGGGTGGCGCTGGTGGCGGTTTAGATGATAGGTTTGATTTTATAATGGTATCGCAAAATATGATGACAGATACCAATCTTAATTACAAAACAGATAGTTACAAGGCCTATGGAAATAACGGAAACTGTTACAACAACAATATTAATGATGTTAATTGCGGAGGTACTTACAATCAAATAATACGAGAGGCACTTTACAATATGAGTGATCATTTACCTGTGGTGATGGAGCTTGAAACAGATCAAGAAATTGTAATTTTAAATACCCCACAACATGGAGTCACTCAACCATTTTCACTGAAAAACACATTGGTATCAGATAAACTTACCATATATACTCCACAAGCAAGTTCAAAAGATGACAGTTTTGGGATATTTAATACCCTTGGGCAAGAAATACTACAGTTTAAAACACCTACCAACACTACGGTTTTAAATATAGCTCAATTTGCACAGGGCGTATACTACATTACCAATAAGTCCAGCAACCAAACATTGAAATTTTTGAAGAATTTTTGATGTATAAATGTTACATATCCATTTTGCTGTTTGTTGTGAGTTTACCCATTTGGTCACAACACACAATCACCATTGATGCAAATTTGGATGATAAGGCACAAACCATTGATATAAAACAACATGTGCTTTTTGAAAATACCACGGGCACCCCTTTAGATACGCTTTATTTTCATGATTGGGCAAATAGTTTTAGCACAAAAAAATCTCCATTAGGAATACGTCTTGAAGAAAATTATGTAGGTGCTTTTCATTTTGAAAAAGACAAACATAGAGGCAATACTAATATAAAAAAAGTGTTGGACGATACAGGCAACACCCTTGTATGGAACCGTGGATCTGAGGTTGACTTGCTGTATGTTATCCTACCCAAAGCGCTAGAAAATGGAGCTAGCTTTGGAATAAATTTTACCTATACCCTAAAAGTTGCAAAAGACACCTACACGCGCTATGGGGTAGATAAAAAAGGTAACTACAAACTGCGGTATTGGTATTTCTCCCCGGCTGTTTATAACAAAAGCTGGCAGCTATACAGTAATAAGAAATCTAATGATCTCTATCAAAGAGCATCAAATTTTATTATTACGCTTCACCTTCCGCAGGAGTTTCAAGTTACTACAGGACTTGATATACTCAAAACCAGCACTATAAAAGGAATTAAAACCGTTTCCTTAAAAGGGCAACAACGTATAAATGCTACTTTATTTTTAGGTAAGACAAATCTATTTGAAACCATTATTGTAAATGATCTAGCAGTACAAAGTAATTTATCAAAGTCAAAGATCACACCTACAATGAGGGCTATTACCCTAGATAGAATGGTCTACTTTCTTACTCAAAAAGTGGGCCCCTACCCTTTTAACAAAATAGTTATCAGTAATGAGGATAATAAAAATAATCCTGTATATGGTTTAAATCAGTTACCTGGTTTTTTAAGTCCCTTCCCAACTGGTTTTGAGTATGATATTACACACTTTAAGACCCTCACAAGGACATATCTAGAAAATACGCTGCTACTACATCCAAGAAAAGATGCCTGGTTATACGGTGCACTTCAAATTTATTTAATGATAGAGTACGTAAACACCTACTACCCAAAGATGAAATTGCTGGGTAGCATAAGTGATTTTTGGATTATACGTTGGGCACATATTGCAGATTTAGAGTTTAATGATCAATACTCACTTTTGTATTTAAACATGGCTCGAAATAACATTCATCAGCCTTTGAGTACCCCTAAAGATTCTCTATCAAAGTTTAATAAAAAGATTGCCAACACCTATTATGCAGGAAAAGGACTTGAATACCTAAAAGATTTTCTAAACTCTGATGCCCTAGAGATTGGCATACAACAATTTTATAAAAAGTATAAACTAAAACCTAGCACGCCTCAAGATTTTAAAAATAATATTGAGGCATTGAGCACAAAAAACATAGATTGGTTTTTCAATGATTATGTGCACAAGAGAAGCACCATAGACTTTAAAATTAAAAAAACTACCAAAAGAAAAGATTCTATAGAGGTTACAATACTAAATAAGCGAGACAATGTATTACCAGTTTCTGTTTATGGTAGTAATAAAGAAGGAGATCTATTATTTAAAAAATGGTCTGCACCAATAGATAGTATTGCGGTAGTTACAGTACCTTCTAAAGATTTAAAATCATTAGAATTAAACAAGCAAGGATTTATTGCTGAATATAACAGAGCCAATAACATCAAGACATTTGGAAGTGTTTTTAATAGACCACTTCAGTTTAGATTATTTAAAGATGTTCAAGATCATCGGTATAATCAGATGTTTTTTATGCCAGTGGTTAAATACAATCTCTATGATGGTGTAACAACAGGATTAAAGCTATACAACAAAACAATTCTGCCTAAGGGAGTGCACTATAAATTAGAGCCTCTTTATGGATTTACATCCAAGACTCTTATTGGTAGCGCTAGCGTACAATACACAAACCAATTTGAACAAGGAAAACTCAGGAGCATTAGATATGGATTCTCCGGAAACTATTTCAGCTATGATACTGGTGTATTCTATAAACGCTTTACACCTTTTATGACCTTTTCTTTTGCAAATCAGGACATTAGAAAAAATGAAAAACAATTTATTAACCTCAGAAATGTAAACGTTTCAAGGGATATCAATCCTAATAATCCTCAACAAGATCCAAACTATAGTGTTTTTAATGCTAGTTATGTATACAGCAACCCAAACCTAATAAACTATTACAGGAGTGTTGTAGATTATCAAATCTCAAGTAAGTTTAGTAAAATAGCCCTCACTTTTGATTACAGAAAATTATTTGAAAATAACAGACAAGTTAATCTAAGACTATTTGCTGGAGTATTTTTATTTAACGACACCAAACAAAGTGATGACTTTTTTAGTTTTGCATTAGACCGTCCTACAGATTATCTTTTTGATTATGCCTATTATGGGCGTAGTGAGGATACGGGGCTCTTTAGCCAACAACTCATTGAGGCTGAGGGAGGTTTTAAATCAAAACTAGAGGTAGGTTTTGCAAACAGTTGGATGACAACAATAAATGCTAGTACAAACCTGTGGCGTTGGATTTTAATTTATGGTGATGTTGGTTTAGCACATAATACAAGTACAGGTACTAAAGCTGTCTTTGACTCTGGGGTTCGCATTAATTTAGTTCAAAATTATTTTGAAGTGTATTTTCCTATGTATTCTAGCCTAGGATGGGAACCAGGACAAGAAAATTATGACCAAAAAATACGTTTTAAAATAACCCTGTCTCCAAAAACACTCCTTGGGCTTTTTACAAGAGAGTGGTACTAAATACAAAAAGATAGATTAGCAAATAAATCAACCTATGAACTCATTCTACAATAATTGGAAACTCATCATTATAGGTTGCCTAACCCTAGGTATGGCTCCATTTTTTCCAGAACCACATATTTGGGGCAAAGTAAAATGGGTGGCTGGCGGCGCCACTGGCATGACCTTTAAAGATTGGTTTGATATATTATTACATGGGCTCCCTTTTATTTTGTTGATTCGTATCGCAGGTATAAAAATTATATCTTTTATTAAATAATTCTTAATCAAAGTGTGTTATTTTTAGTAATATGCTAACAAATTACCATTGTTTAGCATCTTGATTTTTAGTACTTTTGCGATAAGGCCAAACTAGCTAATATCCCAAAGATGCAAACAGATTCAAAAATAAATACAGACATGTCTTTTGAAGATTTTAAAACAGAAGTTTTAAATGATTATAAAATTGCTGTTACAAGCAGAGAATGTAGTCTTCTAGGGCGTCGTGAAGTATTGACTGGAAAAGCAAAGTTTGGAATATTTGGTGATGGTAAAGAAATACCACAACTGGCATGGGCAAAAGCATTTAAAGCCGGAGATTGGCGAAGTGGTTACTACCGTGATCAAACATTTATGATGGCTATTGGCGCCATGACAATACAACAATTTTTTGCTGGTCTTTATGGCCACACCGATATACTTGCAGAACCAATGAGTGGTGGTCGACAAATGGGTGGCCACTTTGCAACACCAACCATTAACCAAGACGGAAGTTGGAAAAACCTATCAGAACTTAAAAACTCTAGTGCAGATATCTCCCCTACTGCAGGACAAATGCCAAGACTACTTGGACTAGCTCAGGCATCTAAAGTATATAGACACGCAGAGGGACTTGAGCATTTAAATCATTTGTCTTCTAAAGGAAATGAAGTAGCCTGGGGAACCATAGGTAACGCTAGTACAAGTGAAGGGCTCTTTTGGGAAACTGTTAATGCTGCAGGTGTTTTACAAGTACCTATGGTTATTAATGTTTGGGATGATCAGTATGGTATTTCTGTACATGCAAAATACCAAACCACAAAAGAAAACATATCTGAAATTCTCAAAGGTTTTCAGAGAGATGAAAAAGGCAATGGTTATGAAATTATTAGTGTATTGGGTTGGGATTATCCAGCACTTATTGATGCCTATCAAAAAGCTTCAGACATTGCCAGAAAAGAGCACGTACCTGTTTTAATACACGTTAAAGAATTAACTCAACCACAAGGGCACTCTACCAGCGGATCTCATGAGAGATACAAAAACAAAGAACGTTTGGATTGGGAAGCAGCTTTTGATTGCAACGTAAAAATGCGCGCCTGGATACTAGATACTAATGTTGCCACACCGCAGGAATTGGTGGCCATAGAGAAAGACATTAAAAAACAAGTACGCAATGGTAAAAAAGCAGCTTGGGAGGCTTTTCTTGCACCTTTAAAACAAGAACAACAGCAGGCACTAACCCTACTTAAGGATGTAGCTAAGGTTTCTGAAAACAAGAATTTTATAGACCTTATTACAAATGAGTTAGCCCAAGAAAATGAACCTTTGAGAAGAAGTATAGCTGGGGCAGCCAGAAAAGTGCTACGTCTAGTTATTAATGAACAAAACCAGGAAAAAGAGAATCTGCAAAATTGGTTAAATGAGTATTTTGAAACCATACAACCAAACTACTCCTCAAATCTTTATAGTGAAAGCCCAGTAAACGGGAAAACTATTACTGAGGTATTGCCTACCTACAACACACAAGCAGAAGATGTAGATGCTCGCGTAGTAATAAGAGATAACTTTGATGCTATTTTTAGTAAATACCCTGAGGCATTGATTTTTGGTGAAGATGCTGGTACTATTGGTGATGTGAATCAAGGCTTGGAGGGAATGCAAGAAAAATACGGTGAACTAAGAGTAAGTGATACAGGTATTAGAGAAGCGACAATACTTGGACAAGGGATTGGAATGGCTATGAGGGGTCTGCGTCCTATTGCAGAAATACAATATCTTGATTATATCTTATATGCCTTACAAATTATGAGTGATGATTTGGTGACAGTTAGGTACAGATCTAACGGACAACAAAAAGCACCTCTAATAGTTCGTACGCGAGGACATAGACTAGAAGGAATATGGCATAGTGGATCTCAAATGGGAGGATTAATTCATTTGTTGCGTGGTATGTATATTTTGGTACCTAGAAACATGACCAAAGCAGCTGGTTTTTATAATACACTACTTACCACAGACGAGCCAGCATTGGTTGTAGAGTGTCTAAATGGATATAGACTAAAAGAGCCATTGCCAACAAATTTAGGGGAATTTAAAACACCAATTGGTGTGATAGAAACCATAAAACAAGGGACAGATATCACCCTGGTGTCTTACGGAAGTACACTACGCGTTATCGAGCAAGCTGTTAAAGAACTTGAACAAATAGGTATTGACCCAGAAGTAATTGATGTGCAATCATTATTACCTCTAGATATAAATCATCAAATTGTGAAGAGTATCGAGAAAACAAATAGGCTACTTGTGATAGACGAGGATGTTCCTGGAGGCGCCTCGGCATATATTTTGCAACATATTGTAGATCAACAAAATGGATACCAACACCTGGACAGCAAGCCCCAAACACTAACAGCAAAACAACACCGTCCTGCCTATGGTACCGATGGAGATTACTTTAGTAAGCCCTCTAGTGAAGATGTCTTTGAAAAAGTATATGAAATGATGCATGAAACAGATCCTGTAAAGTATCCAAAACTACGTTAATACTTGTAGCATGAGAAAATTCTTTTTTATTGTTAGTCTAACTTTTGTAAGCTACTCTGTAAGTGCGCAAAAAATATTTTCTGTAGATCAATCTTATAAAGCAGATGTCAAAGTATTTGTAGTTGATCAATCTTATAAGGCAGATTTATTAGTATTTAGGGTAGATGCACCTTACAAGGCTGGGAAAAATGATGGAAAATGGTTTTTCACAGATGCAAACTACACCGCCGATAAGAAAATATATTTTGTGGATGCAGCTTACAAAGCAGATTTGAAAATTTTCTTTGTGGATGCTGCATATAAAGCAGGATGGGAAGAAAAATCTAAAATACATCTTCTATACTAATGCGTATTTTGAGCTGTA
>ERZ1047472.1187-NODE-1187-length-20727-cov-5.949303_pt1 | contig 20727 bp, 15 predicted proteins | sample MGYA00383095_ERZ1047472 | MGnify/ENA primary metagenome ERZ1047472 (study PRJEB29581, sample SAMEA5548365) | metagenome | biome: marine; feature: coastal; material: water | depth 1 m | study: Short-term variability in the microbial, nano- and picoplankton... | reverse complement strand
CAGAGTGGCTGGTCAGAATCCACCAGCGAGTCCTGCAAGATCGTGCGCCACAACGGTGTGAAGTAAATCGTGTTCTTGTGGACCAAGACCGGTGCACAATGGTGCGTTACTCGAGTAGTCAGTGAGATCTATATGCGCCCGCTTTTATCCCTTACCTTGTCCCTCTTCCTATTGGTCTTTGTTACCACTCTCCGAGCGGATGCCAAGGATGTTAGCGGGTCGGCACCGCTCACGACCTTGGAGTTAGTCGAGTACTTGAATTTGGATGGTCATGTGGAAGGCGGCTTTTTTCGCCGTACCTATGCATCGGATTACACGCTGCTCACCCGGGCAGGTGATCGGCGGCTGTCCATGACCTCGATTTTTTATCTGTTGGCGGCTCAGTCGCCGATAGGCCACTTCCATCTCAACCAATCTGACATTGTTCATTACTTTCATTTGGGCGACCCCATTACCTATCACCTGCTGTATCCAAATGGTGACTACCAACGGGTGGTGATGGGGCCCGATCTGCGTCAAGGGCAACTGCTGCAGCTGACGGTGCCCGGAGGCGTCTGGAAAGCGTCAGAAATACCCGGCGATGGCGACCATGGCTTCGGCTTGATCAGTGAGGCAGTGTCGCCGGGTTTTGAATACGCGGACATGACTTTGGGGCAACAGGATCAAATGCTGGCGCGTTTTCCTCAGCATCAGAAGCTGGTTAAGCGACTGAGTCATGCATCGGTTCCAACCTCTGACCAATAGTGGGATCCAAAAGCGGGTTTCGTCCAGATCCGACACTGCAACGTCTCTAAAAACGCGCCGACAAGCGACAGGCGCGGCGGATCCGTTCTAGACTAGGACGTAAGGGCAAAAACAGCTCTTATCCGCAGTAGTGCGCAGCCAGCATTGGAGTTGTTTATGCAGAATGTTCTCGATCAGTACTTTGGTTTAACCGATCACGGTACGTCGGTATCTAGGGAAGCCTTGGCCGGCCTGACCACGTTCTTAGCCATGGCCTACATCACGGTAGTGAACCCTTTAATTCTCTCGGACGCAGGCATGGATTTCGGGGCGGTCTTTGTCGCCACCTGCTGCGCCGCAGCTTTCGGCTCCTTAATCATGGGGTTGCTGGCGAACTACCCCATTGGTTTGGCACCGGGTATGGGCCAGAACGCCTTTTTTACATACGCCGTAGTGGTGGGGTCAGGCCACCCTTGGCAGGCTGCGCTGGGTGCGGTTTTTATCTCCGGAGTGTTGTTTGTCATTATCAGCCTGTTACCTATACGCGCTTGGTTGATTAACTCGATTCCGCGCAATTTGAAGTTGGGTATGGCGGCGGGCATCGGTTTTTTCTTGGCTTTTATTGCCATGAAAAACGCTGGCATCGTGGTTCAAAATCCCGCGACCTTTGTAGGTCTTGGTGACCTCATCGCCTTTGGTCCCATCATGGCCTTGGTAGGTTTTTTTGCTATCACTGCCATGTCAGCAAGGGGAAATCGCAGCGCCGTTATCTTGGGCATGTTGCTGGTTTCCTTGATCGGTTGGTTTAGCGGTGAAACCGCATTTGTTGGTGTGGTCGCGCCACCGCCCTCGGCGGCGCCAGTCTTTATGCAGCTAGACATCGCTGCGGCCCTTGATATTTCAATGCTCAGCGTGATTTTGACGTTGCTGCTGGTAGACGTGTTCGACACTGCCGGCACCTTGGTCGCAGTTGCCACGCGAGCAGACCTTGTCGACAAATCCGGGAATTTGCCGCGGCTCGGCAGAGCCTTGTTGGCTGATTCGGGAGCCACAGCCGTCGGTGCACTCATGGGCACATCGTCGACAACCAGTTATATCGAAAGTGCTGCCGGTGTAGAGAGCGGTGGTCGGACGGGTTTGGCTGCAGTCGTGGTCGGTCTGCTATTCCTGTTCTGTTTGCTTTTTGCACCCTTAGCCCAAAGCATCCCGGGTTATGCGGCGGCCGGGGCCTTGCTGTTTGTTTCTGCGTCCATGGCCCAAAGTTTGGTGGGTATTGATTGGCCGGATGTCACCGAATCCACGCCGGCTTTGTTGACGGCGATCATGATGCCTCTGAGCTTCTCGGTGGCAAACGGTATCGGCATTGGCTTTATCAGCTACGTGTCCATCAAGTTACTGGCCCAGCGACACACGGAAGTGCCGGTAGCCGTCTACGTGATTGCCTTAGTCTTTGCTGGGAAATTCGCCTTTCTGTAGGTTCCAAACTCGGTTTCGAAAGCTCGAAAGCTCGAAAGCTCGAAAGCTCGAAAGCTCGAAAGCTCGAAAGCTCGAAGGGCCGAAGGGTCGCTCGAAGGGTCGAAGGGGCGCTCGAAGGGTCGAAGGTCTAACGGAGGGTAGTCCGAGCCGGAACCGGCTCGGACTGGGATGACAGCTCCTTAGAAGGAGTACTGTGCCCGTGCGATGAAGTGTCGCGGTAGCTCAGGCAGGACAATCGTGCTGCCGAACAGGTTGGGGAAGTTGGAACGGAAGTAACGCTCGTCGGTAAGGTTCTTACCGGTCAGCGAGAAGTTCCAAGAATCCGATTCCCAGCCAACGGTCATATTCAGCAGGGTATACCCTGGCAGTATGATGCTGTTGGAGAAACCTGAAGGAGCAGAGTCGACGTCGGTGACGCTGGCGCTGATGGTCAGACCGTTGTCAAACAAATACGTACCGTAGGCAGAGTAGATGTTCTCAGGCATACCTGCGCGCCGTCCGCCGCTGGCGGCAACATTGATCGGGCCGGCAATCTGGCCGCCGAATAGCAGGTGTGATGGGACGTTAGGCAGGTCTTCGGCGCCAAAGAAGCTGAAGCGGTTGCCATCTGCAATGCTGGCCAAGTTCTTGGCTTCAACGTTGGTGTAAGTTGCGCCGACAAATAGCGCGTCATTTACTGCCCAACGCAGTTCAAACTCGGTACCTTCGGTTTTCACCGCTTGGTTGGTCACGATGGACTGAGCCGAGAAGTCTGTGCGCTCTTGCTCGTAGTGAGCCAGCGAGAAGTACAGTCGGCCATCTTCCAGAAGCTCGCCTTTCACACCGAACTCCAGAAGGTCAGAGGAGTCGAAAGCGCCCCCTGATGCCACGTTGCTCACGGTTAGCTCAGCGCCTTGGCCGGCGATGACCGTAGCCTGCTCTGAAACGGTGATGTAAGGAATGATGCCGGAGTTGGCAATGTCGTAGGACACACTGACGGTCCACGAGTTGCCGGATACGTCGTTGTCTGCCGATAAGTCAATGCAGCTACCGTCCGTGCAGAAGTTGTTGGAGCTTGCCAGCAGCAGTTTGTCCGCTGGCTGGCGGCTCTCCATGTCGATGCGGTCATGTCGTGCACCGAGCAGCAGCGATAAACCATTTTCCCAAGACAGATCGGTCAGGAAGGCGATACCGATGTCGGTATATTCACCGATGTAGTACTCGGTGTAGTCGTCATCAATAGCAGTAGCGAGCAAGCGTGCGTCCAGAGCGGTGCTAGGCCCGGTCAGATCGCGGCGAGCGAAGTATTCGTTGGTATAGTCATCGCCATGCTCGAAATCTGTGTAACGAATGGATGGTGACAACTGTACCGAGGCGATCAAGCCGTCGAAGGTGTAGGTTTTGCTCAACACCAGCTTGTCTTCGATGACATAGGTGTCGTGGAACTGAGAGAAGCCATAGGCGTTTTCGTTGATGTTTTCATAGGACTCGTAGAACAACTGGTTTTTCAGTTCCCAGCCAGAGTCCAAGTCAGCGATGATGTCGAAGTACAAAGTTGTCACGTCGTTTTCGAGTTTGTCTTCGGCGCCGATTAAGGTTCTATCCATACCTAGTTGGGCGGTGCCTACATTGTTCAGAGCAAATGCGCTGAGATCGCCCAAGGCAGTTTCGAGGTCCGCAAAGGTCGTTGGCGAGTTCAGCGTTAGTCCACCAGTGGCGAAAGCGAAAGCGCCGAAGGGGTTAAAGTCGGTAAACCCGTCGCCAGTTACATCGTATTCTTGGTGGGAGATTTTGCCGTCACCGTCTGTATCCAGCGCACTGGGTGAACCAGTGATATAGGTACCGTTGTCGATGAGGTCTTGTGTAATTCGGTTCCAGCCGGCGTTCTGAGCGCCAGAGTAATCGTGGTACATGCCGCCAAACTGCAGTTGCACTCGGTCGTTCAGGTCCATATCGAAACTTGCCTGAACCAGCGTTTGTTCCACGCCCGGTGCATTGGCGTAGAAGCTATCGGAGTTCTCCAACTCACCATACAAGTAAAAGCCCATGGGCTTTCCAGCCAGTTCTGCAGGGCCACCGATCTCGGCGGTGAGAACGCTCTTGTTCCAGCTGCCGGTGGTGTAAGACAAGCCGCCGGTGTTTTCTTCAATGTAAGAGCCAGTCTCTTCAATACGGGCAGACTTTGGGTTGAAGTTTAGGTAGCCGCCAATTTTGGATGGTCCGTAAATTGGAGAGGCTGGTCCGCGGACGATGTCTACACGGTCAGAGGCACCGATAGGTGTCGGGTAGTTGCCGGGGTTATCCAGGCGGCGTACACCGCGGAAGTAGGTTTCGCCTGGCGTGCCTCGAACATCCAAGCCGCCGGCTACGCCGAAGAATGACTGAGTGAACGATCCGGGTGAAACCGTTACCAATTCATCAATGTCTTGCATGTTCATGCGATCCATCAGCTCTTCGCTGACGGTTGAGACACTCCGTGGCGTTTCAAGAATGGACTTGTTGAAGCCAAAAATTGACTTAACGTCCTCGCCGGGCAAGCTGTTGAGGTCACCAATAACAACCACTTCTTCCATCACCTCATCCTCGGCCCACGCAGCTGGCATCAATGCGGCAGCTGCGCTGAGGATGGCGCTCAGCGTGATTAATCGGCGTAAATTGGGGTAGTTCATAGAGGGTCCTTATAAACGTGTTTTGTGACTTTTTTGGTTGATATGGCTCAGAGGGTGGAACAGAAAAACTGCAGCTATTCGTGGTCTTTGGCACCAAGGCGCGCATCTAACCTGAATTTCCGCAAATGTTCATCCTTTCTGAGAAAAAACTCAGCAAAAAGTGGGCCAACCGTGTGCCCAGAGCAGTCGGCGGTTGACCCAATTGTGCTGAATGTTGCTGCGCAATTTTGGTGCAAGCGGTGTGAAATCATCACCAAGGTTGGGCGCCAGCTCGTAAGCACAAAATTGACGGCACTTTTTTGTGACTTTTTGTTTCTACGGCGAGATCGGGACTAGAAAATCCTTTGGCAAGTTCCCAAACTCCGTGGTTGCGGACTTTTCTTTTTTAATCGGGAGCGCCAACTTGAGCAGGATCAATCAACCAAATAGTCGTCAGGCCACCTTGGTGGGCAATTTACGAAGATGGGCCAGCTTTATGCTGGTTCTGCCCGTCATCGCCGGTTGCGGGCAGGTGACACAAACTGCAGCTGCGCCGGAGCCTCTGCCGGTGAAAGTTGTCGTGGTGACGATGTTTGAAATTGGCGCCGATGAAGGCGATACCGCCGGTGAGTTCCAACTTTGGAAAGCGCGTAGGGATCTCAACCAACGGATTCCCTTTCCTCAATCTCATCACGATCTGTTCTACAACCCAGAGTCTCAGATTCTGGGTATGGTAACGGGTATCGGTACCGCGAAATCCGCAACGGCCACCATGGCGCTGGGGTTAGATCCTCGCTTTGATCTCTCCCAAGCGTATTGGATGGTGGCAGGAATCGCAGGTATCGACCCCGAGGATGCGTCTATTGGATCCGTCGCTTGGTCCTCATACTTAGTGGACGGAGACTTGGGCCATGAGATAGACGCCCGGGAAATTCCAGAGGATTGGGACACCGGCTACTTTGCTCGTCACACCCAGCGACCTTATGATCCAAACCGACCTGATCCCACCGGCGAGATGTTCCAAGCCAATCCTGATTTGCGTGATTGGGCCTTTGACTTGACCAAGGACGCAACACTGGTCAACCCGGAGTCGTTAGAGGAAACCCGAGCACTGTATACCGAGCACCCAAATGCCCGAAGAGCGCCATTTGTCCTAACCGGCGGCCACATCGCCGCGATGACGTTTTGGCACGGCGAGTTGCTGAACGACTGGGCCAACGACTGGGTGGCTTATTGGTCAGGCGGTGAAACCGACTTTGTCACCTCTGCCATGGAAGAAACAGGCACCTATCAGGCCCTGACCTACCTGGACAACATTGGCAAGGTGGATGTGGATCGCTTCTTAGTGCTGCGCGGCGGCAGTAATTACACAATGCAGCCTCCGGGTATCGGTGCGGCAGAAAACCTATTGAAAGAAAATGACGGCTATGCCGGACTGCAGGCGTCCTTGGAGAACATTTACATCGTTGGTTCTATCGTCATCGACGAGTTGCTGGGCAATTGGGATTACTACTCAGAAACGATCCCCGGCAGCGCGACCGATAGCGCCGATGCCGGTGGGGCCAAATAGCCTGCTTATGACCACGGTACGATGGATAGCTCATAGGCCGAGAAGACTGGCCACTGGTATCGTGCTGCTTGCCCTCGCCGGATTTTCGCTGACCGGTTACGGGGCAGCAGAGCCAGTCAGCGAGCATCTTGAGGGACTGAAAGATAAGCCCGTCCAGTTGCGGCAGTTCTTGCAGCGATTTCCCAAGGGTGGCGACTTGCATAGTCACCTATCAGGGGCGGTTTATGCGGAATCCTATCTGCAGTGGGGTGCCGAGGACGGCAAGTGCATTAACCTCAGCACTCAAGTAGTTACGCTGCCCCCCTGCGCGCCTGTCGGGTCCGGTGTGTCTTTGGCTGAGTTGGTGGCAGGCATTACGCCAAATACCAGCTTGGGTGTGCAGATTGATGCCCTGTCTGTGCGCAACTATCAGCGACGTGAAGAATCCGGTCACGACCAATTTTTTGCCACCTTTGAACGGTTTACGCCGGCGACCTTCGGTCGCCTCGGAGATATGGTGGCTCAAGTGAGCGCTCGTGCAGCTCGCCAGAACATTCTCTACCTAGAGTTGATGCAGAGCTTGGGCATGTTCGAAGCGGCTGCGCTAGCTGCAACAACGGGGAATCTGGATGCCGACTATGGTTCACGCCTTGAGCACTCAGCGATAGACGAGCTTGTTTCCAAGGTCTCCGCAGATCTGGACGCTATCGAAAACCGTCGTGCCGAACTGCAGGGTTGCAGCGCGGACGCGGCAACTGGAGGACTGGGCTGCCAAGTCACAGTTCGGTATTTGGCCCAGGTGATCCGGACTTTATCGCCAATTCAGGTCTACGCTCAGACATTGCTGGCCTTTAAGTTGATGGCCGCCGACCCGCGAGTGGTTGGTTTGAACTTCGTGGCACCGGAAGATCATCCGGTGGCCCTGCGTGACTACCGGCAACATATGGGTTTTTTAGCTGAAATTGGCGCACGATTTCCTGAGCAGCAGTCGGGTATCACCCTGCACGCTGGGGAACTGACGCTGGGATTGGTTCCGCCTGAAGATTTGGGGTGGCATATTGACGAGGCCATTACCGTGGCAGGCGCTCGGCGCATCGGGCACGGCATCGACATAGCCTACGATGATGACATGGCGGGTCTGTTACAGCAGATGGCGCAAGAGGACATTCTGGTGGAAATTAACCTCACCAGTAATGACGTGATTTTGCAGGTGTCAGGTGCAGAACATCCCTTCACCACCTATCTTCAGTACGGAGTGCCGCTGGCCTTATCAACGGATGATGAGGGCGTGTCTCGCATCGATCTGACCCATGAGTATCAGCGGGCGGTCACTACCTTCGATTTGAGCTATCCACTGCTGCGAAGTTTGTCGCGAAATTCTCTGCAGTACAGTTTCTTACCGGGCGCGCCATTGTTTGTAGACACTTTCAACGCCGAGACGGTCGCAGTTTGCGGTCAAAACGCCTTAGGCGATGTAAATCCTTCGGCCGGATGCGCGAATTTCTTGGGCAGTAGTCCCAAGGCAAGGCTACAGTGGCACTTGGAAAAGCGCTTCAAGGAGTTCGAGGCAGAGTTCTAGCGGCCTAGGTCTTGTCATCCAAATGCGGAGCAAGAATCTGGTGAATCTCAGGCTTATGCTGTCGTATTTCGTCTGGCGTTAGACCCTCCACCGAATGTGGGTAGACCAGCCATTCGTCGCTGTCGTACAGAAAGTACTCGGGTTCTCGGTCGGTTTCGTTTCGCTTGGGTTTGTAATACGGCACGGCAACACGCACCTGGGTCGGCATGTTAAGCTTTAGCTGTTCTTGCATCGCCTGCACAATTGACACGATGGTGCGGCCGGTGTCGTAAACGTCATCGACGATAAGCACCCGGTCTTCGGCTTGCAGGTTCTTGACCAGATAGTTCAGGCCGTAGATCTGAACGTTACGAGACTGATTGTCGATGCCGTGATAGGAACTGGTGCGCACCAAGATGTGATCGGTTTCGATTTCACGATAAGCAAAGTATTCTTGTACCGCTAGACCAATGGGGGCACCGCCCCGCCAAAGAGCCATGATGAAGGTTGGCTCGTAGCCGCTTCGGTAGACCTGATCGGCAAGGCGAAAAGAATCGTTGAGCAGTTCATCCGCATCCAGAAACAGCTTTTGGGTCATAAGTTATGCGTGGCTCGTTGAGTGTGGTGGTGGCAAATCATTAACAAGGTCGCGATTGTACGTGACTTTTAAGGCGCAGGAAGATTGAGAAAGCCCGAAAGCGATAAGTTTTTTGTATCGGAAGAATCCCAAATCCTCGACGGATACCGGCTCGGTGAAAAGATATTTACCAGTGGTTACCGGCCCACCTTTATCGTGGGGTTGTGGCGAGGCGGTAGCACCGTAGCATTGGTTGTGCAGGAGTGCCTGGCATATCTAGGCGTACCCGCAGATCATACGACCATTCGCACTTCCTACGGTGGTAGGCCTCAGTACGAGCGATCCATTGAGCGAAGCGAACATATCCGTGTTCACGGTAAAAGCTATGCTCTTGAGTCATTAACGGCCGATGACCGGCTGCTGATTGTTGATGATGTGTATCGCAGTGGACGTCACATACGTGCCGTGATCGTGCAACTGCAAATCGGCTTGCGCAAAAATATGCCTAAGGAAGTTCGTGTGGCTGCGCTTTGGAAACGCACGGGGGCTGAGGATCAAGATCTGGACTACTGCGTTCACGAAACAGAACAGTGGGTGGTTCTACCCTACGAACTCGCAGGCCTGACCCGGGAAGAAATCGAGGCAAACAAGCCAGACCTAATTCCGTTATTTTCATAGCGCCATCTACTTTTCCAGCGCTATCTGTAGGATTGGAGTAACCGTCTCAAGTTGCGGTGCCCTGCTAGCGGTTTTCATTAAGCCTCGGTCAGGGCAAAAACCAAATAGGCGACGACCAAGCGCGCTCCGTCACCATCCTGTCGGCCTCTGGATACTTGTCGCATGTGTTGGAGGATTCGCACAGCAGCTTGCTCCAGCGTGGGGTTGGCGCTTGGGTAACACGGGCGTACCAATAGGCAGGGGCTTTGGAGTTGAACGACGAGTCTGTCCATGACACACAGGCATTAGCTTTGCCCTTGCCGTCAGACGTAATGGCCGCCTTATTGGCTGCCATTGGATCAGGCATCAAGCTAACGACGCTTTCTCGTAGCTCACCATCCCATAGTTCACCCTTAATAAGCTCGACTTGCGCCAATGGCGTTTTGTCCATCTGCGCGCTGATGGTAAAGACCGGTGGAAGGCCCTTGCTGACTTTAAGGGTACCGCCCATGCCCGTTTCCTGGCCGCCGATTTTCGGATGGGTTTGACAGGCACCGGTCGCTCCGGCGGAAAACTGCAGGGTAATTCTAGGTCCGCTGGTGGCGTAGGTCCGTCGACTGTATAGCGCATCGAAAATCGCCTCCCGGGTGTTTTCATGGGCCCACACCGCTACCAAGCCACCGGGATTGAAGTTGGTATTTCCCAGCGCTTGTTCGTCGGTTAGAAACAAAGAGGCGATGCTGCCGCGATAGCCTTCCTCCGAGACCTTCCCTGCCAAACCAAAGTGATTGTCAGTGGACGCTATGGCGCCCAGCATCAGTGGGTTGCTTCGGTTGCCTCCTGTTTGATATGTCTGAAGGCCCCGATTCAGTAGGGTTCGATAGTAGCTTGACCGAGCCTGCTTCCACGCTTGCTCCGGCGTCAGATCCGATGGCCCGCTTAACCGGGTTTTGGCAGCGTTTTCCACCACCCGTTCGAATCCGCAGTCGGCGCTGTCCGCACTTGGGCTCTTTGCCATGCATTCGCTATTACCTTTCTCTTGATGCATTTCAGCAAGCCGTTCAAAACGCATGCGCAGTGTTTGAATGCTGCTGTCTTCGCGTTCGACATCGAATGTCGGCCCACCGTCTGCCCAGTTGATGTTGTGGGGGATAGTGAGGGCCTGACACCCCTCGCTGCCCTTGCAGTGAGCATCCAATTGCTGCCACAGCATGAAGACCTCTGGGAAACGGACGTAATCAAAGGGCTGGTCCGGTACCGAGTCGCTGCGAAAAATCACGTTGCGGTGCCAATGCAGGCCGCCTGGCGAAGCCGTCCATTCATAGCCGATTAGCGCGGTAAATTCACAGGGCTGGTTGGCTTCGTTGGCGGCTTTTTGAATGCGCTGCCATTGGTTGACCATGGCGTCGGGGCAAGAAAACGCATCATCCTCGCAAATTGCCGCAGGTTTCGGCTCGCTAGCGCCAACGATGGGTAGTAGAAAATCGTTAAATAAGGTGCGTCCGTCTCGATCGTCGCGTGCTTGACGCATGCCGCGGCAATAGGCGTTGTCGGTGTACATGGGGTCGGTACACAGGTAGAGCACATCAAATGTTGCGGCGTGATCCGTAACCGCAGCAAAATCTAATGGCCGATCAATGCGAGCTACCGATCCATTTGCCAGAGTGAGGGGCTGACCCTTGGCGAACTGATAAGCATCACGCGGTGTGGCGGTTGAGCCAAAGGCGTAAGCGTCGAAAGACAGTTCGGTATGCACATGCAGGTCACCCCAATAGACGGCATGTTCTGCCGAAGTAGGGGTGGTGCAACCTTCAGCCCGGGCGGTCCCAGATATTGCCAATCCACTGAGCACTGCTGAGGTCAGCAAACAGAGGTACATGTATGTGGTCACGATTTGGCTTTGGGTCTTCATAGGGCGTCCAGTTAGTACTTAGGGGTATTGCGTCCAAATAAGGTGGCCGACGACTCCCAAAATAGGGCTTCCTTGCGAGGGCGTCTATTGCCCTTGGTATAAGACGCGACGGTCGACATTTGACTGCTAGGCAGAGATTTTCTAAAAATCTCCCATCAAAGTGCGCCTCGGGTCACATCTTTGAACATTTCCCCAACTCAGCGGCTCTGTCTTTGAATTTCCATGTGGTTTGCTTCCTCTGCCCAAGGGCTTTATTTAATCATATGAGGGGAAACTTATGAGTATTAATAGAATTTCAACGCTTGTCGGCTTGTTGGTAGCCATTGCCGCAGTATTTGTTGCTCTGGAATGGTGGGCACTGATATTGGTTGCCTTGGGACTGGTGAGCGGCTTTATTGCTCCGCTATCTGATATGGCAAGCAGAACAGCTTACACCGTGGCCGCGGTAGCCATGCCAATGATCGCGGATACTTTGGACGTTATCCCAGTGGCTGGTCAGTATTTGAATGCCATCATCGACAATATCGCGGTTGTTCTCGCCGGCATTGTCGTCGCCAACTTTTCAATGGTGATTGGCTCTCGAATAATTGAATCCGATTCGGACTAAGCAATCACGCCAGATGAACCGTCGCCTGCCGCTGGCAAGTTCCTCACGGCGGCAGGCGATCACGATCCAAGGTGCCTTAGCTGATCCCTTGCGCCAGAGATTCAGGCACCTCGATGTGTTTCGCCCGAAGGTACTCACCCAAGGTTTTCGCCTGTTTGTCGATGCGATGATTCGATGCGGCTCCGGTGCCTAACACGCCCTTGATATAGAAGTTCATGGCTCGCAGGTTGGGCATGTCGTAGCGTTCAACCTCGTATTGACCAAAGTCCGGTGCCAGCCGTTTGAATTCCTCAACGGTCAGGTAGTCATACAAAAAGCTGTAGGCTTCATCAGTCAGCGCCCAGACGCCACAGTTGGCATTGCCACCCTTATCTCCAGATCTAGTGCCAAATAAACGGCCAAAAGGGATCTTGCGCAAAGGTCCTGAGGGCGCCGGCGCGATGTTGACCGGCACTTCCTGGTAGTAGATTTCTTCTAAGCCTAGGCGCTGGGTTGGCAGCACCTCGGTGGTCTTGCCGCCAAAGTGAACCCGTTCCGTGATGCGTTGGCTGTCGATCAGTGCCGGCCAATGAATGATGGCGGGTGCGCCGTTAAATCCAGCCGCCCCCCGACCGGTGTTGCCGGGAATGCCGGCTAGGCTTAGCTCCGTGGTTTTCGCAGCGAAGATGCGCCCAAACTTGCTCGGGTCTTGACCCGTTATGGTGACACGTAAGGCCGCATGCGCTACTTCGTTGCTGTCGGGGTCGTCGTGATCGCTGCGGATCAGCTGAATATCTACATCGTCAAATTGTTCGCGTCCGCCTAAGTTGTGGAACACCGCATCTAGGTACAGTTCCGCCTTTTTCTCGATATCCAGCCCGGTAAGCAGCACTTCCATAGACTGCTTGAACGGCCCTTGGGTGTTAAAACACACTTTGTGAGTGGCGGGCGGGCTGCTGCCTCGACAGCCGCTGACGTATACCCGATCTTCACCAATCTGCTGAATGGTCATGGTGTCGAAGTGGGCGATGACGTCCGGGTTGTAATAGGCCGGCGTGGAAATCTCGTACAACAGTTGGGCTTTGACGGTGCCCTCTGAGATCAATCCTCCGGTTCCCGGGTGCTTGGTGACGGTGAAGTTACCGTTGGCCTCAATTTCTGCGATGGGGTAACCCACATTTCGAAAGCTGGGTACTTCCTCAAAAAAGGCGTAGTTGCCACCGCAACACTGAGCGCCACATTCGATGATGTGGCCGGCAGCCAGCGCACCCGCGAGCGCGTCGTAGTCGTTGCGTTGCCAGTTGAATTTCCACGCTGCGGGGCCGATGACCACCGCGGCATCTGTCACCCTTGGGCAAATGACAATATCAGCACCTTGATCCAAGGCTTCTTTGATGCCCCAGCCTCCGAGGTAGGCGTTTGCGGTGAGGGCTTTTTGCTTGGTTACGCCCAGGTCTTCTTGAGTGTCCAGGTTGGTAAAAGCCTCGCCATCGGCCTGCAACGTGTCCAGATCTGGCAGCAGGTCGTCGCCATCAATGTAGGCGACTTTCAAATCCACGCCCAGCTCCGCCAAAATCTTTTCAACTTCTGCCGCCATGCTTTTGGGGTTCAGCCCGCCCGCGTTGCTGACGATTTTTATATTCTTCTCGGAGCACAAGGCAGCCACGTCTTTGATCTGCTTGAGAAAGGTGCCGACATAGCCCATGTCCTCACCGCGGGTCTGCTGTTGGCTGTACAAAATCGACATGGTTAGTTCGGCGAGATAATCGCCGGTTAGTACATCGATAGGGCCACCTTCGACCATCTCTCGAGCAGCATCTAGGCGATCGCCATAGAAGCCGCTGCAATTGGCAATACGTATTACATCACTCATTTAATCCCCCTCGCCAAGCGCCGTGGCCTGGCTTCCTCTTTCGTTATTCTTTGACCCAGTTGGGTTTGCGTTTTTCTCGAAACGAAGCCATCCCCTCGGCTCCTTCGTCAGACCGAAACATGCGCGCACTCCATTCCGCGGTTTCTTTGAATCCCTCTTCAATGGACAGCTGAGTCACTCGGCGGGCCAGCTTTTTGCATTCCTGCACTGCGATGGGGCCGCCCAAGTTGATCATGGCGATTTGTTCTTCAACGGTGCTGACTAGCTTGTCTTCGGGCACGGTGATATGAGCCAGCCCCATATCAACCGCCTGCTGGCCGTCAAAACGTTCACCGGTGAGAAATAGCTTGGTGCCGTGGTGCACACCAAGCTTTGGCATACAGACCACTGAGATGATGGCGGGTATGACCCCGATGCGAACCTCGCTGAAACTGAATTGCACATCCGTTCGGGTAACGACGATGTCTGCAGCGCCAACCAAACCCAGCCCGCCAGCAAAGGCTGCACCGTTTACTGCAGCGATGACCGGTTTGGGACTGTCGATGATGGCGGTAAGCACATCGGCGTAGGGCACGGCTCGTCCAACACCTTCAGAAAGTTGGCCCGGAGGGCTTTTTAGATCTGCACCAGCGCAAAAGGCTGGGCCGTTGCCGGTGATGACGATGGAGCGAACCTCGTCATCAGCATTGGCGTTGGTCAAATGATCGTAAAGCTCTGTCACCAAAATCGCCGACAGCGCATTGCGATTTTCGGGCCGGTTTAGGGTGATCCAAGCCGCGCCGTCGCGTATTTCATATAGGGTTGCTTCATTACTGCTCATCTATTGTTCCTCTGATTCGCTATTCCGCTACTTTTCATCCGCTAAGGTGACCAGCAGTTGCGCATTGTCTACCTGATCGCCTACGGTCACATGCAGCTGCTCCACGATGCCGTCTCGCGGCGCGACGATTCGGTGCTCCATTTTCATGGCTTCCAAAATGACGAGCAGTTGGCCCTTGCCGACCGTGTCGCCGGCGTTTACCTCTGTTGCCAGTACAGATCCTGGCATCGGCGCGGTCAGGCCGCCGCCGCTGTCTACATTGCTGGCGTCGGGATAGCGGGGGGCTTCAACCAGCACCAAGTCTCCGTGATCCCCATGAACCAACCAGCGCATGGATTGTTGCTGGATATCAAATTGCAGGCGTTGACCGTCCAAGGCGACGTCGATGGATCCGTGCCCGGCCCGATGGACGGTGACCACATGTGTTTGCTCGTCGCAGACAACTTTGAATGTGCCATCCCGCTGGCTTTGATAGGCCACGGTTACCTGCTCATCGCCAATGTCGTAGGACACTGACTCCATGGGCATGGTGGAATTCCGCCAGCCGCTGGGCAGGGTTTTTAGAGCTTGTGCTTGAATCCGCCGTGCCGCCTGTGCCTCCATGGCCACCGCTATGGCGGTCTGCACGCACTCCTGCCGTGAAACCTCACGTTTCAGGGCTGGTTTCACTCGTTCAATAAAGTCGGTGGTGGTATCCCCAGCCAAATATTCCGGTGTGCGGAGGGTGGTGACCAGGAAGTCCCGATTGGTGTTTAGGCCGGCGATGGCTGTGCTTTCCAGCACCCGAGCCAATCGTCCCGCAGCTTCCCGTCGGGTTGGTGCATGGACAATGACCTTGGCGATCATAGGGTCAAATTGTGTAGTGATCTCGCTGCCGGCCTCTACCCCGGAGTCAAAGCGAGCACCCCCGGCGGTGGCGGGTTTCCAAACTAAAATCGGTCCGGGTGACGGCAAAAAACCTTTTGCCGGGTTTTCCGCATACAGACGCGCCTCAATGGCGTGGCCATTGATGGCGAGATCCTCTTGGCGAAATGACAAGGTCTCACCTTCGGCCACCCGAATTTGTTCCCGCACCAAATCCTGACCAATGATCTCCTCCGTTACTGGATGCTCGACCTGCAGGCGAGCATTAACCTCTAAGAAATAAAAGTCGTCGTTGTCGCCTAACAAAAACTCCACAGTGCCTGCCGAGGCATAGCCCAGCTTTCGGGCGGCAGCAATAGCGGCATCTCCCATGCGCGAACGCAGGGCATCGTCTACCGCCGGTGAAGGGGCTTCTTCGATGATTTTCTGATGGCGGCGCTGAATAGAGCACTCGCGCTCATAACAGTGCACCAGGTTGCCGTGGGTATCACCGAGGATTTGAATTTCGATGTGGCGTGATGTGGCTAACCACTTTTCAAGAAATACGGTGTCATCCCCAAAGGATGTGCCTGCCTCGCGTTTGGCACTTTCAACTGCATCCAGAAGACTTTCTTCGGTTTCGACAACGCGCATACCTCGGCCTCCGCCACCTGCGGATGCTTTGACCAGCACTGGATAGCCAATGTCCTTGGCGGCAGCCAGGATGTCAGTGTCTTGGGTGATTTCAATGCCGGGTAGGGTAGGCACGCCTGCCTCGTCCATCAGACGTTTGGCGGACAGTTTGTCACCCATAAGGCCGATGACTTCCGGCGAGGGGCCCAGCCACTTCACGCCGGCATCAATCACCGCTTGGGCGAACGCTTGGTTTTCCGAAAGAAATCCGTAACCCGGATGAATGGCGTCAGCGTTACTGCGCTGGGCAGCTCCTAATACCTTGGCTACATCCAAGTAGGTCTGCCCAGTGGTCTTGCCATCTAGAGCAATGGCGGTATCAGCCTCCTGCACGAAGGGTGCATTGGCGTCGCCGTCGGCGTAAATAGCCACGGTGCTGATCCCCATGGCTTGAGCCGTGCGGTTAATCCGTCGTGCAATTTCGCCTCGGTTGGCTATGAGCAGTCGGGTAATGGGGGTAATTACATGCGCCATGTGCCGTACTCCTTGGTGCCTTTGACGGTGTTGTTGTGACATGCGGATAGGGATAACGCGACGACGTTGCGGGTATCCCGCGGATCGATCATGCCATCGTCAGCAACTCGGGAAGTGGCATACAGGCCTTTTGAGCGCTCTTCTGCCCAGTGTTCGGCAAATGCCGCTCGTTGCGCGTCGGCCTCTTCGTCGAACTCAATGCCTCGGCGGGCGGCGGCGCCTTTGCCGACAATGGTCATCACGCCGGCCATCACCGCTGGACCCATCACGGCAATTTTAGAGTGGGGCCAGATGTAGGTGAATTTAGTGCCGAAAGCTCTGCCGCTCATGCCGTAATTGCCTGCGCCATAGGAGGCTCCAACAATCACTGTGATGTGCGGTACCGTAGAGTTGGCTACGGCGTTCACCATTTTTGAGCCGTTCTTGGTAATACCGCCTTGTTCGAAGTCGGTGCCCACGATGAATCCAGTGATGTTGTGTAGAAACAACAGAGGCACATCGATTTGGTTGCACAGTTGGATGAACTGAGCGGCTTTTTCCGCGGACTCTGAGAAAAGGGCGCCGTTGTTGCCCAAAATACCCACCGGGTAGCCGTGAATTGAGGCCCAGCCGCAAACCACAGATGGCCCGTAGAGAGGTTTGAACTCTTCAAAAGCGGAAGCGTCGACGATTCGCATGATGACTTCACGAATATCCAAGGGGCTTTTCAGGTCTTTGGATACCAAACCCAGCAAGTCCTCTGGATTGTGCTTAGGTTCACTGAAGCTGCTTTTGGGTTCTGGGCCAAGCTTGCGCCAATTCAGATGAGACACCACTTCACGACAAATGCGGATGCCGTCCATTTCGTCTTGGGCTAAGTAGTCGCCTAAGCCGGATATTTGGGTATGCATGTCTGCGCCGCCCAAGCTCTCGGCGTCGGCGTCTTCTCCGGTTGCCATTTTCACCAGCGGCGGCCCGCCCAAGGACACCATGGCTTGGTTTTTGACCATGATGTTGTAGTCGCTCATGCCCGGCTGATAGGCACCGCCAGCCGTTGCCGCACCGAAGACCACCGATACCGTTGGAATCCGCAGCTTGGACAGCTCGGATATTTCATAAAATAGTCGGCCGGATTCGGCGAAGTGCTCAATATCCCGCTGTAAATCTGCTTCAGCCTCTATGTTGGGATCGCCTTGTCCATCCCCGCTGGCCCCGCGCAAGTCGGCACCAGCACTCTCAACGAACTGAACGTAGGGCATTCGATTTTCTCTGGCGATTTCCAGTCCACGCATGAGCTTCTTTGAGTTGAAAGGATTGAAGGCTCCAGCTCGCACCGACGGGTCGTGACCCAAAATTACGCATTCGACTCCCTCAATGACGCCAATGCCAACGACGAAGCCGGAACCGATGTCGTAGGAGGAGCGCCATGCGGCAAGGGGGCTGATTTCCAGAAATGGCGAGTCACGATCCAGCACATGAGAAATACGCTCGCGAATCGGCATCTTGCCGCGCTTGCGAATTCGCGCGACGGCTTCTTCACCACCGCCTTCGGCGGCTTGGTCATACAGCTTTTGCAGCTGCGCAAGAGTCTCCAACATATCTGATTTGTTTTGTTGGAAAACCTCGGCTCTTGCGTCCAGTTTTGAATCCAAGATCGGCATACTGACTCCCCCAATGCCCCATAACTAAAATCCCTCAAGGCCTAAAGCTAGCAGAATAAAAAGCCAGCCATAAGGTTTTTTTGTGGTAGCGTTCTTGGTGCAACAAGGGGAGAGATGTGGCCGCGGAACAAGGACTACAGCAGCTTAAAAGTGCGCGTGCGCGTCAAGGCATGTGTCAGGCAACCATCGCGTTGTTGGCCAAGGTCGGCTATTCAGAAACCACCATTGCCGGTGTCGCTCAACACGCTGGCTTTTCTAAGGGCGCGGTGCAGTACCACTTCCCAACTAAGGAAGAACTCATCGCGGCCACGGTAGAACACTTGCTGATGCGTACAGTTTCCAGCGCCACCCAGCGCTATGACAGCGTCGAGAAAGCGCTGATGAACGCATGGCAACGGCTCATCAATACATCGGCTTATCGCGCCTTGCTGGAAGTGCTTAACGCAGCTCGTATCGATCGAAAACTTCGCTTGAGAATTTCAGGCCAATTGCTGGCCTGGGGCAAAAACCTCGATCAGCAATCTCTGGACATTTACGAGAGTGCCGATGCTGATCTGCCTAGGGAAGAGGGCGATGCGGAAGTGATCATGCTGCTGAATATGACCCGCAGTTTTATGCGCGGGTTGTTGACCCAGGAACAGTATGGAGTCACACCGGAAGAAACATTGAATTACGTGGCCAAATGGATCGAGCTCATCGCTCCCCTGCTGGCCTTGCGGGGCGCCAAACCAGCTTAACGGTGCCGCCGGAAAAAAGAACAACATTAACGAGGATCGAAAATGAGCACGACACAGGCGGAAATCGCAGAATTTGAAGAACAGGCGGATCGGTGGTTCGCCGAAAACAAACCCGCTAACCCCGGCTTTATCTTGCCCGAGACCTTCATGGAGGTTGGCACCGATCAGCAGTTCGAGTTTTTGCGCGACTGGCAAAGCAAGGTTTATGAAAACGGCTATGTGGGCATGTCTTGGCCAAAGGAATACGGCGGCTTGGGTATGGATCAGGTGTTTCAGGACATCGCGACCAAGGCCATGGCGAAGCATCGGGTGCCTTTTTTGCCCAATACGATCGGCCTTAACTGGGCCGGGCCCTTGATCCTAGCCATGGGCAGCGAGGAGGAAAAAAGCAAATACATCAAGGGCATTCTGAGTGCTGAAGACATCTGGTGTCAGGGGTTTTCGGAGCCAGATCATGGCTCAGACCTAGGCAGCGCCCAATGCAAGGCGGTCAAGGATGGCGATGAGTATGTAATCAACGGCTCTAAGATTTGGACCAGTCTAGGCTCCTACGCCAAGTACATGATCTTGATCGCTCGCACGTCTACGGACGGGCCGAACAAATACGCCGGTCTGAGCTTTTTCTTGGCTCCGATGCAGGCAGAGGGCATCGAACCCCGCCCCATCAAGAAGCTCACCGGCGAGTACGGTTTTTGCCAGACCTTCTTTAATGATGCGCGTATTCCCGCCTCCTGCATGATGGGCAAGGAAGGCGAGGGTTGGAAGGTGGCCATGGCCACACTGATGTTTGAGCGGGGGGCCGCGGGTGGTCAGGCCGGTGGCCTAGCGATGATGGATCTGAGCATCGACGACATTGTGGAGCTTGCCCGTCGCGCCAAACGAAACGGTAAACCCGCCATTGAAGATCCTCACATTCGGGGCCAACTGGTGGAGTTGATCACCGAAGCTCGAAGCAATAGCTACATGGCGGCTCGGGCTAGGGTGCCTGCGCTGGCGACAGATTGGCCGACGGCTATTTCTATGTCCGGCAAGCTGCGTTCGTCTGAGCTCAAGCGACGTATGTGCCAATTCGCGATTTCGCTGCAAGGTGCTAACGGTGCCCGTTACGTCAGCCCCGAAGCCGTGGACGGCGGTATGTGGCAGCGCTCTTATCTGAACGCCTTCTCGGGAACCATTGGTGGCGGCACCAGTCAAATACAGCACAACATCATTGGCGAGCGGGTACTTGGGCTGCCTAAGGGCTAAACCGTTGGCTGTCCTAGCGCAGCCAAGATAAGCGCCCACTTAAAGGAATGACGTATATATGACGACAATAGATTTTTCAGAAGAGCAAACCATGCTCATGGAAACCGCGGTAGACTTTTGCCGCAAGCACTCCCCGCTAGATCGCGTGCGTGCGCAAATTGAGCAACAAGCCAGTGTCGATCCCGGTGTTTGGCAAGAAATGGTAGACCTAGGCTGGTTGGGTATCACCATTCCTGAAAACTACGGTGGCTTGGGGCTGTCCCTCGCAGACGTAGTACCAATTGTCGAAAGCATGGGTCGGCATTTGATGGGCTCGGCCTTTGTGCCAACGACTGTGGCAACTCAAGCCCTAATCACCTCGGGCAGTGAAGCCCAAAAAGAACAGTGGTTGCCGGCCATCGCTGCTGGTGCATCAGCGTCGGTGGCACTGACCGAGGAAGACGGCAACTGGAACCTAACAGAGCTCGGCAGTCATGCCGAGATTCAGGGAAATGAAGTTCGCCTGACCGCTAAGAAAAACTTCGTGCTGGACGCGAATCAAGCCAGCGTGATCATCGTGTCAGCCAATATCGACGGCCAACCTGGCTTGGTGCTGGTGACTGCAGATCAACTGCCCGAGGGCGCCTTGGTTCGAGAAACCGTCATCGATGAAACTCGTCGCAGCTATACCTTGGCCTTGGATGGTTTAGCGTTGCCCGCAGATCAGGTGCTCAAAGGCGCAGACTTTGCCGGTATTG
>ERZ1047472.1179-NODE-1179-length-20828-cov-6.039234_pt1 | contig 20828 bp, 25 predicted proteins | sample MGYA00383095_ERZ1047472 | MGnify/ENA primary metagenome ERZ1047472 (study PRJEB29581, sample SAMEA5548365) | metagenome | biome: marine; feature: coastal; material: water | depth 1 m | study: Short-term variability in the microbial, nano- and picoplankton... | reverse complement strand
AAACTTCCTGGACTCTTGCGGACTGCGTGTCCGGTTGAAATGAGGTAAACGACGTATTTTGTTTTGTGTGGGATCATAATATAAAGAAAAAAAATTGAGGTGAAATGAACGGGGGTTGGATTAAAGCTCTCCTTTTTCGAAGAGCTCCTCAGCGGTCGGAAGGGTTCCGGCATATTGCTGGAGGTCGCTGATGATATCGTCGAGAATCTCTCGGTAGTGCATGCTGCTGTCAGCCTCCATGTTTCCTGAAACGAGGGTCAGGATTTGGTTTTTAATGGAATTGTGGAGATCAGTGCTTTTAGTAGCTGTGGTGTTGTTCATATCAATATTATACCATATTACAGGGGAATGTAAACCACTTTTTTGCTAAAACCGCAACTTTGTCCTGAAACGGCACAAAACTTGCTCGATTTGGGACAAGGTTTGTGGGGGCTAGGAGCCGACCAGGGCCCGGAAGATCCCAACATTGGACTTTCTCTGGTCCAGCGGGTTCTTTCGGATTTTGTCGGTTTTAAGCGGGTGTTTGTCCCGATCCAGAATCTCCTGAGGAACAATGTCTGCAAAGGCGCGCTTTAGAACCTTCTTTTCACCGTTGCGATCGGAGTAAGGAGTTTCCAGTGCACGCTTGACAATGTAAGGAGCAAGGAATGGAGCTCGGAGTTCTATGGTCGAACGCATCATTGTTCGATCAAGCTTTGGAAGGTGGTAATAAGGAAGCTCCGCGAAAACGTCTGAGCCTTGGCTGTCGTATTCCTTTGCTCGGTTGTATCCCCCGAAAAGTTCGTCCGCACCGTCGCCAGTCAAAACACAGTGAAAGCCGAGCTCCGCCAGTTTGCGGGCCATTGCGATTTGCGGCTTAACGGATCCGAGATCAACAGGTGATTGGTGGATGGCAACGGATTCCTCGTCTGTAACGGAGTCAAGAGAAACCGAAACAAAGTCATTGCTAACAAGACTTGCAAATGATTCTTCTCCATTGTCAACGTGGATGGCTGTGACGTCACGACCAAGCTCGCGAAGGATTCCGTAAATAATGGTTGAATCTAAACCGCCGGATAACAAAACAGAAAGCTCTCTTTGTCCACCAAGTCTTCGCTCGACTGCCGTAAGCATGTCGCTGTAAAGATCTCCATATCCAACCTTTTTCCAGTCCCAGTATTCGTAAATTCGACCCTCGTAAACGTAGCAGCCAGGAGGAACTTGTTTGATCTCATTGTAAGGTGTTCGAGGGTCTGGAGAGTAACCCCACTTCATTGTGTTGGAAATAAAAACCTCGTCGAGTGTTGTTGGACCAAGCTCACGAAGCACATCGATCTCTGAAGCCATTGCTTCTTGATCAGTGCGGTAGTAAAGAGGCTTTTGAGCAAGGTAATCTGTGACTCCAATAAGAGAACCGTTGACCTTTGTTATAAAGGACCAAAAGCCATCAAAGCCGTGAAAGCCATCTAATCCTTCGTTGTGAAAAACGTGGTTCACATAATCACCGTCGGTTGCAAAAAGCGTGTCGTAGTTAAAGACCTCTCCAACGAAAAGACTTGGTGTTGCAAAGCCAGTTAGCGGTTGAGTAGCAACCTTGGGATCGAGATTAACAAATGGAAGTGCAACATGGGAGAAGGTGTGGTCACCGTCGTTCTCCGTTCCGTGAAAGCCTGGTAGTCCACGATAGTCAATGGCATCCAGTATTTGACCTGGCCTTCGATCGGTGTTGTTTTTATAAGCAATGAATCCGCACATAATTTATTTGTTTTCGTAGTTCTTAATAAGGGTTTTAAGAGCGTATCTGTCGTTTGCAAAGCAGTGTAAGCTCGTGGATGAAAAGTGTAGGTAACCAATCTCGCAGTTTAGGCCTGCTTGTTCGATAAGCCAAAGACCAAGTGCATTGGCAAAGAAAAGATCGTTGTGCAAGTGACGAACGACGTCGCACGAACGCATGTGGTATGAGCAATGAAGCTCACCACCGCGTTGCATAAAGTGCCAGCCAAAGGAACATGGTACTCGTTCTCCGTCGACCGCTGCGACAAGATCTTCTGGAAACCACATCGGAATGTAGCACTGTCGAGTAAGCGGTTCCTTCTTGAGCAGGTCAACCGCGGTATCGAGATTGCCGTACTTAAAGCGAATGCCATCAAGAGGTGGAGTCCACATGCGCTCGGGGTATGAATGACTGAACGCTTCTCCAGAAAGGTAATCGTCCGTGTCCTTCAACCACATCGTATGTGAGGGCGGAGGATTAAGTGGCTCACCGCCGGTTCTTTCGTCAAAGTGAACGTCCGCCCATGGTTGTGCCGCATCAACCGAATCTGAAGACTCGTGCTGTGTTGGAGACATCTTAGCTACGAGATCAGCGTGAAGGATTTCCAGAAACGTTGGTGGTTCTTCCTCGCCTTGCCATCGCTCGGTGGTAATCTCGTATCCTTGGTTGTAGAGTAGGTGCCGAAGCTTATAAAGGCCTTGTCCAAGGTCCTTACCAATAACTTTGTTCATAAAATATATTATATCACATTCGTTTAAGAATGTAAATCACAAATTAGCTTTTAGGTTAAAAACTTTTCACCGTATACCCGTATGTGAGATTTTCGGGCAATGGGAATAGTGGATCCATGGCCAAGAACAGGCCGTTGAATTTGTCTTTAAAAACGTCACCAATCAACAGATCGGTTAGGGTGCTTTTTAACTCCGGATTTCCTTTTATCAAATCAGCAAAGTTAAAGGCGGGATCGTAAAAGGCATAAACAATTTTTCTCATGCGTTCAATGGCGTCGCATAGAGACTTGCCGTATTCAGTAAAGCAAGCCGCTTCTGACTTTGGCGTGGTGAGATGGGTATGAATTGAGTCTGAGGCAAGCTCAGCTGATTTAAGAGCTAGGAAAACGCCTGACGAAAAGACAGGATCAAGAAAGGCAAACGCATCTCCCACAAGAACCATACCAGGTGTTGCGCAATGGGTGGCACGGTAGCTGTAATCCCCGGTGGCCCATGTTTGACCAACCTGCTCTGCCGTGGCAAGTGAGTCCTTTATCCATGCATTGTTTTCAATCTCGCGTTCGAGTATCTTCTTGGGATCTTGTGTATCAGAAAAAAGGTAATCCCGCTCGGCAACAATGCCCAGCGAAACACGGTCGCCTTGTTGGGGAATATGCCAGAACCAACCTTTGTTTGGTAGTGCGGCGATGGTCGTTGAACCTTCGTCAATACCACAGTTTCTTTTTCCGCCTTTGTAATAGGTCCAAATGGCTACCTTGTTTAGGTTTGGATCGCGTTGTCTCCACTTCGACTTGCTCGAATAAAAACAGTCTCGACCTGATGCATCAACTATTTGTTTACAATGGAAAGAGCGTAAGATGCCCTTGTGCTTGGCTACGAGACCCGTGATCCGAGCTCGGTCTTCGTCGTAGGTGGTCGAAAGAACTTTGGTTTCGTCAGCAAACGTGGCTCCGTTACTCACTGCCTTTTCAATCAGCATTTGATCAAAGTCGGCCCGTTCAACTTGCCACGTGATCGAAGAAGGGTGGTCTTTATGTTCAAAGAAGTAAAACGGACTGCTTACCTTTCCTTCTTCAGACGCAAACTGAACACTGTGCTTTTTCTGAAAACCGATTTCATCCATTTGGGAAACCAGTCCCAGTCGGTCAAGGGTGTACCAACAAAAAGGCATTAGGCTTTCGCCAACGTGATACCTTGGAAACTTTTCCTTTTCCAATATAAGAACACTGTGGCCACGTTCGGCAAGCAGTGCTGCAGTGGTACTTCCAGCGGGGCCTCCGCCAATCACAATAACGTCCCAAGTATCTTTAATGGTCAAAGCAAAAACTTTCCTATAATGCCAACCGCGGTCATTGCTCCGTTGGTGAAGATGATTGGCTTGTCACCCATTCTAATACCTGCCGCTAACCAAAGAAGGCCTCCAAGAATTTGAAGGTACCATCCTGTAGAAACACCGGCACTAAAGAGGCCAAAACCGCAAATAAGGATAGCCGTAGCCATCCATTTCAAAACACTGGTCATTGGGTTTACTTGATAATCCCAACGGCTTTTAGTTTGCGTTTGCCCCACTCTTGGCTGAGCTTTTTAATGTCTGCAGCGGTAAGGTCTTCAACGATATATGTTTTACGTCCAAGCTTTACTTCTGTTTTTGCGGGTGTTTCCTCAACAGGTTCTTCTTCGATAATATCTTGCTCGCCGCCAAGTGGTGCTTCATCTTCATCACTCGTGAATTGCGGGGCAATCGGTTGTTGTTCTATAACAGGATTTTTATCGCTGTTCCATCCAAAGATTTTTTTAAGTAGTCTCATGTTTGTATTTATTATTTATTAATTTTGAAGGGCAAATTCTATTGCTCTTTCTGCTTCGACCGTCATTGGTCTGTTGTTGTACCAATTGCCGGTTTCACAATCAAGTTCGCGACAAAGCTGGTCAATTTCGTGTGCGCTAATTGGATAGTCCTTCGTAATAGCGTTGTAAGCGATGCTTATCATGATCTTGTAAAGAGCAGCGTACCAACCCGTCTCTGTGATTGATCGATATTCGACAACCAATTTTTGATTAACAAAAGGGCAGTCACGATAAGACTTCCAGGTGTAATTTGTGTTGTTTAGTTTTTCTTTTTTGTATTTCAGTAGCTTGGCCTGCATCTCAGCACTAAGCTTTGACTTAAACGATGATCCGGTTGGCTCGGCAAAGGGATGCTTTTCCATGAGAGCTTTCCAATCAAGGAATGGCGCATCGCGGTGAAAGCGGATAAACTGGTATGAGTTTGGGTACTGCGCTGGCACGTAGTACATCCGGGAAAGGTCCTTTGTTTGTGGATCGCCAAGTTCGTTGTATTCTTTGTTAAGAGCATACCAAAGATGCTTTATCTTATCAGCTGGAATCGGTGAGTCGCAAGGTATAACAATGCGAAACTTCGGATGCTCACGTGTGCTGCTCGCTGACGAATAACAGATGTGACGAATACCGCGAAAGTTTTCAAGTGCTTCTTCAAAGGTGCACTCGTAGTCGTCTATATCTAGCGCTGCCCAGCCACCCCAACCAAGCACGTTTACGTTGCGACGTTTTTCGCCTTCTTTGTAAACGGCTGGTGAGATAAGTGAGGATGCTTTGTCTGTGCGTTCGTCTTTCTTTGGCTTGTAACCAGGCTGTTTGCTTAAGCCCTCGAGCAAGTCCTCAAACGCCTCCCATGAGGGTACGGACATTTGCCGATGCGTTGAGTTGTCGAAAACGGATTTAAATATCGTCAGCCTGTATTCCATTAAGTACTACTATTATATAATTTTTCAGCCAATTTGTAAAGGTCTTTTTCTGTGGGGTACTTGCGTTCGAGAAGATACGCGGCCTTTTGCAGCCAAGGCATTTGGCCGAGGATACCAAGAGTATTCCACGAAGGTTTGTCTGAAGTCCCCATCAGATACTGTTATTATACAATATTTCTGCGAGTTCGTAAACCCCTTTTTTTCCAACGGGATAACCTTTATCCACAAGGTACTGAGCTTTGGTTAAAAAGACCCGCTGCTGACCCGGTGTAAGGTTTTCGAGTTTGGCCCAGGTTCGTTTTGTTTCTGTTTTCATTAAAGATCTTTAAGCTGTCCATGGTTACCTTCGTGACTCGGGTTAACCCAATCACGGCCGTGCGATTCCATTGTCGGCTTGATTAAGTCCGGAAGTCCAAAGTCGTTTTCACGTGAGGAGTTAACACCAACCTCTTTGGACATGTTAGCTGCATGGACTTCGTCCCAAGCTTTGTGTGCGTCCACCCCAAATGCTTCCAGAGTTCCGATTGCGACGACACATAGGTCGATTAGCCCGTCACAGATCTCTTCTGCATCTTTCTCTGCTGCAGCTGCTTTTGTTTCATCAAGCTCTTCCTCAAGAAACCGAATCCGGAATTCGAGGAATGCGTTTAGTTTCTCCTGATCAAAACCTTCAACGGCTTTGCGGACTCCAAAGCGATCGGAAAGGTTCTTTATATCTTGTACCCAGTTTTTCATAGTGTTTTTGTGTTGTATTAATTTATCCAAAGAATTCTGACAGGTCTGAAACCGGTTCCACGTGCCAGCCAATGCAATCCAGAATCATCTTGACCGGTTCAATAAACGTTTTAGTGAATTGCAGGTCATAGTCAATGTAGCGGTCAAGCTCCAACTCTGTCGGAAGATGATCAAGAAACGATATCACGTTTTGCTGAAGCGGGTTAGGCTTTTTGAGATAAGCAAACTTGATCTTGTCTCCGTTGCGGATTGGCTCGTAACGTTTGTCCAAACCTCGATCCTTTAGTGCTTGGTTGTAAAGAAGAGAACCGCGGACGTGGATCGGCGTTCCCTTTTCAAACACTGTGACATTGTTTGCCCATTTGCGAATGTTGTTAACGCCGCGAGGGAATGCCACCTTATCGGCCGAAAGAGAAGCAAAGTGAGTTTTAAACATTTGGATAGCTTCCTGCGTTTTGGTTTCGTCCCCAGCCATGATGATCTTGAACATCGCATTCATTGCCTCTCGACACACTTGAGGTGTGGAGCTTTTGATTGCCTCGATACCCATGATCTTGATCTTTGGCTCTGCGTATTGAACACCTTCGTTGTTGTGCACGTTGAGGATGTAACGCTTTTTAGCAAGCCAAATACCACGGTCAGCAATAGCTTCTCGTGCCATTACCATGCGGTTGGTGTAAGCGTTGGTGTCTTCCGCAAACTTTTCGAACGCCTTTACAAACATTGGCTCGATAGCTTTGGAGCCGAACTCATCGAGAAAGGCAACGGGATCTTTTGGTTTGAATTTGTTGATAACGTCCTCCACACCCACATAAAGGGAGTCTGTGTCGATTGCAATAACGCGATCTTTTTTGTCGTCAAGGAATGTGTCGATAAAGTCGTTGACCTTTTCTTCCCCGTACTTGATAACCGCCTGACCTGTTAATGTAACGGCCGAAGCAACGCGAAGATCGAAGTAGCGAAAGTACTTGTTACCCAAGGCACCGTAAAGACTGTTAAGAAGAATCTTTACCGCCGTTTGAGATGTATCGAGTCTTGCTACATCACCTTCAGCTGCCTTCCTAGCCTGTTTGTCGGACTTTGAAACGCCCTCTAAACCTTGCTTGGCTGTGATCATTTCCTTTTTGATGTCGACCCGCTTTGCGTAAAGCTCTTCAACGATTTCCGGAATAATACCCTTTCGAGCTTTGCTAAACACCGCTCCGTTTGAAGCTCGTGCGCCGATAGGATCATCCATCGTAAGCAGTGTTTCCGGCGACATGTTGTACTGAACAATCAGCGACGGATACAGTGAGTTGAGGTCAAAGGACATGACCCAGTCGTGCATACCAACCGGTGGTTCTTTTACGTATCCGCCTGGAAAGGTTTCTGTGTAGTGTTCTTTGTTGGGTGGGATCGCAATCTTTTTCTTGGCCAGTCGGCGAAAGATAATGCTGTCCCAAATCGCTGTGGTACCAAGTGTGTCCGTGTAGTTCACACCGCCGAGATAAGCCATTGTAAGGACCAAAGTAATGAGTCCAAGCTTTTCTTCCATGCGTTCGATCAACTCAACGTCTTTGATGTTGTAGTCGATAAAGACCTGGTAGTCCGCATCGTAAAGATCGCGGAGAGTACCGATCTCTGAGTAGTCGAGCTTTTTGTCGCCAAGAACTACCGAAGCAATGTGGTTAAGGGAATATGATTCTTGGTTGCCGTAGGTGTAGGCAAACTTCTTGAAAAGCTCCATGTAGTCGAGTGACTGAATGCCGCTGATGTCGAAGGTAACCTGAGCCTTGTTCATGATCGTGATCTCACGCCGGTCGATCTTGCCCCAAGGCGAAAGACACTTTGTGATGTTCTCACCAAGCAGAACAGCTGCACGCGAGACCAAGTATGGTACATCGAAGAATCGTGTGTTCCATCCCGTTATGACATCGGGTGTGTACTCGGGTTGTGACCAGTGACCGATAAAGTCGTGAAGCATTTCTGCCTCTGAATCAAACTGGTAGTACTCGATGTTAAGATGCGAGAGCTTGGTCTTAGCAACATCGTAAGGCTTTAAACCCCACACACGGTAATGATCCTCCCTGCTAGATTTGTAAGCAATACTGAGGATTTGATTAGTTGGATTGTTGACATCCGGAAAGCCATCGCCGTAAGATGTTTCGATGTCAAAGGAAGCCACGTCGATGTTTGCGCGGGAGTACTCGATCTCGTTGGGAAACTGCGTTTGAATAAATGCAGGGATGTGACGTGTGTTGCCGTAGATCTTGAAGTCCTGAACGCCTTCGTACGTTTTCTCGAACTGGCGGACTTCGGACATCGATTCGAAGCGCATGGGCTCGACTGGAACCCCATCTAATGCCTTCCACTCTGTGTCGTCGTTTTTTGACGGAAGGTAAAGCTCTGGTCTGTATTTGATTTTTTCCCGGACCTTGTTGCCCTGGTCGTCGTAGCCGCGATAGAGAAGATTGTTTCCAAAGCGGTCAACGCACGTGTAAAAGCCGTTTTTGATATGATCTGATTTAAGCATAGTGAAGTGGGTACATTATACCATAAATTAGTCCTGATGTAAACCCCAAAAAGAGATAAATAATGGCATGGCGATTTGGAATAAAGACGATCAAGCTTACAACAGTAATAATACCACCCAATTTGAAGCGATGGTGCTTGCTGATAAAGACGGTAACATACTAAACACAAGCGGTGCCGCGTCGAACATCCCTATCGCTTCAGGAGATGTGACCGGATACTCTCATATTAACAAGTTTGGATACAGCGACAGCATTCAAAACCTTTCCACCGTATGGGACGGACAAAACATTTATACGTATTCCACTTCGGCTGGGCCAGTTACCGTCGAGAGTGATGCTTCAACAAACGGCGATGATGGCGCGATTATTGAAGTCCAAGGTTTAGATTCTTCTTACAATTTAGTTACTCAAGATATCACAATAAGTGGAGCAACCGGAACGGGTACCACTGATTTAATTCGTGTTTTTCGGGCAAGGGTTAAAGCTGCAGCTGCTGGTGAAACCACAAATGTTGGAGAAATTGACATTGATATTGACGGAGCGCTAAGAGCAAGAATCCTTGAAGAAAAGGGCCAAACACTTATGGCTGTTTACACTGTGCCAGCTGGTAAAACCGCTTATCTTCTAAATGCTACGATGTCTGTGGACAAAAATGTGGACGCCATATTCCAACTAATGGCTCAAACACATGACGATGGAGCAATAAACATTAAAGGCCAGTTTGGTACCTTTGGAACTCCCATTAGTCATTCATATCCAATTCCTCTTCGATTCACGGAGAAAACAGACATTGAGGTAAGAGCTGACGCGGGGAGTGCGTGCGGAGGCGGCGCAACCTTTGATCTTATCTTAGTGGATAACCCAAGCTAAAAAGCAGCCCGCCAAACAAAAGTCTGACGAGCTGCTTGCTTCTTATTCTATTCAGAAAGAAATTGTTTTTCTGATTTACCGTTAATGGTAAACACCTTTGGCTGAAGTTCTTCGGGCACTTCTTTTTCAAGTGTGATTGAAAGAACGCCGGTTGCCAGTGTTACACCTCTAATTTGAATGTGCTCGGCAAGGTCAAAGATCTTCTCGAACTTTCGAGTTCCAATGCCTTTGTGAAGGTATTCAACGTCTTTAGATGAAGTAACGTTGCCTTCGATTTTCAGCTGGCTTTTTTCAAGAGTAACCTTAAGGTCTTCTTCTTTAAAGCCTGCTACTGCAATCGCAATTTCAAATGCGTTATCCGAATGTTTAATAACATTGTGCGGGGGATAAGTTTGATTGTTTTGCGATGATTCAATTCGATCAAAGAACTGATCGAACCCTACTGTCCACGAGCGTGGAATACTATATGCTGTCATGTTTTTTCTCCTTGTATTAAGCGAGTTTATGTTGTCGGAACCCACGAAGGCATTCCTATTGACCGGCCTTCTTGACCGATCAAAATTGTTTTATCCCGAGGGAAAGGTCACGCAATTAAGCGTAAAAGCCTGTCTTTGTAAACAGGACGTCAGTTGCAGCACCTGTTCCAGCAGCGCCGGTTGAAGCAAAGATTTCATCATCGTAATCTTTACGAATCAAAACACTTTGATTTGGCTGCAAGTAAAATGATGCAATACGTGCTGGAGATGCATCCACTTGTTCAATGTGAATGTAACGACCAGCAGATGAAGTATTTTGTACAAGAACTTGCTGAGCGTCATCAATCGTAGAAGCTCCTGCTGTGAGAGAAGCGGATGCTGCAATATTTAATGGATTAATTTTCATAGTGGTATTTGTAATCTATTTATATTTATCCAGTTTTTTAACATTTCCGATGTTATATTTCTCCTTTAATATCCACTCCGCTTTTTCTCGAAATGAAATAATTTTAATCTTTTTGAGATCGGTAGTTTCGGTTATTTCCTCACGTTTGGCAAGGCGGATCAAACCCCAATCAGAGAGAAGGATTGAAATGGTATTTCGCCTTCTGAGGTCGTCAAGGGTAAAATCCGATACCTTACCGTCGAGCATAAAAAGCTCCTTAAAGTGAAGGATAAAGTACCGTCCTTGCTTGTGAAGGATGTGGCAGCTTTGGTACAGCGTGTTTCCGTTTTTAGTGGATGCAACACCAATGCGAGAAAGGGTTTCTTTTACTTTTAGAAAATCGTCAGGCTCGTTTAAGTAAACCTCAAGCATGTCGTTTGGGGTCCAATCAACGTAATCATTTTGTGGGATGTCATTCATTATTTTTACTTATGCCCTCCTTTGTCTCTTAGTTTGTGAAGCTCGGATAATGCGCTGGCCGTGAAAAGAGGAAGAACCTCTCGAGCCTTTTCTGAGCTGTATCCGTAGTGCTCCTTAATAACCTCAATGTCTTTAGTGTCCGGCAGTGCCTTGAACCACTTGCTAAAACGCCGTCGAGGGCGAATAGCATTGCGGTAAAAGTCGTACTGCATTTTAGTGGGAAGCGAGGCGTACCGATTCATTTCATTAGCAAAAAGAACGGTGTCGTTGAAAAAGGAAAGCGACCGATTAACCATAAATGGTACATAAGCCTTTTCAGGGGATTCAAGCGACACTGCTTCTTCCGTGTGTGCGGTAACATCTTCAAGCAGGTCCTTGGCTTTTGGACCCGCGTTGATGTTGGAAACTATATCGAAAAACGAAAGCTTTTTTTCTTTTTTAGCCATCACTTCCAGTTTACGTTGGCCATTAGTTCGGTGAGGGCTGCTACGAGATTTAGTTCCCTGTCAGCTACAAAAGCATTTTTATACTGGTAGTCAGCAAGGATAAGAACCGCGCTTGGTACTGAAGCAGCTTCAGCGAAGTCCGTTAACACATCGTAGATCTTTCTAAAAACCGCTGTGCTGTCAAGCGTTGCGTTGTTAGCTACCCAAGCCCGCATAGCCTTGAAGTTCTTGGTCTTGAGATGTGTAATTACCTCAGCGATGCTTTCGTCACTGTTGCCAATAAGAATGGCTGCAGGGATTTCACCCGTGCTGCTGTATCTTTGACACTCCCCGATAACTCTTCGCCAATCCGGAGCGTGACGAATAATAAGTTCAGCAATAACCTTTTCATTGTAGGTAACGCCTTCGGCATCGAGGATGTCTTTGAGACGTCCCATAAACTTACTTGCGAGACCTGCGAGTTGCTTTTTGTTTGTGTTGAACTCGATCACCGAGCACCGACTGTGAAGCGGTTCGATAAGACGGTTCTTAAAGTTGCACGTAAGAATGAATCGGCAATTGTTGCTGAACTCCTCGATGAATCCGCGAAGTGCAGGTTGAGTGCTTTGTGCGTTTAGGTAATCAGCCTCGTCGAGAATAATGACCTTAATGCCGCCAGTAAGACTAACGGTACTTGCGAATTGCTTGATCTTGTTACGAAGGACGTCGATACCGGATTCTTCAGATCCGTTTATCAACATCCAGTCGAGACCAAGCTCGTTACAAAGTGCTTTGGCAACCGTTGTTTTACCGGTGCCAGCTGTGCCCGCAAGAAGCATGTTGTGAAGTTCTCCTCCCTTGACAATTGCGGTAAATGTGTCCTTGAGATCTTTAGTAAGGATGCATTCGTTAATATTTTTGGGACGGTATTTTTCGACCCAAAGGAATTCTTTTTGGTTGGTGTTTATCATAATGTAGGTGGTGTATTGTATCACAAATTGCAGTTAACGTAAATTGGATTTTTCTGTTAAATCCATATATGCATATAGCAAAAGCAATGCGACGACGGTTCCGCCGTATAATATTTCTAAAGTCATTATTAACGGGGTCTGGTGTTTCCCATTAGAAAGTAAATCACTATAAGCAAAAGCGCTACAAGTGATAGTGAAACTCCTAACATGGTTTTATGACTTGAAAAGAAATGACATTAGTCGACTAGCAATACCGGCCTTTGCGACTGGCTTGGGATCGACAAATGAAATGGGAACAATATCCTCAGGATTTTTCTCGGCTCTATTAGCTGCCTTTTCCAATTCGCTTGCGGTGAATAGCAAAGGTGCAGAACCTTCAACGAAGACCTGAAAGTATTCTCTAGAGGCAGAAGTTCTGGCCTTTCGATTTGGTACCTTACAAACGTAAGCACGGGATTGTGTGGGTTGTTTTTTCATAATTAGTAGTTATAGTAATAAGATGGACGGCTATAGTTATTACGATCGTAATTGTAATAAGGTTGGCGATTGTGATTGTAATAAGGTTGTGGTTGACGGTTGCGATGTGCTCGGTTTTTGGAAAGTTCCGATCCAGCCACTGCGCCTACAGCACCGCCGATAAGAGCGCCAGTTTCATCACCAATAAGATAGCCAACGCCAGCACCCATTGCGCCACCAGCAACAGCACCGCGTTCACCGGGTGTGCAGGAAGAGCCAAGAAAGGCAGTTACCCCGAGAAGGGAAAGTACGATTGTTTTTTTCATATTTAATTTAAGTTTAAAGGGGAGGCAGCGAGATTTGAACTCACACATTGGCACTCTTTGTATCGAGCCGTCTCTACATTGGACTATGCCCCCTTGTTTTTATTCAGCAAAGTTAAGCTCGAGCTGCTCGATTTCTGATTCGCTTGCTTCGGCTTCTCCGCCTTCTTCAGCTGGAGGAGTTGGAAGATGCGCAACGAGACGGCCAAAAAGCTCGCCCACAATGGTTAGCTCTTCAGCTTTAAATGCACCTCGCTTGGAGCAGATGTCAATAAGTTGAGCAGTTGTTGCCACGTCCTGTAGGAGAACGGGTACTGTTGAATTAGTGGTTTCGTTTGTCATTGTTTTATATATCAGGAATTAAATGTGGAGGATTTCTCAAGAGCAATGTAGTACTCAATTGGTGAGTCAACGTGCTCCCAGCGAGAGATGAATTTAGAACTAACATCGACCTTGTAGTCTCCTCCAATCACGCGGATGTTAGCAATAAGAAACTGAAAGTCAAACTGAGCGGTGCAGTCGTTGTTGTCGTCGACCACCATGTCAAATGTGTTGGCCGCGCTGTTCTTGTCATCGGTAACGGTGAGACTAACAACCCCGTCTTTGCCAACAAGTGATACGACAGAGTGCCCGAGAACTGCAGCTGCTTTGCGGACTTGAGCGAGTTGGTCGTCAGTTACGGTAACGCTTAGGTCTGCATTAGGCATTTTAATCTCGCTGGTAGGAGCGGTTAAAATATTGGAATCTGCGAATCGATAGGAAGCTTTGCTTCGGCCGTTTTTAAGTGTAACGCTATCACCGCTAAACTCAAGATCAGGATCACCAACGAGATTCACAACGTTGATGAATTCGTTTAGATCGTAAATTCCAAAGTCGCTTTGGAATGGCTCAGAGATGGTTGCTTTTGCAAAAACGTTCTTGGCTTCTGCTATTGTCGAAAGAGGTTCTCCGTTCTTAACAACCAAGTTAGGATTAATGGTTGCGAAGTTCTTGAGAATCTCCAGGGTTTCTGTTGATAGGTTTTTCATAATGTGTGTTTGTCTATTATATCAGATTTGCGTGTAAATGTAAATAAAAAAATGGATAGCGGCTGGGCACCACCACAATACCCAGCCACTCTTCTAAGCGGTGTTTTGCTTAGGTGTACCCAGACGATACCGGCGAACGCGTTCGCCTTTAGAATTGTATCGGGTGTTGAGATAAATTGGAGCTCCTCGCTCATATCGAAGGTGATTCACAACGCGATAGGGATCAGCGATACCTGCGTTATAAAGGTCAACTGGGGAAGGTTCGTAGCCTGCCTCGAGAGCTATTAGTACAGCTTCCTTTTGGTTTTTAAGCAGGACCAAGGTTGTTAGTCGATTGATTTGTCTTTGAGTCATTTGGATCGTTTGTACTAAAATGGAACTTCGTTACCAAGGACTTCGTCTGTACTTGGAAGATCTTCTGAGTTAGCGTCGATTTCACCTGCATCAATCTTTGTGTAAAGATCTAGGAAGGCATCGCGTGTTTCGCTTTCGAAGCGGGAAATGCACATCTTAATTGCGGTGAGTCGGTTGCCGAAGATTGAATAAGCCTTTGCAATGTGGCAAAGTCTGCGGGTGGAAACCACTTCGTCCACACCGTCATCATCAAAGGTCTTTCGGATGATCTTGCTCCATGCAACCAACTTGGTGACAAACTCGGGGTCGTCCACGTCGTAGCTGTTCATGTGCTTTTCAACGATCTTGGATTCCGTTGGTGAGGTTGGGAATGGCTGATCAATGTTGGCGACGAAACGCTCGAGAAAAGCTTCATCTATAACCTGGGCTGCAACGAAGCGGCCATCATCACTACCTTGGCCTTTTGTGTTCGCGGTGGCAATGATGTTAAATCCGTTTGCGGGAAGAACCGTTTCTCCCGTCTTTTTGATCATAATAGGATTGCCTTCAAGAACGCCTTGCAAGCACATGATCTTGTTTGATCCTCGATCGATTTCGTCGATAAGAAGAATGGCTCCCGCTTCCATGGCCTTGATAACAGGACCTTTTTGGAAAACCGTTTCGCCTTCGATAAGACGAAAGCCACCGATCAAATCATCTTCGTCGGTCTCGGGTGAAATCTGAACTCGAACGTACTCACGCTTGGCTTTAGCACACGCTTGCTCGACCATCATTGTTTTTCCGTTGCCGCTCATGCCTGAGATGTAAACTGGAAAGAACATGTTCGAGTCAATGATCTTCTTGATGTTCTTGTACTCACCCCATTGAACAAAGTTCTTGTTCGCGGTAGGAACATAAACTTCTTCGCTGTGTACGCTTCGTACGGAACCGACAGACATTTGAAAAGAGTTGGATTCCTCTGGTGCCTTTTTAAGTGCGGTCTTTGGCGGGGATGTTACCACCTTCGCAGCTGCGGGAGGATTGTCGCAGTCGAAGGATGTTAAATCGTAGAGAAAACTGACTCCCTTTTTACCAGCACGGAGCTCGGGCAGAAGAAACCTCTCTCGTGCTCGCTTGAAGCTGTAGCCGTTTCTTCGTGCCGCGTCGACCACATCAGCGGTCAGCGCGATTGGGAATTGACCTTTGTTTTTAAGGTCCTCGATTGTCTCTGCGACGTTATCTGTTTTTTGCATAATATAATTTTGGTGGTTGTTCTGGGTGTATCTCTATTATACCATATTTACGGGATATGTAAACCCCTAAATGGCTTTTTTTCGAACTTTTTTCGGGCCTTTTTACTTTTTTTATGAAATAAGGTCACTGAATTTGGATAAAAACACGCGGGATGTGCGCTTGTCTCTGTTCTGAGTAGAGAACTTTTTAGCAAGCTTGTTGACATCAGATGCTTTACTGTAGTCAAGGTCTTCTTCCATTTCTAAGTTCCCATCTTCTATCTTTACCTTGCTTGTCTCAATAACAAAGTAACCGTCAAAGCCAAAGCCGTCTTCGATAAAGATCGTTTTACTTTTATCTTTTGTTGACTTCTTTCGTAGAGTCTTGTATTCCTCTGTTGAAGTGTACCAATCCCTGCTTGCAAAAGCGGAGGAGTGAGTAATGGCGTTGATACCTGCGCCTTTGGCGTCTCGAGGAGATCCTAGAAAAAAGCAAATTGCCGATGATCCCGTAACCTTTTTAAAGTTAAGAATAAGCTCGCGGTATGTTGAGTGACGTCCTCGGTGAGTGAATGCGTCGGGACCTATTGTAGCCTTTCCCCAGCGGAGGTACTCCTTGGTTGGTCTCCATTGATTCGAATCTTTCGGGGCTTCGGCCTTTTCATGGCCAGCGAGGTCTTTGTCTACTTGGTATTCCAGCGAGTTAGATTCACCGTCTGTAAGAAACATGGTATGAAGTTTTTGAACGCGGTGTTTCTCCCGAAACTTGCGGACGATTTCTTCGGCGCAAAGAATTGTTCCAAATAGAGGTGTTCCTCCAAGGCATTCTAAATCGTTGTCAAATCCGCCTCTCCAAACCCTCGTTGAAACAAATAACTCCTTGGCAGCTTCTTCAAAGTCCTTTTTACTAATGCTTGAATTTAGTAATTCAAAGACTGAAGTTCCTCCTAGGTTAACTGCCGTACCAACTTGTGGGAGCTTGGCGTTTCTCCCAGCTTTGCGGTACCACGATCTGTTCGTAGTAAAGCCGTAGACCTCGAATGGAATTCCAACCGATCTGCAAAAGAAAGCCAGTTGTAGTGCTTGCTGAACCACGTCGTGAAGGACTGAGTTCATGCTTCCGCTCCAGTCGATCAAGAAGATCATACCGTGGTCCTTCGATTGGGCAAGCTTAGTAACTGACTTAAAGATTTGGTCTTCGTATTTGTAGCTGTGAAGTTTGTTGGGATCGATTGATCCAGTTGCGGATTGCTGAGCTCGTGAGTATTCGTAAGCTGACTTCTTTCTTTCAAATTCACGAACAAGGAGAGCAACGTTCTTTTTAGAATCTTTCTTAAACTCCATCCATTTGGAGTCCTCGTTAGAACACGTCATAAGGTTGTTGTAAACAGAAAGCTTTTCCTTCCTCGACTCACGAAGTCCGTCGATGTCTGTGATGCACTCTTCTATCTGTGATCTGTTTGGAGCATCTGCGTAAACGGTTCCATCGAAGTTTTCCTGATTGCTCTCAAGCTCCGCATCCAAAGCTCGCTGAGTGTTTGATATCGCACCGTCCCAATCTTTACCGCTGGAGTTGTTTTGGCCTTTTTCGTTTTCGGCTTCCTCTTCTTCTCCGTTGTTGGATGGACTCTTGCTTTTGCTCGAATCTGAATTGTCTTCGTCGTCTTGGTCAGAATCCCAATCGCCTTCGTTAGGGGTTTCTTCTTCTGGCAATGACTTGGCTCCCATGTCTATGGAATCATCATCGTCTCCTCCGTCTTCGTCTTGGTCAGACTCCTCGGAATGCTGTGATTCCTCCGTGGTTTCTTCCTCGTTCTGGTTTGGTTTCTGAGGTTCTTCTTCAGGAAGATTGTCAATAATCTCACCGCAGATGTCAAGGACTTCCTCGTAGGTCTCGGCCTTTAAACACTTTTTGTAAATGCTGATTTCCCATTCGTCAAACTCAACTTCAACCGCCTGGCGAAGTTTGCCTTTAAGATTAAGGCGATCAAGAAAGCTGAGCTCGTTAATGTTTCGGTTTTCCAATTTAAAGAAGTCTTTTTCGAGTAGGTAGCTGTAGCCTTTTGTAAAGGAGCTGACCAAGCCCGGGAAAAGCGAAAGGATCTTACGCTCGATTCGGATGTCTTCTACCACGTTGGCAATGTCGAATGGAGCCTCCTTACCAAACCTGTCGTGGTACTGAGTGATGCCATCCTCTGGTGTCCAATGTGCGTGGCCAACTTCGTGTCCAACAAGCAAATCTGAAACCGCCTTGTTGTCAATGTTCCAAGCTGGTAAACCCAGGACTCGGTTTTTAACATCGAAGAAAGCGGTTTGGTAATTGCCCATCCGGACTCGGATGTTTTCCTTGGCCAAAAGTTTGGCAAGTTGTTTTTGATGCTCGAAGTCAACGTTGTGCTCGGGCTGTAAATTTTTGGTAGACATTATATAATTTTGTGGTGGTAATTATATTAGCAGAAAAGCATGTTGTAGGACCTGGAATTCTTCCTCGCCACCTTGATGCAGTCGGCAGCGTCCTCGGTTCCAGCCTCGAATTTCTCCGAGTAAACCAGCTTGGACACCGGCTTCTCCTTTCGGAATTCCTCGAGCAATGCCGAGCCGTCAGGCAATTCAGAATACCTGGTGAATGTCCCATAAAGGAGGTTATCAAAAGTGGAGGAATTAACGAAGGCGTCTGGGTTGGTTGGTGTCATAATATAAGTGGGTCCTTTCTCTGTTACCCTCTCATTATACCATATTTGGCGGGAATGTAAACCACTTTTTTGCTAAAAGCGCAACTTTGTCTCAAAACGACACAAAACCTGCTCGATTTGGAACAAACCGGTCATTCCCTAGCCTATTATAAAACGCGCCCGCGCGAAGGCTTTTGGGAAAGGCCCCCAGGAAATCCTAGGAAACGGACTTCAGCTGGGTGAAGTTCTGTCGGCGCTCGAACTCAAGCTTTCTTTCGAATTTGCCTTCGAGAAGGTCCTGCTTGTGGCTGATAACGAAGACTCGTGTTTCAGCATCAAGGGTATTCATGATCTTAAGAAGGTTGTCGATGCCGTCGATATCAAGACTTGCATCAAAGACCTCGTCAAGCATGAGCAGGTTCGTGTTGGCCGAGTTCTTCATTTTAGCGATTTGCCGCCAAGCGAAGAGCAAGCTCAGATCCACCCTTTGTTTTTCTCCCTCAGAGAAGGATGAATAGGAAAAGGCATCACGATGGCGAGCCTTGATCGTTTCATTGAAGTTCTCGTCAAGCTCAAAGCTAACAAAGAAGTCCAGCACCTGGAGGTAGTTGTTGATAAGCTTGTTCATCACCGGAAGGTACTGCTTGATGATCTTTGTTTTGATCCCCGTGTCCTTCAGTAGCTCAGAAAGAACATCGTTGTAATGCCTTTCCTCGATAAGCTCGGACTTGTCATTGCTGAGGGTTTCACGATCCTCACGAAGGACTTCAAGCTCTGTTTTTGCTCGGTTAAGATCCTTGTCAGAAGACGTTTCGTTTTTCTGTTTCTTAAGCTCGTCTGCACGCTTGTTAAACTGAGCAATCAAACTTTGGTTTGTGGTCAGTGTGTGATTAAGCTGAAGAATTCGGTTAAGCTCTTCCTGGCTTTCTTTGAGATCAGCCGTTGCCTTAGCAAGATGTCCTTGAAGGGCATTCTTTCCGTCCACGAGTTTACCCCTCCACTTTTTACTTTTCTCAATCTTATCTTCGCGGAAAGCTTTGCTCAATCTATGATCGCAGGTCGGGCAAGAACTATTATCAGTATAAAACTTAATGTCCTTATCAACCGTATCAATGTTTGTTCCGATTCCTTTATCGGTGTCGTTGATGCTTGCAATTGATTTACTAATCTTGTCAACTTTTTCTTTAGCAACCGGATACTTTTCCTGGTACTCTTCGAGCAGTTCTTTGTTGGATTGGATGTAAACATCGATTTGTTCTTCCACCTCTTGAAGCTCCACGTCGTACTTGGCGTCGTTGCTTTCCCCGATCTTGACCAATTTGTCAATGTGAGTGTTTTGCATTGACACCTTTGTTTTAACAAGCTCAAGCTCGTGCTCAGCTTCTCCCAGACGATCTTTAAGCTTTGCCTGAGTTTCCTTGAGAACGTGGTTCATCTTTGAGAAGATGCTGATGTCAAGAAGGTCTTCAATAACCGATCGTCGCTGTTGCGCGGGCAATTGCATAAAGGGAACAAAGTTAGAACTTCCAAGAACAACCACCTGATGAAAGCTTTTGTGATTAAGCTTAAGGATGTTTGTTTCAAGAAGCTTTTGGTAATCCCTTGAATGCGACTCCTGGTTGATCATTTCACCGTCGACCCAGATCTCAAAGATGCTGGGCTTAATACCACGAACAATCTTGTATTCCTTTGTGCCGATACTAAACTCAACTGTTACCACACACTTCTTGCCATTGATGCTGTTGACAAGTTGTGGCTTGTTGATTGCACGGTGTGGCTTTCCAAAAAGAGCAAAGCTTAGTGCATCAAGCATAAGGCTTTTGCCTGCTCCGTTGTGTCCAACAATTAAGGTTGAACGAGCGTCAGTAAAGTCGATCTTAATTGGCTGTGAACCAACACTAAGAAAGTTCTGGTAGGTCAAGGTCTTAAAGTTAATCATATTGCGTCAAGAGATTGGGCTTCAACATAAAGCTCCTGAAGTTTGGATTTAATTCGATCTCGATTCAGGTCGGTTTGAACAGAATCTACGTATGTGTTTAGGAGGGTAATTGTATCAGTTAACTCAAGGCCCGTTTCATCCACGTTGTCCGAAAGGTATTCATCGAAGTTCTCGACGATCTTTAGGTCAAATGGGTTTCGTGCAACGATTCGGTCGATGTATTTGTCGAAAAGAAAGGGGTTCTTTTTGTTAACCACCACCACTTTGATATAGGAAGCAGCCACTGAATCGAAGTCGATCTTATCGAGTTCCGCTTCAACATCGTCGCTGAAGCCAGCGTCGTCGTATCTCATGCGGTTGTAAATGGTGATCTTGTTCCTAACAGGGGTTAGCTCTCGTGTTTTGGTATCAATCACGTGAAAGTATTTTGGATCATCGCAGTCAGCCCAAGTAAGTTCGTATGGAGTGCCAAGGTAGTGGATGTTTTCCTTTGTACTTTTTGTGTGATAATGTCCGCTCATTACGGTCTCAAAGCGAGAAAAGATATCTGAGCTCATGCCGTGTCCTTGAGCCTGAACTCCCTTCATCATCTCGAAGCCAGCAAGCTCGAGGTGTCCTCCAAGAAAAGGTGCCTTAACAGTTTTAACAAAGTCAATGCAGGCTTCGTAGTTTTGCTCATTAATCCAGGGAAGCAAAGCAATGTCCAGGTCGTCGTAGCTAACAACGGTTGGATCCATGTGA
>ERZ1047472.1177-NODE-1177-length-20864-cov-16.141237_pt1 | contig 20864 bp, 22 predicted proteins | sample MGYA00383095_ERZ1047472 | MGnify/ENA primary metagenome ERZ1047472 (study PRJEB29581, sample SAMEA5548365) | metagenome | biome: marine; feature: coastal; material: water | depth 1 m | study: Short-term variability in the microbial, nano- and picoplankton... | reverse complement strand
CTTCAAACTTGAAATTTTTTAAAGAGTAATCTTTTAATTTACCTGTGCTTACACGCTTCATGAATTTCATAAGATTTGGATATTTGGGTCCAAGATCATGATAATGCAAAAATGCATCTTTCTCATACCCTACATTAACAAATGCAGCGTTAAGACCTGGAACAGATTTTCTGACTTTGGCTAAAAACACATCGCCTACAGAAAATTTACTATTATCTTCGTCTTTTTGAAATTCAATTAATTTTCCATCTTTTAGTAAGGCAAAATCAACATTATCTGAATTAGATCTAATTATTAATTCTTTGTTCATAAGTGTTAATTTTTAATCTGAACACGAGTGTACAGATGGATTATAATTTTTTATTATTTCCTATTTCTATATAGGAGTATAATCTAGAGTTTCAAACAATTGCTTATGTTTAAAACTAAGATTTCACAGGATTTAATCCGTTAAATTCGTGAACTCAGTAAGGTAAAAAGGAGTTTAAAACGAATTTGATGTCAAAGAACGTTATGAAAATAAATTGAAAAAGTAGCAAATGCTACTTTTTCAATTTATTTCTTCTTGTGACGGTTAGCGCGTCGTCTCTTTTTACGCTTGTGCGTTGCTACCTTATGTCTTTTACGTTTTTTACCACTTGGCATAAATGTATTTTTTAAAATTAGTAATAAATTTATTTGTTTACTCTGACCTTCGATTTGACTCCTTCCATAAAAACTTTGGAAGGTTTAAACGATGGTATATTGTGAGCTGGAATCTTGATTGAAGTATTCTTAGAAATATTTCTGCCTATTTTTTCAGCTCTTGTTTTGATTACGAAGCTACCAAATCCTCTCAAATAAACATTTTCACCTGTTTCTAAAGATCCTTTTACTTCGCTCATAAAAGATTCAACAGTTGCTAACACATCTCCTTTTTCAATTCCTAAATCATTGGAAATCTTAGCTACAATTTCAGCTTTGGTCATTTATATCTTATTTTTAACGTTAATGTTTATATAATAGGCGCAAATATATGTATTTTAAATTCAATATTTCAACCCTAAAGAATTAAAATTAAATATATTAAAAGATTATTTTTGTCTATCAATAATATAAAAAATGAGCTTTAACTCTACCATAGCTAGCTGGTATTCAGAAAACAAAAGAGACCTACCTTGGCGAAGCTCTAGGGCACCATACAATATATGGTTGTCTGAAATTATACTTCAGCAAACACAGATCAAACAAGGATTGCCCTACTACGAAAAATTCATATCTAATTTTCCTACAATTTATGACCTGGCTAGTGCCCCAGAAATAGAAGTACTTAAACTTTGGCAAGGACTAGGCTATTACTCAAGAGCAAGAAATCTTCACTTTTCAGCAAAATATATCACAAAAGAACTTAATGGAGTATTCCCAAAAACCCAAAAAGAACTTATGCAACTCAAAGGAGTTGGAGACTATACAGCAAGTGCGATTGCATCTATTTGTTACGAAGAGGCAGTTGCAGTTGTTGATGGGAATGTATATCGCGTTCTGGCTCGCTATTTTGGAGTGGATACACCAATTAATAGCTCTAAAGGTATCAGGCAATTTAAGATACTAGCCACATCTTTACTTCCAAACTCAAACCTGGGTGATTACAACCAAGCAATAATGGATTTTGGGGCAAAACAATGCAAACCAATATCGCCATCATGTATGCAATGCCCACTTAATGTAGATTGTAAGGCTTATGCTACAGGGTCTACTAAAATACTCCCTGTTAAACTTAAAAAAACTAAAATCACAAAAAAACACTTCAACTTCATAGTGCTAAACTCAGAAGACAACAAAACATATTTAGAACAACGAATAAGCAAAGGGATTTGGCAAAAACTTTATCAATTTCCACTTATAGAAACAAGTAAACCAGCAGCTCCAAAGGACTTGATGGAACACTCAAAAGCACCGTCAATCTTTCCAGAGACATTTAAAGAATTATTATTGTTTAATAATAATGAAATAGTACATAAACTCTCTCATTTAGAATTACATGTAAGATTTTGGATATTAAAAACCTCAAGCCCAATAAAAAATGCTGTTAAATGGTCAAACATTAAATCATATCCTGTCCCTGTAGTCATTCAACAGTTTATTAATAATTTTCAAAATTAGTCGTGACCATCCCTAATTTTTAGATATCTTTATGTTTTAATCAGAGCTTAAATTACTAATATAAATATTTATTTTTATGACAGGAACTTTAAATAAAGTAATGCTAATTGGGCATCTTGGAGATGTAGTGAAAATGCATTATTTTGATGATAAAAACTGTGTGGGCCGTTTTTCTTTAGCTACAAATGAAACCTACACAAATAAACAAACTAACGAAAAAGTTACTAATACAGAGTGGCACAATATTGTTGTAAGAAATAAAGCAGCCGAAATTTGTGAGAAATACTTAAAAAAAGGAGACAAAATATATGTTGAAGGCCGTCTAAAGACTCGTAAGTGGCAAGATGACAAAGGAATTGATCGCTATTCAATTGAGATTCAATGTGTTGACTTTACATTTTTAACACCAAAAGCTAAAAATAATGAAGCAACTAGTTCGGTTCAAACTGTACCAACTATTAATGACGAACCAAATACTAAATCTGATCAAGAAGAGCTTAGCGACCTCCCTTTTTAATTGACTTGTGAACACTCAATGACATTGACATTTTTAAATGCATCATTAACAACTGGCATTATAGGTCTAGTAATTTTATTAGTAGGCTCTGCTTTAATTTCAGGTGCCGAAGTTGCTCTTTTTTCATTAACTCAAAAAGACTTAGATGAAGCAAAAAAATCTAAATCAAAGTCTTTTGAAATTATCATAGATCTCTTAAAAAAACCTAAGAAACTCCTCGCTTCAATATTGGTAGCTAATAATTTCATTAACATAGCAATAGTAATTTTATTTGCCTCAACATCAAATAATTTGTTCCAAGAAATTGATTCAGAACTAGACTTAGCTGGCTTTAAAATTAATCTCGTTTTTTTGCTCGAAGTTGTACTAATAACATTTTTAATTTTATTATTAGGAGAAATTCTGCCTAAGGTTTATGCTAACAGAAATAACTTAAAGTTTTCAAGATTTATGGCTTACCCACTTAAGTTTCTTGATATAATTATTTCACCTATCAGCATCCCTATGCAAGAAGCTACTTTATTAATACATAAAAAACTAGGTAATCAAAAACTCACATTAAATGTTGAACATCTTTCTCAGGCATTAGAGTTAGCTAGTGACGAAGACACAACTAAAGAGGAGCAAAAGATACTACAAGGGATCGTATCATTTGGAAACATAGACACTAAACAAGTAATGCGTCCCCGTATCGATATTTTTGCCCTGGACGAAGCGACTAGCTATATTAAAATAATACCAGAAATTTTAAAAAATGGATATTCCAGAATACCCGTTTACAAAGACAGCATTGATAGTGTAATTGGGGTATTGCATGTGAAAGATTTACTGCCTCACCTTCAAAAGAAACAATTTAATTGGACTAACTTAATAAGAACTCCATTTTTCGTCCCTGAAAATAAAAAACTAGATGATTTAATGGTAGAGTTTCGAGAGAAAAAAAATCATCTTGCTGTAGTTGTAGATGAATATGGAGGTACTTCAGGAATAGTATCACTGGAAGATGTTATTGAAGAAATAGTAGGGGATATAAGTGACGAATTTGATGATGACGATTTATCATACTCAAAACTTGACGCTAATAATTTTGTGTTTGAGGGAAAAACTACTTTAAGAGATTTTTACAGGATCATTAAGCTCAATGATGTGTCAGTATTTGAAGAGAAAAAAGGAGAGGCTGAAACCTTAGCTGGGTTTGTACTTGAAATTTCAAATAGTTTTCCAAAATTAAATAGTAAAATCAATTTCAAATCGTATTCATTTACAGTAGAAGCGCTGAGCAACAAACGGATTAAACAACTAAAAGTAACTTTAAAAAGATCATGAAACTATTTTCAACTCTTTTAATTTTTCTAACGTGCTTCTCGTGTGAGGAGGTTTTAATTCCAAAACCAAAGGCGTTTTTACGTTTAGACTTTAAAAAAGCATCATATCATGAAAGCTATGGAGAGCTTCCTTTTTTGTTTGAAAAAAATAGACTTACTCAAATGTCAATTTCTAAAAAACAAAATAGCCTGGAAGGGCTTGTTCTTAGTTATCCAACTTTAAAAGCCTCTATTTTCATTAACTACAAAAAAGTAAATAACGACTTAAAAAAACACATCAATGATGCAAAAAAAATAACTGAAAAACACCGTCAAATGGCTGATGAAATCTCACAGCGTAAATATGGAAATAACTTTGAAAAAGTATATGGGATGTTCTATGATCTTAAGGGCAACGTAGCCTCTCAATCTCAATTTTATTTGACTGACAGTATTAATCATTTTTTATCTGGAGCGCTTTACTTTGAAACAAAGCCTAACTATGATTCCACTCTACCAGCTATAAGCTACATTCAGAAAGATATAATGCGCCTTATTGAAAGTCTTCGTTGGAAATAAACTGGTTTAAGTACTAAATTTCAGTTAAAAATTAAAAAAAGTGAAATTGCATAAAACTAATCTTCAGAATCCGAACCTATAGGATTCCATCCTTGAGCAGTTAAAGGAATTTTAGTCTCGCTTCGGGTTACTAGATTCATTCCGTTACTTGAGTTAGTCATATAGCCTATAACAGTTAAATTTGGATTCGCTTTAATTTTTGGGTAATCCTCTTGAGAAATTGTCATTAAAAGCTCATAATCTTCTCCTCCATTTAAAGCAACTATAGTACTATCCATTTTAAACTCTTCACTAGTCGATATAACCTGGGGATCTAAAGGAATCTTTGATTCATACAAATCACACCCAACTTCGCTTTGTTTACATAAATGAATTACTTCTGACGATAAGCCATCACTGATATCAATCATTGAGGTTGGCAACACACCTAGATCCTTGAGGAGTTTTATAATATCTTTTCTTGCTTCAGGCTTTAATTGACGCTCAATGATGTAGCTGTAAGCCTCCAAATCAGGCTGACTGTTTGGATTGACTTTAAAAACCTGTTTTTCACGTTCTAAAACTTGAAGTCCTAAATATGCCCCACCCAAATCTCCACTAACAACTAACAAGTCATTAGGCTTAGCTCCACTTCGCATTACTACAGTTTCTATATCAACTTCACCTAACGCTGTGACGGAAATCATAAGGCCTGTTTTGGAAGAAGTGGTGTCGCCTCCTACAACATCAACACCATAAACTTCTGCAGCTTTGTTGATTCCTTCATAAAGGGCCTCTAAAGCCTCTAAGGGAAATCGATTAGATACAGCAACAGAAACTGTTACTTGGGTCGCAGTAGCATTCATTGCGTATACATCAGACAGATTTACCATTATAGCTTTGTATCCCAAATGCTTTAAGGGCATATAACTTAAATCAAAATGTATTCCTTCTAACAATAAATCAGTTGTTAATACAACCGATTTATTTTTAAAATCTAATATAGCAGAGTCATCCCCAATTCCTGTTAAGGTCGAATCATTTTTAATATTAAATTGTTTGGTTAGGTGATCTATTAAGCCGAACTCACCCAATGAGCTGAGAGATGTGTGTTCTTTATTTTTGTCTTCTATCATTCTACAAAAATAAGACGCTTTTTGTAGATTACTGACACAATTCATAAGTAATTCAATTGAATTTGAGTTGTTTTCAAGTTTTAATGTAGATTAGATTAATAGTTTTTTTTAAATTACCCCTATGAAAAATTGTTTTTTTATTTTTATGACTGCTATTGGATTATTAACGTCATGCAGTAATATTTTTTATGACAATAATGGAGTAACTCCAATATTTACCGCAACATGGCCATGTGAAAATGGAATCGCTGATGTATATCCCTGTAATGGCTATGACCTAATGGGTTATATGTCTTTAAATGATTTAACTCCTGATGGGGTTAATAACGGAAATCTCGCTGGTAATGATTCATGGGGATGGACTGACCCAGACACCGGTAAGGAATATGCTTTAATGGGTTTAAATTCTCATACTGCATTTGTTGATATAAGCAATCCTTCTATGCCTATATTATTAGGGGCACTTCCATCAGCAACTTTAAACAGTATTTGGAGAGATATAAAAGTATATCAAAATCATGCATTTATTGTAAGTGAAGCTTCTGGACATGGGATGCAAGTTTTTGATCTTACAAGACTAAGAGATGTTATTTCTCCAGAAATATTTACTGCTGACACCCATTTTACAGACTTCGGAAGTGCTCATAATATTGTGATTAATGAAGCTTCTGGATATGCTTACGTGGTAGGTGCGAATCGGAATGGTCCTTTTTCTGGAGGGGCCTTGTTTGTTAATATTCAGAATCCTACGATGCCCATTTTAGAGGGGGGATTTGGAGAGGGAGGGTATTCTCACGATGCTCAAGTAGTTAATTATGACGGTCCAGATGCTGATTACAACGGAAAAGAGATATTAGTTGGTAGTAACGAAAATGAAATCGTAATAGCTGATGTTACTAATAAGTCTAACCCAATCACAATCTCTACTATAGGCTACTCAAATATTGGCTACACCCATCAGGGATGGTTTTCTGAAGATTTGAAACATTTTATTGTGGGTGATGAGCTAGATGAATTAAATATAGGAACGAACACTCGTACACTTATTTTTGATTTTTCAGACTTAGATAACCCCACTTATGATTTTGATTATCTAGGAACTACCCTAGCTATTGACCACAATGGTTATCCAAACGGAAATGATTACTATTTGGCAAATTATACAGCTGGGGTTCGTGTGCTAGATTTATCTCAAATTGAAAATAATAATCTTGCTGAAATTGGTTTTTTTGATACTTACCCTGAAAATGACAATGCTGCTTTTGATGGTGTTTGGAATGTATACCCATTTTTAATTAGTAATAACATTATTATTAGTGATATCGATCGAGGTTTATTTATAATTCGAAGAAGTGATTATTAATTTTTGAACTATGCGTCTTAATAACTGTTCTACAATACTTTATTGCACGTTTGCAATGACGATTTCCTTGAGCTGCTCTAAAAAAAATGACTCTTTAAACAGTGGAAATTTTAGTCCAGAAACCGAGTCTATTGTAACAATTGGAGGAACAAAAAATGAAAGTGCAAAAAGTGTGATTAAAACACAAGACGGTGGCTATGCTGTTGTGGGATATACTCAAAGCATGGATGGAGATGTTGAAGGAAAATCTAATGAATCCTATGATTACTGGTTTTTAAAATTTAATTCTTCTAAAGAATTAGAATGGCAAAAAACATATGGTGGTTATGCTGACGATAGGGCTAATAGTCTTATTCAAACAAATGACGGTGGTTATGCGGTTCTTGGAAAAAGCAAAAGTGAAGATGGTGATGTTTCTGCAAATGCAGGATATGAAGACTTTTGGATCACCAAATTAGATACAAATGGATTTATTTCATGGGAAAAATCTTTTGGATATTCGGGAACAGATATACCCTATTCAGTTATTCAAACGAGCGATCAAGGCTATTTACTTACAGGTGTATTAGATGTTTCTGCATCTGAAGGACAAGGACGTAGATTGTCAAATGTGCAAGCAAGACATGCTGGAGGAGACTATTGGGTCATAAAATTAAGCAGTGATGGAACTAAAGAATGGAGCAACTATTATGGTGGAACATTTACAGACACAGCTTATGATGCTATACAAACAAATGATAATTGTTACATAATTGTGGGATCGTCAGATAGTACAGATGTGGATGTTTCAAACAATAAAGGTAATTATGATTTTTGGATAATTAAAATATCAGAATATGGAACTCTAATTTGGGAGAAATCATTTGGTGGAGATCAGGTTGATGAAGCTCGAGCAATTAGTCAAATGACTGATGGTAATTATTTGGTTGTTGGAGATACAAGGAGTTCAAATTTGGATATTTCTCAAAATAATGGAGCAGCAGACTTATGGATAATCAAAATTAACTCTGAAGGATCCCTTTTGTGGGAGAAAACGTTAGGAGGTGGTAGCTTTGACGTTGGTAGATCTATTTCAAAAACACAGGACGACGGGTTTTTAATTGCAGGCAGTTCGAGAAGCTCTGATGGAATATTTATTAACAATAATGGACAAAACGATGCTTTATTACTGAAAATTAGTAGTAATGGTTATTTAGAATGGCAAAAAACTATTGGAGGTGCTGAAGTTGACTTTTTTTATGGAGCTCAAGAATTGATAGATGGTTCAATTGTGGCTGTTGGGGACTCTGATAGTTATAATGAAGATATTATAGACAATAAGGGCTTTAAAGACCTCTTGATACTTAATACAAAATGAAACTAAACTCTATTTTTTTTACAATAGCTCTCATAATGCTTTTTGGCTGTGTTTCAGACTCAAATGAAACCGAACCTGCGTCACAGATAACTTTAAACTTTAATCATTATTGGGACGAATACGGAATTACGAATACAGACCTAAATAGCTTAAGTTTTATAAATGAATTTGGCAACCTTTTAAGTATTGAGCGTTTGCGCTACCTTATTTCCGGTATAGTATTGACAAAAGAAGATGGGCGAATTATTGAAATACAAGGATATAATTTGACAGATATTTCAAATGAAACTTCACTGACATACATTCCTGAAGAGCTAGTTGAGCACGGATATTACAGTAATATCTCATTTATCTTTGGGTTCACAAATCAAAATAATACCGACGGCAGTTACATTGATCTAAACTCTAAATCTTGGAATGTACCTTCAATGCTTGGAGGTGGATATCATTTTATGCAGATGGACGGAAAGTTTTTAAATAATGAAAATCAAGAACAGGGGTATAATTATCATGCAATAAGAGCTGCTAACAGCCCAGACAATACTGTTAGTCAAGACACCTTTTTTAAAGTTGATTTAGGCGCTTTCAACGCTACAATAGACACTGAAATTAATATTTCCGTTAATATTGCCGAATGGTTTAAAAATCCAAATACCTGGGACCTCAATGAACTCAATCAAATGTTAATGCCAAATTATGAAGCTCAAATAATGATGTATGAAAATGGACAAGACGTATTTAGTTTAATAATCAATGATTAAAACCAAAAGAAGACCTTGAAATCATATTCATACTTATTTTTAATAATATTTTTAATAACCTCTTGCGAGAAAGAATCCGTTAGTTCTTATTCATACACTGCAACGCCCAGTCCATTACAAATACCACCACTATTTGATTCATTGATTATCAATCCAATTATTCCACCAGGCAACCCACAGACAGAAGAAGGAATTTTACTAGGCAGAAAACTGTTTTTTGATCCGCTTTTATCAGCAGATAATACACAGGCATGCGCCAGCTGCCATAATCCTGCAAATGCTTTTACTGATAGTAATAGATTTAGCGAAGGAATTGATGGGTTTATTGGGACTAGAAACTCAATGCCTTTATTTAATTTAGCGTGGAATTATGAAGATCGATTTTTCTGGGATGGTCGTGAATATGGACTTGAAAACCAAGCTTTTGAGCCTATTACGAATAATATTGAAATGCATTCAACATGGCCCGAAGTAGCTTATAAGCTGTCACAAGATCCTGATTACCCACAACTTTTTGACGCTGCTTTTGGAAGCAACTCAATTGATTCTATTTTAATTTCAAAAGCCATTGCTCAATTTGAAAGAACTCTTATCTCCTCAAACTCAAAATTTGATGCATATCTGCTAGGGTCAGGCAGCTTGACTCCACAAGAGATTGAGGGGTATAATATTTTCATGGATGAATCAAAAGGGGATTGCTTTCATTGTCACGGCAGTGAAAACAATCCCTTGTGGACTGATAACAAATTTCATAATAATGGCTTAGATTCAAATATTACTGACCTCGGTCTTGGTGGTATTAGTGGAGACCCTTCTGATGATGGTAAATTTAAATCGCCATCTTTACGAAATTTAATATTTACGGCGCCGTATATGCATGATGGAAGATTCTCAACAATAGATGAAGTTATTAACCATTACAGCGAAGGCCTTGTAAACTCACCCACCATAGATCCCTTAATGAAAAAAGTGAGCCAAGGGGGTGTACAGTTAACCCTTCTAGAAAAAGCTAGTCTTAAAGCTTTTCTACTAACTTTAACAGACGAGGAGTTTATAAACAATCCAAACTTCTTAAATTTATAGGTTACATCCATTCTTAAGATATGTTATATTAATGTTAGGATTTATGGATATCCCCTCCTTATGTTGTATATTTGTGCACTATTTATATAGAAGCTATAAACATTATGATAAAAGTTTCAGAAACAGCAAAAACTAAAGTCTTGGAATTAATGCAAGAAGACGGCTTTAATCCAGCAAAAGACTATGTAAGGGTTGGTGTTAAAAGCGGGGGCTGTTCTGGCCTTTCTTACGATCTTAAATTTGATAAATCTCAAATTGACAGCGATAAACTGTTTGAAGATAACGGGGTAAAAATAATTGTCGATGCTAAAAGTTTTCTTTACTTAATTGGAACTACCCTAGAATATTCAGGAGGTCTTAATGGAGCGGGGTTTGTGTTCAAGAACCCCAACGCAAACCGCACATGTGGATGCGGAGAATCTTTTTCCTTATAACAAAATTTCTAATCGCTATGAACAAATATACAGAAGACGATTTAAGAGAAGAACTTAAAACAAAGGAGTATGAATACGGTTTTTATACTGAACTAGATTCCGAAACGTTTCCTATTGGGCTAGACGAATCCATTGTAAGAGCAATTTCAAAGAAAAAAGAAGAGCCTAATTGGATGACAGAGTGGAGGTTGGAAGCATTTAGAATTTGGAAGGGGATGGATGAGCCAAACTGGGCAAATGTGAAGTATAAAAAACCTGATTTTCAATCCATTGCTTATTATTCAGCTCCCAAAGCTGTAGATCCAAATAAAACACTTGATGATGTTGATCCTGATTTATTGGCTATGTACAAAAAACTAGGTATTTCTGTCGATGAACAAAAAAAGATGAATAATGTTGCGATGGATATTGTCGTTGACTCTGTATCAGTTGCAACAACTTTTAAAAAAACGCTAAGCGAAAAAGGAATCATTTTTATGAGTATTTCGGAAGCTATCAAAGAACATCCTGAACTCGTTAAAAAATATATTGGAACAGTCGTTCCTACAACCGATAATTACTACGCAGCTCTTAACAGCGCGGTATTTAGTGATGGTAGTTTTTGCTATATTCCTAAGGGAGTTAGATGTCCAATGGAACTTTCTACATATTTTAGAATTAACCAAGCTGGTACAGGTCAATTTGAACGTACTTTATTAATAGCAGATAAAGGCAGTTACGTAAGCTATCTTGAGGGCTGTACGGCTCCTAGTAGAGACGAAAACCAACTACATGCGGCAGTTGTTGAGCTTATTGCTCAAGAAGATGCTGAAATTAAATACTCAACTGTTCAAAATTGGTACCCTGGTGACATACACGGTAAAGGTGGAGTTTATAATTTTGTAACTAAAAGGGGCCTTTGTGAAAAAAATTCTAAAATTTCTTGGACACAAGTTGAAACAGGAAGTGCTGTAACTTGGAAATATCCATCATGTATTTTGAAGGGAGATAATTCCGTTGGGGAATTTTACTCTATTGCAGTTACAAATAACTTCCAGCAAGCAGACACGGGAACGAAAATGATACACTTAGGGAAAAACACTAAATCAACTATTATCAGTAAAGGCATTTCAGCAGGGAAATCACAAAACAGCTATAGAGGTTTAGTACAAATAAGTGCTAGAGCAGATAATGCTAGAAATTTTTCTCAGTGTGATAGTTTATTAATGGGGAATGAGTGTGGTGCCCATACCTTTCCATATATCGAAGCTAAAAATAAGACCGCTCAAATTGAGCACGAAGCTACGACTAGTAAAATTGGTGAAGATCAAATATTTTATTGTAATCAGCGTGGAATCGAAACCGAGAAAGCTATAGCTTTAATTGTTAATGGATTCAGTAAAGATGTGCTGAATAAGTTGCCCATGGAATTTGCTGTAGAAGCACAGAAGCTTTTAGAAATAAGTTTAGAAGGTTCGGTAGGATAAAAATGAAAAAAATGAAAAAAATATCATTACTTATTTTAATTATCTTATTAGGGTGTAAAAACTCAAACAGCGATGGAGTTTCAACTATTAAGGGTAGCTATATCTTTTTTGAAGATGCTGCTGTTTTACAAAACACGAATGAAATTTATGGAGTATTTATGAATGAAAAGGCGAGAGAACTTAACAATCTAGCAAAAAAGTACAGAACAAGTGATAGCGATGTAGTCAATGTGGAAGTCAACGCGATTATTTCTACAAAAAAAGACCCCATAATCTTGTGGGAAAATAAAATAGATATTATCGAAATCATTAACGTTACAACATCAAAAGAGACAAACAACATACTAAATTAGGTACACAATAATTATGTTAAAAATAACAGATTTACATGCACAAATTGATGAAAAATCAATTCTTAAAGGAATAAATCTAGACATTAAAGCTGGAGAAGTACATGCTATAATGGGACCAAATGGCTCAGGTAAGAGTACCTTGGCTTCAGTAATCGCAGGAAAGGAGGAATACGAAGTTGAAAAAGGAGAGATCGAACTAGAGGGCCAAAACATTGATGAACTTTCTGTAGAAGAAAGGGCTCACATGGGTATATTCTTATCATTTCAGTATCCCGTCGAAATTCCTGGAGTTACAGTAACTAATTTTATTAAAACTTCGCTTAACGAAATGCGTAAGGCGAAAGGTTTAGAGGATATGCCTGCAAAAGAAATGTTAAAACTGATTCGTGAAAAATCAGAACTACTAGAGATTGACCGAAAGTTTTTGTCTCGATCACTCAACCAAGGCTTTTCTGGGGGAGAAAAAAAGCGAAATGAAATTTTTCAAATGGCAATGTTAGAACCAAAATTAGCTATTCTTGATGAAACTGATTCAGGTTTAGATATTGATGCTCTTAGAATTGTGGCCAATGGAGTTAATAAATTAAAATCAAAAGATAATGCGGTAGTAATTATCACACATTACCAAAGACTGCTAGATTACATCGTGCCAGATTTTGTACACGTACTCTACAATGGTAAAATTGTAAAATCTGGAACTAAGGAACTAGCATTTGAACTAGAAGAAAAAGGTTATGACTGGATTAAACAAGAAGCAGGAAATTAAAAAGAACTCAAAGCCTTTATGGAACTTAAAGAAAAATTAGTATCCTCTTTTATTGCTTTTGAAAATCAAATTTCATTAGACAACACTTTTGTTCATTCGATTAGAACAGAATCGCTTAAACATTTTGAAACTCAAGGATTCCCCGAAAAAAAAGATGAGGCATGGAAATATACCAGCTTAAAGAAAGTTCTAAAAGAAGATTTCAGTGTATTTTCAAAGACAGAACCGGCCCTAGAATACAAAGATATTCAACCCTATTTTATACACGATATTGATAGCTACAAGATTGTGTTTGTTGATGGTAAATATGCGTCTAACTTATCACAAACTACACACGATGGTATTGATATTTGCCTAATGTCATCTGCCTTAGAAAAACCAAAATACAGATCAATAATTGAGAACTATTTTAATAAAATTGTAGATAATAATAGCCTAACGTCATTAAATACAGCTTTTGTAAATGAAGGCGCTTACATCCATATTACAAAAAATAAATTAGTTGAGAAGCCAATTCAAATTATCCATTTTTCAACTGGAAATGAATCAGCGCTTTTACTGCAACCAAGAAACCTAATTGTGGTAGATGAAAATGCACATGTTCAAATCATTGAACGACATCAAAGTCTTACAAATAATCCGACTCTTACTAACTGTGTGACTGAAATATTTGCTGCCAAAAGAGGAATAATTGATTACTATAAAGTTCAAAATGACAAAGATAATGCTTCGCTAATTGACAGCACTTATATAGACCAAGGAAGAGAAAGTCATGTTTCAGTTCATACATTTAGTTTTGGAGGTAAATTGACTCGTAATAATTTAAATTTCTACCAAAACGGTGAATATATGGACTCTACGCTAAAAGGGGTAACCATAATAGGAAACAAACAACATGTAGACCACAATACACTAGTACACCATATTCAACCAAACTGTGAAAGTCATCAAGACTATAAGGGAATTTTTAGCGATAGCTCTGTAGGAGTGTTCAATGGAAAAGTTCTTGTAAATAAAGAAGCACAAAAAACAAATGCTTTTCAATCAAATAACAACATACTTGTAAATGACAAAGCGACTATAAACTCTAAGCCTCAGTTAGAGATTTTTGCTGATGACGTAAAATGCTCACATGGTTGTACTATTGGTCAACTAGACGACAATGCTATGTTTTACTTGCGTGCAAGAGGAATTCCTGAAAAAGAAGCTAAAGCCCTTTTAATGTATGCGTTTGCAAATAACGTTCTAGAAAGTGTTAAAATTCCTCAACTTAAAAATAGAATTAATAAATTAATTGCAAAAAAACTGGGAGTTAATATCGGATTTGATTTATGATGAAAAAACAAGATTCAAATACACTTTTTGATGTAGAAAGTATCCGAAAAGATTTTCCGATACTTTCAAGAATCGTTAACGGAAAGCCCTTAATTTACTTTGATAACGCAGCTACCTCCCAAACCCCTCAGCAAGTTATTGATGTCATTACAGATTATTATTCAAAATACAATTCAAACATCCACAGAGGAGTACACACACTAAGTCAGGAAGCAACTGATAAATATGAAGGCGCTCGCCAAATAATTCAAAAGCACTTTAACGCGCTGCATTCACATGAGATCATATTTACTTCGGGCACTACTCATAGTATTAATTTAGTAGCAAACGGATTTGCGAGTTTGCTGACAGAGTCTGATACTGTTTTAGTATCTGCATTAGAGCATCATAGCAATATTGTACCTTGGCAAATGCTTTGCGAAAAAACAAAAGCAACTTTAAAAGTAATCCCTATGACACAAGACGGTGCCTTGGATATGGATACCTATGAATCCTTGTTACTTTTAAATCCAAAACTAGTTTTTGTAAATCACATTTCTAATGCTTTAGGAACCATTAACCCTATCAAGGAAATGATTCAAAAAGCACATAAAGTAGGTGCTGCTGTATTAATTGATGGTGCACAGGCATGCCCTCACATCAAACCGGATGTTCAGGACTTGGATGTAGATTTTTATGTCACATCAGGACATAAAATGTGTGGACCAACTGGTGTCGGAATGCTTTATGCCAAAGAAAATTGGCTTAATAAACTACCTCCATATCATGGAGGCGGAGAAATGATTTCAGATGTTACCTTTGAGAAAACAACCTACGCTGGACTCCCTCATAAATTTGAAGCTGGAACGCCAAATATTTGTGGTGGAATAGCTTTTGGAGCAGCAATTGAATACATGAACTCTATTGGTTTCGATGCTATAAAAGCATACGAACACGAGCTCTTAGAATATGCTACAGAGAAACTGAATACTATTTTGGGGATGAAAATATATGGACCTAAAGAGAATAAAACTTCCGTTGTCTCATTTAATATTGAAGGGGTACATTCTTATGATCTTGGGACAATCGTTGATAAATTAGGAATAGCTATCCGTACAGGTCAACATTGTGCACAGCCAATTATGGATTTTTTTGGTATATCAGGTACCGCAAGAGCCTCATTTTCTTTTTATAACACCAAAAGTGAGATTGATATTTTTGTAGAAGGGGTTAAAAAAGCTTCAATGATGTTGCGTTAGTTTATATTTTACTATTTTTATGAATTGACTAATATTTATTCCCTCGTCTTATCCGAATGAAGCTACTAATTTACTTTTTTTCTTTAATTACTTTAGCGTGTAGCTCTGGCAAATCACTCAAAAAGACCAATACACTTAATAAGCTATACACATCAGAAATAACCTTTATATACCAGGCTCACTCGCGTGGTTTTTTTGAAGAAATTTCTATAAATGAAAAAACTGTTGTTTTTCTTAAAAATCGTAAAAGGATAAAGCCAGTTAAAGGATTAGTTTCTTTAAAAGACTGGAAAATATGTATTGATTTATTGAATAGCATTGACCTTAGCAAAATAAGTCAATTTACTGCTCCTTCAAATTTAAGAAAGACTGATCGTGTACCTTATGCACAGCTAATTGTGATTAAAAATGGGGATACTATAAAATCTAATTACTTTGATCACAAAAATCCACCTCAGGAACTAAAGCAATTAGTAAATAGAATATTATCTATTAAAGAAAATAATATTTCAATTTAAGAATTGTATTTTTACAGTATGAATACTGAAACTATTAAAGGCGAGTTGATAGACGAATTTTCCATGTTCGAGGATTGGATGGAGCGATACGAGTACATGATCGAACTAGGCAAATCATTACCTATTATTGAACCGAAGTTTAAAACAGACGATAATATTATCAAAGGATGTCAAAGTAAAGTATGGCTTCATGCAAATTTAAACAACGGCAAAATAATATTTACTGCTGACAGTGATGCTATTATAACTAAAGGAATTGTAGCAATTTTAATTAGAGTGTTTTCAAATCAAAGTCCTGATATTATTCTTAAAACAAACACCGACTTCATAGATGAAATCGGGCTTAAAGAACACTTATCTCCTACTAGAGCTAATGGCTTATTAAGCATGATAAAAAAAATAAAAATGTATGCAATAGCATATAAAACACAATTAGGATTATGAGTGCTGAAGAAATTGATGTAAATGCTTTAGGTGAAAAAATAGTTAGAGTGTTAAAAACTATTTTTGACCCAGAAATTCCTGTAGATATTTATGAGCTAGGCCTTATTTACGACGTATTTGTGAATGAGGACTTCGAAGTTAAAATATTAATGACCTTAACAACCCCTAACTGCCCGGTAGCCGAAACACTTCCTTTAGAAGTAGAGGAAAAAGTTAAATCTCTTGATTCAGTAAAAGATGCAGAAGTTGAAATAACATTTGATCCTCCTTGGACACAAGATTTAATGAGTGAGGAGGCAAAATTAGAACTTGGAATGCTCTAACAATGAATAAGCCTGAGATTATAAACCGTGTAGCTAATAGTGCTTTAATTACAATTGACTTAGAAGACTATTATCCAAACGGAACACGTGTAGTATTTGATATCAAAGATTGGCTGTATGAAAGTTTAGTTCTCCGCGAAAAAGAATTTAGAACTTTTGTAGAGTCGCATGACTGGGGTATCTATCGAAATAAATACATTGCCCTTTGTTGTACTTCGCAAGCAATCATTCCAGGATGGGCGTATATGCTTATAAGACTTCGGCTTTCAGAAATTGCCAAACAGGTCATTATTGGCGACCTAGAAGCTTTGGAAACAAATATTTATTATAAAATAATCGAAAACTTAGATATCAGTCATTGTGAAAATAAACCCGTAATTATTAAAGGATGTTCCAATAAACCAGTTCCACAAAATGCCTATCTATTTTTGATTGACAAATTGAAACCTGTTGCAAAATCAATTCTATACGGAGAAGCTTGCTCTTCAGTGCCTCTTTACAAGAAAAAATAATACTATATTTATTAGCAATGCAACTGACTATTAATAGATGAAAAACATAATTTTATTGATTGTATTAACAATACAATTTCAAAGTGTTTTTTCACAAGAAACGAAACAAGTGACTCCAAAATCTCACTGGACAAAAGCAGGAACTTTCTCATTTTTAGTCAATCAATCTTCTTTTGATAACTGGATAGCAGGTGGTGTTAGTAATATTTCTGGAGCAGTAGGAGTTAACTATGATTTTAACTACTTCAAAGAAAACTGGTCTTGGGATAATAAAATAATTATTGCTTTTGGCATTACAAAAATTAAAGCACAAGAAATACAAAAATCTGATGACCGCCTGGAATGGAATTCTGTTTTAGGAAAAAATGTCAAAGGCAACTGGAATTACTCACTATTTCTGAATTTTAAAACTCAATTTACAGACGATCTAAATAGAGCAACTAAAGGTCCAACACGTATTTTATCCCCTGGATATTTACAATTCGGTCCTGGAATGCTTTGGAAAAAAAATGATAATTTAAAAGTGAATATGGCAGTTTCAACTTCAAAGTTAATTATTGTAGATAAAGAGCTTACGCTACCAGATAATGCTTACTTTGGGGTAAATGATGGAAGAAGTGTACGTTATGAACTGGGAGCCTCTATAGGGGCCTATTATAAATTTGATTTGATGGAAAATATAACTGTGGAGAATATCCTGAATATGCACTCAAACTACCTCGAAGATCCACAAAATATAGATTTTGATTATACTATTAATATTGTAATGGGTATAAATAAATACTTCTCGACAAACTTAGCATTTCAAGCTATTTACGATGATAACGCATTGCAAGGCTTACAAACACGACAAATGATTGGACTCGGAACAAATTATAATTTTTAAAACTATTACTCCGTAAAAAAAGCAGCTATAAGCTGTTCTTTTTATTTAATAATATTATCACTATCAGGATACAAAAAGTGATTATAGGGAAATCTCTTAACGTGAATTTCACGAACTGTATCATAGATACGTTTTTTAAAATCTTCTAAATTATCTTTATTTAATGCTGAAACAAACAGTGAATTTTTACCAATTTTAGACATCCATGTTGATTTCCATTCGTCAAGTGAATAGTTAGCCTTGCTGCGTACAGCTGTTAAGTTAGTATCATCAAAAGGTTCAGATTCATAAGCGTCTATCTTGTTAAAAACCATCAGTGTGGGTTTGTCTAACGCATTTATTTCCCCTAAAATTAGATTTACTGATTCGATATGCTCTTCAAAACTTTCATGTGAAATATCAACAACATGTAATAATAGGTCGGATTCTCTAACCTCATCTAAAGTACTCTTAAATGAATCTACCAATTGTGTTGGAAGCTTTCGAATAAAACCAACTGTGTCACTCATCAAAAATGGAAGGTTTTTGACGACCACTTTTCGAACAGTTGTGTCTAGAGTTGCAAATAATTTATTTTCAGCAAATACATCTGACTTGCTTATCACGTTCATTAAAGTAGACTTGCCAACATTAGTATATCCAACTAGTGCCACACGTACCATAGCCCCTCTGTTACCTCTCTGGATTGACATTTGCTTATCAATTTTCTTAATTTTGGCCTTTAATAATGCTATTTTTTCTCTAACAATTCTACGGTCAGTTTCAATTTCTGTTTCACCAGGACCTCTCATGCCGATACCCCCCTTTTGACGTTCAAGGTGAGTCCACATTCCTTTTAATCTTGGTAATAAATATTCACACTGAGCAAGCTCGACCTGGGTTCTTGCATAACTTGTTTTAGCGCGTTGGGCAAAAATGTCTAGAATAAGATTGGTTCTATCAAGTACCTTACAATTTAATATTTTACTAATATTTCTCTCCTGAGCAGAAGATAATTCATCATCAAAAATAGCAGTACCTATATTATTATCAGCGATAAAAATACGTATCTCTTCCATTTTACCAGTCCCAATGAAAGTTTTAGAGTTTGGCATGTCCATCTTCTGCGTAAAGCGTTTAATAACCTCACCTCCAGCTGTATAGGTTAAAAACTCAAGTTCTTCTAGATACTCTTTAGATTTAACTTCATCCTGAGTTTTAGTAATTACACCAACTAAAACCGCTTTTTCTAAATTAAACTCCTTCTTTTCTAACATACTAATGTTTGTTCAAAGATAAAAATTAAAAATCAGATTAAAACGAGTATAATTTAATTTATTACTTATGAAAAAATACATAAAACAAAAACACTTTAACGATGAAATATGCACTTAAACTATTAATACTATGTTAATTGTTATTAAGTTTTAAAATTAAATTACCTTCAATCTCTGTTAAACTAACTAACACAATTTTATGAAAAATATTACGACTTTAATAGCGTTATTTTGCTTCACGCTATTTTCCTACAGCCAATGTGAATATACTCTAGAAATGAATGACTCATATGGAGATGGATGGAATGGAAATACTATAGATGTTTTAGTAGACGGCGTTGTTGTTCTTGATAACGTTACTTTGGCTTCTGGTTCAACTGAATCATTAGTGTTTAATGTTACAACAGATGCTGATGTTACTACTACATGGAATGCAGGTGGCTCATGGGGAGCTGAAACCAGTTACAACATTTTAGATAACGATGGAGCTATTGCTGGCTCAGGAGCTCAATCTGATATAGTGACTGGAACTATAAGTGCTGTTTGTCCAGTCGTGGAGTGTAATTATTCACTAAGAATGATAGACTCCTATGGAGATGGATGGAACGGTAACACAATTGATATACTGGTCGACGGTAATGTTGTTCTTGATGATGTCACTTTAGCTAGTGGTTCGGAAGAAATTTTAGGGTTTAGTGTAATCGATGGTTCAGATGTTACGGCTATTTGGAACGCCGGTGGCTCGTGGGGAGCTGAGACTAGCTATGAAATTCTTGACACAGCAGGAACCGTTGCAGGTTCTGGAGCTCAAAGTGATATTGCAGCTGGAACAATAACAGCGACTTGCCCAAGTTGTGCTGCTCCAGCTGATTTAATAGTTGATAATACGTCTACAACAGGGGCTGTCATTTCATGGACGGCTGATGAAGGAATTACAACATGGGAATATCAATTAGTTCTTACAGGTGAAACTCCTGCAGAGTCTGGCACTGCTACATCTGAAAACCCTTTAACTATTACAGGTTGCTATGCAAATACGTCATATGATTTGTACGTGAGAACTGATTGTGGAGGAACTTACAGTACTTGGTCAATGGTGAGCTTCACAACTT
>ERZ1047472.1167-NODE-1167-length-20975-cov-5.112715_pt1 | contig 20975 bp, 17 predicted proteins | sample MGYA00383095_ERZ1047472 | MGnify/ENA primary metagenome ERZ1047472 (study PRJEB29581, sample SAMEA5548365) | metagenome | biome: marine; feature: coastal; material: water | depth 1 m | study: Short-term variability in the microbial, nano- and picoplankton... | reverse complement strand
GGCCGTCTAGGTCGTCAACCCAAGGTCGCCGTTGCGCTTCATGTGCCGATACAGACTGTTAAAACCCCAGCCAGCTAGGCCACTGATCACGGCGGCGACACCAAAAACCCAGGGTCCAATTCCCTCCCAGGGGAGAAATATCCATTGGCCGGACCATCCAGTGTAGAGAAGTATCCCCAAAAACGGCGCGATGGCGCCGCGCAGTCCGGTTAACGTCACGTGCACGCCCATGTAGGCGGCGAGTTGATCCTGACGCGCGAAATCGTTGTGTCCCAACTGCCAAGCAAGCGTGCCGCCACCCCGGGCTATGCCCATGATTGTTCGCGCCACGATAAGCCAAGTCAGTGATTCAAGGGCAGCTCCGATCATGGTGAGCATCTGGGCAAGAATCCAGAGCACGCTCTGGCGCGAACGGAATTGAGCAACATGAACTCGGTCCAAGTAGGCTGCCCAGACCGGCATAGATATTAGACTGACCGCAAAAGGGATCACCATAATGAGCATGATCGATGCGGTGTACGACGCTTCCATCTGCCGGGTGACGATGAAAATCAACGGCGCCTCGATCAACATGTTGCTGAAACCAGCGCCGAACATGTTGAGTTGGTACCAGCGAAACAAACGATCCTGTTTGAGAATTTGTAAAAATCCTAGAGCGCTGGTTGGGTCTTTGCGCTCCATGCGCTCTCGTACTCGCTGACGGCCTTCTCCAACTACCCGAACTTGGGCAAAAAACAGCAGGCCCAGGCTTCCCAAAAGCGCACCGCCCCAGTAGATCCAGCCCAAACTCTCGGGATAGGCATCCAACAGGGGGCCAATGGCAGAAGAGATGGCGACTGTCATAACCGCGTTGATCATTTGGAGCTGGCTGGTAGCTCTAGCACGCTGATGTCGGGCGTAGTTCAAGCTCCAAATAACGCTGCGCACCGTTACCACCCCGGCAAGCAGAATGCGAGAAGCGATCATTGAGGAAACCAACACCGCTGCCCCTAAGTTACCGCTAGGTATCAAGGCAACGGCAACCACGCAGCCAATGATCAGGGCTTGTAAGATGCAGGCCGAGGCGACCTTAGAGCGACCGGCGGATAAACGACTCCAAAAAAAACTGGAAAGATTGGCAAACATGGGGGCAGCACTGACCAGTGCCAGTACAAACGGACTTACCTGATAGATTTTGGCGGCGATGACGCCGACAACGCCACCCTCAAGTAGCACGAGTGCCGCTGGCAGCGCGACTTCAGCAGCCTTCTCGGCACGAAAGCTGCGCTCAATGGCCGGGGGAAGCTGTAAATTAGTCCATGACACGAAACAACGGTTAGCCTGACAGGCTAGCGGTTAGGCCCGCGATTCATGGGGTAGGGCTGCCAGCGTTCCAAGGGAACTCGGGGCAATACCGTCGGGTTGACGCAGCTCATGGGCCAGCGATTTCGCAGCACCAAGGCCACTTCCCCACCCGTCGCCGGGTTTCCGGCCGCATGCGTGTGGTAGCCGATGCTACGTGAGGGCTAATCAGCACATTCTCTCGGTGCAGAAGGGGGTTATCTGCCTCAGGCGGCTCTTGCTCGAGAACATCCAATCCGGCACCCGCGATAGCGCCGTCATCCAAGGCCGCAATCAGCGCCTTTTCATCGATGAGTGGCCCTCGGGCCGTATTAATAATCACCGCGTGATTGGGCATTTTGGCGAAGGCTTCGGCGCTGAAGGTGTGATGGGTCTCTTGGTTGTGTGGAGCGTGCAAGGACAAATAGTCTGAACGCTGGAGCAACTCGTCCATGCTCACTGGCTCAACACCGTCCTCGGAGATGGTTAGTTCGCTGACGTAGGGGTCAAAGGCGATGACGTGCATGCCAAAGGCCTTGGCCCGGCGCGCTGTGCAGCGGGCTACATTGCCGTAGGCGAACAGTCCCAAGGTCTGGCCCATCAGCCGAGGGGTGTGATTTAACAGGGGGCGCCCTGACCACCAGTCGCCTTGGGCGGCCATTCGATTCTTGGTTTTAATTTGCCGAGCGCAGCCAAGCAACATCATCATGGCATGGTCGGCAACTTCTTCGATAAAGACGTCGGGAACATTGGTCACCACAATGCCCGCTCGAGTGGCGGCTTCAATATCCACCATGTCCACGCCGACACTGCCAACGCCAATGACCACACAGTTTTCCAGTTGTTCAATCAGCTGGGCGTCGATGCGGAACCCCCAAGACGTAATGATGGCATCCATATGTTTGACGCCGGCGGCAAATTCTTCCGGGGTTTTTGCGGCTACCTCAATGATCTCGGCAACCGGCTCTAGGGCTTCCAACTCAAGGGAATAGCGTATTGCTATCTCTTCCGGATTGGCTTGTCTTGGCAGCTGAATACCAATTTTCTTTTTGTTACCGGTCATAGTCTTCTCCTCACTTTCCCCGATGACTGGGCTCAATCCTTGTTGCATCAGTGTATCAGGCTTGCTCCAAGGGTTGGGTTATCCCATCCTTGGAGCCCATCACAAGAGTCAGAGGTTTTGCAGTGCCGGATATTTCAGCCATCGTCATGCTGACCCTAGTTGCCTTCGTGGGCGCCGCTCTCGGAGCCGGCATCATGAGCCTATTGCTTAAGAATCGTGCCCAATCAGTGCTCGTGGCTAAGGAGAAAGAGTTGTCGGCGCTGCAGGCGGTGGAAACTGTCTCCACCCAACGTCAGCAAGAGCTGACCGCGCAAAATGCTGGGCTTCAGCAGCAGTTGACTGAAACACAAACAGAAAACGCAGCCTTAGCGGGGCGCATGGAAGAAGCACAGGCTAGCTTTGCCGCCCGGGAAAAACTACTGCGCGAATCTAACGAGCGCATGAAAGTAGAATTTGAATCCTTGGCGACGAAGGTGCTGAACGTACAGGGCGCTCAGCAGCGCCAGTCGCTGGACGTTATGTTGAACCCTTTCCGTGAGCAAATTGGCGACTTTCGCAAGCGCGTTGAGGAGGTTTATCGCTCTGACACTAAGGAACGAGCATCATTATTGAAAGAAATGCAGAACCTGCAATCCGCCAGCAACCGGATCAATGAAGAGGCAGAGAACCTGACCAAGGCCCTGAAAGGGGACAATAAGATTCAGGGAAACTGGGGCGAGCTAGTACTTGAGCGCATCTTGGAAGACTCTGGTCTGCGGAAGGATCACGAGTACTTTGTTCAGCCCAGCAGTAAAGACGAACAGGGACGCACCAAACGTCCGGATATCGTGATTCGTCTTCCCGAAGGCAAAGATGTGGTTGTGGATTCCAAGGTGACGTTAGTGGCCTATGAGCAAGCCTTGGCGACCGAAGACGAACAGGCTCGCCAAGTATTTCTGAAGCAACACGTGGACGCGGTAAAGGGGCAAATAAAGAAGTTGGCCGATCAAGATTACGATCAGCTACCGGATCTAAGGTCTTTGGATTTCGTCCTTCTGTTCATTCCCATTGAGTCCGCTTTCACCTTGGCTATGGAACTGGACTCCCGATTGTTCATTGAGGCCTTTAACAAACGCATCATGCTCGTCAGTCCAACCACTTTGATGATGGCGCTGCGAATCATCGACAATCTTTGGCAGGTAGAAAAACAAAATCGCAACGCCCAAGACATCGCTCAGCGTGCCGGCGCACTCTACGACAAGCTGCAAGGCGTGGTGGAGGAAGTAGACAAGCTTGGCCGGCAGTTGGGCACCGTACAGGGCACCTACGACACCCTTTACGGACGCTTGGCCGGTGGTCGCGGCAACTTGGTAGGGCAAGCAGAAAAACTCAGGGAGCTGGGTGCACCGGTTAAGAAGGTCATCACGCCGCTATTGGCCGGCAGTGCTGGCGAGGAATTGTCTGACGAGCCATCAGTAAAAGCAGATTCGGCGCAGTCCCTGCCATCCGATCCTTGATGGTCGCGCGCCTTGCCAGGGGCTTCGGGGAGGTGGTTTAGCGCGGATCGCTTAGGATGACTGTTGTTCTGCTGCGATGAAGGCAGGGGTTTCACAAATGGTGTAAGGGTGCAGTTGGTTTACCTGCAGCGGCCAACGCAAGGTTCGAGCGCCCTCCAGTATTTCACGCTGCAGCTGCTCATCGCTGGGTTTATGGAACAAACTGTCGATGGCCTCCCAGATCGGGTTGAAGGGCTGAAGCTTGTCGAAATAGCAGCGGCTTTCGCCTCTAGAATCGGGCAGTTCCAGTACTTCAATGTCTTTGATCATGGCCCAATGAGAAAACCAGGTTTTTTCACCCTCGCGGACGGCAAAGAGTAGGGCAACCAACTCACCTCGCTTATCCGCCTGTCGGTAAAAGCTCTGAGCGACCTGCCATAGGTTTTGATCTTTGAACAAGCCTCCGGTGTCTGCCTCCAGCATCGTTTCGATGCTTTTCGGCGAAACCACAGTGGCTAAGCAAAAGTCACAAACCCTATTGTTCAAGTTCACTTCATTACCTCCTAATAAACGTCAAACCGCGACAGCACTGGAACCTTGACTACCGCCGCCATGAAGCCTGCTATGCTTTGACCATGACTGCCAAGGATCCTACCTCTTTTCATGCCGACGTTGGCCATCAGCCCGCTCGGGATCCCTCCGAAACTGTGTCTGCAGATTCCGCCCCCGTCCTTGTAGCCCAACAACCAGCCCCGGACGACTACTATCAAAACACCTTTATAGAAATCGTAACCTTCGTGGTAACCCACTACACAGGTGTCATCCCATGCCCGGTTCTCAATACTCTAGAGCGTTTTTTGCAAGCTGAGGACCAAGATAAACGCTTGCTTGCACGCTTGCTCACCCGCAAAGGCCCGGTCTTTTTTGAAAATGGCCTAAGTTATCGGGAAGTTGAGAAGCCGGCAGAAACATTGCTAAGACTCGAGGCCAAAGGTCTGATCTGCAGGAGGCCGAGAGTGCCGGCGGATCTTTTGTTGGCAGGGTTAACCAAGTCAAAACTGTTGACGTATTTTGCCAATACCTTCGCCGACTTGCCGAAAGCTAAGAACCACCGCAAAGAAGCCCTTATTCGTCATCTGCTTGGTCACCGTGATGACCAAAGTATCCGCGCGGTCCTTTGGGAATACGAACCCTGGTGCGCGATTGCACAAGTGGCACATTGGCAGCTAACCCAAATGCTCTACTTCGGCCGTTCTGGTCAGGACTGGTCGGCCTACGTTCGCAGAGACCTCGGCCAGATGCGCTATGAACAGGTGCCTTTGTCTCAGAGTCGTTTTGCCAGCGCCGATGACCTTGGAGCCTACCTAGATGAGCGACGACTGAGCCAACTCGTTTATCGATTAGACGAATACCCCCAGTTGCTCCCCAGTCTTGCGGAGGGTCTGGTGAAGCCCGTGGCGGATCCTATGTCCCGCCGCTTGCGTAAACGCAGCCTGCTGCGCTTGGGTAAGTGGTGTGAGCGCCGGGAGCAGTGGCAGGAAGCCTTGAGTGTTTATGACTGCGCCGGTCTGCCACCATCCCGTGAGCGTCGAGTTCGGATTTTGCACAAACTTGGAAGGCGCGAAGAGAGTGAGGCGCTGCGAGAGCAAATGGCAGCAGCGCCACTCAGTGCAACTGAGAGCGTCTTTGCCCAGCGATTCAATCGCCGCGGTCAGGGATTCATTCCCCAGACCACAGTATGGAACCTGAATGAGCCTCAGGCATCTGTAGAGCGTTATGTTTTAGAGACTCTGGTGGCGGAGGGCGGTTGGGGCGTGCACAGCGAAAACTCGTTGCTTAAAACCCTCACGGGGCTGATCTATTGGGAGGCAATTTTTTCGCCTCAGCCCGGGGCTTTTACAAACCCCTTTCAGGTGGCTCCTCACGACCTGTATGAGCCGGACTTTGTTTCCCTGCGGGCTCGAGAGATTGCCGGCATTGAGTCTCGCATCGGATCTAACGCCGATCTGGCGACCCACCTGCAAAAAATCAGTCAAGCGAAGCAGGGTATTGCGAATCCGTTGGTCAGTTGGGGGTTGCTGCAAACCATCAGCTTAGAACGGTGGTTAGAGGCCTTGCCCGGAGATTGGATCCGCGCCTTGAGCCATTTTTTGATTCGCAATCTCAAAGATTATCGAAAGGGTTTCCCGGACCTGTTCGTCAGTCACCCAGATGGGACAGCGGAGTTTGTTGAAGTGAAGGGCCCGGGGGATCAATTGCAACCTCAGCAGCGTGCGTGGTTTGAGACATTCCACGGGCTTGATATACGCGCCCGCGTCATTCGGCTCAAGCTGTAGCATGAAGCCAGTATCGGTAAGAGAGCTCGCCAGCTTCGTGTTCCGATATGGGGACCTGTATCCAAGCGGAGAAGGAGGCCGCGTCGAAGCTTGGGAAGGGACTTTAGCGCACGCCGCGCTGCAGCAGCAGCGGGCGAAAGGTGATGAAAAGTACCGAAAAGAAGTGGCACTAAAAATTCCCGCCACGCTGTCCGGGCAGGAGCGTGTGCTTCAGGGTCGAATCGATGGTTTGATCCAAGAGCCGGATGGGCAGACCGTGATTGAGGAATACAAAACCTCCCGCCGCAGCCAGCCCCCTTTGCGTCCGGCGGACGAAGCCCAAGCTTGGCTGTATGCGGGCATGCTTTGCAGCATTGATGCTAGCGTGATTGATGTTGTGCCGCGCGTCGTCTACATCAGCCCAGAAGGGGTTGAGTTGGTGTCTTACCAACAGACCCTGGCGGCTCACACGGCAAAGATGTTTTTAGCTTTCGTGCTGACTTGCTTCGATGCCTACTTACAGCGTCTCGATCGGCGCAATCGGCAGCGTATGGCTTGGGCGGACACTCTATCTTTTCCCCATAGCAATTACCGGAAAAACCAGCGTGCCATTGCCGGCCAAGTGTACAAAAGCCTGATTAAAGAACAGAACCTACTGATGGAGGCTGTTACCGGCAGTGGTAAAACCTTGGCCGTATTGTTCCCGGCTCTGAAGGCTCAGGCCATGGATGAACAGTTCTTCTTTTTGACCAGTAGGACCCGGGGCGCAGATGCGGCCTTAGACGCTCTGGGGCAACTGATATCTAAGACACCAAATGGGCCATTGCGCGTTGTGCAAATTACTGCCAAAGAAAAAACGTGTCCCTTAGTAAAAATGACCTGCGACGCCTCGGTCTGCCCGAATGCTGCTGACTACTACAACAAGGTACCCAAGGCGTTAAGCGCGCTTGAGCATCAACCAGTGGCTGACAGAAAGACCATCGAATTGGTGGCTGCCGAGCATGATGTGTGTCCGTTTGAACTGAGTCTAGACAGTGCCATGACAGCCGATGTCATTGTCGCGGACTACAATTACGTTTTTGATCCAACCGTGCGGCTGCAGCGATTCGTCCATCAGGATCAACAATCGCTACTGATCGATGAAGCTCATCAACTGTCACACCGAGTGAGCGATATGCTCAGTGTCACTATCACATCGGAGCAGCTTCGGCTTGCCATGGCGGTAGCAGGGCCAGAATTGACCGTTCCTTTATCTGTCCTTCAAGAACAGGTGTTACGCGGTGCGCAAGCGGCTCGAGGCCAGCAACCTAACTCGCGTCAGCAAGTAGCCGAGTTGCTGCAAAGTGAAGACGAAAACCGCGCGTTGGACGAGGCCATGTTTGGTTTGCTGCAGGCCTGTGAACAGCTTATGAGTGAGGCGGGTCACGTGACGGAAACCGAACCAAACACGGATGATCCGACATCGGTTAAGCAGCAACCGCCGGTGACCGGCTCGTTGTTTCACACCCCTGAAACAACGTCAGGGCAGCAGGCCCCTGGGTCAGGATTGAACGCCAAAAGCATAGATAGAGACCTGCTACCGGAGGAAGTCCTGCAGCTGTATTTCACAGCTCTGCGCTGGCATCGCTCAGCAAAATGGACTGACCCGGCAAATTACCGATATATCGTAACCACTCATAAAGGAAGAAGCGCTCAGCCATCGACGATCTCTATTAGTCGTTGGTGTATTGATAGTAGCGACTACAGTTCCCAGATTATGGCAGAGCATAAAGCTGTGGTTCGTTTTTCAGGGACCCTATCACCACTGTCGCTGTTTCAACGACTACACGGCCAGGAGGTCACCGACGCAAAGCAATCGCCAGCACAATCTCCAGCGTTTCGTGCCCAAACGCCTTTTCAAGCTGAGCAATTGGGCGTTTTTGCGATTACCAATATTGAAACCTACTACCATCGGCGACAAAGCAGCTTGAGCCAGCTCTATGAGCTGTTAGCAGCCCTGCAGGAAGTTCGCCCCGGGCGCTATCTGGTTGCCATGCCGTCTTACGAGTATCTGTCCCAGCTGTCCGAGTACGCCAGCGCTGACGAGACATTTATGCAGCAAACCCGCGCCATGGATGACGAGACTCAACTTGCTCTGCTGGGGCGTTTTCAGTCGGCGGATAAAGCCACCTTGGGTATTGTTATGGGCGGCGTGTTTAGCGAATCCGTCGACTTAGGACCCGGAGTGTTGTCCGGCGTTGTCGTAGTAAGTCTGGGCTTGCCGCCCCAAGACCTGAGTAAAACGCTGATTCAAGGGCACTTCGATGACCGCTATGGCCAAGGCTGGGGGCGCCAAGTAGCCTATTTGCAGCCTGCCTTATCAAGGATAGTTCAGGCTGCAGGTCGACTGATCCGCAGTCCGGGTGATCGGGGCGTGGTGTGCTTGGTCGACCCCCGATTCGCTAACCCAAGTCTGCATGATCACTTTCCAGATCATTGGCAGGTAGAACCCACTACAACCGAAAACCTTAAAAAACGATTAAAAACCTTTTGGTCGCATGACTTAGTTGAAGGAGAAGACTAAGCTGCGCCAATGAAACGACGCACAAAAATCATCTGCACCATTGGGCCCGCTACAGCCAGCTTTGAGGGGTTAAAATCCCTATATGAGGCGGGTATGAATGTGGTGAGAATAAACATGTCTCACTCAGATCATGCCAGCGCGCTAAAGATCATTAACTGGATTAAAACCCTTAATCGTCAGGTGGACTATCCGGTGCCGATTTTGCTCGACACTCAAGGGCCAGAGATTCGCACTGGCGTCCTCGATAACCCAATGAAGCTCAAAGCTGGCGACGTGGTAACCCTTAGTGTTCGTGACGGGGAGATGGTGGAACAGCGATCCATTCACGTGAACTACACCGAGTTGGTGGATGTTGTAGAAGTAGGGCGCATCATCACCGTGGACAACGGCTTGATGAATTTCAAAGTGCTGGAAAAGAAAGATCACCAGCTAACCTGTGAGGTCATCGATGGCGGTACCTTGGGAAGCCGTAAACACGTAAACCTGCCCGGCGTTCGGGTTAATCTGCCCGCCATCACAAGCAAGGACCGAGCCGACATCGCCTTTGGCATGGAAAATGACGTGGACTTCATCGCCCTGTCTTTTGTTCGTAGCCCTGACGATGTGGTTGAGCTACGGGAGCTGCTGGGAAAGAAGCGTCAATCTATTAAGATCGTTGCAAAAATCGAGGATCAAGAAGGGGTCAATAAAATCCACGACATCGTTGGAGTATCTGACGGCGTCATGGTGGCTCGAGGTGACCTAGGCATAGAAACGGATATGGCTGACTTGCCCAATGTTCAGCGCCGTATCGTTCACGCCTGTGCCCGTCGGGGGAAACAGTGCATCGTGGCCACCCACCTGTTGGAATCCATGATCGACAACCCAATTCCCACTCGGGCGGAAGTTACCGATGTTGCTAACGCCATTTATGAGGGTGTGGATGCGGTGATGTTGTCGGGCGAAACCAGTGTGGGTAATTACCCTGCCCGCTGTGTGGAGCAGCTGGCTAATATCGCTTACCGCACTGAGCGTTTCCCGGGCCTAGGGTACGAAAAAGCCCTAGAGATCCACAGCGACAAGCAGCACGTAGCCATTCACGCCGTGGCCTTGGCTGAGTCCGTGAAAGCTGAAGGCGTGATCGTGATTACGCGTCGAGGCATTACCGCAGACGATGTCACCGCTGCTAGGCCCCAAGGTGTACCGATTTTCGCCTTTACCAACGATAGTCAAACTCGACGCAGACTGGCGCTGAATAGATCTGTTCATCCTCATCGAATTGCCTTTAGTAGCGATCCAGAAAAGACCCTTAAACGGGCTTTCGACGTGCTGCGGAAGAAAGAGGGTATAGAGCCTGACGCCAAGCTGGTCGTAATCTCAGATGTACTAACGGATCAGCCCACCGAGGCTATTCAAATTCGGCGGTTGCACTGAGTTCAGCGCTCACCAGATCATTCTGATCGCAACAAATACCAGCATGATCGCAAAAAGCCGCTTAAGCGTGGCCGCGGGCAATTGCTGTGCGAATTTGACGCCTAGCGGAGCGGCGATGACAGCGCCAATGACAATGAGCGCAAAGGCCTGTAAATCCACATAGCCCAACAAGCCGGGTTGATCCGTTGCCGGTGCCAGTAGCATGTAGCTCAGAGCACCCACCGCCGCGATGGGAACACCCAATGCACTAGCGGTAGCGGTGGCATTATGTGCTGGGACATTGAAAAAAATCAGGGTGGGAACGATGACGTTACCCCCGGCAATTCCCGCTAGCCCAGACACTGCACCTGCAACAAATCCAATAGGCGCTGACCCTAGCGTTCCCGGTAGGGTTCGGTGCGGTTTGGGTTTCCAGTCGAAAAACATGATGCAGGCGACAAGGGATATGAACCCAGCGAAGCCAAGACGCAAGCTCTGGGTGGGCAGGAGCGGGGCCACATAGCCTGCCACGGCGCTACCCAGAACCAGAAAAGGAAGCAACTTGAACACGAGAGGCCACAATACGCGTCCGGCTTTTATTTGCGCATAAGCCGCAGAGGCCGAGGTGAAAACAATACAGGTCAAGGAGGTGGCCACAGCCACCAAGAGCACTAGCTCCGGGCCATAGGAACCGGTTTGTGAAAACAGTAAAAAAAGAACCGGAACGATGATGACGCCGCCGCCAATGCCCAACAGGCCGCCGACAAAGCCGCTGAACAAACCAACGGTGAGAAACAACGCGATAGAGAATAAGATGGTGCTTTCCAGTAGGGTCCCGAGAGTGTCACAGAATACCTTTCCAGCCCTAAAAGTGTATCGGAGTTTATGAACATGCAGAGACCCTCAGGATGGCTGTTATGTCTGGCTCTTTTAGCGGCATCCGTCGGTGCATCAGCAGAACTGGCCACTCTGCCAAACGGGGACCGCTATCAAGGAGAAGTAACCGACGGCGTGCTAAACGGGCCAGGCATCTATCTATGGGCCGATGGTGACCGTTACGAAGGTACATTCCTTAACGCACTACCTCACGGCGAGGGGACTTACACTTGGGGTGACGGGCGCCAGTACGTCGGTGACTTCGTGGAAGGTAAGCGTCAAGGTCAAGGAGAGCTGAGTTGGCCCAACGGGGATCGATTTACCGGTAGCTTTGTAGATAACGAGCGTCAAGGTTCCGGGTTGATGAGATGGCATACAGGTGAGCGCTATCGCGGTCAATTCGTCGCTGGTGACATGCATGGCCAAGGCGAGTATCTCTGGCCCAATGGTAATCGGCACGTCGGTACTTTTGACCGTGATCAGCGTTCTGGCGCTGGCATCTTTCTGCGGGCAGACGGCAGCTCGTGGTCGGGAGTTTTTCTTGAGGGAGAACCCAGCGGCTTGGGTATCGAGCGTCAAAAGTCAGGTGCCATAACGCTGCAGCGCAGAGAGTCTGGGCAATTGTTAGAGCAGACGCCGGTGGCCGACAATCCTCGTTGCCGCAGTCTGGAAAGCCCGACTGTCTGGATGGTTCAGGCCGATGATTGCATCAACGGTCTGGCCCACGGCAACGGCATCGCCGCAACGCTTAACGGAGAAAAGCTAGTGGCAAATGGCCGGTGGGTGCTGGGTGTATTGATCGATGGGGCGGTACAGGACCTACCCAAACTGCCGGCTGTTACCGCCGAGGTTGATCTTGTAAGCCCGGTAGACGGATAAGCCATGGCTACTCACGAACCCTCTCAAAAAACGGTTTCAAACATCGATGGCTTTCAGGTCATTCGAAGGTTAGACGAGCACGAACCGCCGAATCGGTTTTTGGTAAGGCGTTCCGACGGTGCCGAAGCTGCGGTACTCAAGCTATTGCCACCGGAAAGCGCCGAGAGCCAAATTCTTCATCAAGTGAATCACCCCCACATCTGCCAGTTTCTTGGTAGTGGCGGCGACACTCAACCCTATGTCCTAACGGCCTATTACGGTGGGCCTGACTTAAGGGCCCATTTGCAACGAGGCATCAAGATCAAAGTGCTTCTTGAGATCGTGCTGCAACTGGCAGATGCCTTGGACTCTTTGCACTCCCGCGGATTTGTTCATGGGGATCTTCGTCCGGAACACATTTCGATCAAAGCAAACGGCCAGCCGGTTATCGTTGATCTAAGCAGTGCTTTCACCAGTGGTTCGGCCTCTGACTTGGAGGTGAGGACTACTGGCCCCTCAATGGCGTATTTGAGCCCAGAGCGACGTGTCCAAGCGGCGAAATCGGAGTCCGCCTCCCTGATCGACGGAGCATGCGATTATTTCAGCCTTGGTGTAATGGCCTTCGAGTTACTCAGCGGTCGACTTCCCCCCACAGAAGAAACTGCCCAGGGGGGATCGCAACCATACCTTCAAGACAGCCCTCCGAGGCTTCCAGCCCATCTTCAGTCGCTCCAGCCAATCATCGATCGACTGATGGCTAAGGACCCGGATAAACGCTTGGGTTCTCGGGACGCGTTGCAGCAACTGATCGGACTCGGAGGTATTGATCCAGAGCTTGGCGACATGGTGATACGCCACTCAGCCATTAGCGTCGAGGAACTTTCATCGTTATTTGCTGATCTGCGTTTGCGCCCGGACGAATTGGCTCGCCAAAACAAACGTTTGCGTCGCAAAAGACGTCGCCGTATTGCGCTGCAAGGCTCTCTGGCCCTGATACTAACGGGTTCGATATTGGCAGGACTCCTGACCTTCCGGGAAGCTCTGCTGCCCGTTGTAGAGGATGCCGCGGCGTACTTAGGCATCATTGAAAACCCTGAACTCACAGCAGCATGGCGGGAAGCCCAATCCTTAGCCTCTGATCCCAATCAGGGCCTGAGCACTATTGTGGCGGCCTATCGACGCGTGATGACCATTGCCCCGGGTTACACACAGGCCGCAGAAGCCCTAGAGCAAACTACCCAAGCATGGAAAAGGTCTATTGCCGATGCCATGAACGCAAACGAGTTATCTCGCGCCGAGGTTTTACTGAACGAAGCCCAAGGGTTATTTGAGTCGGATCCAGAACTCACGGTGCTGTCTCTGCGGCTGCAAAACCACCGGCGGGCCGAGCGCTTGCTGGCCAGCACCCAATCGCTGCTGCGAAGTAGCGGCCTTTCCGACGAAGCCAGCGCTGCAGCCGCGGTCCAAGCCTTTGAAGAAATATTGCGGATATCTCCGGATAACGCTGAAGCAGCCCAAGGGCTCACCGACATCAGCAGGCACTATGGCGAATTGGCTGCGGAAGCCGCCAAAAATCGGGACGTAGACCAAGCAATACGCTTGTTACAGAGGGCAACAGCCGCCCGTAGTGATCTTCGCGAGTTAGATCGCGTTCGAGAGTTAATTTCCGAAGCGACGAGTATCCAAAGCGCCATGGCAGCGCTGGTCCTCCAGGCACAGCAACTCAGCGTGCAAGGAAACCTCATCGAGCCGGCAGGAGACAACGCTGCCGAGGTGTATTTGCAGGTGCTTGCTATTGATCCGCAAAACCTTGAGGCCACCGCGGGCCTTTCTGAGGTGACGGTTGCGGTTATGGCCAATGCTCTAGCCTTACTAGATCAGGGGGATATTCAAGGTGCCCAATACCTCTTGAATCTTGGTGAGAGTCAAAACCTAGATGCCATACCCCTAGCCAATATGCGCGAACGCATTGACTCGGAAATAACCCGAAGAAGTCAGGTGGCCATAGCTCTCGAACAGGCAAGCGTGCTCTTTGCCCAAGGCTACATTACTGCGCCGAAAGGCCAAGATGCCGTTAGCAGACTGCGTGAAGTACTGCTCTTGGACCCCGGCAACGAGGTAGCTCAAACACGATTAATTCAGTGCGCAGAGCGGTTGGCGACGGTTGCTGTTGAAGCTCAAGAGGTTGGTATGACAGTGTCTGCAAAAGCCTACATTGAGGAGGCTCTATCCATTCATCCCGGTGTAAGCGAGTGGGAGGCTTGGCAAGCTCAATGGTAGATGACACCAATTAGCTGCGTTGCATTTATGAGGGGTGGATTCTATATTCCGCTCCTACCGTGAGCGCAAACCAGATGTTCACTAAACCAAATCTACACAGCTAGGAAGACCCATGGTTCAGATCCCATATCGCCGTGAGCTCGAGTTCGATTACGGTTCCGTTTCGCAGATTGCTCCGGGTATTCGACGAGTGATCGCAAACAATCCGGGACCGTTTACCTTTCATGGCACAGGAACCTACATTCTTGGCACTGGCAATGTGGCGGTCATTGATCCGGGTCCAGACGACGAAGAGCATATTGGCGCCATTCTTGCGGCTCTTGATGGTGAAACCATCAGCCACATTTTGGTGACCCATACCCACATGGACCATTCACCCGGGTGTCGGCCGCTACAAGCACTCACTGGCGCGCCAACCTACGCGTATGGACCCCACGGAGCTGGCAAGCTCGAGCAGGGGGTACAAGTGGAAGAGGGCGGTGATATGGATTTCGCACCGGATCATCTCGTCAAACACGGTGACATCATCCAAGGGGGCGACTGGACCGTCGAGTGTGTGTATACGCCAGGACATACGTCTAACCACATGTGTTTCGCCTTGCAGGAGCAAAAAGCGCTGTTCACCGGAGACCATGTGATGGGTTGGTCCACCAGCATCATATCCCCTCCGGACGGTGATATGGCGGCATACATGCAGAGCCTTGAGCTATTGCTTGAGCGCGATGATGCGGTTTATTGGCCGACTCACGGCCCGTCAATTATTGACCCCAAAACCCATGTTCGTGCCTACATAGCACACCGCATTGAGCGAGAAGAACAAATCCTCAAATGCATCGATGAGGGAACCCACAGCATTCGGGACATGGTGCCTTTAATGTATCGTGATACCCCGGAATTCATGTATCCCGCTGCCGCGCGAAGCGTGCTGGCTGCCATGGAAAACCTGCTGCGTAAAAATCAGGTCGTAGCAGACGGTGGGGAACCCAGTATGGACAGCGTCTATCGTCGCGCCTGAGTTAAGACCAAATCGCGTGGCTTTGCGAGTTATCTAGCCCAGAGGTTAACCGGCGTTTCCACGGCTCTCGGCCCTGATTGGAGCCCCATCAAGGATCGGGTTGACAAGTGGTAATCGGATCAACAGCGCAACACCGCTTCGGTCCTCTAAATTCACCGCCATGGCAGTGCCGCCATGGTGTTCGGCAATAATGCGCACTACGTGAAGCCCCAATCCAAAGTGTAGGCGATTGTCCGGCCCACGGTGGCTGACCATGGAGTCAAATATCGACTGCAGTTTCGCCTCTGGTAGCGCCGGCCCGCGGTTGGCTACGGCAATTTGAACAATATCGCCAAAACACTCTAGGTGCACGCGGATGGGCGTATCGCTGCGATGAAAATCAACGGCATTGTCCACCAACTTATCCAGCATTTGCTCAATGCGAAAATCTGAAACCAACACGATGGCCGGGTTGTTACTGCCGCTGTATTCGAAAGACACCTTGTTGTGAGAGGCTCCACAGTTAGCGACGTAACTTGCTAATAGCTCATTAAGATCTATCTCCTCCAGTTCCTCTGCTTCCAACGCCTCTTCTAAATTAGCCGCATCAGCCAAATTCTGCACAATGGACCCAATGCGGTGCACGCCACGCTTGGCACTTTCAAGGTACTTGCTGCTATCAATGCCGGGATGTTCCTCGGCCAAGTTTTGCAGGGAGGTGCTGAGCGTATTCAGCGGGTTGTTGATTTCATGCCGCAGGGTTCGAGGCATGTTTTCCAGAAAACCGTTGTGCTGCTTCAATTTTTCTAACATGTTCGACACGCTGCGCGCCAAGTCGCCTATTTCGTCCCCGGCGTTCATCTCATTTAACAGGCCGCCGCGACGCAGGCGGCCTCGAGCATCGATGGCCGACGAGGCCTCTTGGCGGAGGTTGCGGATGCGCCACGCCAAACGTCCGGCGAAGGCGATGAGAGCTAAAAAAATCGCCAGCAAACTGAGCAGAGTAAGTAGTAATACCTGTTCTAAGGCCGTGCGCTGAAATCGCAATATGTCGTCGATATTCTGTTCGACAACCACAGTGCCAATAACTTGATCAGCAGACACAATTGGGTGGGCAGCGAGGATTAATTCTTCGTTGGTAGAGACTGGGTTTCGCAAAGCAATGGGGTCGCCAGCCAAACTTACCTCTACGGCTCTTTCGCGTTGATTGACCGATGCTTCGGTCTGTCCGTTGTCTGGGTCAGGGTCGGTATTCAGCAATTGTTGTGACAGACTGCCGATGAAATCACCGGCAACCGTCAGCTGCCGAGTGACCATACCGAATTGAAGGCCGCTTTCGTCCTCTGATGTGGGTTTGCGCGTTGCACCAACTTCTGCGCGAACCCGCTGGAGGCTATCAATCACCAGTATTTTCGCTCCGGAATAACCCAGTCCTTGCACGATATTCCGCACTTCAGGTGTGCGTAGAACCACAAGGTTGAAATTTTGATTGGCTTCCTTGGGTAGGGTTTGGGTGCTGCGAACCACTTGGCGCTGCAGTGGGTCATCGACGTCAACGAAAGTAAGGCCAAAGTACTGACGCGACCCAAGTAAACTCAACGGGATGCGAAATTCCAGCGCGACCTCCTGAGAGGGACCTCCATCAGCGGCACCGACTCCTGCAACCGTTAAGGGACGAAGCACACCCTGAACGCGATTGTCGGCGTCGCCGGTAGCGGCATAGCGCCACTGTTCATCCATAGCGAAACCAGTCAGAACATTGGTTGCGCCAAAAACCAGCGACATGCGGCCGTCTTCGCCGCCGGCACCAATATAGTTCAGTCTGATGTGGTCCGCGTTATCAAGGCGGAGAAAGTCTGGGTCCCGGTAAACCAGTTGCTCATCCTTTATGTGCATGTGCACATACAAGTAGTCCGAACGCTCGCCCAGCAGAAGGCGAAAGTCGGAGTCTTGCCAGTCACCAGAACCGAAGGCGAGGTACTCCTGTTCAGATGCCTTGCCCCAATCTTCGGCATCACCATCCAGTCTAATCGTGTTTTCTAGAGGTTCTGCGTACAGGGCTTCGAAGTCTTCAAGAGTGACCGGCAGGTCGTTGAACAGATCTTCTCGTCCGTTGAACAGAGTAGAAATACCCTCGGCGGTCAGCAGCTGCGCTTGGGACTGGCCCTGAATCAGCAGGCGTTCCATTTCCACAAGCTGAAGATAGCTGAACCAAGGCACGACCAGCAGGGCCAAACCCATCAGAGCAAGCTTTGTGCCTAATCTCGGGCCGCGAAAGTTCAGCTTAAGCCTCACCTGCTATAGCCTATTGCTTGGTCCATCGGTAACCGAAACCGTATTCGCTTTTTATGCAAGAAAACTCACCGTCCACCGCCTCGAATTTCTTCCGGATATTCCGCATGTGGGTATTGATCGTATTGTTAGTTACCAAGCTCTGCATGGTTGCATTCATCAACGTTTCATAACTCACCGCATGTCCCGGTGCTCTCACTAATTTAGCGAGCATACGAAATTCGGTGCCGGACAAATCAATACGCACACCACGCCAGCTGACGAGTAGGGCTTCTTGATCCAACGCCAAATCGCCAATGTGCTTTTCCGACGCATTTTCATTTCGCAGATTCGATGTGCGTGCCTCATTGATGCGCAGCAATGAGGAGATTCGCTCGGCGAGATAATCTAAGGAGATGGGTTTCGGTAGATAGTCCCAAGCACCAAGGCGAAGGCCAGAGATCTTGTCGATTTCATTGATGCGCTCGGTCAGAAAAATCACCGGCATACTCGGGGAACGGGCCAACAATTCCCGACACAACTGGAAGCCCGCGTCGACCTCGTCGCCCAAAATAATGTCGAGAATGGCCAAGTCGGGCAGTTCGTCTTCAAATGCTGCTAACGCCTCGTCTCGATTACCATAGGCGCTGACTTGGTAGCCTTTATTGGTAATGGCGTCCGCGTAATTCGCTCGCTGATCTGGGTCGTCTTCTACAATGACAATGTGCTTAGCCACACTGATGTCCTTTCTTTGCCTTCCCTTGCAGTCTATAGAGTTTTTCAAAGATTTTTCGCATTGGCTGCGATGTTCCGCATCACGGTGTCACGCTCCTCAAGAATTTCTCCACACTATTCAACAAGTTTTCATGAGGTTCTCGCATGGTTCTTGTCTATGCCTTGGTTTACTGGTGGCTGGTCAATGGCTCCAGCGCCGTAAAAGTAGCAACGGGTTTTGACCATTCAATAGCGCGGCCTTTGCGGGTAAACGAGGTAAATGAGGTAAATGAGGTAACTGAGGTAAAACAGCCATGACGCAACAAATTCAACACGTAAAGTCCGCCAATGACTGTGTGGCAAAACGCCTGAAAGATTCCCCGACCGTAGTTTTCTTGCCCTTTTCCGAAGATCTGCTGAATGCGGCGAAACCTCATATTCCGTGTTGGGGCCGGTCGAAGCAGTCTACAGAGAACGCCCTCATTTCAGCGAATTACCCAAGCCTTGGTGATCCAGTGAATTCGGGCGAGGGTGCCTTTGGCGCAGAGCCCGCGAGTTCCTACTCCGACATGGCCCTTGTGCCCTATAGCCCGCAATCAATGACCGTACATGTCCTGCGTGGAGAACACTGGGAAGTCCTGTAGCGATTGATTGTCTTCTGGCTCAGATCTGAGCCAGTCTTGTCTCGCGCCCGTTCAGTGAGGCTGAATAGGGCTTTTAAGCAGCTTTAAGTTGCGCCCTCACGCTTGGCGCGGCAAGCTCCTGATTTTATGCAACTTGTTTTATACAGCTTGGTTTTTCCAACTTGGCTTTTCCACCTTGGATATCGTTGTGACGTTTTTACTTGAGAACTGGCTGGAATTAACCGGCTTCGTCAGCGGATTACTTTGCGTCTGGCTATTGATTAAGGAAAGCGTTTCGACCTTTCCCATCGGCATGCTCTACGCACTTGTGACAACCATCGTTGTAGCCCGTGCCTTTCTTTACGCTGATGTGCTGCTGAACTTGTATTACGTTCTGATGAACGCCTATGGATGGTATTACTGGCTTTATGGCGCTAAGTCGCTGCGACAGGATCAAGGGGAGCTGCGACCCCAACCCATTGGTGCAAGTACTGTCTGGGTGCTGCTTGCCATCACCGCTGTGGGCACTTTGCTCATGGGTTATTTGTTCCAGCGGTATTCTCAAGCAGATTTAGCTTACGTCGATAGTCTGACGACCGTGGCCAGTTTCGTGGCCATGTGGATGAGTGCCCGTAAATTTTTGGCCAGTTGGATTGCTTGGTTTCTTATCGACTTAGTACAAATTGTTCTCTATATCGTTAAGGGCTTGAACGGTGTTGAAGGTCTTTATCTTTATGCGGGTTTATACGGTATCTATTTACTCATGGCTGTTTGGGGCTGGCAGAGCTGGCGTCAACGACTGCAAACCCCATGATCTTTGTTATCACTGGGCCGGAGTCGTCGGGGAAATCTACGCTTAGCCAAGAGTTAGCCGAACACCTCAACTGGCCCATGTTCCCGGAACTTGCCCGGGCCTACTTGCAGGCCCGGCAAGAAGAGGGCGGTCAAAGTTATCGTTACAGGCCCTCTGACCTATTAATTTTAACCGCCCAGCAACAAATGATTGAGGCGAGCTTGCCCCGTGAAGGTCACTGTATTTTGGATACAGACCTACTGACTCTGCTGGTTTGGTGGCAGGAAAAGTACGGGCCGGTGCCTAGTATCATTCAGCAGGGTTGGCTGGCACAGATGCCCCGGCATTATCTACTCTGTAAGCCCGACTTGCCTTGGGAGCCAGATCCTTTGAGAGAAAACCCTCACGACCGTCAGCGTTTGTGGCAATGGTACAAGCATGAATTGGAACAACGGCACTGTTCGTTCAGTGTTTGCTCGGGCCTCGGCCCAACTCGTTTGGACAGCGCACTGACCGGAATTCGGCAGGCCTTGGTTTAGCCTTGCAGAGGCCACAACCAAGCCTTACAGCCGTTTGAAGCGCCGCAGTTTCTTGTCGGCGGTTGCGATTTGGGCGACTACTTCCGGGCGCCGATTGCCGGACCGATGCTGAAATGTCGCCCAAGCCCACTCTCTTAGCCAGAAAGCCTCAATGGCGCGGCTCAACCTTGAGCGCTCAAACTCAGGAAGAAAGAGAGCTGCCATTTCTGGCAATAGCGCATCCTCTAGTTCAAGCCCTTGATGCAGGCTGATCAAGTCGAACAGAGGATCGTTAGTGCCGGCAAATTCCCAATCTAGAGTAATCCAGCCCGCATCGGTGACAAGGATGTTCCAAGGGTTCAGGTCGTTATGACAGCTCACAAGATAGGAGGCATCCGACGCTGGTAAAGGGTTATCGTCTAGCGAGTGAAGCAGCGGATGTTTTTCTATCCAAGGCGGCATATCTTCACCCACAAACTCTGGCAGCAACGTGGGCACATGGTAATGCCGAGACGCGCTGGGAAGATTGCGGTGTAACCTGATTAGGTAATCCACCAAATCTGCTTCGTCGACATCGCCCTTAAATGCGTCTGTCAGCAAAATGCCATCCACCCAAGGGGAGATCATCAATCCCGATTGGCTATCCAAGACTGTTGGTTGTATGCCGATGGAGGAGGGCAACTGCCGATACCACTGAGCCTCCGCCACTCGATCTACGAACGGCTGGGGGCGCAAGGGCACTCTTAGAACATAGCGCTTTCTATGGTCCGAGGAGCTTCTATCAAAACGGTAATTGGCATTACTGTACCCACCGCTGAGGAACTGAAACTCGCCTAGATCATCTCCCTTCCAGTCCGGTATCGCTACCAAAACCTGCTGCCTAAGGTGCTCAGCACTAAGGTCGTCAATGGGTTCTAACG
>ERZ1047472.1162-NODE-1162-length-21015-cov-17.219895_pt1 | contig 21015 bp, 16 predicted proteins | sample MGYA00383095_ERZ1047472 | MGnify/ENA primary metagenome ERZ1047472 (study PRJEB29581, sample SAMEA5548365) | metagenome | biome: marine; feature: coastal; material: water | depth 1 m | study: Short-term variability in the microbial, nano- and picoplankton... | reverse complement strand
CATAAATTAAGAGTGATCAAACGCATTGTGTAAATTTAATTTTTCAAGTAAATACTGTACATAAAAAAACCGCCATATTGTGGCGGTTTTTTTCTTGTTACCAAATAGCTTAATTTTCTAATTCAGAAAGTTTAGACCTCATCTCAGCTTCTTTAGCGTCCATGCCTAAAAGGCTATATATTTCTTTAAGTTTTGCAACAAGTTGAGGGTTGTCACTTCTGTAACTGTAAGCAGCCTCTAGATAAGGAAGTGCCTCGGTGTAGAGACCTTCTCTTTTCATCTCTAAGGCATCATATTTCTTGGAATCTGCCTTAGACATCCCCAAAGAATTCATTTCATCTACAATTTTCATCTCATCTCGTAATATCAAAGCACCAAGATTTACAAGGGCAGAGGTATAGTCTGGTTTTAATTCTATTGCTTTTTTGTAAAATTCTATGGCCTTAGCAGGATTACCGGAGGTGGCAGCCACAACACCAATGTTATAATAAGGCTCTGGATCTGAAGGGTCAAATTGTAAAACTTGTTGCATCAACTCGTCATAACGGGCTATATCTCCCATTTTATATACCATTTCTGCCTCTGCTCTAACTAAGGTAATATCTGTAGGGTTTTCTTCTCTAGCTTCCCTCATAAGAGCAATAGCCTTATCATTCTCTCCTTTACTAGAGAGAATAAGTACTACATTTTTTAAAATATCGCCCTTAACAGATTCAGACATTCGCTCACTAGGTTTTGTATATTTTCCAGATAACAACTCTGTGTTTCTATCTGCCTCAGAGGCAAAGGTCACTTGCTTGTTATCTTCTATACGTAGTGCTGTATATTTCTTTTTAATACCTGTATACCCAAGATCGAGCAACTGTTGGTAATAATCAAGACTTGCATCATAATCTTTGGCATTTATCATACTTCCCGCTGCATAATACAAATCGATGGTGTCATTTTTTACCGTATAACTTAAATAAAATTTCTCCCCAGCTTTAGAATAATTTTTTGCATTAGATTCTGTAATGGCACTATTAAACAAAGCTACACGAGTATTGTCTAAACCGTCATCTATTTGGCCTCTATACTGGTTTTTTGTGTCTAATTTTTGAGCCATCTTGTAAGCAGTTGCAGCATCTTTCATCTGCTGATACCCAGATTTTCCTGCCTGGGCTAATGTCACTTCACCTTTTGCTATATAAAAATCTATTTTTGTTTCAAGGTCTGCTTCACCTAATTTAGTTTCTGCAACATTCAGTAGCGTTTGTGCCGCCTGAACATCTCCCTTTACAAATGCCTTTTGGGCTTTTTTAATTTCTTTTTTTTGGCCAAAAGAGGCTACAGCAACTAAAAGTGCACCAGCCAGTATTACCGATTTTTTCATCTTAAAATAATTAGAGTCAGAAATATTCGTTTTAAAATTTCTGAAATATTAATAGTTATTTACTCTTCTTCATTGCTAGTATTGACGCTAGGGTCTTGATCAGCCGCTAAATCAACAGGAGTGATTTGAGAATCTGCATCTTCTAATGACTCCTCCAATTCTGGATCATCTTCTTTCATCACCTTAGCTACAGCTGCAATAGAATCATCTTCACGAACTTTGATTAAACGCACTCCTTGAGTTGCACGCCCCATTACTCTGAGACTATCTACAGCCATTCTAATGGCAATACCAGATTTATTGATAATCATTAAATCATCACTATCCACTACATTTTTAATGGCTACAAGTTTTCCGGTTTTATCTGTAAGGCTAATTGTTTTAACTCCTTTCCCACCACGGTTTGTGATGCGGTAGTCTTCAATGCTAGATCTTTTACCGTATCCATTTTCTGAAACCACTAAAATTTCAGAGGCGGTGTCATTAATGGCTATCATCCCAACAACTTCATCTGCATCATCTGCCAGTCTAATACCGCGAACTCCAGAGGCATTTCTACCCATTGGTCTTGTTTTTTCTTCCTCAAACCTAATGGCTTTACCACTCTTAACTGCAAGCATTACTTGAGAGTCTCCCGTAGTTAGTTTTGCCTCCAAAAGCTCATCACCTTCTTTTATGGTTATGGCATTAATACCATTGGTCCTTGGTCTAGAATACTGCTCTAATGGTGTTTTCTTGACTTGACCTTTTTTGGTGGCCATAATTACATATTTGCTGTTTATGTACTCTTCATCCTTTAGATCCTGGGTACAAATAAATGCCATTACCTTATCATCTGGTTCTATATTAATGAGGTTTTGAATGGCGCGCCCTTTTGATGTTTTGCTTCCCTCAGGAATTTCAAAAACTCGCATCCAAAAACATTTTCCTTTTTGTGTAAAAAACAACATGTATTGGTGGTTGGTTCCCACAAATAAGTGCTCTAAGAAATCTTCATTTCTTGTGGCAGATGCTTTTTGCCCTACTCCACCTCTATTTTGTGTTTTATATTCTGCCAATGAGGTACGTTTGATGTATCCCGCATGAGATATGGTTAATACCACCTGCTCATCTGGAATTAAATCTGTAATACTAACATCTCCACCAGCATACTCAATTACAGAACGGCGCTCATCTCCATATTTGGTTTGAATCTCTTGCAGTTCTTCTTTAATAATTGCCATTCTACGCTCTTTGTTGGCAAGAATGTCTTGATAATCTTCTATGGTTTTCATGAGTTGTTCATACTCTGTACGAAGTTTATCTTGCTCTAGACCCGTTAATTGACGCAAACGCATTTCAACAATTGCCTTGGCCTGGATATCTGTCAGCTCAAAGGCTTTTATTAAAGCAGCTTTAGCAGCGTCTGCATTTGAAGAGGCGCGGATAAGACGTATCACCTCATCTATGTTATCTGAGGCAATAATTAACCCCTCAAGTATATGTGCTCTTTCATTGGCTTTTCTTAAAAGATATTCTGTTCTTCTAACAACAACCTCATGACGGTGCTCCACAAAATAGTGAATCAAGTCTTTGAGATTAAGCATTTGTGGTCTTCCTTTTACAAGTGCTATGTTATTGACACTAAAACTTGATTGAAGTGCAGTATATTTAAATAAGGTGTTTAATACTATATTAGGAATTGCATCTCTTTTAAGAATGTAAACAATACGCATCCCATTTCTGTCAGACTCATCACGGATATTTGAGATACCCTCAATTTTCTTATCATTGATTAAATCAGCAGTTTTCTTAATCATGTCTGCCTTATTGACTTGATATGGAATCTCATTTACAATGATACATTCTCTACCACCAACCTCTTCAAAACTGGACTTAGCTCTCATAACAATACGACCGCGCCCTGTATGAAATGCATCTTTCACTCCATCATACCCATATATAACACCTCCGGTTGGAAAATCTGGAGCTTTTACATACTGCATGAGTCCATCTATGTCAATTTCTGGATTATCAATGTATGCCTGTATACCATCAACAACTTCTGTTAGGTTATGAGGTGGCATATTTGTTGCCATACCAACGGCAATACCAGAAGCTCCATTAATTAACAAGCCAGGGATTCTAGTTGGAAGCACCGTAGGCTCTTTTAAGGTATCATCAAAGTTTAATTGATGATCTACTGTATCTTTATCTATATCTGCCAGCATATCTTCACTAATACGCTGCATCCTAGCTTCAGTGTATCGCATCGCAGCAGGACTATCTCCATCTACAGAGCCAAAATTACCTTGGCCATCTACAAGTAAATAACGCAGACTCCATTCTTGAGCCATACGTACCATAGCATCATAAACAGATGTATCTCCATGTGGGTGATACTTCCCCAAAACTTCTCCAACAATTCTTGCAGACTTTTTATGGGCACCAGTTGCTCGAATACCCAGTTCGTGCATTCCAAACAAAACTCTCCTGTGAACAGGTTTCATACCATCACGAACATCTGGCAGCGCACGTGACACAATTACAGACATCGAATAATCGATGTAAGCCGATTTCATTTCATCTTCAATGTTGATAGGAATCAATTTTTCACCTTCAGCCATAGTTGTATTATATTATATTTATGTTTTTTTCTACTAGTTAAGCAAGATACGGTATTTCCTCATTTTTTACTTAAAAAAACAAGGGTCTTATTCACGTTTTTATTAACAAAAAGGCACCCCTAATTGGTTAATAACTAAAGAGGGTGACAAGGGGGCAAATAAGGTATAAAATGTTAAAAAAAAATACTTATCAGAAACAGGAATGGTTTTTGTAATTATAATATTAATTTTTAGTAATTTTATACGAAAGAGAACGTAACCTATGGATGATAATTTTTCCCCAAGAGTAAAAGATGTTATTGCATTTAGCAAAGAAGAAGCACTTCGGTTAGGCCATGACTTTATTGGTACCGAACACCTAATACTTGGCCTACTAAGAGATGGAGACGGCAAAGCTGTTACCATTTTAAACGCACTAGATCTAGACCTAAACTACCTAAGACGTAAAGTTGAAATATTAAGCCCAGCAAATCCAGAAACAGGGATTATTGGCAATGATAAAAAAAACCTACATCTAACTCGGCAAGCTGAGCGCGCATTAAAAACCACATTTTTAGAAGCAAAACTATTCCAAAGCACCTCTATTAACACTGCTCATTTGCTTTTGTGTATTCTAAGAAATGAAAACGACCCAACCACAAAACTACTTGAAAAAATGAAAGTAGATTATGACAGTGTCAAAGAGCAATTTAAATCTATGCTATCCAATGATGATCAATACCTAGATATTCCTTCGGCAGATGATTCGTTTGCAGATGATCAAAAACCAGAAAAACAGGAGCCTAGCAAAGAAAATTTATTTGGCAATCCGGGAGTGAAAACAAACAAAAAATCTAAGACACCCGTATTAGATAATTTTGGTAGAGATCTCACTGAAATGGCAGACTTAGGAAAACTAGACCCTGTAGTGGGTCGAGAGGCTGAGATACAAAGAGTGTCACAAATTTTAAGTAGACGTAAAAAAAACAATCCGCTACTAATTGGAGAACCTGGAGTAGGTAAATCTGCCATTGCAGAAGGGCTAGCTCTTCGTATTGTACAGCGTAAAGTATCACGTATTTTGTATGACAAACGGGTGGTAACTTTAGATTTGGCAAGTCTGGTGGCTGGAACTAAGTATAGAGGACAGTTTGAAGAGCGCATGAAAGCCCTCATGAATGAGCTTGAAAAAAACAAAGATATCATTCTCTTTATTGATGAAATTCATACCATTGTAGGTGCTGGTGGCGCTACTGGATCTTTAGATGCTAGCAATATGTTTAAACCAGCGTTGGCTCGTGGAGAAATACAATGTGTAGGAGCTACAACCTTAGATGAGTATAGACAATACATAGAAAAGGACGGCGCTTTAGAAAGAAGGTTTCAGAAAGTATTAGTAGAACCTACCTCTGTAGAAGAAACGATTGAAATATTAGAAAACATCAAAGAAAAGTACGAAGCACATCATAATGTAAGCTACACAAAAGAAGCATTGGAAGCTTGTGTGAAGTTAACAAACAGGTACATGACAGATCGTTTTTTACCAGACAAGGCAATAGATGCTTTGGATGAGGCAGGATCTCGAGTACACATCATTAACATTAATGTGCCAAAGAAAATCTTAGAGCTAGAGCAAAAACTTGAAGAGGTAAGAGAACTTAAAAACTCGGTTGTTAAAAAACAAAAATATGAAGAGGCAGCCAAGCTTAGAGACGATGAAAAAAACCTTGAAAAAGAATTAATTGCCCAGCAAGAAATTTGGGAAAATGATTCTAAATTACATCGTGAAACAGTAGACCAAGACAATGTAGAAGAAGTTGTATCTATGATGTCTGGAGTACCTGTCAATAGAATTGCTCAAACAGAGATTAATAAACTGGCAGAATTACCAGCACTTATTAAAGGAAAAGTTATTGGACAAGATCAGGCTGTTGGTAAGGTTGTAAAGGCGATACAACGCAACAGAGCTGGACTTAAAGATCCAAATAAACCAATTGGATCCTTTATTTTCCTTGGGCAAACAGGAGTTGGTAAAACACAATTAGCCAAGGTTCTAGCCAAAGAGTTGTTTGACAACGAAAGTTCTTTGATACGTATTGACATGAGTGAGTACATGGAAAAATTTGCCATCTCTAGGCTCGTAGGAGCACCTCCTGGCTATGTTGGATATGAAGAGGGTGGACAACTCACAGAAAAAATTAGACGTAAACCCTATTCTGTGGTGCTATTAGATGAAATTGAAAAAGCACATCCAGATGTATTTAATATGTTACTACAAGTACTCGATGATGGCCACCTAACAGATAGCCTTGGTCGTAAAATAGATTTTAGAAATACGATTATTATCATGACCTCTAACATTGGAGCACGAAAACTGAAAGATTTTGGGCAAGGAGTTGGTTTTGGTACTGCAGCACAAACAAGCCAAGCAGATGCAAATGCCAAAGGGGTTATTGAAAATGCACTAAAAAAAGCGTTTGCACCAGAGTTTTTAAATCGTGTTGATGATGTGATGATATTCAACAACCTACACCGTGATGATATTCATAAAATCATTGATATAGAATTGGCTATATTATTTACTCGTATTAAATCACTTGGGTATGATTTAACGCTAACCAAAAAAGCAAAAGATTATATCGCAGACAAAGGATTTGATTCTGATTATGGAGCTAGACCTTTAAAGCGTGCCATTCAAAAATATATTGAAGACGCCTTGGCTGAAGAAATAATTAACAGCAACCTCAAAGAAGGAGACAGTATAACCATGGATTTAGATGCCAAGAAAAATGAACTTAGTATTAAAATTAAAAAACACAAGAAAAAGCCTACAGAATCTTAAACAAAATCTGTAAAATGAATATCAAAAATGCCTCTTATTTCCATAAGAGGCGTTTTTTTTATGTTGATACCTATTGACAAACAAAGGGAAAGAAAGTAGTATTTAAAAAGATGTTAGAAAAGTAAATCACTATCTACATTAAAGCTTTGCAAAAAAGCAACGCTTGCGTGAATATCATCTGCTAAAATTCTATCTTCATCTAAAAAAGGAACCACAGCTCTATAACTTTCAATAAATGACATAACAAAAGGTGATGATTTTTTATCTCTAAAGGCTAACCCTTGCGCAGCATTCATAAGTTCAATTGCTAGTATGGTTTCTACATTATCTATAATACGTAAGCATTTAGTTGCCCCGTTAGCTCCCATACTTACATGGTCTTCTTGGCCGTTTGATGAGACTATAGAATCTATAGAGGATGGAGTTGCAAGTTGTTTGTTTTGACTCACAATACTTGCAGCTGTATACTGAGGAATCATAAAACCGCTATTAAGGCCTGGATTTTTTACCAAAAAAGCCGGTAAATCACGCAAACCAGATATTAACTGGTAGGTTCTTCTCTCAGAAATACTGCCCAATTCGCTCATGGCAATAGCCATATAATCAAGAGCCAGGGCAAGTGGTTGGCCATGAAAATTTCCGCCAGAGATAATTAGATCTTCTTCTATAAAAATGTTAGGGTTGTCTGTAACTGCGTTAATTTCTGTTTTAAATGTCTGTTGCACAAAATCTAAGGTATCTTTGGTGGCACCATGTACCTGAGGTATGCACCTAAAAGAATACGGATCTTGAACATTAGTTTTTTCGGCAGCTCCAAGTTCACTCTCTTGCAATATTTCATTGATGCGAGCAGCTGTCTTTACTTGTCCTTTGTGTGGGCGCACTTTGTGCACTAGTGCATTAAAAGGGCTCATGTTACAATCAAAGGCATCTATAGAAACAGCACTGATAACATCTGCCAGATAAGAATATTTATAACTCTTAAGCAGCATATAAACACCGTAGGCGCTCATAAACTGGGTGCCGTTTAAAAGCGCTAACCCCTCCTTAGCCATAAGTTTTATTGGGCTCCAATTATGCTCTTTCATAATACTAGAGGTAGGTAGTATTGCATCTTGAATCCAAACATCTCCTTTGCCCAAAAGTGGTAAAGACATGTGCGCTAGTGGAGACAAATCTCCAGAGGCGCCAAGACTCCCTTGGGTATACACAACAGGTATTACATCGGCATTATACATAGCTACCAATCTAGTAACAGTTACCAACTGCACACCACTGTAGCCATAACTCAGAGATTGAATTTTAAGCAATAACATTAGCTTCACTATAGCCTTAGGCACATATTCTCCCGTACCACAGGCATGAGAGGTAACCAAATTCTCTTGTAGTTTTGATAAATTATCTGAAGAGATTTTAACATTACACAAAGACCCAAAACCCGTGTTTATACCATAAATAGGGGTGTCGTTGTTTTTTATTTTATTGGAAAGAAACTCATATGAGTTATTTATTTTATCAATAACCTCTTTTGAAAGAGCAATTTTTTTTTGGTTATCAACAATATCTTTAATAACAGATAGCTCAATAGTGGAGCTGCTTATATGGTGTATTTCAGACATGATTATAGTTTTGTTTAGACAAAAATACAATATAAGTTTTTGTATAACTAACAGAAATTTAGCAATTAGATAGAATGCTAGTATATTGATTTTTTTACAAAATTTCAATACAAATAAAAAAGCGTGACACCATATAACGTATTATTTTGAAGCAATACACATAAAAATTTGGTAAGCCCACTACCCTAGAGTTATATTTGTTTTTTTAAAATTTTAACCAACATAAAACACAGTGTTTAAAACAACATTTTTTTTTCACTGTGTAAACACCACATTCAATGAAAGACACAGCTCTATCTAAAGTACACGCAGCCCTTGGCGCAAAAATGGTACCCTTTGCAGGGTATAACATGCCTGTTTCTTATCAGGGAATTAACATAGAACATCAAACCGTAAGAGAAAAAGTGGGTGTTTTTGATGTAAGCCATATGGGAGAGTTTTTTGTTACAGGAGCTAATGCACTGGATTTAATACAAAAAGTTTGTAGTAATGACGCTTCAAAGCTAGAGGATGGGCAAGCCCAATATAGTTGTTTTCCTAACCTAAATGGCGGTGTGGTAGATGATCTTATAGTGTATAGAATAAATGCAGAAAAATGGCTGCTGGTTGTAAACGCATCAAACATTGATAAAGATTGGGCATGGATTAACACTCACAATACCATGGGAGCTGTGCTTGAAAATTGTAGTGATCAATATTCCCTTTTGGCTATACAAGGTCCTAAGGCCATACAAGCAATGCAAAGCCTTACCCAAGAAGATTTGAGCGCTATAAAGTTTTACACCTTCAAAATAAACACTTTTGCAGGTGTTGAAAATGTAATTATTAGTGCAACTGGCTATACAGGTAGTGGTGGTTTTGAGATTTATTGTAAAAACACACAGGTAGCAAACATATGGGCAAAAGTAATTGAAGCTGGGTCACAATGGGGCATCCAACCCATTGGACTTGCTGCGAGAGATACCTTAAGACTTGAGATGGGGTATTGCCTTTACGGAAACGATATAGATGATACTACCTCACCTCTAGAGGCAGGACTTGGTTGGATTACAAAATTCAATAAAGATTTTATAAATAGTGCATCCCTTCAAGAACAAAAAGAGCTTGGAATATCAAAAACATTGGTAGGTTTTGAGCTTTCACAGCGAGGTATCCCAAGACAGGGCTACGCAATTGTTGATGCCCAGGGCAATAGTATTGGTAGGGTTACCAGCGGCACCATGTCTCCATCTATGGGTAAGGGTATTGGTTTGGGATATGTACCTGTGGCTTTAAAAGAAGTTGGGTCTCAAATATTCATTCAAATACGAACCAAGATAGTGCCAGCAATGGTTGTAAAACTTCCCTTTTACAAAAAATAAAGCATCACAAATACCTTGTTTGCTTATTGATAATCAATTAAAGCAGTAGGTTAATTAAAAAAAATGCAAAAACAAAAACACAGTATATTAATTTTAGGGGCAAGCGGGTACACTGGCAATGCTATCTATAGAGAACTGTGCAGTTATTTTGAGACTTATGGCACCTATTACAGTGCCCATGAATTGTATGACAATAATAAGGCCTTCTTTGGGTATGATGTAGCCAATGATGATATCACCCAAATCCTAAAACAAATTAAACCCACTATTATTATTTCTGCCCTTCGCGGAAATTTTAAAGCGCAATACCACGCCCATAAACAAGTCTGTAAATATATAAATGGTGCCTCCCAGTGTAGGCTATTATTTTTATCTTCTGTTAATGTGTTTGATGGCTCCACTGACCTGCCAAGTTATGAAGACACTCGCCCTAGAGCAGTGAGTGAATATGGAAGGTTTAAGGCCTCAGTAGAAAAACTCCTATTTGAGAAAATTAAACATCAGGTAAGTATTTTAAGACTACCAATGGTGCTTGGTGCTTATAGCCCAAGAATCTTACAATTAAGACAAGCCATTAAACACCAAGCTGTGTTTGATGTGTATCCAAATCTTATTGTAAGTGTAACAACTGCCAATACTATAGCGCAGCAAATTCATTACATTATTAACAAAGAGCTAAGGGGTGTTTTTCATTTGGCAAGTAATGATTTGGTTCATCATCAAGACTTATTTACTGAAATTTGTGAGAAGATAAGCAACAAAACCCCAATCTTTAAAAGTATTTACAACAGTAATGATGATCAATACTTAGCGGTTTTACCAAAATTTAATACCCTACCTGCAAACTATCAAACTACCGTGGCATCTGTTATTGAAAACTCTACTCTAGAGGACCTAATTACGCTAAAAAACACATAAATATGATACAATATACCCATGCACAGATTACAGAAAAACTAACTCAGTTTCAGGGCTGGGAATATGTTGAAGGAGGCCTTCACACAAGTTTTGAATTTGAAAATTTTAAAGAAGCATTTTCTGCCATGACACGCATCGCTTTTGAAGCAGAACGGCTTAATCATCATCCTAAATGGACCAATGTTTACAATACCCTAGAAATTTTCTTATCTACCCATGATGCAGATGGGGTCACAGAAAAAGATTTTGAGTTTGCTGCTATTATAGATTTGCTCATTGGCTAACAATGCAAAACACAAAACATAGCTATTATAAAATCTTTAAACCCTATGGGGTGGTGAGCCAATTCACCACTAATGACAAACACGCAAAAAACAAAACTTTTTTAGGTGCTTTAGGTAATTTTCCAGAGGGCACAATGGCCATCGGAAGACTCGACGAACCTAGTGAGGGCCTACTGCTTCTTACTACAAATGGAGCATACAGCTATCATATAAATAATAGTGGTATTGAAAAAGAATATTATGCGCAAGTAGATGGTTTAATTACCGCTCCTGAAATTTTAAAACTTCAAGAAGGGGTTTATATCACCTCAGATAATAAACCTTTTCTGACCAAAGCGTGTAAAGTCTCATTACTATCAAGTGCTCCTACCCTACCAAAACGTGCGAAAAAAATAAGAGATGACCGCCACGGGCCAACCTCTTGGATTTCTATAACCATTACCCAGGGAAAGTTTAGACAGGTTCGTAAAATGACATCAGCTGTAGGATTTCCAACACTACGTCTGGTGAGAGTTAGAATTGGAGAACATACTATCGGCAATATGCAACCAGCAGAAGTAGCGCAGCTAGAAGTAGTATTTTAAGAGTTTGAAATTTTAATCTTGGAAGACTACAATTGTGGCTTTTCTTCCCGTAAGTAAATTCCATTCGTTTTTAGAAATTAATGTTCCATTTTCATCATACACGTGTAACTCTGCAGTGTTTGGACCACTTTCGCCTTGATTTAAAGCTTGAAATTCTATGATATTTTGTCCTGGAATTAGGGTTAGATCAAAGCCTCTAAAACTAGAATCCAAAGAAATATCACTTTGTACAATATCATCATTAACATATACCCGTATCCTGTCACCATCAACACTTTGATGGTCTCTATAAACAACATTTACAAAACCGCTCTTGGTTTTAATCTCTCCAAGCACCTGATCTCTATCAAAGGCATCAGAGGCTGGTTTATCTTTAACAAATGCATTGGGAGTCATGTCTGTTTTAGTAGTTAAAAAGCCATCATCTGTTGAGATATCAAGAGGCTCTGGATCATCTTTACCAAGAGTATTGTTAGTATCATTTTTTATCTCAAAGCGGTTTTGTTGATTTGATAGTCCTGGAATTGGAGCTGTTGGCAATTTTAAGCCCGTCGGCTCTTTCTCTACCCTATCGATAGGCTCAAAATCAACTTTTTTGGTAGTATTATCAAACTGTGCACTTAGAGATAAGCTTAGTAAAAGCATCGATACAAAAACATAAAATTTCATAAACACGTTATTTTATACCACAGTGGTCATTAAATCTCTTTAGAATGATTTATAGTCTTCTACAAATATATACACCACGGGTCGATAAAGCGATAAAACTTAAAAAAATAGAACCTCAAACATCCTTAAAAAGGATATCTGTGGTAGGACTTATTATACAGACGCAAACAACAAACAAAGGTTTCAAAAAAAAATAATTTATTTTGTAACAAAAACAAAACCTCTTTCGTATAAGTAAGTAGTGAAGTTAGAATTTTGTAAAAACAGATCTTAGATATATCCTTTTATTGCTAAGATTGTAGACAACAAAAAAAATAAGCTTACAATTTATTAATTTAAAACACATTTGATCCAATGAGACAACTCAAAATTACCAAGCAGGTTACCAATAGAGAAACAAAATCTTTGAACAGTTACTTGCAAGATGTAAGTAAGATTGATATGATAACCGCAGAAGAAGAAGTTGAGTTAGCACAACGCATTCGTGAGGGAGATCAAAGGGCCTTAGACAAATTAACAAAAGCTAACCTTCGTTTTGTTATATCGGTAGCAAAACAATATCAAAATCAAGGATTAACACTTAGTGACCTTATTAATGAAGGTAATGTAGGTCTTGTGAAAGCTGCCCAACGTTTTGATGAAACAAGGGGGTTTAAATTTATATCCTATGCTGTTTGGTGGATTAGACAATCTATACTTCAAGCCATTGCAGAACAATCTCGTGTGGTACGTTTACCCCTAAACAAGATTGGAGATATAAATAAAATACGTAAAGCGTCTATACATCTAGAACAAGTACATCAACGTGTACCTTCAGCATCAGAGATAGCAAAAGAACTAGACATGACTGTAAGTAGTGTAAAACAGTCTTTGAAAAATTCATCTAGAAGTTTATCAATGGATGCGCCTTTCCAAGAGGGAGAAAATGACAATAACCTGTATGATGTTATTAGCTCTGGTGAAACTCCTAATCCAGACAAGTCACTGATACATGAATCTCTAAAGATTGAAATAGATAGAGCTTTAGACACACTTGCACCTCGTGAGGCAGATGTGGTTAAATTAAATTTTGGACTTAGCGGCCAACCAGCCATGACACTGCAAGAAATTGGAGATACCTTTGAGCTAAGCCGTGAACGTGTGCGTCAAATTCGTGAAAAAGCGATTCGCCGCTTACGTCAAGAAAGCAAGAGCCATATCCTGAAAAAATATTTAGGATAATAAGAAATATATAATACCTCAAAAGAGCCATTACCGTAAGTAGTGGCTCTTTTTTTGTCTAGTTATTTAGACCACATATACTTTTGTGTACCTTGACTTGTATCCAATATGAAAGAACAATCACATTGTTTTTGATATATTTGCTCAAAACATGCAATTATGAAATATTCTTTATTGAGTCTTACTGTATTAGCTTTATGTCTAATTTCTTGTGGAGAGGATGATGCCCCTCAAAACAACAATAACACTGCAGAGTATTTCCCTCTTAGCGCCAACTCATCTTGGAGTTACAACAATGAGAGTGAAAATCAAAACAGTCAAGACAATATGTTTGTTGTTGGAACACAACAAGAACAGGGTGAGCAGTACACAAATCTTGATACCCAAGAGGCAGTACCTGGTGGTTTTATGGTCGGGTTACTAACTCAAAATCTGGTTAGAAAAGATTCTGGAAAACTTATTATAAATGGATCATTTGGAGGAGTTCCTGTAGAAGGATTTCCAGATATTAGCATACCACTAAACAATGTGACACTTTTTGATCCAAATGCTCAAGACGGAACACAGCTTAATAGTATAACAGGGTCATTTGAGGAGACAATTATGGAGTTCCCTATTAATATTGAGTACTCATCTACAACCACCCAAGAGCAGGTATTATCTTCCTACACCACAGATAACCAAATATATACAGATGTAATACAGTCTAAAATTGTATTAAACCTAGAAATAAGCACACAAATTCAATTGGGTGGTACAATGCTAACACTCCCTATTTTAAGCTCTCAAGATGTGTTGGTGGTGGAGAATTATTATGCTGCTAATATTGGGCTGGTATTTTCTGAAGAAACTATAGACTACACCCTTGAGGATTTAAGTGGTATCCCAGGATTAGAAATTCCGCTACCAGAGCAAAACACATCCGTTAGCACCGCCACCTTAACTAGCTTTGAGATAGGAAACTAAGCCAATGCATTTTTCAAAATAGTAATGGGGTGTAGCGCCTGGCGCTGTGTCCCATCTTTTATTTGGTGTCTACAGCTTGTGCCATTAGCAGCGATAATGGTAGAGGATGCTGCCTTTTTAATTGCCGGGAATAACCGTAGTTCACCTATTTGCATACTTACATTATAATGCTCTTTCTCATAACCAAAGCTACCTGCCATCCCGCAACAACCAGAAGATATTAATGTGGGGCTATAGTTGGTTGGAAAGTTTAAAACATCAAAGGTGTGTTTTTGATTTGACAAGGCTTTTTGATGACAATGCACGTGTATTTTAATCTGGGCAAAGGCCTGGGTAAAAATTGATTTGCAATGAATCCCTCTATCAAACTCTGAGGCTAAAAATTCTTCTAAAAGATATACATGTTTTGAGACATAACTTGCAGCATCACTATCATCTACCAGACGTAAAAACTCATCTCTAAACCCTAATATTGCAGAGGGCTCTATACCTAATAGCGGTATTTTTTCAGAAACTCTAGATTTTAAATAAGTAACATTTTGTGTAGCACACACTTTAGCCTGCTTTAAAAATCCCTTACTTATTAAAGCTCTAGCACTGTCTAAATGGTCTATAACAGTTACCTGGTACCCTAACCCAAATAGTAAATCTATTGCATCTTGTGCAATAGCACCATCCAAGTATTTTGAAAATTCATCAATGTATAAAAATACTTTTTTACCAGTTGGATTTACAGAGACTTTCTTTTTTTCTCTTTTCCAAAGATTGATTTTTGGCAAACTACGCTGCTGTGCTACTCCTGCGATACTTTTGATAATTCTAGCAGTCCCTTTGTTGGTGTATAAGGTATTTGTAAGACTAGGTAATTTGGCAGCAAGAGAGGTATATCTACTTGAGTTTGCAAACAGTTTTGTGCTTCTGGAAACCCCATGTATTTTTTGATATTGATACAAAAATTCTGCCTTGCTAGTTGCCATATCTACATTACTTGGACACTCACTACCACACGCCTTGCAACTAATGCATAAATCAAACACTTCTTTGAGTTGTGTTGAATCAAATTTATTTTTGGCATCATTGGTTGTCAATACTTCTCTTAGTACATTAGCTCTAGCTCTTGTGGTATCTTTTTCGTTTTTAGTTGCATGGTAACTTGGACACATCATACCACTTGCTGCCGCAGATTTTCTACAATCACCACTACCATTACATTTCTCTGCTAATTTGAGAATACCTTGAGAATCATCAAAGTTAAAGGCTGTTTTTATTATTGAAGGCTCATGAGGATAATCAGTACGCAATGAAACATCCATTTTATAAGGAGCGGTAATTTTACCTGGATTGAATATACCATTAGGATCAAAAACTTTTTTTACAACACTAAGCAGTGCGTAGTTTTTTTCTCCTATTACAATAGGAATAAATTCTGAGCGTACAATACCATCTCCATGTTCTCCGGAGAAAGAACCCTTATATTTTTTTACTAAATGCGCTACATCTTCAGTGATACTTCTGAAATAAGAAACACCCTGCTGTGTTTTTAAATTTAAAATAGGCCGCAAATGCAACTCTCCTGCCCCAGCGTGAGCATAGTACACCACCTCTTGGTTGTAGGATTTCATAATGGTGGTAAACTCTTTTATATAATTGGGTAAATCCTCAAGGGCAACAGCAGTATCCTCTATACAAGCAACCGCCTTTTTATCTCCTACCATATTTCCTAAAAGGCCAAGACCCGCCTTTCTTAGATGCAAAGCCTTGGAAACGTCATCATCATATAATACAACAGTATGATAGCTCAACTTTTCCTTGTCTAATGTAGATTGTAAAGCCATAATTTTTTCCTCCAACTCTTTAGTTGTAGCTGCCTTTACTTCTAAAAACAACATCGCTTTTGGTGTTCCTTTTACAAAAAACCGATATGGAGCATACATTGCATTTTCTTTGGTACGCTCCAAAATAATGTCATCCATCAACTCACAACAATATAATTGATGTTTCATAGCATGTACTACATCCTGGAGTGCTTTCTCCATTGAATGGTAGTGAGTTACTACCATAGCGGTTTTCTCTGGGGGTAAGGTATCGAGTTGCAAGGTAATGGCAGTAGTGAATGCTAGGGTGCCTTCGCTGCCAGATAATAGTTTACACATATTAAAGGAGCTATTACCTCCAAAGACATCCGCCTTGATTAAGGCATCTAATGCATAGCCAGTATTTCTTCTATGAATCTCTGGTTTAGGAAACTCATTGGTAATTTCTTGCTGTACCTCTTTGGTGTGTAAGGCCTGTTGAAGTTTTTTGTATATAGATCCCTCTAGCGTGTCTAATTTGGTTTTATCTATAAATTTTTGTTTGGAAATACTTGAAAAACAAACCCGAGACCCGTCAGAGAGTAGACAGTCTAAAGACAAAACTTTATCTCTGGTAACTCCAAACTGAATTGAAGTGGTGCCACTAGAATTATTTCCAACCATGCCTCCAATCATACAGCGGTTGGATGTTGAGGTATTAGGACCAAAAAAAAGTCCATAAGGTTTTAAGTACCTATTAAGATCATCCCTTATAACACCGGGTTGCACTACTACCGTTTTAGCCTTTACATCTACATCAATAATGTTAGTGAAATGTTTAGAAACATCAACCACAATTCCCTCACCCACACATTGGCCAGCCAAAGAGGTTCCTGCTGTTCTAGGGATTAGAGAAACTTTATGCTTTAAGGCAAAATATATAAGCTTTTGTATATCACTAACACCCCTTGGATATGCTACAGCTAAGGGTATTTTTCTATATACGGAGGCATCAGTTGCGTACATAGTTTTATGTAAATCATCAAAAAAAAGAGATCCAGATAACCTTTTGGATAATTGCTGTAGTGGCTGTTTCAAAATATAGAGTTGGATTCTAAAAATAGAAAAATTAGAATCAATAACATGCTTTAAATTACCAAAAAAAGTAAGATGAAAAATTAAGTACCTTGAGATTTTAAAAGCACACGCTCGTAGAGTGCCTCGTATTTGGGTACTACTACTTTTGTATCAAATCGTAGAGAAGATTTTTTTGCATTTGCTTTAAAGCTGGCTAGGGTAGCATCATCTTTTAAAATAGTTATGGCATTGGCTGCCATTTCTGTGATATTGCCAACCGCACTTAAATAACCGCTTTGGCCATCTATATTTACCTCTGGAAGACCTCCTGTATCACTTGAGATAATTGGCACACCACTGGCCATTGCCTCAAGAGCTGCTAGACCAAAACTCTCTTTTTCTGAAGGTAATAGAAATAGATCTGAAAAACATAAAATTTTATTTACCTCATTGCTATTTCCCAGAAAAACAACCTTGTGGGCAATACCTAAAGATTCTGCGAGCAATTCTGCAGGCTCTTTCTCTGGCCCCTCGCCTACTATAAGAAGCTTAGAAGGAATATCTTTTTGAACTAAACTAAATATATGAATTACATCTTGAACTCTTTTCACAGGTCTTAAATTACTAACATGAGTAATAATACGCTCCTGTGGTAAAGCCATTATTGATCGTTGGCAATCAGTGTATTGATGTTCAAAGCGTTTGGTGTCTATAAAATTAGGCACTACATCTATAGTATTTTTAATGTCAAACAATCGCAGGGTATCGTCCTTTAAACTCTGAGAGACAGACGTCACACAATCACTGTTATTAATACTAAAGGTAACCGCTGGTTTGTAAAAAGGGTGATTTCCTACAAGGGTAATATCTGTGCCGTGTAAGGTAGTTACCATTGGTATTTCTATACCTGCCTCAGCCAACATTTGCTTTGCCATATAACCTGCATAGGCATGTGGTATAGCGTAATGTACGTGCATGATATCAATTTTGTAAAGCTTGACCATATCTACTAGCTTGCTTGAAAGGGCCAGCTCATATGGCTGGTATTTAAATAATGGATATTGCGGAATGGTAACTTCATGGAAGTGAATTTTCTTAGACAGTAAATCTAAACGTACAGGTTGTTTGTAGGTAATAAAATGAACCTCATGACCATGATCTGCAAGTGCTAGACCCAATTCTGTGGCTACCACGCCACTACCACCGAAGGTTGGATAACAAACTATTGCTATTTTCATATATAAGGCTTTCTGTTTTAATTAATATAGTACTGTAAGTATTTAATAGAACTATAAAAATACTACTTATAGAGTACATCTTTGAAAAATATTTTAAAGAGACTTCGCTTGCTCCCAATACACATCCATCTGCTTTAAAGTCATGTCTTTTAGGGATTTACCTTGCTCTATGGCCTTTTTCTCTAAATATTGAAAACGTTTGATGAATTTTTTGTTGGTGCGCTCGAGGGCATTTTCTGGATTTATATTTAAAAAACGAGCATAGTTGATCATGGAAAATAAAACATCGCCAAACTCTGCTTCCATCTTTTGTTGGTTTTTGGCAGCTACCTCAACTTTTAACTCTTCAAGCTCTTCTTGCAATTTTTCAAAAACTTGCTCTGGATGCTCCCAATCAAAACCTACGCCGGCTACTTTGTCTTGAATTCTATTTGCTTTTACCAGTGCAGGAAGTGATTTTGGCACTCCTTGCAAAACACTTGTTTTTCCTTCTTTAAGTTTTAAGTTTTCCCAGTTTTGCTTAACCTGTTTTTCATCGGTTACTGTAAGATCGCCATAAATATGGGGATGTCTAGATATTAATTTATCGCAAATTTGATTTGTTACATCTGCAATATCAAAGGTATTTGTTTCACTACCAATTTTAGAGTAAAATACAATGTGTAACAACAAATCTCCCAACTCCCCTTTTACTTCTTCTAAATCATTTTCTAAAATAGCGTCTCCAAGTTCATAGGTTTCTTCAATAGTTAGATGACGCAAACTCTCCATGGTCTGTTTTTTATCCCAGGGGCATTGTGCTCTTAGCTGGTCCATAATAGTTAAAAGCCTGTCAAAGCCTTGTAATTGTTGTTGTCTTGTGTTCATAAAATGAGTTAAGAAAATTAAAAAATAGTAAACTAATACTGTACTAAAAAAACCAAAGTTTAATAGCCATAATACTTACCATAACTATTAAAAAAGCGCGAATAAACCCATCCCCTTTTTTAACAGAAAGCCTACTAGATACCCAAGCACCTGCAGCATTACCAATTGCCAAAACAAGCCCTATTTTAAAGTCTACTTTATCATTTAAAATAAATACGGCCAATGCGCCAAGGGTATAAATAAACACTACAAATACTTTAGTAGCATTTACCCTAACCAAGCTCATGTAATGGGTGTAATGCAAATACAAAATGATTAAAAAACCTATTCCAGCGTTAATAAATCCTCCATAGATACCTAAAAAGAAAAAAACAATAATGCCTAACCAAAGATATTTACCGGTAAGGCGTTCTTGTAAATTAGTTAAATTGGTTTTTGGTTTAAAAATAATTATCAAAATAACCGCTGCCATAATGATGGCCAGCACTTTATTGAAAATAGCCTCATCTATATCTACAGCAATTTTAGCTCCTAGTAGACTTCCAAAAAAAGCAGCAATACCAAGGTAAGTATTAAAAGGAAAAGTACTAACCCCCTTGCTTTTAAAACCCGCTGTGGCTAAAGCGGTTTGTATGATAATAGCTACTCTATTGGTACCATTAGCCAGGGTTGGGGGTAAACCCATAAAAATTAGCACAGGCAATGCCAAGAGAGAGCCTCCACCAGCAACAGTATTAATAAAACCAACTACAAAACCCACTACAACAAGTATGGGATAATAATACCAATGATCCATAATACAAAGGTAGTGAGGATTTTAAAAAATGTGCAATACAATTTTTTGAAATTTTAAAACTAAAGATTGCTTACTAGTAAAAAGCTTATTATATTTGCAGCCGCGTTTAAGTGTACAACTTAAATAGACACTTTGGAGAGTTGGCAGAGTGGTCGAATGCGGCAGTCTTGAAAACTGTTGAGGGTCACACCTCCAGGGGTTCGAATCCCTTACTCTCCGCAAAAAAAGCATCTCTTATGAGATGCTTTTTTCTTTTTTATACCTCCTTATAGTTGTTTTTAAAAAAACATGCTAAAAAGATGGTAAATCACAACAAAATTAGTTGAATGTAACTCCCCCTACATCAATGATAAATATCAAAAAAAAATCTAATTTGGATACTTCTCAGATATAAAAAACAATACAATTATAACTGATAACAAAACAATAAAGACAAAACTGTTCATATTCTAATTAATAAGGGTTACTTAAACAACATAATTCAAAAAAAAACAAAAACTTTCTTAAATATACAGTTTAAAAAGCATAATAGTTGTACATATTTTGTACATTCATAAAATGATAAAAGTCTTAAAAACAAGTACACAAAAAAAAGCTGGTTTTAAAATTGATAACTACAACACCTCGAAAAGGTTAAGTGATATTATTTGTATAGAAACAGGTATTACTCTAAGCTATAACACATTAAGAAGATTCTTCGGAGTTGTTAAATCAGTAAAACCAAGTAACCATACACTAGACACTTTGGCTATGTTTAATGGGTATTCTAACTACACAGATTTTACCAGAAACTTTCACCTTAAAAACCGATGGGAAGAAGAAT
>ERZ1047472.1160-NODE-1160-length-21030-cov-5.700739_pt1 | contig 21030 bp, 19 predicted proteins | sample MGYA00383095_ERZ1047472 | MGnify/ENA primary metagenome ERZ1047472 (study PRJEB29581, sample SAMEA5548365) | metagenome | biome: marine; feature: coastal; material: water | depth 1 m | study: Short-term variability in the microbial, nano- and picoplankton... | reverse complement strand
GTTGGCGTAGTCGTCCAAAAAACCTTCGCAGGCGTTTGCCCCGTCTTGCCAACAGACACTCAACCGCTGCTGTTGCCAGCATTGCTCGCGCAAGAAGTCGGCAACCTGTTGAGCCGTGTTCAGCCATTGCTCATCGCCTAAAGCCTCCGAGGCATGGCATAACCCAGCAATGAGCAAACCGTTCCAGCCGCTGAGGATTTTTTTGTCGGTAATGACCGATGTGCGTTCTTGTCGGGCGGCGAGCAAGGTAGACCGCGCTTGGTTTAAAAGTTTGTTGGCATCCGCCTCATCCATGGACAAGCGATCGATCACCGAGCGGTAGGAGTCACGCCGGTGTAGCACCCAGTGGTTTTCCACGCTGGCGGGTTTGTCCAAGGCGTACAGTGTTTCCACCAGCAGGTAGGGCTCTGGTTCAAGCAGTTTCTTAACCTGCTCGCGTCGCCATATGTAATGCCGTCCCCGCTGTCCTAAACTGGCGCCATCTTGGTTTGCATAGAATGCGCCAGCTTCATCCCGCATCTCATCCATCAACCAAGCCAAGGTGCGTTTGATGGCATCCTCAAACAGGACGTCTCCGCCGAGCTTTAGGGCCTGTGCATAAATGCTGAGCAGCTGGGCGTTGTCGTAGAGGACTTTTTCGAAGTGGGGAATGCGCCATTGCCGATCTTGGGCATAGCGAAAGAAGCCGCCGCCGAGGTGATCAAAAATACCGCCCCGAGCCATCTGGGTTAAAGAGGTCATGACCATCTCGAGGCCGTCTTTATCAGAAACGCTTGTTCGGCGAGCGTAGGCCCAGTTCCGGAGCAGGCGCTCCAGGCTGCCAGGCATTGCGAATTTCATGCTTTGGCCGAAACCGCCTTCGCCTTGATCGAACCGCTGGGCAAGGCTGTCTCGACAGGCCTGTAGCAGTTCCAGATCTGTCATCTCTGGGTCTAAGACCGGCGGCGACAGTTGCTTAAGAGTATTGGCTAGCTTGTCGCTTTGTCCTGTGAGTTCCTCGCGCTTTTGATCGTAGGCCTCGAACAGCCGCATTAGTAGATCCGCGAAGCCGGGCTGACCGTTTTGGGTGTCGGCGGGGAAATAGGTTCCGGCGAAAAACGGCAGCTGGGTTTGAGGGTCGAGAAATAGATTCAACGGCCAGCCGCCACCTTGCTGGGTTATTAGCTGCATGGCGCTGAGATAGACCTTATCTAGGTCTGGCCGTTCCTCTCGGTCGACCTTGATGCAGCAATAGTTGTCGTTAAGAACCTGGGCAGTGACCGGGTCGGTAAAAGATTCTCGGGACATCACCTGGCACCAGTGCGAGCCAGCGTAGCCTATGGAAAGAAAGATGGGCTTATCGTCGTGTTTTGCCGCGGCTAGGGTTTCATCGCACCAGGGTTGCCAATGAACCGGTTGCTCGGAGTGCATTTTGAGATACAGGCTGGTTTGCTGGTGAAGTTCGTTGGGCATAGTAAAAGGCGAAGGCTCATAACGGTGGAGGCGAGATTTTCGCACGTTTGGACTCAGAATAGATCATCGGCCGGTTAACCCTATTGGTAGGGCGAATAAATGGCAGAGTCTGACTGGTATTGTTGTATGGTTGGGGCAGAGGGATAGGAAATGGACTCAAATATAGACAAACACGGGTTTCGGCCCAATGTGGGCATTGTATTGACCCAGTTTCGATCCGGCTGCGCACCTGAGAACAAAGTGCTGTGGGCCCGCCGGGTCGGGGGATTTGATGCCTGGCAATTCCCCCAAGGAGGCATTCACGCTAACGAGTCGCCGGAAGACGCTGTTTTTCGCGAGCTGTACGAGGAAATCGGTTTAAGCGCTGACGCGGTCAGGGTGCTGGGCAAGACCGAAGATTGGCTGCGGTATCGGCTGCCCAAGCACATGCGGCGCAGTAACTCGACACCGGGTTTTGTGGGTCAGAAGCAGAAGTGGTTCTTGCTGGAACTGTTGGCGCCGGAGGAATCTATTAGCCTAGATTTGTCAGATAAACCGGAGTTCGATGATTGGCAGTGGGTAAGTTATTACTACCCTATTGGCCAAGTGGTGGATTTTAAGGAAGACGTCTATCGGCGGGCATTGGTAGAACTCGCGCAATATCTTCCGGCTGCTAGTACACCGTGCTGAAACAAACGGTCTAAACGGGACAACACTGTGCTCAACGTGCTTCGAAAAATTGTTCAGGATGTTACCCAAGAGGGCGATTTTGCTGCGTCAGTGCAGCGCCTAGCTGAGCATATTCAACAAGCCCTTGGTACCGAAGTCTGCTCCATTTATTTGACCTCCAATGGCAGCAACGGTTACGTGTTGGCCGCGACCCAAGGGCTTAACGCCGCCCGCATTGGCGAGGTGCTTCTGGCCCAAGATCAAGGCCTAGTCGGCTTGGTCGGTCGGCGGGCCGAGCCGCTGAACTTAGATGATGCACCCAGTCACCCTAATTTCTATTTCGTTCCAGAGATTGGCGAGGAACCGTTTAACTCGTTTTTGGGCGTACCTATTTTGCATCAGGGCCGGGTGCTGGGTGTGCTGGTGGTCCAGCAGCGGGAGCCTCGCCGGTTTGATGAGGCTGAAGAGGCGTTTTTAATCACCCTTTCGGCTCAGCTGGCAACCAGCGTAGCCCACGCAGAAGCAGTGGGCAGTGCGTTCGTTGCCGATGACTCAACAGAGTTAATCGAAAACGGTTTATTTAAGGGGTTCGCCGGTGCCCCGGGCATTGGCATTGGCGTCGGCGTAGTAATGCATCCTATTGCTGATTTGGATTCAGTCCCTAGCCGACAAGCAGAAGATATCACCACTGAGCTGATGCTATTAGATCGAGCCGTTGAGGCGGTACGAAACGATATTCGCACCCTGATGCGAGACCTACAGGCGAGCTTGCCCCAGGAAGAACTTGCCTTGTTCGATGCCTATCTCCATATGTTGGATGACAGTGCCCTCGCCGGCGATATTCGGGCGGTGGTTCGCCAAGGTCAGTGGGCCCAAGGGGCATTGCGCAAGGTTATTCGCCAGCACGTCAGTCGCTTTGAGGTGATGGACGATCCGTATTTGCGAGAGCGCGGAACCGATGTAAAAGACCTTGGTGTTCGGGTGCTGGGTTACCTGCAACGCATTCGCGAAAAAAAGACCCAATTTCCGCCAAAGGCGATATTGGTTGGCGAAGAGGTTACCCCGGGCATGCTGGCGGCCATCCCCGTCGAGCAACTGCATGGCGTGATTTCCGTGCGCGGCTCCGGTAACTCCCATGTGGCGATTCTTGCTCGGGCCATGGGCATCCCTGCGGTGATGGGGGCAGTGGATCTGCCTGCCTATGATTTGGAGGGCGTCTCCATCATCGTCGATGGTCACTATGGCGAGGTCTATACCCGCCCAAGCCAACAGCGAGTCTCGGAAAATCTGTCCTTGCTGGAGCAAGAGCAGGTATTTGCCGAGGAGTTAAATGAGCTAAAGGAACTGCCCTGTGTCACCCAAGACGGCTGGCGGCTTCAGCTTTGGGTCAATATCGGTTTGACTGGTGACATCAATCGCTCCCTGGATCGCGGTGCCGAGGGCATTGGGCTGTTCCGCACAGAAGTGCCGTTCATGAGTCAGGATCGCTTCCCTACGGAAGTCGAGCAACGGGCCTTGTACCGGGAGCATATGGAAGCGTTCGAGCCTCGTCCTGTGACCATGCGGACGTTGGATATTGGCGGCGACAAGTCTCTCTCTTACTTTCCCATACAAGAAGACAATCCTTTCCTTGGATGGCGGGGCATCCGCGTAACCCTAGACCATCCTGAGATTTTCTTGGTGCAGGTCCGGGCCATGCTGAAGGCTAATGCAGGATTGCTTGGCGACTTGCGCATCATGCTGCCAATGATCTCCAGTCTCACTGAGCTAAGACGCGCCAAGGTGCTGATAAACCAAGCCTACGATGAGGTGATTGAAGAGGGCGTTCAGGTGAAGCGCCCTCAGGTGGGGGTCTTGATCGAAGTGCCCGCTGCGGTTTATCAGGCGCGGCTGTTGGCCAAAGAGGCCGACTTTGTGGCCGTTGGTTCCAACGATTTGACTCAATATCTGTTGGCGGTGGATCGAAACAACCCCCGGGTAGCCGAGCTCTATCAAGAGGTGCACCCGGCTGTGATCACCGCGCTGCGGGAAGTGGCTCGAGCGGTCCACGCCGAAGAAAAACCGTTGGGTATTTGTGGTGAGCTTGCAGGCACCCCAGCAGGCGCCATTCTGCTAATGGCCATGGGTTATCACGTGCTATCCATGAACGCCACGCATCTGCTTCGAGTGAAATGGGTAATACGCAGCATTAAGCGCAGCGATGCCCGACGCATCCTCGCCCGAGTGATGCGCATGGATGCAGCGGAAGAAGTCACCGTGTATCTCAACCAAGAAATGGTGCGTTTGGGCTTGAGCAAGGCAATGCCTGCCCGGCTGGGTTCTGCTTAAGGTTCGGCTTAAGTTTCTGTTGAGTTTGGATGAGGCCCATTTAAGGAAGCCTTAGCTCCCGAATCGGACATATACAGGGTAAAAGTTACGAAAATCAGCACTGGTATGCCCAGTTCCAGAACTTCTTCGATGGTGCTGAAGTATGTGGCGACCAAGGGATCAACAGTGATTCCCACATCCCCCAGTTTTCTACCTAGGCCATCAATGGACTTTGAAAACACCAATGCGCCAATGACGGATAGGGTGCCTAAGTGCCATGACACTCTGTTTTTTACGCCGGTGACAAAGGTCGAGGTATGGGCTTTGATGATTCGAATCACGACGTAAAGCAACACCAAGATCACAACCACGCCAATGAGCTTTTCCCCAAGGGGTACTAAGTCGCCCGTATAAAAACGGCTCTTTAAGATGCCCATGGTGGTAAATCGCTTATCGAAATCGAGTTCCCGCATCCCAAATAGAGTGATCAGCATGATGAGGTAGTGATAACGCTTGGCAAAGTCGGCGCCGCCCCGATAAAACATGGCGGCAACGCAAACGAAGTAGCCCAATGCGGACAACGACTCAATGATGCCACCCTCTTTGACTAACAGTGGGTACTGATGTGCGTCAAAAATCAGCGCCGCCCCCACACTCAGGATGATAAATAGCCAAGCGGCAGCAAGGGGGTTGGTTTTAATCATTGATAAACAGGTGATGGATTTGTCGTCATTCGGTACTGAGGCGAAGATTTTCCATCGTCGGTTCCACCGAATGAAAATTAGACTATAGAGGCGCCTAGGGCTTTGCAAATACCCATGATGCCCGTTCGCATCTGCAGCAGCCCCAATCTAAACGGCCTTAGATAGGCCCCCGTCCATATTGATTGCACAGCCGGTCAAATAGGAGGCTCGGTCGCTGGCCAGAAACAGCGCTAAGTCCGCAGCCTCTTCGGCTTTACCCATGCGCTTCATGGGCAAGCGCAAGCCTGCTTTTGCAATAAACTCGGGCAATGAAAGGGATTGGTCGCTGGCAGCATGTTGTCGGCGAATTTGGTCACTTTCGATAAACCCGATGAGCATGGCGTTGACCAAAATATTGTCCGGAGCACCCTCAGCGCTCAGTACCTTTGTCAAGGCCATGCCTGCAGCTCTGGATATCGATGTGGGTGCGGTCCCCGCGTCGGGCAGTTTGGCGTAGACATTGAGCAGGTTGATGATGCGCCCCCACTGACGCTGGGCCATGTCGGGCCAGACCAATCGTGTCAGGCGTATGGCAGCCATCAGCTTAAGATCCAAATCTGCCTGCCACTCATCGTCGGAAATCTGCAAAAAGGGTTTGGCCGCTGACTGGCCGGCATTGTTCACTAAAATATCGACGCTACCGAAGTCTGCTACCACCGCTTGGTGGGTGGCTTGAATGGCCTTGGCATCAGTAACATCGCAGGCATAGGCTTTAACTCGGGCGCTTTCGCGGTACTCGTCGGTTACGGCCATGGCATTGATGTTGGCTTCGGCCGTGGCCAGATCCTCGGGTCCTCTGGCCAGCAAGGCAACTTTTGCACCGTGGCTGTAATAGGCCTTCGCCATGGCAAGCCCCAATCCTTTGCTGGCGCCGGTAATCAGCGCTACCTTGTTGTTTAGTGACGTTTCCATGTTTCCCTTCGTCCTCATTTTTGTGTTCTCAAATCCCGACACGGATGCTGTTCCCTAGGCATCGCGGCAGTGACAGAATACTCGTCCAAAGAGCAAACATCAGGAGCCGGCTTATGCTAGATCTGCACTATTGGCCTACACCAAATGGCAAGAAAGTCACCATTCAGCTGGAAGAATGTGGCTTGGACTACAACATAGTGGAATGCAATATCGGTAAAGGCGACCAGTTCACCGAGGAGTTCCTGAAGATCAATCCAAACACCCGCATGCCGGTGTTGGTAGACCACCAGCCTGCCGACGGTAAGGAGGCTCTTTCCGTATTCGAGTCCGGCGCCATCATGCTGTACTTAGCCGAAAAAACTGGCCAGTTCATGCCTACGGATCCGCGGGGCAAATACGAGGTGGTGCAATGGGTCATGTGGCAGATGGCAAACCAAGGGCCAAAGACTGGCGAGTGCGGCCACTTTCGCCGACTGGGGGAGGACACCGGCGATCAAAGTTACGCCATCACCCGTTTTACCGATGAAGTAAACCGGTTCTATGGCGTTCTGAATAACCGCTTATACAACCAGCGTTACTTGTGCGGAGACGAATACACCATCGCCGACATGATCTGTTATCCCTGGACGGTGAATTGGGCGGGCCAAGGTCAGGACATCGGTGAATTCAAATACTTTAAGCGTTGGTTTGAAGAGCTTGGCGACCGGCCAGCGGTCCAACGGGGCATGGCGGTGGGATCGGAAATGCAAAACGATTATTCCAAGCTGTCCAAGGATGAAGCCGATGCGCTTCGCGCCATGCTTTACAACCAGCGGGCGCGGCCAGCACCCGCGACCGGTGGTCTTGAGGGTTGATCAATGCGGTAAGCCCGGAGCCGGCACGCAAGGAGTAGGTGCTATGCAGACTATTGAATCAGAAGCAGAGCTGGAGGCTCACTATGGTGCCGTGCCTCAAGGGGCGATCGACAAAGTGTTCGATCACCTCACGCCCCTGTATCGCCGCTGGATCAATGCATCCCGCTTTGTGGTGCTTTCTACGGTAGGTCCGGAAGGAACCGACGCAAGCCCCAGAGGCGACAGTGACGAAGTGGTTCGCATCGCAGATGCCAAAACCCTATGGCTGCCAGATTGGCGAGGCAACAACCGCCTAGATTCACTAAAAAACATCGTGCGAGATGGTCGCGTAAGTTTGATGTTCATGGTGCCGGGGTCAGACACGGTGGTGCGCATAAATGGCGGGGCGGTGCTCACTGCTGATGCGGAAATTACCGTGCAGTTTCAGCGCCAAGGCAAGGTCCCACAAACTGTCGTCGTGATCACAGTGGGGGAAGTTTATTTTCAGTGCGCCAAGGCACTTATGCGATCGCGATTGTGGACGGCAGGAGATGAAAGCGCGGCTCTGCCCACGGCTGGGGATTTTCTCAAAGAAGGCATGCCGGAGTTTGATGCACGCGCCTACGATGACGGCCATCAGATCCGCGCCAAAGACCAGCTTTGGTGAGTCGACGACCATTTCGGCAGGCGACCTGTGATTGAACGGCTCCGATTCACCGCCCTAGTTTTTTGTGACGGTTAAGAGTTTTCGCCAGAACGCTGAGCCGCCGCATCGTCATCCTCTAAGCCGGTGAAATAGTGAATGGTTACCTCACGCACGTCCCGCACGGTAAGCACAAGGGCGGTCGGAATGATGATGGCCAGCGCTGCCAGAATCAGCGTTGTGCGATAGCCAAGTGATTCGTACAAGATGCCCGCAGTCACGATGCCCAAGGGTGCCAGAGCAATAGAGCCAAGGTGATCGTAGGCACTGACTCTGGACAGCATTTCGGCGGGTACTTTTTGTTGTAGCGTGGTTAGCCAAAGCACGCCGAAAACTTGCACAGCGGCGCCGGCGGCAAAAGCTGCTAGCACCGACCACTCCACCCGTAGCGGCACCGATAGCGCCAAGGGCAGGCCGCCGAAAAAGAAAACGCACCAGGTGGCCACATACATCGGGTGTTTAGGCTGAAGTTGCATGGCCAGTAAACCACCCAGCAAGGTACCTACCCCGAAAGCTGAGGCGATCAGCCCCCAATGGAAAGCACCTCCCATCAGGTCCCGTGTAACAGCAGGTCCCAGCAAACCAAAGACCGCCTCAGTGGCAGCAACTACCAAAGAGAACTGCAACACCATGGCCCAAAGCCAAGTATGCCGGGTGAATTCGACCCACCCCAGCCGAAGATCTTGTAGTACCGACTGTTGCTGAATCTTCGGCTGGATAAGGGGGCGCAAAAACACCACCAACAGGGCAGAAAAACCAAAGCTTAGGCCGTCGATAAGCAGCGTGATCCCCGGCCCAGTGGTGGCCACTAAAACACCCCCGAGGGCGGCGCCGCCAGAAATGGCGCTGTTTCGCGCAATGCCCAGCAGAGCGTTGGTGGCCTGCAGTTCGTTTTTAGGCACCAGTTGAATGATCAGGCCCGTGGCCGCAGGGGCGTGAAAGGCGATAGCGACGCCATTGACCAACATGCAAAGGGTCAGCAGGGGTACTGTGGCACTGCCGGAAAGAAACAACCACGCGATGGTGCATTGAGCTGCCATGGCGGTAAGTTCCGCAGCCACCATGACCCGTTGCCGACTTGTTCGGTCTGCGACAACACCACCCAGCAGCAAAACGATTATTGAGGCGGCGGTGGGGGCGGCGACGACAATTCCGGCGTCAGCGGCGGAGCCGGTCAGTTCCAGCACGCCAAAGGCCATGGCGATGGGTGCCATGGCCGTGCCGGTATAGCTGATCAAGTAGGCTACGAACATGCGGTTCACGTTCGGGTTTTTCAGTAGGCGTAAACCCTGGGCAATGTGACTGGCTGCCATGGCGCATCCTTGAATTCATCGGCTGGGTAAACCCCGCAACAGCAGTCGCGCTGACCGAGATCAGAATGTCTTAGCGCCTGTTACCTCTCGACCTATTTGGGCCTTCGCGGCGGGTCACCAAATATCGGGTCGGAGCTTACTCGCAAAAGTTAGATATCGTCCGATGCATCGTACAATTCCGGATCGGAAAAGCTTCGCAGTGTGACGATGTTCGCGGCATAACCTAGCCCAACGTAGATTGCTCTTCCCGCTCTGGCAAAAACTCATACTCGACTTTTGGGCCCACAACGCCATCAGGCAAATAGGTCTGTTCACAAAAATAGATCTGCCGGCGTCCCATGCGCACCACGGTGCTGGCCCGAGTGCCGTAGTTGCTGTCGCTGATAAAACATGAGCCCAAGTGGCGCTCTGCCTCAATGGGCTTGCCGCGCTTGGGCAGCTGGCCGTCTTCTGGCTGCTGTTGATCGGATAAAATCTCTACGAACTGATCGTTGGTATGGTCCCCATCTGCAAGCTCACCGAGCCGGCGGGCACCGTCCACGCACTTGGGCCACGTAGCACCGAGCTCTGCGTTGCTCAGGCCGTAGTCGCCTGCGGGCAGTAATCGACTGCGGGGCTGCCCCTCTTGGTCGATGTTGGTGGTGTAAAGTAAGCGGCTGCCATCAAACAGCAGCAGGTTATAGCCGGCGTAATCGCCTCCTTTCAGCCCCAGAGCGTAATCTTTGACAGACTCGTTGCCTGCGAGAAAGTTGTGGACTAAGGCACCCCGAGACTTCGGAAAGGTTGCCGAAGGGTCTTGGGTAAAGTTGGTCAGGGCGGCAAAGCGCCCTTGGCGAGAGCAACCGAGCCAAGTGCCCCCGGCGACTAAGTCTCGACCGGCTAAAATCTGCGGTTCGTCTTGCCAAAAGTCGGCTTGAGCGCTGGCTCGGGCGTGAAATTCGTCGCGGTTAGCGGCGACAAGCAGGGGTTCCTCGGTCTGGGGGCGAAAGCGGAACAAAATTAGGCACATAAACGCGGCCTGGTTAGCAAAGAAGTGGGCGAGTGTATCAGGACTTTGGGGTATTCTGCGGGCCGCCTAGCTGAAGAATTTGACTCATGCACTATCCCGTTATTGATCCCATTATTGTGGCGCTTGGCCCTCTGGCCCTGCGCTGGTATGGGTTGATGTACATTCTGGGTTTTACTGCGGTCTACCTGCTGGGTAAATGGCGAATTACCAATCGGCCCAACACGCTCACGGGCTACTGGGATCCGGATCAACTATCGGATCTAGTTTTTTACGGGGCCATGGGGGCAGTTTTAGGTGGCCGGATTGGTTACGTGGTTTTTTATGCCTTCGAGCGCGTTGTCGCAGATCCTCTGTATCTGTTTCGCGTGTGGGAAGGCGGCATGTCCTTTCATGGCGGTTTTTTGGGCGTCCTAGTTGCCATGGTGATCTTCGGTCGGCGCACTGAAAAAGACTTTCTTACGGTCACGGACTTTCTTGCACCGCTGTGCGCTGTTGGCTTGGGCCTTGGTCGCATGGGTAACTTCATCAACATGGAGTTGCCGGGTCGGGTGACAGAAAGCGGCCTTGGACTGGTGTTTCCCTGTCGCGCGGTGAGTGATTTGAACCCCATGTGTTTTGGCGCTTGGGAGAGTGTTGCCCGTCACCCGTCCTCGCTCTATCAAGCGTTCACTGAAGGCCTGCTGCTGTTTTGTTTGTTGTGGTGGTTGGCGCTGACGCCCAAACCCAAGGGCTTTCTATCCGGCGTATTTTTAATCTCTTACGGCAGCTTTCGTTTTACTACCGAATTCTTCCGTTCGCCGGACGCTCATCTTGGGTTCATCCTTTTCGAGTTCTTAAGCATGGGTCAATTGTTGTCATTGCCGATGGTCATTGCGGGGCTGTGGTTGCTCCGCCGGTCCCTGGAAGGTCAGTCTTCGGCTGCGAAGATCTGATCGCTCGCCCAAACCAAGGCTGTTAACATTCGACTTTGCACAGCAAGAGCGATTCAGCATGCAACAGTATCTCGACCTGATGCGTCACGTGCGCGAGAACGGCACCTATAAATCAGACCGCACCGGCACGGGTACCTACAGCGTCTTCGGGCACCAAATGCGCTTTGATCTAGCCCAAGGCTTCCCGCTTGTCACCAGTAAGAAGATGTTTCTTAAAGGCATCATTCACGAGCTTTTGTGGTTCCTGTCGGGCTCCACCAACATTTCCTATCTAACGGATCATAACGTGCATATCTGGGATGAGTGGGCTGATGAGCATGGCGAGCTAGGTCCGGTCTATGGCTCGCAGTGGCGGTCTTGGCCCGGCCCCGATGGCAGCACTATTGATCAGATCGAAGCGCTGATCGAAGGCATTCGCAACAATCCAGACAGCCGCCGTCACATCGTCAGCGCGTGGAATGTGGCCGAGGTGAATAACATGGCGCTGCCCCCCTGCCATACGCTGTTTCAGTTCTACGTGGCCGATGGCAAATTATCCTGTCAGCTCTACCAGCGCAGTGCCGACATCTTTTTAGGGGTGCCCTTTAATATCGCCTCCTATGCGCTGCTGACCATGATGATTGCCCAAGTCTGTGACTTAGAACTTGGGGACTTTGTGCACACCATGGGCGACGCTCATTTGTACACCAATCATCTGGAGCAAACGGATCTGCAGCTTAGCCGCAGCGTTCTACCTTTACCCCAAATGAAGCTCAATCCTGAGGTGAAAGACATCTTCGGTTTTAAGTTTGAAGACTTCGAGTTGGTCGGCTACGAGTGTCATGGGGCCATCAAAGCACCCATCGCGGTTTAAGCGAGATATATCCCACTATGCAGTTATCAATGATTTGGGCCATGGCCGAAAACCGCGTGATTGGCCGCGATAATTCCTTGCCCTGGCGCTTGCCCAATGACATGCGTCACTTTATGCAAACCACCATGGGTCGACCGGTCATTATGGGTCGTAAGACTTTCGAGTCCATGAAGGCGCCTTTGCCGGGACGCACCAACATCGTCCTGACTCAAAACCCGGATTGGCAGCGGGATGGTGTGCAGGTAGTAGCGACCTTGGATGAAGCTATTGAGCTGGCGCAAAGCCAATGTTTGATTGATGGGGTCGATGAAGTGATGGTCATTGGTGGCGCCCAGATTTACGAGATGGCCTTGCCTCAAGCAGACAAACTCTATGTCACGCTGGTCCACGATGAGCCAAAGGGCGACGTCTTTTTCCCTGAATTTGATCTCGCCCAGTGGAAGACCACGGCGGATGAACGCTTTGAAGCGGATGAGCGTCACAGCAGTGCCTATAGCATTCAAACGTTAGAGCGGGCTTCGTGAACGCGCCGGAGGGATTCGTCGCAAATGGCAAGTTGGCCCTGTGCGTGAATCCTATGTCCGGCAGGGACGTCCGGCGTCTTGCTGCCCGGGCAGCAAACATGACCCACGAGGCCAAGCGTGACATCGTCGCTCGTGTGGTGGCGGGCGCAGACGCAGTAGGCGTGACGGACATTTATGTGGCCCGAGAGCCCTTTCGCATCGCCGAAGGCGCGTTGGAACTGATGCCCCTGAATGCCAAGGTTCATATTGTCGATATTCCCCTAACCAATACCGCTAGGGATACCGCTGCGGCCATGGCGCAATTCAAGGAGGAAGGTTGCCATACCGTTGTGTCTCTTGGCGGTGACGGTACTAATCGGGCATTAGTCAGTGCCGATAGCGACATCGACTTGGTGCCCATATCCACGGGCACCAATAACGTGTTTCCGGCATTGATGGAGCCTACCCTAGGCGGCATGGTGGCTGGTCTGAACGCCACAGGAAAGACCGCAGGCATGCCCGAAGCGCTGGGCCGGCGCGCCAAAGTCTTGCACCTGAAAACCCCTAGTCAGAGAGACATTGGTCTTATCGATGTGGTGCTGCTGCGTCGGGACCATGTGGGCAACTTGCTGCCTTTCGACGCGGACCGGCTGGATTCCATGCTCCTCACTCGCGCCGAGCCGAACTCCGTTGGTATGTCGCCCATTGGCGGATTTGTGGACCCGGTCTATGCCCAAGACGATTGTGGCTTGTGGGTGCAAATGGGTAGCGCTGGCCGAATCGTGCGCGCGCCCCTGTCGCCTGGGCATTTCCGCGAAGTTGGCGTGCTCGACACTAAGCGAATTGCCTTTGATGAACCCATATTCTTCCACGGTCCCGGCGTCATCGCGCTGGATGGGGATCGGGATCATGCCTTGGCGGAAGGCGATGTTGCTGAGGTTACCGTGCGGCGTGATGGGCCTCGAATATTGGATGTGGAAGGTATCATGCGCTGGGCTGTGGGAGCGGGTATGATGTCCGCCGCGCCGGGCCACGTTGCCTAGCGCCTGCTCTGTCCTGACCTGAAGGTGGAAACATGATCGTCAAACCCCGCATTCGCGGTTTTATTTGCACAACCGCTCATCCCCATGGCTGCGCGGCCCACGTAAACCAACAAATTGATTACGTTGCAGCCAATAGCGATGTTGCTAAGGGTGCCTTTGGCAACGTGCTGGTCCTTGGCTGCTCTGGCGGTTATGGCTTAGCCAGCCGCATCGTGGCGGGCTTTGGGTGTGGAGCAAAAACTCTGGGCGTGTCTTTCGAGAAATCCCCAACCGAAAGCAAAACCGCCTCCGCCGGGTGGTATAACAACAAGGCCTTTGAAGCCCGCGCAGAGCAACAAGGTCTGTACGCAAAGACACTGGACGGTGATGCGTTCTCTGATGCCATGCGCGATCAGGTGATGGACACCATTAAGGCAGATTTAGGCCAAATCGATCTGGTGGTTTACAGCCTTGCATCGCCGGTACGCCAGCACCCCAAAACAGACGAATTGCACCGGTCGGCTATCAAGCCCTTGGGTGAGGTGCTGGAAATCAAAACCGTTCACGTAGAAAAAGGTGAGGTATCCAATGTGGCATTGGAACCGGCCACCGAGCAGGAGATCGCTGATACCGTCACCGTCATGGGCGGTGAGGACTGGGAGTACTGGATAGACGCTCTGCTGGCTAATGACCTACTGGCGCCAAATGCAAAGACCGTGGCCTACACCTACATTGGCAGTGAACTGACTTGGCCAATTTATTGGGAAGGCACCTTGGGTAAAGCCAAGGCGGATCTGGATCGCGCCAGCGGTGAGATTCAGCGCAAGTTACAGGCCATAGAAGGCGACGCCCGGGTGGCTGTGCTAAAAGCCATCGTTAGCCAAGCCAGTGCGGCCATTCCAGTGGTGCCACTGTACGCGGCGCTTTTGTTCCAAGTTATGAAGGAGCAGGGCAGCCATGAAGAATGCATTGAACACATTGATCGTTTGTTCACCAGTCAGCTGCAAATTGGTGCGACTATGAGGCTCGACGACGCAGGTCGCATTCGCGTCGATGATTTAGAACTCGCCGAAGTCGTCCAAACAGAGGTAAAACGTCGCTGGCCGTTGGTGGACACCGACAATCTGCCGGAGCTGGGTGACTTGGCGGGCTTCCGGGAAGATTTTCTCAAGATCTTCGGCTTTGGTATCCAAGGTGTGGATTACGACGCCGAGGTGGACCCCCAGCGTATTGATTGACCCTCGACATCAACCTCGTCACTTAGCATCGAATTTTTAAGGGTAGTAGATGGAAAAAGTCTTCTTGCAAGCATGCCGTGGTGAGCCGACGGCTCACACACCGATTTGGCTGAACCGTCAGGCCGGCAGATATATGCCCGAGTATCACCAAGTGAAGGCCGATCTGCCGAGTCTCGATTTCTTCAAAGATCCTGAACGAGCAGCCCGAGCCACCTTGGATGCCCAGCGTATTTTGGGTGTGGATGCGGCGATCATGTTCGCAGATTTGCTGCCGATCTTAGAACCCATGGGCTTGGACTTAGAGTACGTGCCCGGACAGGGGCCCGTGTTCGCAAACCCAATTCGCACCGCTGCCGATGTGGCCAACTTAGCGACTGCCCCGGCATTGGAGCACACCCCTTACATTGCCGATACCGTCCGCTGTATCAACGAAGGGCTGCCCCCGGAGATCGCGTTGATTGGGTTTGCCGGCGCGCCGTTTACGCTGGCTTCTTATGCCATTGAGGGCAAGGGCTCGCGCAACTATGTGTTCGTCAAAAAAATGATGCACGAAGCGCCGGAGCTTTGGCATGAACTGATGGCCAAACTCACCGGTCAGCTAGCAAGCTACCTGCAGCTGCAAATTAGCGCTGGTGTCGAGGCAGTTCAGCTGTTCGATACTTGGGTGGGTAATCTCTCGGTTCAGGATTATCGAACCTACGTGGAGCCCCACTTGAAAGCCTTGGTGGATTCTTTGGCGGGAACGGTTCCGGTAATTTACTTCGGAACCGGGAACTACCATTTGCTGCCCGCAGTATCTGAGTTGAACATCGACGTACTTGCCTTCGATTGGCGTACGCCGCTGAAACCCACTTGGGATCAACTAGGCTGTAAGGCGGTGCAGGGCAACTTGGATCCCATCGTGCTGTGCGCTGATCAGGCGTCGGTAGCTTCCCAATCCCAGTGGTTGCTGGATCAAGTGCAGGGACGTCCGGGTCACATATTCAACCTAGGCCATGGCATCATTCCTGAAACCCCGGTAGATAACGTCAAGTTTTTGGTAGATTTTGTGCATGAGCAAACCGCTCGGTAGCACACAAAACTGGTAGGGGAAGTTCTATGCTGAGAATGATTGGGCGCGGATTGGCTGCAGTTTTTGGGCTGATCGTCATTTACCTAGCGTTGATTTATGCAGCCTCGGAAAGTGGCGAAGTCGTTCAACTGGTAACCCAAGACAGCCAAGGACAAGAAGCCACCACTCGTCTTTGGGTTGCCGACGATGATGGTTCTATGTGGCTTCGGGCGGATCAAGGTTCTGGCTGGTACCAGCGACTCATTACCCACGACGCACAAAACCCCGCCACGCTGATTCGCGGTAACCAACGCCATGAAGTTGTGGCCAAGGCTGAACCTGTACAAGTAGCCCGGCTCAACGCCCTTATGGCTGAGAAATACGGTTTGGGTGACAGTGTCGTGGCGGCGCTGGCCGGTTCGCCAGAAAACGGTGTGGCAGTCAGACTAGTACCTGCCGCTACCGAAGATTAAGCCAACGCTGATTGCGCGGTCGGAAAGGTCGGTGACTAAAGCGCGAAGTCGGCTGGTGGCGCATAGTCCCGAGGTAGGCGCCCGTTGTCGTTCCGGTCCGGAATGAGTAATCCTTGGGCCGCCAGGGCTTGAAACAACGCCGGCTCTGCAGCTTCAGGCCAACCCAGATGGGCGTTGTCCCAACAGCTTTGACAGACCAAGATTCGATAGCTTGGCAGCTTGGTCAAATCTTGGCTGGCGCCACTATCTTTGCCACACAGGGCGCAGCACGACCCTTGAGTCATTAGTCGCCCAAGTACTTGTCAGTCACCGCGCCTTCGCTGGCGGAACTCACCAGTTGGGCGTACTTGGCCAATGTGCCGCGCTGAGTGTAGGGCGCAGGAGCCTTCCAGTTGGCTTTTCGTGCTGCCAGGTCTTCGTCGCTCACGTGCAGGGTAATCTCGGCGTTGTCCGCATCCACCGTAATGGTGTCGCCGTCCTCGACCAAGGCAATGGGGCCGCCTAAATGGGCCTCAGGGGTGACGTGTCCGATCACGAAACCATGAGATCCACCGGAAAATCGTCCATCGGTGAGTAAGGCCACATCCTGCGAAAGGCCTCGGCCATTGATGGCACTGGTGGGGCTGAGCATCTCGCGCATACCTGGCCCGCCTCTCGGGCCTTCGTATCGAACGATGACTACATCGCCTTTGACCACGGTTCCGTCCATGATGGCAGCCATGGCCGCTTCTTCACCGTGGAAGCATCGAGCTTTGCCGGTGAACGTCAGACCCTCGTGGCCGGTGATTTTTGCCACGGCTCCCTCTGGGGCCAAGTTGCCCCTTAGCACCACTAGGTGGCTGTCTTTCTTGATGGGATTCGACAACGGGCGAATGATTTTTTGATCGGCCGGATAGTCCGCTACATCCGCAAGATTCTCTGCCATGGTTTTGCCGGTAACCGTCATGCAGTCCCCATGCAGTAAGCCTTCCTGTAGCAGAGTTTTCATTAGCGGCAGAATGCCACCGATCTCGATGAGCTCGCTCATGGCATACACCCCTGCCGGACGCATATCTGCCAGAACCGGCACGCGCTTTCCGACGCGGCTGAAGTCGTCGATGGACAGAGGAATGTTGGCTGCATGGGCGATGGCCAGCAAATGCAGTACCGCGTTGGTGGAGCCTTCCAGCGCAATGGTCAAAGTAATGGCATTTTCGAAGGCCTCTCGACTGAGGATATCGCTGGGTTTGATGCCAAGTTTGATCAGATTGCGTACCGCGGCGCCGGCGTTGTAGCTGTCTTGCTTCTTGTCTTGGCTGACCGCGTTTTGGGCTGAGCTGCCGGGCAGTGACAGCCCCAAGGCCTCCATGGAAGACGCCATGGTATTGGCCGTGTACATGCCGCCACAGGATCCTGGGCCGGGTATTGCTGTGGCTTCCACATCTTTCAGTTCGATATCGGATACGTTGCCAGCAGCATGACCGCCAACGGCTTCAAATACCGAGACAATGTCCCGGCGCTCTTTGCCGGGCAAAATAGTACCGCCATAAACGAAAACGCTGGGTCGATCCATGCGGGCCATGGCCATACCGCAGGCGGGCATGTTCTTGTCGCAGCCGCCAATGGCCACGAAGCCGTCAAAGCCTTGGGCGCCCACAACGGTTTCGATGGAGTCCGCGATGACTTCTCGGGAAACCAGCGAGTAGCGCATTCCCGGTGTGCCCATGGAAATACCATCGGAAACAGTGATGGTGTTGAACAGGACTGATTTGGCACCGGCTTCATCTGCACCCATGGCGGCGGCTTCCGCCAGCTCGTTAATGTGCATGTTGCAGGGCGTCACCATGCTCCATGTGGAAGCGATGCCAATTTGCGGTTTGCTGAAATCTTCGGTGGTGAAGCCGGTGGGATAGAGCATTGCCCTGCTGGGGGCCTGCTCCACGCCATCAACAACGATGGAGCTATAGGGGCGTTCGTCAGCCATGAAGGTTCCTTAAGTTATGCGGGGCTTCTACCCCAAGGATTTGAACAGCACTTTAGAGCCGCGCTGCCAGTTGTAAAGAGATTGTTTGCTTTGGGGTAGCTCTTCAACGTTGCCGTTGCGAAAACCGCGCTCGACAAACCATTGCTGTGTTTGAGTAGTCAAAACAAAAAGGTGGCGAGCACCCATTTCTCTGGCTTTAAACTCGGCAGCGTTCAACAGATTACCGCCGATTGCCACGCCGGCATGGCCACGTTGATACAGGTCGCTTACCGCAACGCATGCTAACTCAGCGTAATCCGCTTCAGGATAAACCGCGCAGCAGCCGACGATGACACCGTCCACTTCAGCTACTAGGAACTGTGTGATTTCGTGCTCCAGCCGATCTCGGGAGCGTCGGACTAGGGCACCACTTTCTTCCAATGGTCGAATAATCTCCACGATGTCACCGACGTCGTTTAAACCGGCGGGCCGGATCGGATGGGCGCGCTCTTCAATAACTTGGGTGCCCACACCGTCGGCAGTGAAAAGCTCTTGGAGTAAACCGCCGTCAGTGGCGAAAGAAATCTGATGAGCCTTGGTCACACCAGCGCGCACGGCTCGTGCCATGGCCGCAAAGCGTAGGGCGGTAGTCGGCGCCAGGCCGCCTAGGTGTTGATCCAGCGAGCTGGGTGTGACGGTCCCTTCTCTGCCGCCTTCCGTCGTCGACAGGTGGGTCGACTCATCAAAAAAGATGACCTTGTCGGCGTTTAACCCGATGCTGATATCGGCGGCTAGTTCCTCCGCGGCAAGGTTGAAGCCTTGGCCAGAGCTTGAGAACCCTAGCGGCGATTGCAGCACGATGTTGCCCGAGTCCAGCAGGCTGCTGATTCGGTCTGCTGCCAAGTTGCGCAGCTGCCCCGTCAGCAGATGATCTACCCCATCAATCACCCCGATGGGTTTGGCGGTAACGAAGTTGCCGGATACCACGCTGATGTTCACATTGTGCAATGGGGTGTTGGGCAGGCCAGTGGAAAACAGGCCCTCCAGCTGACTGCGCAGCAAACCGTACTGGCCAGTGACTGTATCCATGTCCTGCGGGGCTGTAATTCGACGACTGTTGTGAGTCTGTGAATTCGGCAGTGCCGCATCCAGCTGTGGCCGACCGCCATGCACCAAGACCAGCCGCACACCCAGCACGTGCAGTAACGCTAAGTCATGGGCGATGTTGGTAATGTTCGGATGAGCCAAGGCATCGCCGCCGAGAAAGACGACAAAGGTCTTGTCCCGGTGAGCACTGATGTAGGGTGTGGATCCCCGAAACCATTGAGAGTAATCGTTTGTTTCCATAAATCAGGCCAGACAAAAGCGCTCAATGACAGCGCGTAACGTGTTGGTAGCAGGGGCAAGCTGATCCTTGCTCAAATACTCGTTAGGTTGGTGGGCCTGATCGATCCTGCCCGGCCCCCAGACCACGGTTTCCATACCCAAGGTCTGCATGAAGTGGGCTTCGGTGCCAAAAGCCACCGTGCCAGGCTGATTGCCGCTCAGGCTGCTCAATGCCTGTACAAGGGCTCCGTTTGGATCAGTCTGAAAGGGCGGAATCGGCGGATAAGCTTTGTTGAGGCGCAAGGACACACCCCGGTGCTCTACCGCTTTGTGGATGCGTCGCTCCAGTTCATTGTGCAGGTGCTCAGAATCCATGCCGGGGAGCAGGCGCAAATCGATTTGCAGCTCTGCATGGCCGCAGATGCGGTTGGGGTTGTCGCCAGCGCGCATGCAGCCAAGATTCATGGTGGGAATGTTCACGGCGAAGGCATCATTTTGCTGGCTGGCGGCCAGTTCCTCTCGCAGTGCAATCAGCTCGCACATCACCGCATGCATGGCGTCCAGAGCGTTGGCACCTAAGCTGGGGTCCGAAGAATGGCCGGAAGCGCCCTCGATCTTGATAGACATCATGCTGATGCCTTTGTGGGCAAAGACCGGCTGCATGGCAGTAGGTTCGCCAATAATCGCGAAGTCGGCCTTGGGTTTGCCAGACTCCAAAAGATAGCGGCCACCTGCCATGGAGGATTCTTCATCCGATGTCGCGACGATAGTCAGTGGTGCGCTGAGCTGTTTCTGGCTAAAGGCGGCGGCCGCCTCTAGGGCAACGGGGAAAAACCCTTTCATATCACAGCTGCCCAAGCCATAAAGACGCTCGCCGTCGTCCTTGATGGTGAAGGGATCGCTGTTCCATAACGCCTCGTCAAAGGGCACCGTGTCGGTATGTCCCGCTAGCACCAAACCGCCCAGACCGTCATTGACATTGGCACCCAAGGTCGCGATCAAGTTGGCTTTATCTGGCCTGTTAGGCAGTGGCATGACCTCGGTTTGAAAACCCAAGCCGTCCAGCCAGTTAGCCAGGTGCTCGATCACGCGCAGGTTACTGCGGTCGATGTCTGGCGAAGTGGAGCTCACCGAGGGCTCTGCGACCAACTGGGTCAGCATCTCGTGAAACGTGGGAAGCAAGGAAATGTCCTAGGAGTTTAATGGTGGCTATTGTATGCCTAACCCTTGCGGTAAAACGAGTCCTCCCCTGGTGGTCGCGTTTTAAAGCGCCGGTGCATCCATAGGTATTGGTCCGGTACCTGGCGCAGAGATTTTTCCAGTTCGGCATTAAGGCGGGTGGCGTCCTGTTGAACATCCCCCTGGGCAAAATCGTCAAGTACCGGGCTAAAACGTAAGGTCCAAGTGCGGGTTGGTATATCCCGTGTTTGGTGGAGCATTAGAACCGGCGACTGATTTCGCTCTGCTAATCGTGAAGTCATGGTGATCGTCGCTGCCGGAATATTAAAAAAAGGCACAAACGTCGAGTGTTTGGGACCATAGTCTTGGTCAGCCGCGTACCAGATAGCCCGGCCCTTTTTCAGGCGATTTATGATTTGTCGCATATCACTTCGCTCCACAACGCCATCGAAGTAGTGCCGGCGACCACGGGTTTGCAGCCATTCCCATACCGGGTTTTTGTTGCGTCGGTACATCACATCAAGGACACCCAGCGTCGCAAAAAACTGGCCGCCGATGTCGATACAGGTGTAGTGAGCGCCCACCAACAGT
>ERZ1047472.1158-NODE-1158-length-21056-cov-5.081425_pt1 | contig 21056 bp, 23 predicted proteins | sample MGYA00383095_ERZ1047472 | MGnify/ENA primary metagenome ERZ1047472 (study PRJEB29581, sample SAMEA5548365) | metagenome | biome: marine; feature: coastal; material: water | depth 1 m | study: Short-term variability in the microbial, nano- and picoplankton... | reverse complement strand
CACGCTTTGTTGAAATTCCAAAATTCTTGCTGGTATGCATGCCATTCCTCGATCTCCGGCTTCGAAGTTTCCAGGTGGCATGTTGAAAAGAATCAGTTCTAAGTCGTTTTGTGTTAAAGCCCGTTTGATATCTTCGACCTGGTGGGCGTAAGGAAATAGAAACTCCACAGCTTTAAAGCCTTGTGATTTGGCTTGTTTGAATCGTTCAATGAATTCGAATTCATTGAACATCATGGTTAAGTTCGCATTGAGTTTCGGCATTGAACGCTTTGTTTTGATGTGAACATCTCATATTATAATCTCATGAGGACGTAAAAGATGCATATCAGGTTAGCCGTATAATGATGAACAAAACGACATATAAGAAGAGGTGATTTTGATGGTGGATAGATTTTCGGGTACCAAAAACTACGTTGCAGGAGAGGACCTAATGATGGCCGTTAATGCGGCCATTGCCTTGCAACGACCGCTGCTAATTAAAGGTGAGCCCGGGACAGGCAAAACGATGTTAGCGATGGAAGTCGCTAGCGCTTTGGGTCGTCCGCTATACCAATGGCACATAAAATCCACATCAAAAGCTCAACAAGGCCTCTACGAATATGATGCGGTGTCTCGATTGCGAGATTCTCAACTCGGCGAAGAGTCGGTGAAAGATATCAAAAACTACATTATGAAAGGTCCCCTTTGGGAGGCTTTTCAATCCGAAGAGCCGGCTGTAGTTCTTATCGATGAAATTGACAAAGCAGATATTGAGTTTCCAAACGATCTTCTTCGAGAGCTCGATCGAATGGAGTTTTTCGTTTATGAGACCAAAGAGTTGGTTAGCGCACGGCATCGTCCTGTCATAATCATTACCAGTAACAACGAGAAGGATCTTCCAGATGCATTTTTGAGAAGGTGTTTCTTTCATTACATACAATTTCCGGATAAAGAGACGATGAATCAAATTGTCGATGTTCACTTTCCGGGAATTAAGAAGCAATTGCTACAACAGGCTTTGGAAGTTTTCTTTGATTTGCGAGAAACTCCTGGTTTGAAAAAGAAACCATCGACTTCGGAATTGCTGGATTGGTTGAAGTTGCTTTTGGCTGAGGATATTCCCCTGGAGGCTTTGCAAACGAGTGACTCAAGAAAATCGATACCGCCGTTAGCTGGCGCTTTATTGAAAAATGAGCAAGATGTTCATCTGTTCGAACGTTTGGTTTTTCTGAACCGGCGCAACGAGCGTACTTAACTACCAGCAGCCAGTCATCAATAATGGTCTTACTTGATTTTTTCTTCAGGATTCGGGAAGCATCAATCCCCGTCTCGATTAAGGAATACTTGACTCTTCTCGAGGCGTTACAAAAGCGTGTTGCGAATGAGAGTGTCGATGATTTTTATTACTTGTCGCGCTCGACTTTTGTGAAAGATGAATCTTTATATGACCGGTTCGATCAAGCGTTTGGGGAGTACTTTAACGGTTTAGAGGCTCTACCCGATGATTTTTTAAAGAACATCCCAGAGGAATGGCTACAGAAGCAGCTCGAATTATCTCTATCTGAGGAAGAAAAACGCCTCATCGAGTCCTTAGGCGGATGGGAGAAACTTATGGAGACATTTAAGGAGCGGCTTGAGGAGCAACAAAAAAGACATCAGGGCGGTTCTAAGTGGATTGGAACCGCAGGGAAAAGTCCCTTCGGTGCTTATGGCTACAACCCAGAGGGTATCAGGGTGGGGCAGCAAGGCTCAAGGAATCGTCGAGCCGTGAAGGTCTGGGATAAACGAGAGTACAAAAATTTAGATGACACCATTGAACTCGGTACTCGAAATATAAAAGTCGCTTTAAAGAGACTGCGAAAGTTTGCCAGGGAAGGCGCGGCAGACGAGTTGGACTTGGACGGAACGATTCGGTCGACAGCAAAAAATGCTGGTTATCTGGATTTAAAGATGGTGCCCGAACGACGAAATGCCATAAAAGTGTTGTTGTTTTTCGACATCGGTGGCTCGATGGATGATTACGTCCGTTCGTGTGAGGAGCTATTTTCTGCGGCGCGCTCAGAATTCAAGCACCTAAAGTATTTCTATTTTCATAATTTTATTTACGAGTCAGTTTGGAAAGATAATCGAAGACGCAATAATGAGCGAATCCCATTAGGACAAATTCTTCATAAATATGCCTCAGATTACAAGGTGATTATCGTCGGAGATGCGACGATGAGCCCGTATGAGATCACTTATCCGGGTGGAAGTGTTGAGCACTTCAATGAGGAGTCAGGTGCCGTTTGGCTTAAGCGGCTTTTAGACGTTTATCCGAAGACCGCTTGGATCAACCCAACGCCTGAGGCCAGGTGGAAATTTCATGAATCAACTTCCGTCACTCGGGAATTAATGAGTGACCGGATGTTTGGACTCACCCTATCGGGTCTTGGGAAAGCTATGAAACAATTAGCAAAGTAGTGTTCATTGATTGTGGTTATCAGCTTTAATTTCTCTCATATCTAGTTTTTCTCATCTTTAGTTTTTCGATAAATCTCTCTCGAAAAATGACGACTCGCTCGTGAGTCCCCCGGGAAATTGTGTCAAGGCCGTCATGCGCCTCGACCGAAAACGTTAATGTTCTTCCTTGAATCTTAGTCAGCTCGACGTTAACAACTACGGTTGCGCCGGGTAGCGTAGGGGCTTCATGAGAAAAATTGACGTGCGTGCCTAAGGTCTGCTCGTTTGGCCAGTCCATATGGTCTCTCAATAGTTCAATGCACGCCCATTCGAGTAGTCCCACCATGTATCCGGTAGCGAATACATGTGGCATGTCTAAAAACAGCTCTGACTCAGGGTAGAGATTTGGTACAGTCTGCTGGGTACTAACTTTAAAGGAATGTTGATGAGTTAAGCCGACTTTTAGTGTATCTCGCATTGAAATCCTTTTATCGAGGCACAAAATTTGTGCGTTATTTATTTTATGCACAATATTGGTGCAATTGTGATGCACCAATAACGTACCAAACAGAGAGTATTTTATACAAATCAATTACTTAATCTGGATGGCATGTATATTGCTTTAAATTAGGATATAAATCATATGTTTAAACGGTCTAAATTTTTCAAAGGGGATTGGTATGGATGCATCTAATAGTTCAACGGATGTTTTGTTTATCTTGTTAGGCGCCATCATGGTGCTTGCTATGCACGGTGGATTCGCTTTTCTAGAAGTTGGTACTGTCCGTAAAAAGAACCAGGTCAACGCGCTTGTTAAAATTTTATGTGATTTCTCTATCTCCACAATAGCTTATTTTTTTGTTGGGTACGCGATCGCTTATGGTACGGATTTCTTGGTCGGGGCGAATACGCTGAGTCAAAACGGTGGTTACGGACTTGTTAAATTTTTCTTCCTTCTAACTTTCGCGGCTGCAATTCCCGCCATAATTTCTGGGGGAATTGCTGAGCGTGCCAGATTTTATCCTCAACTGTTCGCAAGCGCCGCTATCGTTGGCGTGGTCTATCCCTTTTTTGAAGGGATTATTTGGAATGGTAATTTCGGATTTCAGGCCTGGTTGGAAAATAGCTTTGGTGCTCCAATGCGAGATTTTGCGGGGTCTGTAGTGGTTCATGGAATGGGAGGGTGGATTGCGCTTGTTGCAGTGTTGCTCCTCGGTTCCAGAAAAGGCCGTTACAAACAAAACGGGCGGATTGCGTCTCATCCCCCGTCAAGCATTCCATGGTTGGCACTCGGAGCTTGGATGCTTACAGTGGGATGGTTCGGCTTTAATGTCATGTCCGCACAAACGGTAGACGGCATCAGTGGACTTGTGGCGTTGAATTCTCTCATGGCTATGGTAGGGGGGACATTAGCGGCTCTATTTGTGGGTAGGAACGACCCCGGTTTTGTTCATAACGGGCCTCTCGCTGGCTTAGTGGCGGTGTGTGCTGGGTCAGATATCATGCATCCACTGGGTGCGTTGGTGACGGGTGTTATTGCCGGAGCATTATTCGTATCGTTATTTACCGCAACACAAAATAAATGGAAGATCGATGATGTGCTTGGTGTTTGGCCTTTGCATGGGCTTTGCGGAGCTTGGGGGGGAATAGCGGCTGGTATCTTTGGTTTAGAGAGTTTGGGTGGTATGGGTGGTGTTTCCTTTGTTTCTCAATTAATAGGGACTCTAGCAGGAATTTTGGTAGCGGTGATTGGTGGTCTTGTAGTGTATGGAGCCATCAAGGCGGCTGTAGGCATTCGCCTGAGTGAGGAGGATGAATATATGGGTGCTGATTTGGCAATCCATAAGGTGTCTTCTTCGCCCGATAATGAATCAAGTTGGTAGATAAACGCCATTTAATATTTTGTGTTTACGGGCGTTTATGTAGTTTGGTGATGTCAATCGTTTCTGTATACAAATCAAAACTCCCTTCGTGTTTTGATTTGTAATATTGTTTCAGCGACCTCTTAATGGCCGCAAAGGCGATGTCATCCCACGGGATTGAAGCCTCTTCAAATAAGGCGACTTCAGAACTCTCGGCAGTGGGAGAAAAATTATCATCACTGAGTTTAGCGCGATACAAAAGGTATATTTGATTAATGTGAGGTATATCGATTAGCGAAAAAGCGTCGATGATGGTCGCCGATGCATTTGTTTCTTCTTTGGTCTCTCTGAGAGCACCCTGTTGGGTCGTCTCATTGTTTTCTAGGAATCCTGCTGGTAGCGTCCAAAAACCCAAGCGTGGTTCTATCGCTCGCCTACAGAGCAAGACCTTGTTTTCCCATTCGGGTATGCATCCAACGATGACTCTTGGATTTTCATATTGAATGAAATTGCAACTCTCGCACGTCGCTCGAGGTAGATTGTCACCGTCGGGTACTTTAATGGTAATGGGATTTCCGCACTGATTACAGTATTTTATGGTCACGCTATTTCTCTTTGTCAGATACCTCGGTCATATGTAACTATGGCACATTCATTTAGGTTCTTACCTTTTATTTTACTAAATGGTAATGTTATTCCAATTGGTTCTTTTATTTTAAGTCGTTTAATCATAGGCTATGTTCCGTAAATATTTAAAAAACTTTGCAGTAGTTTGCTTACTGTCGATCGTGACAATACTGAGCGCCGAGGAAATTCCGAATCAACACGTCGGGACTTGGTCCGGTGCATGGTATGAAGGTATGACAAGTGGAAAACTATGGGTTACCTTTAAGTTTGGTGGGCACGGCTCTATTCGATTCACCAATTTAGATAAATTTGGGGTGTCAGAAACCACAATGTCGTCATTACATTTTTTTGAGAAGGGTGTTAATTTCTCAGCTAATGGGGAGGGCATTCATGACTTTGTAAGTCGGGCGACCTTTATAGATAAAAACACCTTAAAGGGTAAGGCTGAATTTGACGGGTTAGCCGTTACTTTTCGATTATCTAAAGAATAGACAGCTAATCAGGGCCAGTCGCGCTGTAGAAATTGATAGCTTTAATGTTTAAAGTTCGACGTCGGGTAATGCTTTAATGTAGTCTGCGAGCGCTTCAATTTGCCATGGTTTGAGTTGTTTTCTAAAGCCTGGCATTGGGCTTTTTCCATAAGCAATTTGTTCGATTACTTTTTCTTTTGTTTTGTCCGTGCCGGACAAGCGTGGCCCATCTGCTGCCTTAAGTCCGTATCCCTGATGACACCAACTGCACCTGGAAGCAAACAGTCGTTTGACGGAAAAATTTTCTTTGTACTTAAAATACGTCGGATTGATTTCGGCTGCTGCGATATCTGTTACGTCTTCCTCTGAATGAGCAATTGATACATTTAAAAGTAAGGCGAAAAGCGTAATAAAAGCTACACGAACAATCGAGGTTAGCGAAACGTAACTCAACATATGATTCTCCTGCATAAAAAGGCTTCTGAATTCCAACGAATTTTAAATTATTTTCACATTTTAATAAAGCGTTAGTAAAAAAAATGGGCGGGTTACCCCGCCCAAATTCCGATACATTTCGACTAAATTACTGTCGATTTTTTAGATCAAGTCACCCTAAAGTGCGTAGACCATTAAAGTGCCTGTATCAGTTGACATCGTGTCGAAAGGAGCGCCAAACAATCCAGGGTAGTTACCTGCGACGTGAGAACCCCATCCGGTTACAACGGCAACATATTGCTTGCCATCAACCATGTAAGTGATAACACCGCCGTGGGCACCAGTCCCCATGTTGGTTTGCCATAGTAGTTTTCCAGACTTTGCATCTCGAGCGTCAAACATACCGTCTGCGCCAGGAACAAAAACCAGATCTCCACCGGTGGAGAGAAGAGAAGCAAGTACTGGGTACTTGTACTCAACGCGCCATTTCATCTTTCCGGTTAACGGATCACGAGCCTGAAGTGTTCCGTAGGCCGCATCAACTGGAGTGCCGTCAACTTTTTGCTTCGGAGCTTTAGATGTCCATGATGCACCGAAATAAGCTTGTCCGGAGAAATCATCTGGACGCTCAGGGTTTACAACCTCGATATCAAAACAGAACTCCTGTGTGAGCATGAAGTGCGTGTTTCTCTTAGGGTTATAAGCACCGGTGTTCCAAGAGATAGCGCCGTCAATGGCTGGACATACGTCAGAGTGCTTACCTTCTGGTAATTCACGACGACCGACCAGACGACCTTCTTTGGTTACGCCTTTGATGTAGTTGTAAGTCTCACCAATCATGTAAGCGTTATTAACCGCTAACTCGTTACCACCACCAACTGAATCAGCATCGTAGACAAAAATGATACCGCCCTTGTTTGGGTGAACCATGTTTCTCTTGCCATCTTGCTCGATCATTAAGAACTCACCCACTGCTGAGTCGAAGTCCCATGCGTCGTGTGGCATTTCTTGGAAATATGCTGATAATTCGCCACTATCTGCATCAAGAACGACTACTGATGAACTATATAAGTTAGTGCCAGGACGTGGTCCATCATTCATCCAATCACCGCCAATATAATCGTAATCAGGTGCTGGGTTAGCTGTTCCCCACCAAACCGTATTGGTTGCCGGATCATAACTACCAGTCATCCAACCACCGCCACCACCGATTTTCCAAGAGTCGTTACCCCAAGAATCACGTGAGCGCTGATCGCCGCCGATGGTGTCGAATTGCCAAGCAACTGACCCACTTTTCGCATCGACTGCGTAAATTGGTCCACAGCAACCTGCAAGCTCACCACCGTTTGCGCCGAGGATGACCATGTCCTTAACGATAACTGGAGCTCCTGTAAAGCCCTTGTTACCTTTGGCCACAGACATGATCTCGTTATCCCAAACAACGTCACCGGTTTTCGCGTTTAACGCGATTAGGCGGCCGTCAGTGGTTCCCATGTAAACATTGCCATGACCTATCGCTAATCCACGGTTGTAAGGGTTGTAAAAAGTACCCTCGGCACGTTCTACATCGATCTTCGCAGCGTGTTGCCAAACTGGAGCACCAGTGGCGCCGTCAAGCGCCCAAATCGTACCTGATGTCGTAGTGTAGTAAACCATGCCATCAACCGCGAGAGGGAAGCCTTGAATGCCTCGCTTGGTCGCAGACGGATTGTGCTGCCATGCAAGTTTCAAGTTTTTAACGTTCCGGGTGTTAATTTGCTTCAATCCACTATGGTGATGACCGGTGAAATCTTTGTGGTACATCATCCAATTAGCGTCATCATTTTGCGCGTTCAGTAGACGGTCCCAAGTGACATCTGATGCCATGGCTTGGGAAGCGAAACCGACAAACGCAACGGCTGTAATTGCCTTAACGGCAGCCGAGGTTGTCCAACTAGTCATATCTCTCTCCTCAAAATTTAAAAAGATTAATTTATGTATTCGCGAATATATAAAATAATCAATACGATTTTCGGAATGCATCCGTGTCCAATTTCTAACGAATTGATACCTAGGTGAAACGCAATCTTTTGAAAATCTATAATCAATTTAAACCTAGTAAGTATCGGTTTCAATGACTTTTTTTTAAAACATAATGTTTTTAATTCATCTTATGATGTCTTAAATTTTGATCATTTCAAGGTGGTCGTAATGACCCGCGATTTTGCAATGCAATATAGTCGCTCGGCGTTTTAGTAAGCGACTCGCGTCGTTGTATTTGGATGTGCTACTTTGTGGAGTTATCTGTGGAGCCAAAAGACAAATACGGCATCAGTTTCATGTGATCAAAACAAGGTATATAAATATATTTATATACTTATAAACATATACTTAAATGAATAAGCTTGATTTGATAAAGCAACCATCCGACTTTTTAGTGACACTTGCGACTAGTGAACAGAAAGTAGTGGTTAAATCAGGTGAGTCTCTATTGTCAGCACTTTTGCGACACGGCATTATTTTCCCCTTTTCTTGCCAAAGTGGTGACTGCGGTAAGTGCAAGTGTAAATTAATATGCGGCGACGTTAGATTAGATATTTATTCTGAAACTGCATTGTCAGGTATGGAATTTAAGGACGGATACATACTTGCTTGTCGGGCTAAGCTTTTTTCTGACATCACGATTGTTTATCTTTAGCGTATGTGAAACGCTAGAGGGCTGAATATTTTTCGCTCTGTGTAATAATCGCCAAATATTTTTTTCTTAATGTCAATGTCCTAAAGCATAGGAAGAATTTTTATGACTTCAAATCAACTTGCCTTTCCGGCTGGGGCTCGAAAACTGATTCCGATCAGCGGAGATCAAAAATACTTTCCTGTTAACAGGGTTTTTTGTGTGGGCCGCAATTACGCTAAACATGCTCGTGAGATGGGAAATGACCCTGATCGAGATCCTCCTTTTTTTTTCCTCAAAACGCTAGATGCGTTAGTGCCAGGAGGTGGTCCAGTTCGCTATCCTAGAATGACAAAAGAGTTACATCATGAAATTGAAATGGTGGTGGCTATTGGTTCGCCCGGAGCCGATGTTAGCCCCGAGCTGGCGATGCAGCACGTCTTTGGCTATGCAGTCGGACTTGATTTGACTCGCAGAGATTTGCAGGCAGAAGCGAAGTCATTGAAACGGCCTTGGGATTTTGGCAAATCCTTTGAGCAAGGAGCGCCGATTACCGCGATTACTGAGGTCAATGATTGTGGAGATATGTCAAAGGGAGAAATATCATTATCTGTTAATGATAAAGTTCGGCAGTTGGGAAATTTAAACGAGATGATCTGGGATGTGCCAGAAATCATTGCCTATCTGTCAAGATTTTATTATCTGGAAGCAGGGGATTTAATTTTTACAGGAACTCCGGCTGGGGTCGGCCCTCTCAATTGTGGAGACCAACTCATTGGTCGCGTTGATGGGCTTTGTGATTTGTCGGTCAACATAATTTAAAATCGAATTGGACTTTTAGATGGAAGATTTAACCAAGAAAACATGGCTTGAAGCGGCGCTTAACGGTCCTTGGACTCAAAATAGGCAGCCAGGCATTCCGGTGCGCGTTGAAGAAATTGTCCAGCAGGGTATTGATTGCGTTAATGCAGGAGCGGCTATCGTCCATGTGCACGCTTACGACGAGGATACCGGTCAGCAAAACGATGATGTGGACGTCTACAAGAGAATAATTGACGGTATCCGGTCAAAGGTAGACGCTGTCGTGTATCCAACAGTTTCCTTACCTGGGATGAATCCGAATGTAGATCGAAGCTCCGTCAAGGAGCGGTTTGCTCACATTGAGTCCTTAGCGAAGGATGGATTTTTAGAGTGGACGGTTCTCGACCCAGGGTCCTCTAATTTTGCTCACTACGATGATTTGAAAGAGGACAAACTTGGGTATGTTCACACAAACCCTGAGTCCGACATACGACATGGTTTACGTATTGCACGAGAATATGGATTGCATCCAAGCTTTGCAGTTTATGAGCCAGGTTTCGCGCGGTTGGGGGCGACTTTGCATTGGCGTGAGGCAACGCCTGATCCCATTTATCGGTTGATGTTTAGCTCCGGTTTTACATTCGGTTTTCCGCCAGAGGACTATGCGATGACCGCATATTTGAATTTGTTGGATCAAGTTGCTCCGGGATGTAACTGGATGGTATCTGGCTTGGATGTGAATGTTATTCCACTCATTCCACGGATAGTCATGGAGGGTGGTCACGTTCGTGTCGGATTACAAGATGCGCCGTTTGGATCAGAGAAAACTAATTGTGAACTCGTTGAAGAGGCTGCTAACGCGATAGAGCTGTCAGGTGGAGATTTAGCTAAAGCCGGGGAAGTGCGATTGGCAGCATCTAGCGACAAACTTGAGGCTATGTCCTCAGGTATCTGAAATTGATACTTAAACGTCACAGGTCATAAAGGAGTTTGAGTTTGTCGCCAAAACGTGTCGGAATTACGATGGGAGATCCGTCTGGAATCGGGCCAGAGATCATCGTGAGAACACTAAATGAGATGCAACCCGAAAAAAGATCGCAAAATATTGTGATTGGTAACATCAAGTTCCTTGAGCGCGCGAACGATATGGTTGGGTTGGACTTGGAATTCTGTGATTCTTTGTCTGTCGATCCGGGCGTTGTTCCTGTGGTTCATATTGAGACGATTGGCGCCGATTCCATCAAAGATGGCGTAGTTAACGCCGGTTCTGGAGAGGCCGCATATCGTTATGTAAGAGAAGCCTCATCTTTAATATCAGACGACAAGATTGCTGCGATAGTAACTGCACCATTAAGTAAATCCGCAATGCACATGGCCGGTCACAGATATGATGGGCATACGGAGTTATTGGCAGAGTTAACCGGTGCACCTGCGACTTATATGCTTCTCGCCGGCCCCCGGCTCAGTGCAATCCACGTCACCACTCATACCTCACTCGCTAATGCAGCTGTCGACCCCACCATAAGCCGAGTGTTGGATACCATTCGTATCGGGAACCAGCACTTTAAAGACGTAGGTTATGCCAGTCCAAGACTTGCTGTCGCGGGCCTTAATCCACACTGTGGAGAAGGAGGGCTGTTTGGAGATGAGGAAGCTAAACGGCTAATTCCCGCGGTGGCGCAGGCGAAGGCGGAGGGTATCAATGTTGAGGGTCCCATTTCCGGAGATACTGTGTTTTATCGGGCTCTAAACGGGGAGTTCGATTTGGTTGTTGCTCAGTATCATGATCAAGGCCATATTCCTACGAAACTCATAGGATTTAACGAAACCGTTAATGTCAGTTTAGGATTGCCAATTTGTCGTACTTCGGTCGATCATGGAACGGCTTTTGATATTGCTTGGAAGGGGATAGCGGACCACACCAATATGACCGCCGCTATTGCTTACGCCCACAAGATTTTAAAAATTAATGATTAATTAAAAAATATTTAAGTTAGCATTCCGGTTTATCGAAATCAGCTCTTTGAACCTGTTTTTAATTTGATGTCAGAGTGAAGTATTTCGTAATGAGATACTGAGGCGAAAGTTGCCTCTAGCCTCATGACTCATTCGGGTGAGAGAAGTATAAAAAATACCAGGTAGTTTATAATTTCACTTCGAGGTAAACATCGTAGTCTTGTCATGACTGAGGAGCCAAAATTGAAAGTCATTACGTTCATCATCGCCATTTTGATTGTGACAGCATCGTCTGTGACTTTTGCGGAAAAGCCCGAAATACTCAAATACCGCGGTGTCCAGTATGTCTCGGGCGGTATGAATGAGTTAGAGCGCACACAAATGGATAATTTGGCGTCCCGGTTTCCGATGCATCTGGTGCTGACCTCTGCGGTGGAGGAAGGCCCGATATCCGGTGTTCTGGTAACCGTGAAGGACCTATCTGGGGACATCGTATTAGAGCAAGAGTCTCGTGGCCCTCTATTTTTTGTAGAGGTTGTCGGCGGTCGATACACCGTCCAAGCAACTTACAATGGACAAACCCTGACTGAAACCAAAGATTTAACCGGCAGACGTTATTTGAGGCTGCGTTTTAAATTTACGCAATAACTTCAGTTATTGACAGACTAAACTATAGAAGGAGTGAAGTATGAGGAGTGTTCGTCTACCTGGGCAGAAAATTTTGTTAGCCCTTTTATTAGTTTGCCTCGGTGCTCAAGCTTGGGCAGGAGGCTCAGCTCGTAGGGAGCAAATGGTAGCTGACTACACCCATTGTGATTGGACTGACGAAATGGGACAGCAGTTATATCAATGCATACAAGATAACAATGGATTCAGTACCTTGTGGTGTTTCAACACAACGATTGAGGAGAGTTGTGATAAAAATTTCGCTGCTAAGACTAACTTGGATTCGACGATCGCTCAAAACGATATGGGTCAGGAGAATGACCTAGACAATGCCGCGACAACGGATCAAGGGGTTTACGACCAGGCGATGGATAGAGAGTACAAGATGTACCAGTTCAGGGATTGTCCTTACACTCATGAGATGGGCGAACATACGATGGAGTGTATCAAGGAATTCGATGGGTTTAATGCTCACGGATGCTTTCAAGATTCAGTGAAACTATTTTGTCCGCAGGAAGATAATTAGTATGCAGCTGAGAAGGCTGACCTGTCTGAGATGACTTAACTTCTTATCTGCTTAAAAAGACTTGATTCTCGGCTATAGAAGCCCTCGGTATGAAAGGTTTCTGGAAAACCAAAATGTTCATAATCGAGGTGGTGACAAAGCTCGTGGAGGAGTGTCCTTAAAAAGCTCTTAAAAGCGACAACTTTTTTGTGCTTAGCTGTCCGCATCCAAACCTGAATTTTCGCGGGTTGACCTTCATCTTCAGGCAAATACAGTCCATGCAACTCACCCCAGTCATCAGACGGCCTGACGCTAAGCACTTGTACTTTTAATCGAGGTGATTTGATTTGCCGGACGATTTCGTCAGCTAGTAATTGGCACCTGGCTTCGGTTTGGGTTAAATCCTCTTCTCTTAAAAAGCTTTCAAGCTCGTCAGTGATTTTGCTTAACTGAGTGACATCTCGAAGGGTTAATCTTTTAATGTCATCACTTTGGCGGTAAATACTCTGTTGTCGTGATGTCAGACGGTTATAAAAATTGAAAACCACGGATGTCACCTTTGTTAATTAATCCTGGAAACTTTAGATTACTACACGCGTTTAAATGGTGTGCGAATAGTTAAATCATCGCGGTAATCATTAACTGCATTACCCTCCCGATCTAGAAAGTTTTCAACTGCGTCTGAAAATTGTGGATGCGCTAACCAATGAGCGGAATCTGTTGCCGCCACTTCCAATCCGCGAGACAATTTGTGCTCTCCTTGCGCGCCTCCCTCAAACCTAGAGTATTTATTAGCGATTGCATACTCGATGGCTTGATAGTAACAAGTCTCAAAATGCAGCCCTGGAATGTAGGTTTTGGCACCCCAGTAGCGTCCTAAAATAGTATCGTTACTGAGTATGTTCAACGCAGCTGCAATTCTTTGTCCAGACTGATGAGCAATGACTAATAATATTTTTTTGCCGATTTTCCTTTTCAGCTCTAAAAAAAAATCTAAGCTGAGATAGGGGTTAGAACCTCGTATTGCGTACGTATGTTGGTAACAATCATAAAAGAATTCCCAATCCACATCGCTTGCTTCATCCCCAGACATAATATTGAAATGCAGATGATTTTCAATAAGCTTTTTTCGTTCCTGTTTTATTTTTTTTCTTTTGACGGACTTCATGGTCGACAAGAAGTGGTCAAAACTCTCATAGTCTTGATTACACCAGTGAAACTGAATAGATTTACGATGCAGACACCCGGCTTGTTCCCAAATTTTCAAGTCATTCGGTTCGGGGTATAAGCTGTGGAAGGACGAGAATGCATTATCTTTAGCGAATGAAAGCGTCGCCCCCGCCAGTTCCTGTTTGATCCCTTGGTTGGAGGCTAGCAATCTAGGTCCAGTGGTGGGTGTAAACGGGATCGCAGAAACGAGCTTTGGATAATAGTCTAGGCCTGACCGATGATACGCATCCGCCCAGGCCCAATCAAAGATATACTCTCCGTATGAATGAGTCTTGATATAGAGAGGAACGGCGCCAACTAGTTTTTGATCATCTTTTGCGATCAAATGTGCTGGGGTCCAACCACTTTTATCACCAACGTTTTGCGTCTCTTCAAGCGTGGCTAAAAATTCGTAGGACGTAACAGTGTTGTTCCCATTCAAAGAGTTCCAATCCTCGGCACAGATTCCGGATAAACTATTAATTATTTCAAACTTAACGTTGCTCATGGTGTTTTATTCAATCGAGTATCAGTATGCTTAAACTTCTTGTTGCTCAAATTAACTGCGTGGTCGGTGACGTATCCTCCAACGCAGAGAAAATTTTATCAATCGTGGAACAAGCGAAATTGGACGACGTGGACCTCGTCATTACGCCTGAACTATCATTATGCGGCTATCCTCCAGAGGATTTATTACTTCGGCCTGATTTTACTAAAGACTGTGACTCAAAGCTGAGCCAACTCGCTCAAAAAATCACAGGAATAACCGCAATCATAGGTCATCCACATAAAACTGAGCAGGGCTTATACAACGCGGCATCAGTCATACAAGACGGACAAATTGTCGCACGATATTACAAACAAGAGTTACCTAATTACCGTGTGTTTGACGAGGTGAGGTATTTCGAAGCAGGCTCGAGCCCGTGCGTGGTTCAAATTCGTAATGTTTCGGTTGGCATTAATATCTGTGAAGACGTTTGGGGTGAAGGCGGTCGTGAGGCAACCGCCGAGCTTATGATTTCAAATTCTCCTGCTAGAGCAGTGAGCCAAGCCAAAAAAAGCGGCGCAGAGTTATTGGTCGTTTTGAATGCGTCGCCGTTTCATGTAGGTAAAGATGGGTTAAGAAAAAAGGTAATAGCGTCTCAATCTCTGGCTCACTCGATGCCTATTGTGTTTTGTAATCTTGTCGGGGGACAGGATGAACTGGTCTTTGACGGAGGCTCATTTGCCTGTGACGACAGGGGCAATATCTCAACACAGATGCCATTTTTTTTAGAAAGTAGTGGCGTCATGAGTTTTAGTCACGGAAAGATTTCGTCAGACTTTCATCACAAGCCCTTAGATCCGGATAGAACCATGTATGACGCGCTTGTGTTAGGGGTGAGAGATTACGTCAAGAAAAACAATTTTCCAGGTGTTTTGATTGGACTTTCTGGTGGCATCGATTCAGCACTTACGTTAGCCATCGCAAACGATGCTCTCGGTGCGGATCGTGTGAAAACCGTCATGATGCCATCTCAATTCACTGCCAGTATGAGTCGGGACGATGCGACTGAGATGGCAAACCTTCTGGGTGTTTCGCACTCAGAGGTCGCAATAGAGCCTGTTTTCAAGGCTTTTATGATGGGTTTATCCGATGAATTTTTGAATACAGAATTCGATACGACTGAGGAGAACCTTCAATCAAGAATACGCGGCACATTATTGATGAGCTTATCCAATAAATTTGGTTCTTTAGTCCTCACGACAGGAAATAAAAGTGAGATGAGTACGGGTTATGCCACTCTTTATGGTGATATGGCTGGCGGGTTGGCTGTGCTTAAAGATCTCACGAAACAGGCTGTTTATCGTTTATCTAAGTATCGCAACACGGTCTCTCCTTGTATTCCAGTTCGAATTATTGACCGGCCACCCAGTGCTGAATTAAGACCAGATCAGCTCGATGAGGATTCGTTACCCTCTTATGAGATTTTGGATGCGATTGTTGAGAATTATGTCGAGCACGATCGGGGGATAGGGGAAATTGTGGCAATGGGCTACCCAGAAGACATCGTTAAAAAAATTGTTTGGTTAATACATATTAATGAACACAAGCGAAGACAATCTCCACCAGGAATCCGGGTAACCGCCCGCGGTTTTGGAAAAGATTGGCGGTATCCTATTACAAGCAAGTTTCGTGGCTTGATTGATTGATGGTTAACGTGCCATCATACTGAACAGGGTAAGCATTGAAATTTTGACCTTCAGAGATTCTATCGAAGATGGCCTGACTAGATTGCTCCAAATAAGGGAATTGTATTATGAAAAAAATAGAAGCTGTGATTAAGCCGTTTAAGCTTGACGAGGTCCGAGAGGGGCTTTCTGAGATCGGGATCACCGGACTCACAGTGACCGAGGTGAAGGGTTTCGGGCGGCAAAAAGGACATACCGAGCTCTACCGCGGCGCGGAATACGTTGTGGATTTCTTGCCGAAAGTTAAGCTAGAGGTCGTTGTGATAGACAGCTTGGTGGATCAGGCAGTGGAGTCATTGGTCGCTAACGCAAAAACCGGGAAGATTGGTGACGGTAAGATCTTTGTGAGTTCGATTGAGCAAGTCATTCGTATACGGACAGGCGAAACAAATGAAGAGGCGGTCTGATCAACCGAAGAACAGTTAGTTTTTCGTCGTAAGTAGCAGTAACGTCGCACCACTCCCGCCGTCTTTTGGAGCGGCTTCGCAGTAAGCGAGTATGTCTGACCTGAGCTGGAGCCAGCGAAATAATTTCTTTTTAAGGACTGGCTCTCCGTTTGCCGATCTATAACCTTTGCCGTGGATTATTCGTACGCAGCGTAATCCTAATTTTCTGGCATTTGAGAGAAACTCAGCGACTAGAATACGCGCAGCGTCGGCGGTACAGCCGTGTAAGTCCAACTCATCTTGGATCACCCAATAGTTTCTCCTTAGTCGTTTGAGGACCTGCTGTTGGACGCCTGGTCTTAGATATGCCGGCTCCTCTGATAAGAACTCAAAGTTCTCATCCTCGATATCTTGGTGAAGTAACTCATTGAGGACTTCTGCTTCGTCTTTTATAGACTGTAAGGGGATCGGTGCAGCTTTTTTAGTGGACCGTAAAACTTTCCCATCACCCTTGAGGACTGTGATGTCTTTAAGAGAATCTTGGAGAAGATCTGTAAAGTTTTCCTTTAATTCTTTGTCATCATCAGCGGGCATAATTTAATCCTAATTCCGACCTGGTAACGTCAGCTGCTGCTCGCGAGATAACGTTCAGCATCAAGTGCTGCCATACATCCTGTTCCTGCACTGGTGACCGCTTGGCGGTATATATGGTCTTGCACGTCCCCTGCAGCAAAAACACCATGAATGCTGGTCTCAGTCACGTTACCGTCTCGTCCACTTTTCGTAATGATATATCCACCGTCCATTTTAAGTTGATCGGCAAAAATATCCGTATTTGGTGAGTGGCCAATGGCGATAAACACCCCGGCGACCTTAAGGTCGGACTCCTGTTCGGTGTTAACGCTTTTGATGCGAGCGCCAGTCACGCCGGAGACGTCACCGACTATTTCCTCTAATGTGTGATTCCAAACGATCTCGACATTTCCCGTTTTTTGCTTTTCCATGAGTCGGTCGATGAGTATCGCCTCAGCTTTGAGTTGATCTCGACGATGTACTAACGTTACTTTTTTTGCAATGTTAGATAAGTAAAGTGCTTCTTCAACGGCTGTGTTACCACCGCCTATGACTGCAACGTCTTGGCCTTTGTAGAAGAATCCATCACAAGTGGCACAGGCAGAAACGCCTTTTCCGGCGTATGCCTCTTCAGATGGGAGACCTAAATACTTGGCCGATGCTCCAGTGGCGATAATTAATGCGTCACATGTATACTCAGCTTGATCGCCTAATAGAGTGAATGGGCTGGTTTTTAGTCTGACTGTGTGGATGTGATCAAAAATTAATTCTGTGCCAAATCTCTCCGCATGTTTTTGAAACCGCGCCATTAAATCTGGACCCTGAACGCCGTCTGCATCGGCGGGCCAGTTATCGACGTCTGTTGTTGTCATTAACTGCCCTCCCTGAGCGATTCCAGTGATCACAATGGGATTTAAATTTGCTCTTGCAGCGTAAACCGCTGCTGAATATCCAGCCGGACCTGAACCTAAAATTATGAGTTTATTGTGTTTTTTTTTCATAAATGTTGCCTAAAATTTGTAAATTGATCAATACGAACAGTTATCTCACGGTTGTGAACCACGTCCCGATAATATCAAAATTGAAATGATTCCTAATCGAGCGATGCGTCTAAGTTACAATATGTATTGTTTATAAAAAGATTGATTCAGTAAGTTTACATTCGTTCCGACTAACTGTGCGATGGGTTTGATAATTGGCTAAGCGAAAAACACCTAAAAAATCGGAAACAGTCAAGAACAGTATTCCCGCGAAAAGCGTGCTTCCAGCGAGGATGATTAGCATCCTACGTGAGGTCGGGTTGTTACTTTCTGCGGGTTTAATAGCTTATTTAACCCTAGTTCTTAAAACTTATAATTCTACCGACCCAGCCTGGTCTCGTCAGGGTGCAACTCAAGAAGTCATGAATGCAGGTGGAATGGTGGGCGCACACACATCTGACGTGCTCTTGTACTTATTTGGTTTTTCCGCTTGGTGGATTGTGCTGGCCGGTATTCTTCTAATTATCAGGGCTTATAGGCAAACGACTAAAGAGATCACGGAGAATTCAAAAGTGGTTTTATTAGTTACAGCAGGTTTTATTCTTCTGGTGCTATCAAGTGCGGCCTTTGAAGGGCTCCGCATGTATTCTTTCGCCCCCGAGCTCCCCGGAGAACCTGGTGGCATTATAGGTGGTGAGATTGCTCTCATGAGTGAGAATGCTTTTGGATTTATCGGAAGCACCTTGATTTTATTGGTGTTGATGGCAGCCGGCATCTCTTTGGTGAGCGGGGTTTCTTGGATCATGGTGGCTGAGAAAACAGGCTACTGGTTAGAAAATTCAGCGCTTAGAATCTGGCAGGGGTGGGAGTCCTGGCGAGATAGAAAAGCGGGAGAAATCGCGCTTGAAGCCCGAATGGATCGTTTAGATGAGGTTCGTGAGAAGTTCACTGTGCCTGAACCTAAGCCCTTGCGAATTGATAAACCGGTGCAGCAAATCACCCAATCAGAGCGAGCTCAAAAAGAAAAACAAAAACCGTTATTCGAAGATTTGCCTGACTCTGAGCTTCCGTCAATTAATCTGCTGGATGCCCCGCCTGCCGATCTTGATGTGATTTCTGCGGAGACACTCGAATACACGTCTCGACTTATTGAGAAGAAACTTTTGGATTTTAATATTGAGGTTAGGGTCGTTGCGGCTCAGCCTGGACCGGTGATCACGAGATATGAAATTGAACCGGCAGTGGGGGTGAAAGGGAGCCAAATCATTAACCTCACAAGAGATTTGGCGCGATCTCTATCTGTTGTCAGTATTCGCGTGGTAGAGACAATTCCCGGGCGAACCACGATGGGATTAGAAATCCCAAACACAAAACGGCAGGTGGTCTATCTCTCTGAAGTCCTCGCGTCACAGACCTACGCCGATGTGCCATCTCCTCTTGCTATTGCGCTGGGTAAAGATATTTCGGGTGTGCCTGTTTGCGCTGACCTTGCGAAAATGCCACATCTATTAGTGGCTGGTACGACCGGTTCTGGAAAGTCTGTCGCAATTAATGCAATGATTTTGTCATTACTTTATAAATCAACACCCAATGAAGTTCGTATGATCTTAGTCGATCCTAAGATGTTAGAGCTGTCAGTTTATGAGGGGATACCTCATTTGCTTGCACCAGTTGTGACTGAGATGCCGAAAGCCGCTCACGCATTAAATTGGTGTGTTGGAGAGATGGATCGTCGATATCGTCTTATGTCCGCGTTAGGTGTGAGAAATCTATCAGGGTTTAACACGAAGATACGACAGGCAGCAAAGTCGGATCAAAAAATTGATAATCCATTTAGTTTGAATCCTGATGAGCCTGAACCGCTCCAAGAGTTACCTTTGATCGTGGTAGTTATTGATGAATTGGCTGATCTTATTATGGTTGTGGGAAAGAAGATCGAAGAGTTAATCGCGCGCCTCGCTCAAAAGGCTCGAGCTGCAGGCATTCATTTGATTCTTGCTACCCAGCGACCATCTGTCGATGTAATCACAGGATTGATTAAAGCGAACATCCCAACTCGTATTGCTTTTCAGGTCTCCAGTCGGGTGGATTCGAGAACGATTCTGGATCAGATGGGTGCCGAGCAATTACTGGGTCAAGGGGATATGCTCTATCTTCCACCGGGTAGTGGGTATCCACAGAGAATTCATGGCGCATTTGTAGATGACCAAGAAGTTCATCGTGTCGTTGATACATTGAAGGCCAGAGGGGAGCCACAGTATATCGAGAGTATCCTTGAGGCACCGGTTGCATCTGATGAGTCCGGTGAGTCCGGGGGAGTGGATGGCAGTGAGAGTGATCCGCTCTATGATCAAGCAGTCGAGATTGTGTTGAAAAACAAGCGTGCCTCGATTTCCTTGGTGCAGAGGCACCTACGAATCGGGTATAACCGCGCTGCTCGCCTGGTGGAACAAATGGAGGCCGCTGGGCTTGTTTCGAGTATGTCTTCTTCGGGTAGTAGAGAAATTTTAACGCCGAATCGAGACAACTGATGCGTTGGATGTTTGGCGTATTGTCAACGCACGTTAACCGAGTCAGATTTATGGTTGTGAGTCTTGCCGTGCTCTCGACGCCGGCGATGAGTGGTGGCATCGAGGAGTTACAAAAATTTATAGATCACTCCGCTACAGGTGAGGCTCAATTTGTTCAGCGTGTGTACGATGTGTCGGGGGACTTAGTTCAAGAAAGCACCGGGAGTTTGAAATTCTCGCGGCCAGGAAAATTTAAATGGCATTACTTAAAGCCCTATGAACAGCTACTAATCGGGGATGGCACTTACCTGTGGGTTTATGATCCTGATTTGCTCCAAGTTACAAAAATCTCTCTAGATCAAGCGCTGGGATCAAGCCCCGCCGCGCTTCTTTACGGTTCAAAGGACATTGACAGTTATTTCGGATTGGAAGCACTGAGTGTCACAGAAAATTTTTCGCGGGTTCGTGTGGTGCCGTATGACGAAAACGGATTATTTGAGCGGATCGAAATCGGATTGAATGCATCGACACTGCAAACGATGACGCTATTTGATTACTTCGGCCAACAAACAGTTATTGAATTTTATGACTTCGTCATACCGTCAACGTTTTCTGGTGATGAGTTTGAGTTTGTGGTGCCAGATGGCGTAGATGTAGTGACCCAATAAAGTTTAACTTGGTTTTTTTACTGTTATCCCGTAGCGAGTGAATCCGCAGATTATCTATGAGTACACCGTTAGCTGATCAATTAAGACCAAAAACTATCGACGAAT
>ERZ1047472.1155-NODE-1155-length-21085-cov-46.763909_pt1 | contig 21085 bp, 18 predicted proteins | sample MGYA00383095_ERZ1047472 | MGnify/ENA primary metagenome ERZ1047472 (study PRJEB29581, sample SAMEA5548365) | metagenome | biome: marine; feature: coastal; material: water | depth 1 m | study: Short-term variability in the microbial, nano- and picoplankton... | reverse complement strand
GTGAGCACACAATCTGCATTTTTCAAAACAAGCTCTTCTAACTTTTTATTTTTATTTCTAGCAAATGGAAGTTCCTTGAAGTCTTTGTTATAGTATACATCGGACCAGGGGTCTCTAAAATCAGCCAACCATTTTACCTTATTTTTTTGATGGAGTTTTTGTGCGATTAAATGCGTGCTGTGAGGGGGTCCCGAAGAAATAATTACATCTACAGTTGTTTTGTTGAGGTATTTCTGAAGGTAGTTTACAGAGGGTTTTATCCAAAATAATTTTGGATCTGGAATAAAAAAATTCCCTCTTATAAAAGACAAAAAACTACTTTTAGAAGTATTTGAAATTCCACTGTTATGCTGTAAATTCTTTTTCCAAAACAATATATTTGTCGGCTCCCAAATAGGATGTTTTAAAATTTCTATGTTCTCGGGGATTTCATTTAATAAAGAGTGGTCCTCTGTTGGGTAATTAGGGTTACTAATGGTATACACAACAGGTTCAATATTAAAATTTTGCAAATACTTCACAAACTTTAACCAACGCTGAACACCAGAACCTCCGGCTGGCGGCCAATAATATGTAATGATTAATACTTTCAAGAGTGTAAATTATCGTATAAATGTAACAGTTTTTTTGAGGTTTGTTCCCAAGAAAACTTATTTTCTATAAACTCTTTTCCGTTATGACCTAACTCATTTCTTAACTTCTCATTGTGATAGAGTGTTAACAATTTATCAGAAAAATCTTGAACATCTTTTTCTTTATGTACCAAACCTGTATTATTATGTTCAACCAATCTTCTTTGAGCAGTAGCATCACTCACTAAAATGGGTTTTCCAAGGCTCATGTACTGAAAGATTTTGTTTGCATATGCAACATCATGTTGTAAGTTTCTATGCAAAGGTGAGATACAAATGTCACTCGATAAAATGTAAGATTGAAATAAGTCTATATTTTGCCATCCTTCAAAATCTACATGCTCATTTAACATTGATCTTTCAACTTCTTGTTTTAAAATTCTATCTGTCGTATTTTTTCCTACGATTACAAGTTTCAAGTTTGAAATTGTATTTTTTAATTTTTTAACAGCACATATAGCTGTGAGAAGCCCCCGCCTTGTATGAGTATCACCCAAATACAAAATAACAAATTTATCTTTATATCTGTCTGCAATAACTTTATCAATATTATAATTCCTGTAGAAGGATTCTCTTATGGTATTAGGGACTAAAACCAACTTATTTTTTGAAGAAGGAATTCTTCTTACTAAACTATTTATAAACTCAGGTGAAACAGAAATAACTTTATCTGATTTATGAATAAATTCTTCTTCTTTATTTTTCCACTTTTTTGGAGAAATCAAGTATTTTCCTGGAAACTTTTGAAGATGAGGGTATAATTTCATTACCTCTGGAGTATTATCATGCAAATCCAAAACAACCGACAAATTGTATTTTTTATTGGCGTAAAAAACTGATTCTGCAATACGAATATCATGTATGTGTAAAACTTCAATTGAATTTAATTTTATAAAATTTACAATTTTACTTTTCATGCACATTGTATACAAAGGAATGGTATATGCCAGAGCAGAGAGTTTGTATTCTATTTTGTTGGATACATATCGTTTAATGTGAATGCCATTAACAATTTCAGATTGAAGCTGGTTGCCATAATGCAAACAAAAAAGGAAAACTTCATGACCTGCTTCTATGAGAGAAACTGCTTCGTTTTCAACCCTAGGATCTGGAGGAAATACGGCATCTAAAATCATTCCTATTCTCATACATTCATTTTTTTCTGCATAAACGACATAGATAAGGGATTCCTAACTCCCAAATCTAAAATTGTTGCTGGGCTTGGCAAGACTTTTTTATGAAATCCGAGGTGTCTTGAAATCTTTTGTGTAAAATTTATAAAGTAAAATTACTAAAATATATAAGAAATAGCAATGTTGATAGAACTATATAAAAAAGAGAGAAGATTAAATCTTCTCTCTATCCCTTTTACATAGCAAATTCAAATTAATTAGAATTTTAAATTCGGTTAGGTAATTAAATTTAAGTCATTAGTATTAATTAAACTAATTAAATATGAGTCTTTTTATAAAAAGCACACGCAAAAAAAAAAAAAAAATTGAGGCAAAAACTCATAATTAATATCGTTTGTTTATATTTAATCTAAATAAAATTGGCTTGAAAAGAAAAAATAAATACCTAATACTCCTTGTGGCTTTAACATCTTGTTGTTTTACCTCAGGACAGGGATTGTCAAAAGACAGTTTATACCTCAAAAAAATCTTTGCGAACCAATCAAATTGGGACAGCATACTTCATTACGCCAATAAATTAGAAACATCAAAAAATGCCTGTTTCGTTTATGAAGGAAAAATTCACAAATCCAAATATTATTACAAAAAAGGAGAATATCACAAATCTGAAAAAAAAGTTAGAACCATCTTAAAAGAACTTCAAAATAAAGATGATTTTTGTTTTACAAGAATCAGAATAGAAGCTTTAAATAGGTTGTTTTGGATTAAAAAAAATCAAAAATCTTATGATGAAGCGCATAAATTTTTAATAAAAATTGAAAAAGAGATAAAGAAAATATCAAAAAAAAATAGCTATTACCAAACCATAATGTTGACATTGGTAATCAACCAATCAATCATTGAATCTTTGGTCGGACATGACAAAGAAGCACGAAAAATTTTAAAAAAATATATTTATTTTCAGTATGATAATTATCAAGAATTTTCTAAAAAAGCAAATAAAGCAAACATTTTAAATATGATTGGAGAATCTTATTTAAAATCTAATTGTTGCCATACAAGTAGTGAATTAGATTCTGCAAGTCTCTATTTTAAAAAAGCTTTCGAAATTACAAAGACCTTCAATCCATTACATAATGATTCTGAAATTCTTTATAACATAAGAACATCGGAAATATTAGTTGCGAAAAAACAATACAACAAAGCATTGGAAGTGTTAAGAAAATGGAGTTTTAAGGCTAAAAAATTAAAGACTGATCAAACTCTTAACTCCTTAAAAGCGATTTGCTTCTTTAATTTAAACAATAGTGACTCAACATTGCATTATGGTAAAAAGGTCATAGCTGACCGAAAAGAAAAGGGAAACTCAGGAAAAAATTATGAAAAAATATTGGAAATTTTAGCAGATCAATATTATAAAAATAAACAACTAGACAGCGCAACTAAATATTCAAAATTAGCTATATCAGAAATAAAAATTATCGGAAAAAATAAGGAAGAAATTAACAAAGCTCATCATAAGCATGAAATTAAAAATATGGAAGAGCAAAAAGATAACCTTATTTCTAATTACAAAAAGGATTTTAATACATTCTATACATTTCTTATTGGTATTATAATTTTTCTTGGCACTATATTTTTCGATTCATATAATAAAGGAAATATTTCCAAAAAAAATCGACTTTTAGATGAAAAAAAGAGGGTTCCAATACCTCAAAAAAAAATCTATTCCATAGATCCTAAATTGGAACAAAAAATTATAAACGGATTAAAAAACCTAGAAAACTCCAGCGATTATCTTAGCACCTCATTCAATCTTAATAAGTTTGCAAAAAGGCTACAAACAAATACGTCTTATGTTTCTTTTATCATAAATAACCAAGAGGGAATAACGTTCAAACAATATTACACATCACTCAGAATTGAATACATCATCAAAAAATTAAGAGAAGACAGCACGTATAAGAAATTCACCATACAATATCTTGGTGAAATTGTTGGATATAAAAATGCTTCTGCTTTTACAAGAGCTTTTAAAAAACATCAAGGAATAACACCCTATAAATTTATTAAACAATTATAAGAACCGATTATTTATTTTTACCGAAGAATAAACCTCCTATAGGAATACCAAATAATAGTAGATAAGAAAATAACGAAATAACACTTCCTTGTTGAATGACTTTGGGAGCAAACTTAAATTCAATGGTATGTTCTCCCGGGGGAATTAGCATTCCTCGTAGTACATAATTTATTCTGTAATGAGGAACTAGCTCACCATCAATGTAAGCATTCCATCCATTTTTGTAATAGATTTCAGAAAAAACTGCAAATTGTTCATTTGTTGTTTTGGAAAGATAGGTTAAGGAATTAACATCATAATTTAGAAGTTCTATTGTATCTGTAGGATGCATCTTGAAGGAAGATTTCAATTCTTTTTGCGTTGAAGAGGATCTTTCAAAAACGGCAACATTCTTTGTATTTACTGAGTCTAATGCTAGTATTGCCTCATTCGCAGAATTGACAACTTTTAACCTCTCTACAAACCATGCATTTCCATTCGCATCGGGATTTAATTGAGCTTGCTTGATACCTTTATCAGAATCAACAATAAAATACTTGGTATTTAACATGTTTAAAACTTGACGGTTATTTTTGGCAATTTGATACTCAAATAATTCTTGATAACGCATCATTTTAGCAGCATGATACCCTCCAATAGACTGATGAAAATATGAGGTACTACCGTCATTCATTGGATTTACTGTAAAATTACCAACTCTAAAATGAGAGGTATCTTGTAAAATTATTTTATCTGCTTCTGAGGCTTTAAAAGGTTTTTCATTTTTTCTTGAGGGCTTAAAATCAGCCTCATTTACATATTTTTTATTGATTGAAATTAAATCAAATAACATAAAAATAACCAATAGGACGATAAGCCCGACTTGTTTTAGTTTGTTTTTCAAAAAAACGTACAAGACTGTCGCAGAGAGTAATGATAAGAGTAGAGATCTAAAAGAATCATATAATAACAATGATTTTCTATCTGCTATTACTGCATCGACTAAACCAGGTAATTGGCTGTATTGAGAATCTCTTAAACCCTCAAAAGTAGAAAAACTGTGCGCTAATAATAATCCCAGAACAAGTAAACCACTAAAAACATACAATGTTTTCTTTAGCGCCTCTTGCTTATCGGCCGTAGAGATATTTGGTGAAAAAAATTCTTTTAATCCTAAAATAGCCAAAATAGGAACACACATCTCCGCGAGAACCTGAATGGATGAAACTGCTCTAAATTTATTGTATAATGGAACATAATCAATAAAAAAATTAGTTAACAGATCAAAATTTTTACCCCAACTCATTACAATTGAAAAGATTGTAACAGCTACTAGCCATTGCTTTACCCTTCCTTTTACTAAAAAAATCCCTAAGAAAAATAAAAAGAAAATAACACTACCAATGTAAGCGGGGGCTTCAACAATTGGTTGATCTCCCCAATAAAGCAACACTTGTTTAGCGTACTGATCAGCTACTTTTTTTCCAGCTTTTTGTTCTAATAATTTATAAAATTGAGAATCATCATCCAATTCTTCAACAGTTCCACCACCCATGAAACCAGGGATGACTAAATTAAAGGTTTCTAATTTTGAATAACTATATTCTGTGATATAGGATTTATCTAATCCGTTTGAAGTTACTTTCTGACTGCCATCTGGATTTATGGTGAGTTCAGATGTACCTCTTGTACTTTGATCAGCATATTCTTTCATAGCCATTAAACGTGGAGAATTTGCACCAATACCTATCAGAACAGCAACAACAACAATAGCGCTATGTCTTATGAAATCTGTTATTTTTTGTTCCTTTATCGCATCTATAAAGGACACAATGCCAAAAATTAATAAACAAAAACCAAGATAATAGGTCATCTGAGGGTGGTTTGTATAAATCTCTAAAGTCATGGCTAGACTCGTAATTACAAAACCTAAAATATATCGTTTTTGAAAAACCCATAGAACTCCTGCCAATACAAGAGGCATGTAGGCAATTGCATGTGCTTTTGCATTATGGCCGGCGCCAAAAATAATGATTAGGTAGGTTGAAAACCCGAAGGACAATGCCCCAAAAATTGCCAATCTCCAATTGACTTTTAAAGCCATCATTAATACAAAAAAACTTAAAAAATATAAAAATGTATAATCAGCTGGTCTTGGTAAAAAACGGACTGTTTGATCTAAAACTCTTACCAAATCGTTTGGGTAATAGGCACTAATTTGATAAGACGGCATTCCGCTAAAAGAAGCTCCAGTCCAATAGGGTTCTGTATTTTTATCTGCTCTAAAGTCATTAATTTCCTTTACCATTCCTTTAAATTGAGTGATATCAGATTGCTGAATTTTTTGACCTTTTAAGACAGGATGAAAATAGATAATCGAAGCCAATATAAAAATTGCTACAACTAAAATATAAGGAAGGAATTTGGTAGAAATCTTCAAGTTTCTATTTTTTATTGTTTTTAAACTTTTTAAATTAAAAAACCCTTTGTCAACGCTCAATCAATTTCCTCGAAATCAACGTACTCTCCAACAGAACTTTTACTTTTTTGTTCATTTCTTGGTTGTGTATCGATTACCGTTTCTCCCTCTGGCACTGAACTTTTGTATTGTTGCTGATTGCCACGATATTGTTGTTGAGCTTTTCTTTTCATGGTCTCAGCTGCTTTTTTTATTAATAAGGGTGCAAATAATCTTGCTAAAAACTTAAAAACATAAGAGAAAAGTATAATAAAAAATATCGTTTTTAATAAACCCATTTTATAGTGTAATATAAATACAATTCAAAAATAACAATTTGATTACAATTGGGGCAATATCAATCCATAAAAAATTCACAATCTTAAAAAAGCATCCAATACTTTCCCTAAATAGCAATTTTATTCTATGTTTGTCTTGTAAACTAATTTTAAAAAAAAGCTAATGAAAAATCGGATGCTACAACTTGCTTTGTTCTTTTCTTTATTCGTTTTTTCGTCTATTTACGGTCAATACACCGATGTCATCAATTCCAACAAACCAGGGTTTTCTGAGAGTCCCTATAGCGTTGGAACAGGGGTATATCAGTTTGAAAGTGATTTTTTCTATAAAAACACAAGTACAAACCCTACTTTTTCAAAACCACAAACTTTTGGAGTTGACCTCTTTTTTAGAACAAGTGTTTTTTTAGAAAAACTAGAGGTAAACACTCAGTTAACCTATCAAAAAGAAACAATTAATCGTAACTTGAATTCTAATAATTATACTGCTGGATTGAGCAAATTTACAATTGGCGCAAAATATTTATTTTTTGAGCCCGTCTATAAAGATGTTAACAAAGAAATTAGAAGTTGGAAAAAACGAAATGCTTTTGATAAAAAACGATTGATTCCATCTGTAGCTGTCTTTTTGGGAATGAATACAGATTTTGTTAATAACATCCATAAAACCAACAGTATATCGCCAAAAGTGGGTGTATTACTTCAACATAATCTTACCAATAATTTAAATATTATTTCAAATATTTTTTATGATAAAATCGGAACGAATTTCTCTGAAGTATATTACGTAATTTCAGCCACACAAAATTTCACTAATCGATGGTCTGGTTTTATGGAACATCAAAAGATTTTTCAAAATCATCAAGAAAACTTAAATTACGGTCTCGGCTTTGCCTACTTATTTAGTAATCATTTTCAGATTAATATCTCTGGAAGAATTATACGAAATGAAAAAGCTGACGGTTTTTATAGTGGTATAGGGATGTCCTACAGAATAGACAAACACCAAGATTCTTTTATTTCACTAGACGAAAATGGACAACAAATAAAAAAGAATCCAAAACGAGGATACAATAAAAGTCAAAAAAATGGATTTTTCTCTCGAATTTTTAGCTTTTTTAAGAAAAAACGAAAAAAAAGAGCTACTAGAAAAAGAAACTAACTATATGCTTTTTATATGATGATTGTATTAAAAAAAGTTACGACTCGTAAAGAAATGAAAGACTTTGTAGTCTTTCCATTTTCGTTATACAAAAACAATGAATATTGGGTACCTCCTATCATTAAAGACGAAATAAATAATTTTGATCCAACAAAAAACCCTGTTTTTGAAAATGCGGAAGCTCATTTTTTTTTAGCCATTAAAGAAGATCAAATTGTTGGGAGAGTTGTTGCAATTATCAATTGGTTTGAAGTTACACAACAACAAATAAAGAAAATACGTTTTGGTTGGTTTGATGTCGTCGATGATATTGAAGTAAGTAAAGTTCTGTTAAACAAAGTCAAAGAAATTGGTTTAACTAACAATCTTGAATATATTGAGGGACCTGTGGGATTCAACAACCTAGATAAAACAGGAGTATTAACAGAAGGTTTTGACCATATTGGAACCATGATCACTTGGTATAACCACCCCTATTACAAGGAGCATTTAGAGCAGCTAGGATTTGTAAAAGAAAAAGAATATCTAGAAAATAAATTCAAATTTAAAAATGTAAATGCAGCGTACTTTGACCGAATAAGTACTATTTTAAAAAAGCGTTTTAAACTTCAGGCTTTGGATTTCAAAAAGACCAAAGACATCCTCCCCTATATTGAAGAAATGTTTGATGTTTTTGATAAAAGCTATTCAAAGCTATCAACATTTGTTCCAATTTCTGATGCTCAAATTACTTATTTTAAAAAGAAATATATTTCTTTTATAAACCCAGAATACATCAAATTTGTAATTGATGAACACAAAAAGCTAGTGGCATTTGCAATTGTAATGCCGTCATTTTCTAAAGCCTTACAAAAAGCAAATGGTAAATTATTTCCTACAGGAATATTCCACTTATTAAAGGCTAAAAAAAAATCAAAAGAGGTTACCCTATATTTAATTGGGGTACATCCAGACTATCAGAACAAGGGAATACACGCCATTATATTTGATCAATACAAGAAAACATTTACCCCTTTAGGTATAGAAAATTGCTACAGAACTCCAGAATTAGAAGATAATGAAGCGATCAAAAAAATATGGAAAAATTTCGAACCAGTCACTCACAAAAAACGTAGAACTTATAAATTAGACATCAATGCAACTATTTTATAATCAAGAACTAAGTGCAACATCAAAACAAATTACTTTTGATAAAATCGAAAGTAAACATATTGTACGTGTTTTACGAAAAAAAGAAAATGATATTCTAAAAATTACAAATGGGAAAGGATATTTATTTGATGCAAAAATTAGTTTCGCCAGTGATAAAAAATGTACCGCAGATATCATTTCAATAACTAAAAAAAATAAACCCTGGAATTACTATCTTCATATCGCAATCGCCCCTACTAAAAATAATGATCGAATTGAATGGTTTTTAGAAAAAGCAACAGAAATTGGCATCGATGAAATAACACCCCTTATCTGCTCCAATTCTGAAAGAAGAGTTGTTAAAATAAAGCGTTTCGAAAAAATCATTCAATCCGCTATGAAACAGTCTTTAAAATATACTTTACCAAAAATAAATGCCCCTAAAAAATTTGATGACTTCATCAATCAAAATTTAGAGGGTACAATTTGTATAGCGCATTGTGAAAAGCAAGAAAAGAAGTCATTAAAATCTATTGTAAAACCATCCGAAAAAGTAACAATTCTCATTGGACCAGAGGGTGATTTTTCTTCTGAAGAAATAAAAAAAGCATTGTTTAAAAATTATATTCCCCTTTCTTTAGGTAACAGGAGGTTAAGAACAGAAACCGCTGCTTTGGTTGCTGTGAGTGGGGTGTCTTTTATGAATGAATAACTTTTTACTATATTGCTTCGATGATAACCAAAAGAAATATATGAAGCCTCTCTTTTTTTTATTAATTAGTTTTTCATTCATACTCGCTAACGCACAAGATGTTGCCATCCTAAAATATAGTGGTGGTGGCGATTGGTATGCAAATCCAACTGCAGTTCCAAATTTAGTTTCTTTTACAAACGAAACTATTGGAACTACTATTTCTAATATACAAACGGTAGCAATTAACAGCGAAGCCATTTATAACTACCCCATTGTTTTTATGACAGGTCACGGAAATGTATTTTTTTCGGAAACTGAAGCTCAAAACTTGAAAGACTATTTGATTTCTGGTGGATTTTTACATATTTCTGACAACTATGGATTGGATACATTTATTAGAAGAGAACTAAAAAAAGTGTTCCCTAAATTAGAACTCATAGAAATCCCAACCAATCACCCCATCTTCAATCAGACCTATAAATTCTCTAACGGAATCCCAAAAATTCATGAACACAATAAAGAGTCTGCCCAAGGTTATGGCCTTTTTTACGAGGGAAGAATGATTGTTTTTTATGACCATGAAACGGATTTAAGTGATGGGTGGGAAGATGAAATTATACATCATAATCCAAAAATTATTAGAGAGAAAGCACTCAAAATGGGTGCAAATATTATTGAATATGCTTTTAATAATTAAGATGTTTTTAGATATAGACAACATTCGTATCAACTTTGATGAAAGTGGGTTGTGGATTTTAAATATTGCCATAGCCGTAATCATGTTTGGTGTTGCATTAGGCATTTCAATAAATGATTTTAAACGACTTTTTAAAAGCCCTAAAATAGTTTTTGTGGGGATTTTTTCTCAATTTTTTCTATTACCAGCAGCGACATTTCTGGCAATTATTTTGATACAACCACATCCAAGTTTTGCTCTAGGAATGATGATGATAGCAGCTTGTCCTGGAGGAAATGTCTCTAATTTTTTTAGTAAAATGGCTGGAGGAAATGCTGCATTATCGGTTAGTTTAACCGCTTTTGCAAGTTTAGCCTGTATTCTAATGACGCCCTTAAACTTACAGTTTTGGGGGAGTTTGTACGCGCCTACAAATACTATCTTAAAAACAGTATCTCTAGACCCATATGAATTATTTAAATTGGTATCATTAATTCTAGGAATCCCTTTAATCCTTGGAATGCTCATGAAACAATATTATAAAGAAAGATCACTAAAAATAGAAAAAATGCTAAAACCCATTTCTATGCTGGTTTTTATCATATTGATTCTAATTGCATTTTCTCAAAATTTAGAGATTTTTGTAAATCATATCCATCATGTACTGTTCTTAGTTGTCTTTCACAACCTCTTCGCCTATGTACTTGGTTTTTACACAGCCAAAGTTTTTAAATTGGACAAAAAGAATTGTAAAACCATAGCCATTGAAACAGGAATTCAAAATGGTGGTTTAGGGTTATTATTAATCTTTAGTTTCTTTGACGGTCTAGGTGGAATGGCGCTATTGGCTGCTTTCTGGGGTATTTGGGATGTGTTTTCTGGTATGACATTGGCCTATTATTGGGGTAAAAATAAAAACTTAATAAAAAGCATTTGATTTATGATTCAAAAAAGTTGGTTTACCCTCGTCTGTAGCTATATAAAATTGGGATTATTTTTTTACAGCAAAAAAATTAGAGTCCGAGGCCGAAAAAACATTCCTACAAAAGGTGCAATCGTCTTTGCTGTAAATCATCCTAATGGGTTAGTAGATCCTTTGTATGTAACTACAACAAATAGCAGGCAAAATCATTTTTTAGTAAGAGCTGCCTCTTTTAAACACCCCTTCATAAAAAAAATATTAGAATCACTGTATTTAATGCCAATTTACAGAATCAGAGACGGAATTCAGCAATTAGCAAATAATCAAGAAATTTTTGAAAAGTGTTATCATATTCTTAACAAAAGAGAAACTTTAATGATTTTCCCAGAGGGAAGTCACGATAAGAAAAGAACTGTAAGGCCATTAAGCAAAGGTTTTACAAGAATCGTATTTGGAGCTTTAGAAAAGCACAAACACTTAGAAGTTAAAGTCATTCCTGTGGGTATTACCTATCAACATCCTTCTCACTTTCCTGCAAAAGTTTGTATAAATTATGGACAGCCGATTGCCACAAGAAGTATCCTTGAGAATCATAACCGTGCTAAATCCATCAACATATTAAAAGCAGCAGTTACCTCACAGTTAAAAGAATTGAGTGTGCATATTCCCGATGATGAAAATTATGAGCATATCCTGCAACAATTAAATACTGCCCAAGTTGATTTTACTGAAGTTGATAAAATTAATGAAATGATTAAAAACGGCAATATTCCTGCAGGGAAAACAGCTAAGAAAAACTTTTTAAAACCTTTATTGTATCTTATTATTTTAAATAACATTCTCCCTTTTTTAATATGGAAAAAAGTAATCAAAAAAATTGATGAAATTGAATTCATTGACACATTTCGGTTTAGTTTAAATTTAGGAATGTTTCCTATTTTCTATACTTTCAAAACATGGTTAATCGCTTACTTTTTTGGAATTTTAGTAGGATTTTTCTATCTAACAGTATCTGCTTTATTAATCATAATTTATGTAAAATGTTCTCCCACAAATTCAAAAGCTCATAAAAACCTAAATCTATAAAATAATAAACTCTTAGTGCAATATAGCATCCTGAATTATTTGCTGTATTTCTGTGCGCATATTCGTCTCAATCAACTCATTATTATCCATTGATGGGTAGACCCTATTTGATAAGAAAACATAAATTATTCCACTTAGGGGATCTGCCCAAGTGAAGGTACCGGTGAAACCAGAATGTCCAAAACTCTGCTCTGAAACACAACCGCAAGTCGCTTTGACTTCGGAATTTAATTGAGGTTTATCAAATCCAATCCCTCTTCGTACCTTTTGATCAGAAAAATACCGTGTATTAAACGTATCTATCGTTTTTGATTTCAAATAACGTTTACCACCATAATATCCTTTTTGCAAATACATCTGCATGATCTTAGCTACATCATTTGCATTGGCAAATAATCCTGCATGACCACCCACACCTCCCAACATTGCAGCACCCATATCATGCACATGACCATGCAATAATTGGTTTCTATAATAGCTGTCTTTTTCCGTAGGAATGATTTCTTTCTTGTCGAATTTTAATAAGGGAAGATACGTAGTTCTATTTACACCTAAATACTGATAAAATTCTTCATTCACTAGTGTAGATAAAGATTTTTGATACTTTGTTTCAAGAATTTCTTTGAGTATATAATATCCGAGATCACTGTATTTATACTCAAGAAGCTCTCTTTGATCTGCATTTTTTATGTATTTATAAATACTGTCTTTATAGTGTTTGTTCAAATACATATGCTCTGCTACTTTAACATTAAATATCGGAGTCTTTTTTGAACGATAAAATTGCTTTAAATTTTTACCTGTGATACTGTCCTGTGTTTTTTTATAAAATGGGATCCATGATTTTAAACGACCAAAATGAGATAGAATTTCTTTCACTGTTAAGGTATCTTTATTGGAATCTTTGAAAGAAGGTAACATCTCCATCAATGAGCTATCTAAAGAAATTTTATTGTCTTCTTCTGCCTTCATAATTAGCGGAAGGGCTGCCAAAATTTTAGTTAAAGAGGCGACATCATAAATATCTGTATTTTTAACTTTTTTTATTTCTTTATCGGTATGATATCCATAACTTTTGGCAAAAATAACTTGGGAATTTCTCGCTACTAAAACTTGAAATCCTGGAGCCATTTTTTTTGCTAAAATAATGCTTGCCATAGAATCAATTTTTTCTAATTTTTTTGAAGACATATCAACTTCTTCAGGAATTGCATATCCTAACCTACTCAATTCTGAGGTGATAATGCCATGACCCTCTAAAAATTTATGATGAATAGAAACGGGTAATTTACCTTTGGCTCCAAAAGCTCCAAAAATTAACTGGGCAGACAATTCTTGAGCTATTTTACTATTCTGATAAGAAACAATTATGGATGCTATATTTTTATATTTTTTTACTTGTAAAAGACTGTAAGGACTCGCAAAAACATCCAAAATAACATCTTTATTTCTTGCTATTTCTTGTAACCAAACTAAGTCTTTATTATTGAATTTATAACTTTTCCAAGGGTTTGAATTTGATTTATGAAAACCGATAATTACTAAATTATACGGTTTTAATTTGGTTATAATTCCTTTTAAAGTAGTCTCAGAAATTACATCTACTTGGGTGTATTTCTGTAACATACTTACAAAGTGGTTTCCTGGAGCATCTCCTAATTGAACATAAGCTATTTTTCTTTTTTCTAAATTCCTGATAGGCAGCTCCCCTATTTTGTCTTTGATAACAGTCAATGAATTTTTAACCAATTCTCTGTGTAGTAGTGTATCGTCAATTGTATTGAGATCCTTTTGAATATTTTCTATGATAATCGGACGATAATTATGCAACCCAGCCCAATATTTTGCTCTTAATATCTTTTTAACGGAAAGAGTAATTCTTTCTTCTGTTAAGGTTTTTAATTTGATCGCTTTTTTAATTAATTTGAAAGTCGCTGGAATGTCTTGAGGAATTAACAATAAATCATTTCCTGCTTCAATTGCAGCCAAATTAATTTCAGCTGAGGTTGCATAATTTGAAGCCCCCTTCATATTTAAACCATCTGTGATTACCAAACCTAAAAAACCGAGTTTTTCTTGTAATAAATTAGTCACTACATTTTTGGATAATGAAGAGGGTAATCTCATATCGGGTTCTATACTTGGGATACGTAAATGGGCCGTCATCACAGAGGTAATTCCTGCATCAAACACTTTTTCATAGGGATATAGTTCAGTAGAATATAACCGATTCATATCAAAATTTACCACAGGAAGCGTAAGATGAGAATCTGTAGCAGTATCTCCGTGACCAGGAAAATGTTTTGCCGTCGCTAAAACACCCCTACTTTGAATTCCCTGAGTAAATGCAATCGCTTTTTGGGTTACATTTTCTTTACGTTCACCAAAAGAGCGATTTCCTATAATTGGATTTTCAGGATTTGTATTGATGTCAACCACTGGAGCAAAATTCATATGAATTCCCAATCTTTTACAATGATTTCCTATGTGCTCCCCCAAATTTTTGATAAGTGAGTCGTTTTCAATAGCACCCAGGGTCATGTTCCAAGGAAACTTGTACGTATTTTTCAAACGCATATCTAAGCCCCATTCTCCATCGAACCCAATCATTAGGGGTGTTTTAGATATTGCTTGGTATTGATTGGTAAGTGCAGCTTGTCTTTCAGGAGTTCCTTGCATAAAAATCAAACCCCCAACATGATATTTTGTGATCATTTCAGTGATAAAATCTTCATGTTTTTCATCACGATTAGAATATGCTTGTACCATGAATAACTGACCTATTTTTTGATCTAAAGTCATATTTTTCATAATACTATCTACCCAAGTATATTGCGCTTCTATATCTTTCGTCCTAAGAGGATCAACACGCTGTGCAGATATCCCTAAAACGAAACTAATACATACTATCGCAAATAGCTTACTCTTCATATATTGAATGCTGTATTTTATGTAAAAAAACGTTTGTGCCAGCTTTCTTTTGCAGGAATTTCCCAATGATGCTCAAAAGCGGCTTTTGTGTTTACCATATTATCAAATACTATTGTTTCTGGTGTGACTTTATGGTCTTTTACTAACTGCTGAAAATTAAATAACTTTACAGAATTGATACGATCGTTATCCCTAAAGGCAACATTCATTTTATCCATTAAATCTATAGATAACTCCCTTTCTAGTTCCTTGATAAAACGAACAGAGCTATCTATTGAACATCCCGAAACAGTATTGAAAGTTTCATCTACTGCCAGTACTAAAAAATGATTGTATTTTATGGTAAATGATCCCTTCAAATCATCTCCATGACGTGTCCATTGATTGATGAATTCTTCAGATTTTATGGAGATATGTGCGACCTCTTTTTCAGTAAACTCTCTGTCGGATTGATAAATCCACAAACGAGAATTGCTTGGTAAATTTTTATAGGCTGTAAACATTATCTCAAATTAAATTTTTGTTGCAAAGCTTCTAATTTTTCTGCATCAGAAATGCTATGTTTAGCTTCAAACATTCGTTCTTTAATCTCTCTCAATACCTTTTTTGTGTAGAGCGGGAAATCTGCATTCTGAATCCAATTGTGATACCCTGGGTTTTCATTAAATACCTCTTCTACGGTTCTACCTTTGTATTTTCCAAAGGAAAAAATTTCTTGATTTTCTTCGTTCATCAAAATAAAACCTGCAAAATCTGCTCGAACACCGTGCGTTGAATAGTCACTCAAGGCATCTACAGAATTTTCAATATCATCATATTTATCCAATTGAGCGAGCAAAATTTCATACGTTGCGTTGGTGTCTGCTTCGGCACCATGGGCACCCTCTAACACTTTTCCACAATAAAATTGATACCCAGCACTTAAGGTTCTTTGTTCTTTTTTATGAAATATCACTTGTACATCAATGGCTTTTCTATGATTCATATCAAAATCTATTCCTACCCGCATTAACTCTTCTGCTAACAACGGAATATCAAATCTATTTGAGTTAAATCCAGCTAAATCAGCATCGGCTATCATTTCATTTACTTTTGATGCCAATTCTTTGAAGGTAGGTTCTGTAACTACTTTTTCATTTGTGATTCCATGAACATCTATTGCTGCTTGAGGTATTTCAATTTCAGGATTTACCAACCAAGTTTTACTTTCTTTATTCCCATTTGGAAATACTTTTAAAATCGAAATTTCAACAATTTTATCGGTAGCAATGTTAATTCCAGTTGTTTCTAAATCGAAAAATACGATTGGTCTTGTTAGGTTTAATTCCATGATTTTTTTTTGAACTACCAAAAACACCCAAGAAGACAAAAATCACCTGTGTAAACTTGAACGAAAATTCGTAGTAATTTAATTAAAATTGTTAACATCTATTCTCAACTCTATTACCCTCATATTCTATAGTTACAGAGATTCTTTAGGATGAAATTATCTTTGAATAAATTCATCTCAAATATTTTTTAAAGATAAAAAAAATAGTGATTTGTTATTAGATTTTCGTCTAATTTTATGACAATTAGTTTGTGTAAAAAACCCATTTATGATTAAAAAAAAATTATTTATGTAAATCATAATTTTAAGATCCACTTTTAATTTCGTTATTTTCGCGATATGGTAAAAGAAATACAGCTCAGAATAAATTTAGTAGAAGAACGAATGGAAGAAATTCTTTTACACAAATCCTCCAAAGTATTGGGAATTGATAAAAATCTAATTTCTGCTGTAAAAGTGCTTCGTAAATCGATTGATGCTCGAAAAAAAAATATCCTATTTAATTATAAAGTTGCTGTATATATTGAGGAAGAAATTCCTGAAAATTCGAACTATATTTTTGAATACAAAGATGTTTCTAATGCCAAAGAAATTCATATTATTGGTTTTGGTCCTGCAGGAATGTACGCTGCACTTCGTTGTATAGAGTTAGGGTACAAACCCGTGGTTTTAGAGCGTGGAAAAAATGTCCAAAAAAGAAGACGAGATCTCAAAGCGATCAATCAAGATCATGTTGTAAATAACGATTCAAATTATTGTTTTGGTGAAGGCGGAGCAGGAACCTATTCTGATGGAAAACTCTATACGCGTTCCCTAAAACGTGGAGATGTAAGACGTATTTTTGAAAATCTTGTTTTCCATGGTGCAACAGATCAAATTTTAATAGATGCGCACCCTCATATTGGAACCAATAAACTTCCTAAAATTATTCAAAATATCCGTGAAAACATTTTAAAATTTGGTGGCGAAATTCATTTTGAAACTCGTGTAACAGATTTTATCATAAAGAACAACAAATTACAAGCGATCCAACTTCAAAATGGGGAGGAAATGTCTGTAAATTCTGTCATCTTAGCTACAGGGCATTCTGCCAGAGATATTTACGAATTATTACACAAAAAAAACATTTCCTTAAAAGCCAAATCTTTCGCAATGGGTGTACGTGTGGAGCACCCTCAACAAATTATAGACCAAATTCAATATCATTGCTCGGGAGAAAGGGATGAATTATTACCTGCTGCTGCCTATAGTCTGGTACAACAAGTAAAAAACAGAGGCGTTTACTCTTTTTGTATGTGTCCTGGTGGTTTTATCGTTCCAGCTGCTACTGCAAATGGAGAAGTTGTCGTAAATGGAATGTCGCCTTCTCGTAGAAATAATAAATTTGCAAATTCTGGAATTGTTGTAGAACTAGATATTGACAGAGACTTTAATAAATATGAAAAATTTGGTCCGCTAAAAGGATTGGAATTTCAAAAAGATTTAGAAAAAATTGCCTTTTATGCTGGTGGAAGATCACAAACAGCTCCTGCACAAAAATTGGTTGATTTTGTTGATGGAAAAACCTCTACAGATTTGAATGAAACTTCTTATCAACCCGGATTAAATACGGCTCCTTTACACTCTCTTTTACCAAAAATTATTGGAAGTAGATTACGAAAAGGTTTTGTTGAATTTGGTCGAAAAATGCATGGTTATTATACCAATGAAGCGAATATTATTGGTGTTGAATCTAGGACTTCATCGCCCGTAAACATCCCCAGAAAAATCGATTTAGAACACCCGGAAATTGAGGGATTATTTCCTTGTGGGGAAGGGGGTGGATATGCCGGTGGAATTATTTCTGCTGCGATGGACGGTGAGCGTTGTGCCGAGGCAGCAATTGCAAAGTTATAGAGGAATAATAATAAGTAGTTTTTTACAAAGGTCTAAAAAGGTATCGTATTTTTGAATCTTTATAATTATATATTTAAAAAGTTCTAGAGATATTAAATCCAAAATGAATATCACCTGCAAAAAAATCATCCGTTGTTTCCGTAATAAAACTTTTTTCTATCATTGTAATGGCATTGGATAAAATCAGCTGAAACACATGACCTCCTGTTTCAATATCAACTCCAAATGCTAATGAATTTCTTGCATTGATTGATTTTGATTCGTCCATAGCAAAATAGTATTCGCTATTGAACGAAACTCTTTTATTTAATTTGATTCTTGTCCCTAAACCTAGAGCAAAAATATCGTGCGGGTCTTCATTGATTCTTACGGTATTTCTGTGAACATATGTTGGTGTTAATTGAAATGAGAAAGAAGAATTCACTTTTCTAGCAATTAAAACCTGACCAACATAAAACAAACTTTCTGAAAAAGTTCTTTTGTCTGATGGGTCAAAATCTTTGAGTGTTTTTACGGCTACACTTCCAAAAAGCGAGACTGCAAACGGAAATGAATTGGCACCTTTTTTTTGTTTTAACAAACTGTATTTCATAAAACTATCATAGGTTTTCTCATAACTACTTCTACCCAATCCAATTGTTATATCATCATTCAACCCATATTCTAGAGCAAAACGAATATTAGATTGATCCAATCCAAAAAGTTCATCAAATCCTAAATTTACCCGACCAAATCTGTGAGAAATAAGAAATTCTAACTCTTTGTCTTTTCTGTTTTCGATTGAGTGTCCGTTAAGAATTCTAGTTCCTTTAAAAGTTGCGGTAACTATTTGATCTGTTTTTGGAGTTTCTTTCTCTAAAACATCTAACAGATCTTGTGCAAAACACTGGAAACTAACACTACATATAAAAAGAGTACATATAATTTTTTTCATCATTTGTTAATTATAAGGCTTGTGATTAAATTCAAAAGTAATGTTAATTTCTTCGGCAATTTTTTTAAAAACAAGTCTCGGAATTTTCACATCAAAATCTTCCAAAAGTATGTTGAATGTTCCTTTAACAAGAATAGTTTCTCCATTTCTTTTAAAAATCGAGGGAACCACAATTTGCTTACTTACTCCATGAATAGTAATAACTCCTTTGACATCGTACTTTGTTTCAACAGTTTCGACACCATCAAAATTTAAAATATCACCTGTAAAAGTTGCTTTTGGAAATTTATCTGACTCTAAGTAATTCTCATTGAAATGCTCTTGCATTAATGCTTTTTTAAACAGGAATGATTTTATTAAAATAGAAATCGCCATTTTTCTTTTTGAAACATCTATAATACTCAAAACCTGATTATTTTCTGCTTTTATATCTTCTATTGGGGTAGAAGAAAAGAATGTTATTGCTCCATTTTTTGTTAAATATTGTTCTTGTGAATGGGTATGATATGCGAACAAAAAAGAAATTAAAAGTACGTAAATTGATTTCATTTTATTAAGTGTTTAGTTCATTCATTAATTACCTCTGACTTTACGAGAATAACGTCCATTAAATATCCTGTACAAACTCCTTTTAAAGTAATCCTTTGACCTTCACTCAAAGCCTGTATGTCTTGAGAGGTATCCTCAGACAAATGACACAAAACATTGCCAAAATCTTGAGTAGTTTTTAGGGTAATGATGCCTTTTTCTTTGACTACTTTTAGTTCAGATATGATTCCAGAAACTTCAATAATTTTATCTAGGTAGCGTTTATTTGCTTTGGATTCGTCAGAAAAAAAATCATCCATGATTTTATCTGCGGTTAGGCTTATATCTTTTGTTGATCCCATAATATTTCTATGAGGTGTGTTGTACGTTTGGTAAACAATAAAAAAACAAAGACTCCCGAAAATTAAAATTGAAATAATAATTTTATTTTTTTTCATCCATTCTATTTTAATCGTTTAGAGCACCGCCATCTACCCAACAAACAATTGCATCAATTTGCTCTTGGGTAAGAGACCCCTGCTTAGGCATTTCTCTACTGACAACCTCAGATTTTATACTTCCCGCTACTAAACTAATCTTATTATAGGAAGTTAAATCGGGATAAATCCCATTGGTTCCATGACATTGAATGCAATGAGCATCTATAATGGGTTGAACATTCGCTGCAAAAGTGATTTCTGAACAGGTGTCATCAGCAACGAGCTCCTCCTCTACATTTGTTAAACAAGATGTTAGGACGATTACTAAACAAAATAAAATATATTCTTTCTTAATTTTAAAATAATTTTTCATACATACTGATTTAATGTCGTTTGTAAACAAGATGACAAGACTTAGTGATTGATACAATTGCCAATCTTAATGATTCATTTTTTAATAAATTAAAGTCCATTCATAAAACTACTGTAAGGATCTTTAAACTGAGTACCTTCTACAAATCTAAATTTACTTAATTTTTTAAACTCCACCAAAGCCCAAAGAATGAACTCTTTTACAAAATAAGCGTCGGCAGTATTCATCTTTGGTTGATATTCTTTTAAAAATGCATCGAGAGGGCTCACTTTATCTAACTCATTTTTATATTGTAATTCTGAAAATTCATCTAATAATTCAAATTCTTCATTGGCATTGAAAAACCAGGAAACAATGTCATCATAGGGTGTTTCAGCATCTTGTTTTTCTAACTTTTT
>ERZ1047472.1149-NODE-1149-length-21154-cov-6.973458_pt1 | contig 21154 bp, 21 predicted proteins | sample MGYA00383095_ERZ1047472 | MGnify/ENA primary metagenome ERZ1047472 (study PRJEB29581, sample SAMEA5548365) | metagenome | biome: marine; feature: coastal; material: water | depth 1 m | study: Short-term variability in the microbial, nano- and picoplankton... | reverse complement strand
GGGCCATGGTTGCACCCACAATACCGCCCACCAACACACCGGCAATAATATAGCTAAAGTTAACAATGCTGCTGTCGAGTAATGTCACCACCACAGCGATCAACATTCCCAGGGCTGATAATCTATTGCCACGCACAGCAGTCTTGGGTTTGGTCAGACCTTTGATACCGAGAATAAATAGAATGCCGGCAAACAGATAAACGAAACTCACAATAGTTGGATTCATCGCTTACTTCCTCTTAAACATGGCAAGCATGCGATTAGTGACTAGATAACCACCTACCACATTGATGGTGGCCAGTGTCACGGCAATAAAGCCAAGACCATTGACCAACAGGGGGGAACTGTCAGAACCAGCTGCCAGCAGCGCGCCCACCAGAGTAATACCAGAGACCGCATTGGTACCCGACATCAGGGGGGTGTGCAATGTGGGTGGCACCTTGGTGATCAACTCAACACCAAGAAACAGCGACAGCACAAAGAGTGCCAGTAATAAAATTAGAATTTCCATGGTTTAGGCCCCTTCCGGCTGTGATTCTAGCTCTGGCAGATTAAGTAGTTTACGCATATGGGGATGGGGAACCTCACCCTGATGAGCAACCACAGTACCGGCGACTATCTCATCGTTAAAATCTAGGTTGAGGTTGCCCTCTTCATCGAGAATTAGCTCCAGCAATGTCTGCATATTTTTACCCAGCATCTGGCTGGCGTGATAGGCCAGCTCCGAGGGCACATTTTCCGGGCCCAAAATAGTCACATCATGGGCCATCACTGTTTTGCCCTGCTCAGTCAAATCGCAGTTACCACCGCGCTCTGCGGCCAGGTCTACAATCACTGCACCTGGCTTCATGGCCTTCACCATATCCTCGGTCACCAGAATTGGTGACTTGGCGCCGGGAATCGCTGCAGTGGTAATAATAATATCCTGCTGGGCCACCACCTCGGTCATCAGCTCCCGCTGACGACGCAAGAAGTCTTCGCCCTGCTCTTTGGCGTAACCACCTGCACCTTCAGACTCGCCAGTATCAAGGTCCAGCTCAATGGGTTTGGCACCCACCGACAATATTTGCTCGCGGGCAGCGGGACGCACATCATAGGCTTCCACCACAGCACCGAGCCGCTTGGCGGTGGCGCAGGCCTGCAATCCGGCAACACCCACACCCATAATTAATACCCGCGCTGGCTGCAAGGTGCCTGCGGCGGTCATTAGCATAGGAAAAATTCTTGGTGCGGCAGAGGCACCCATAAGTACGGCTTTGTAGCCCGCCAGGGTGGCCATGGAGGACAGTACATCCATGCTCTGGGCGCGACTGATTCTGGGTACCAGCTCCAGTGCTATGGCAGTGGCTCCCCTGTCGGCAACCGCCTGAGCGGCCTGGGGAGAGGCCAGCGGGTCCATCATGCCGATAATCAGCTGCCCACTGCGCAGCTGCGCCAGATCATCGTCACTGTTTTCATTGTTTGAGCCAAAGCTCTGAACTTGCAAGATAATATCTGCACTGGCAAATATCTCTGCGCGATCTGCGGTAATTGTTGCTCCAGCCGCAGAGTATTCTGCATCCGGGTAGCCTGCTGCACTACCTGCATCTGCTTGGATAAGTACCTTTACACTTCTGTCCGTCAGAGACTGGACATTGGCAGGGGACATGGCGACACGTTTCTCACCGGCTTTGATTTCCGAGGGAATTCCGATAATCACTCAATTCTCCTATAATTGAAAATGAATAAGTCATTGTTTATAACCTACGTGAATGCTAGCAAATAAAGTCACTATCGAGTAATCGATTTAGGAATAATAGCTATTACATATTAATGATAGTCCCACAGGCCCAAGCCTAGAGGCGGTTGTAGCGGAATTACTGATCAAACAGAGAATCTGTATTTGAAGGCTGAGTGCGACCTAGATTAGGCGGGAAACAGAAAAGTCGGCCAATTCGATCATTACTGATTTAAATTTATTATCGGGCAATTGCTGCAGCGCCTGCTTCGCTAAGCCAGCCTCCCTCTGAGCAAGCTCCATGCTATAGGCTATGCCACCTGAGGCCTGCACAGCACTCAGAATGCCACAAAAATTCTCTTTGCTTTTGCGGGTGATTGCATCGCAGATCAAGCTGCGCTGAGCTTCCTCCACATTATCTCTGGCAAAAATCAGCGGCAAAGTCATTTTGCCCTCGGCTAAATCATCACCCACATTTTTACCTATGGATTCAACATCCCCCTGATAATCCAGCACATCATCAACAATCTGAAATGCCATACCCAGATGTCTGCCGTAATCAGCCATCAAGTTGGGCTCAGTACCTGCAAGTACAGCACCAGCGCCGGCAGCAGCCTCAAATAGTTTGGCGGTTTTGCGATAGATCACCTGCAGATAGATATCCTCACAGATAGCAGGATTACCCGCATTGGCCATCTGCTGAACTTCGCCCTCCGAAATCACATTGGTCGCATCAGCCATCAGGCCCATAATCGGCATATCGCCAACCTCCACCAACATCTGGAAAGCCCTGGAGTACAGAAAATCACCCACCAGCACGCTGGGCGCATTGCCCCACTGGGCATTGGCCGTCTCGCGGCCCCGGCGCAGTGCAGATACATCGACCACATCATCGTGCAACAGAGTTGCAGTATGGATAAACTCGATCACAGCGGCCATTTTTAAATGCTGCGAGCCGCTGTAACCATTGGCCAGAGCGCTGAGCAATAAGACAACAGGACGCAGCCTCTTGCCCCCGGCTTCCACTATGTAATGGCCGATATTCTCCACCAGCCCGACGTCTGATTGCAGCTGGCTGACAATCAACTCATTGACTGCAGTAAATTCTTCTTTGATGGCTTGGTGAAAAGACAACATTGGTTATTGGGTTTGCCATTAAAAATACGTGGTGCATGCTAGGCAGCCCCTCCCCTGCTGTCAACCCAAAATGTCCTGCCAGCCCAGCCGCAGCAGCCTTATTGTCTGCTGGCAGTGGCTTAAATAGTTGCTGCAACGAGCAGAACTGGGTACGATGCGCGCTCCGAACCAAATCTCAAGGAACTCATGTCCTTCACCCCAAAATCCTCATACTCTAAAGAAGAAATACTCGCGAGCAGTCGCGGCGAATTGTTTGGCCCAGGCAACGCCAAGCTTCCAGCACCCAATATGCTGATGATCGACCGCATTGTCGAAATCAACAATGATGGCGGCAAACACGGCCTGGGACAGATTGTCGCTGAAATCGATATCACTCCTGATCTCTGGTTCTTTGACTGTCATTTTGAAGGTGATCCCGTCATGCCAGGCTGTCTTGGCCTAGATGCCCTCTGGCAACTGGTAGGTTTCTTTCTTGTCTGGAATGGCAATAGCGGCCGCGGCCGCGCACTGGGCGCAGGCAATGTAAAGTTCTTTGGTCAGATATTACCCACGGCCAAAAAAGTCACCTACAGACTGGACCTCAAACGCTTGGTACAGCGGCGCCTGATTATGGGGATCGCCGATGGCTCTGTTGAGGTAGATGGTCGCGAAATCTATACTGCTGAAGACCTCAAGGTTGGGCTTTTTTCCAGTACTGAAGACTTTTAACAGCAGCTCGGCACATTAAATAATATTTAATTCAGAAAACCAGCAAGAGGACTATCGATGAGACGCGCAGTAATTACCGGACTTGGAATTGTTTCCTGTCTTGGCAACGACAGGGAATCAGTCACCAAATCTCTGCGAGAAGGTATCTCCGGTATTCGCCGCCGTGAAGATTTTGTCGAAATGGGACTGCGCTGCCACGTGGGTGCTGTGCTGGATATAGACCCCAAAGAGCACATTGATCGCAAAGTGCTGCGTTTTATGGGTGCCTCTGCTTCCTACGCCTATATTGCCACGGATCGCGCAATTGCCGATGCCGGGCTCAGCGAAGATATGGTCTCTAACCCACGCACAGGTCTGGTTATGGGCGCCGGTGGCGTTTCTGGCGAAATGTTTACCGAAAGCATAGATGTAATGCGCGAGCGCGGCATCAAGCGAGCCGGACCCTACCGGGTGACTCAAATTATGGCCAGCACAGTCTCTGCCTGTGTAGCCACCCCGTTTAAGATTAAAGGCGTCAACTATTCCATGGCCTCAGCCTGCGCAACCAGCGCCCACTGTATTGGCCATGCTCTGGAACTTATTCAGCTGGGTAAGCAAGATATAGTGCTGGCCGGCGGTTCCGAGGATATGCACTGGTCTATGGCTGGCCCCTTTGATGCCATGGGTGCACTGACAAGCAAATACAACGATACCCCCGAAATAGCCTCCAGAGCCTATGATGCGGAGCGCGATGGCTTTGCTCCTGGGCTGGGCGCTGGCACCGTGGTGGTTGAAGAGCTGGAACATGCCCTTGCCCGCGGCGCCAATATTATCTGCGAAATTACCGGCTACGGTGCCACCTCAGATGGTGCCGATATGGTGTCTCCATCCGGTGAAGGCGCAGAGCGCAGCATGAAAATGGCAATGGAGACCGCCAGCGGACCCATAGACTATATCAATGCCCATGGCACCAGCACGCCAGTGGGTGATATTGCCGAGCTTGGCGCGATTCGTAATACCTTTGGTGATAACTGCCCGGATATCAGCTCCACCAAATCACTCTCAGGCCACAGCCTGGGAGCAGCAGGTGTCCATGAAGCAATCTACTGCATGCTGATGATGGAAGCCGGGTTTGTTACTGGCTCCGCTCATATTGATAAGCTCGATGATCATGCCGCCGGCTTGCCTATTCTGCTTGAGACTAAAGATAAAAAGTTGGATCGAGTGATGTCCAACAGCTTTGGCTTTGGCGGCACCAACGCAACCTTGGTGATGGAACGCTACTCCTGCTAATCCCTCACCCCATTAAAAAAGGCGGCCAATGCCGCCTTTTTTAATGTCTGGCTTTTTATTGTCCAGCCACCCAATCTTTAATGCGCTGTTCCAAAATATCCAAGGGGATGGGGCCAGCCTCCAGCACTCGATCATGGAAGCTGCGAATATCAAAATCCTCTCCCAGCTCCTGGCTCGCATATTGCCGCAACTCTTTGATCTTTAACTCACCCATTTTGTAAGCCAGTGCCTGGCCGGGCCAGACTATATAGCGATCAATCTCCACGGTAATATCATGCTCAGACTTGGCACTATTGGCGATAAAAAAGTCGATCGCACGCTGACGACTCCAGCCCAGCGAATGCATACCTGTATCCACTACCAACCGCACCGCGCGCCACATTTCGTAAGTCAGTTGACCAAACTTGCTGTAGGGATCTTTATAAAAGCCCATCTCCTCACCCAGGCTCTCCGAGTACAGACCCCAACCCTCAACAAAGGCGGTAATGCGGTAGAGATCGCGACGCCAGGGATGAACATTAGTCTGCTCTTTGGCCAGAGAGATTTGCAGATGGTGCCCAGGCATAGCCTCATGCAGTGTCAGTGCCTCCATCTCCCACTTGGGTCTGGTATCTAGTGCGTAGGTATTAGCAAAAAAGATCCCTGCCCGCCCCATGGACTGGGCGCCAGACTGGTAATAGGCCGTTGTCTGAGATTTCTCCGCATAGCTGGGAATCATCTTTACGCCGTAGGGTAGCCGGGGCAATACACCAAACAATGCCGGCAACTCTGCATCCGCGCGCTTAGCAATATCCCTATACTCACGCATCAGGTCTTCTTTGTTGGTGAAATAAAACTGCGGGTCGCGGCGTAAAAATTCAGTAAAGGCATCAAAATCACCTTCGAAGCCTGAATCAATAATCACCTGCTCCATGGCTGCACGGATCCGCGCCACTTCCCTGAGACCCAGGGCATGAATCTGCTCTGCAGTTAAATCTGTGGTAGTCGAACGCGCCGCGCGATGGGCGTACCATGCCTGGCCATTGGCAAGGTTGGATAGGCCGACCGCCTGCACCGCATTAGGCAGGTAGTCGGTTTCTAAAAACCGCTGCAACCTCTTGTAGGCCGGTGCTATGCCATTTTGATAGGCCGCTATTGCGCGGGCTTTAAGCTGCTTCTGCTGGTCGGGGGAAATACTATCGGGAAAACTCACAAAGGCACCCAGCAGTGGGCTGTCCATGGGGTCGTCAAATAGCTGATTAGCCACCTGCCCAGGCACATCGCGCAGGGTGATGGCTGGGGGTGTGATCCCAGCTTCAAGCCCTTGCTTCATCAAAACTATGGTCTGCATAATCAAGCTATCTGCCGATTCCAGACGGGCGATAATATCCCTATAGTCCGTTAGTTTCCGGCTCGGCATCAAGCTAATCATTTGCGCCAAATCTTGCTGCACACCACTCATCTGATTGATCGGCATTAACTCATCGGGAAATGCCTGAGCAGCCACATTGGCGCTGAGGTCTTTATGGAATAGCTGAAAATCCAATATCGCCGACTCACCGAGGGAATCGACCGAAATAGTCTCGACTGCTTTTAGCAGCGTGCGGCTGTCCCGGTTGCGCTGCTCTATGGCCTCTGGAGAATAATCCGTCCAGCGATCATTCTGTCCGGCATAACCTAGCCAGGTGGCGGCCTCTGGGTACTGGGTCATCTGGTAGTCATAGACCAAATCCATCAGAGCGGCGAGACGCTCATCCTGACTGGCATAGCCGTTTTCCTCTGTCACCAGATCCAATCTGGCCTGATAGTCGCTTAGTGCGGCGATAGATTGGGCAGACATAGCGGTCAACAGCAGTATCCCAACCAGTAACCCCAGTCTCTGGACCATTTTGCTGATATTAAATAATGTACTCATAGCAACCTCTTTTTATTATTCTGGATATTGGCCTATAAAAACCCAGTGGGGATACAGCACTATAGCTGTGGCCCGATACTTAAAGGGCAAAATAAAAGGGAACTGCCCAGGCAGTTCCCTTTTAGATATCATCGGTGAAGGGCTATTTCACCAATAGCAGCTTAGAGCGCGGCTAAAATAGCCTCGGCACTAGAGCCTTCCAGGGCGCCGGCGTCAACATTGAGCAGGCTTACCACACCGTCGTCAACGATCATTGCGAAACGCTTGCTGCGAGTGCCCATACCAAACCCAGTGCCGTCTAACTCAAGACCCACAGCTTTGGTAAAGTCGCCATTGCCATCTGCCAGCATCATTAGGTGATCGGCATTGGCGCTCTGGCCCCAGGCGTGCATCACAAATACATCATTGACGGACATACAGGCAACAGTGTCCACACCTTTGGCCTTGATATCATCGGCATGCACCACAAAACCTGGCAGGTGAGCCGCCGAACAGGTGGGAGTAAAGGCGCCGGGAACAGCGAACAGAACCACTTTTTTTCCTGCGAAAATATCCGCTGTACTGATGCCCGTGGGACCCTCGGCACCCATAATGGTAAACATTCCCTCAGGAATTTTATCGCCAACTTGAATTGTCATATGGACCTCATTGATTATTAGTTTTTAAATAGAGCGGCCACAGTAAAGCCCGGGGTCGCCCAAAGTATTTTTGCCTACAGCCCTAGAACGGAATATCGTCGTCAAATGCCCCGCCCTGCTGCTGAGGTGCGCTCTGCTGAGGTGCACTCTGTTGCTGTTGCGGCGCGCTCTGCTGCTGAGCCTGAGGCGCTGACTGCTGATAACTGCCCTGAGACTGATCATAGTCTCCAGATTGCTGACCACCGCGGCTGTCCAACATCTGCATTTCGCTGGCAACAATTTCAGTGGTGTAGCGGTCCTGTCCGTCCTGGCCCTGCCACTTGCGCGTACGCAATGAGCCTTCAATATAGAGCTTCGAGCCCTTCTTGACATACTCGCCTGCAATCTCGGCCAAGCGGTTGAAAAATACCACTCGGTGCCATTCGGTGCGCTCTTGCTGGTCACCGGTGTTTTTGTCTTTCCATGATTCAGATGTGGCGAGGCTGAGATTGGTTACAGCGCCACCAGATGGCATAAAGCGTGTTTCTGGATCCTGACCACAGTTACCCACAATGATGACTTTATTGACTCCGCGTGCCATTGATTTCCCCTGTTTTCTCTGAGTTAAGTAGCGACAAAATCCCTGATAAAATCACAGTTAAAAGCACCATCAAATGGGACGATTGTCAGTACGGTTAAAATACGGTTTTAGGCTTTGCATATCCACCTTTTGCTTATCAACTTTGATATAGGCCAAAGGTTCGCCTTCAACCCAGAGTATATCTTCTACCCCAGTTATTGTTGAAACTATTTTTGCAAATTCCTGGCGGTCTGTATCACCCACCTGCAATACCAATGTCTGCAGAGCTCTGGGCGACTGCAATCCCAGGGCCAAAAACCACCAGATAAACAAAACTCCGGCGATCAGTAAAAATAGTCCGCTAAACCCGTAATACTGCAGGCTCCAGCCACCAAGTGCCCCTCCGGCAAAGGCGCCAAAAAACTGGCAGGTGGAATAGATACCCATGGCCGTGCCTCGATTACCCACTGGGCAGACCTTGCTTAACCAGGAGGGTAGCGACGCTTCAAGCAAATTAAAGGCAGCAAAGAATGCCAGCAGCATCAGCGGAGTCAACAGCGGACTTCTGTGCACAGCTAGCACCAGCATGGAGACGGCAAGCACGGCCACTGCAGAGACAAAACTAAGCTTTTGTTGCTGGTGGCGCTCACCCAGAATCATAGCGGGAACCATGGCCACAAACCCACCACCCAGCAGAGCGGCATAGACCCACCACAGATCTCTGTCAGCTATACCCAGCTCATCGGTAAGAATAGTCGGAATCACCACAAAGGCTGCCATCAGCGCCAGATGCAGAGCAAAGACACCCAGATTTAAGCGCAGCAATACAGGGTTACTGAGCAGCTGTCCGATCTGAGCAATATCGGTCAAGGTCTCGCGATTGCGCTGCACAGCTATGGCTCTGGGCACCTGGGATACGAATATCAGTAGTCCCAGCACACCCAGGCCCGCTGTCAGCCAAAATATTGCCGCCAGGCCGCCATAGTTAGCTATTAGCGGGCCCAGAATCATAGCCACCATAAAGGATAGACCAATACTGGCCCCTATGGCTGCCATGGCCTTGGTGCGGTTTTCTTCGCAGGTTAGATCTGTGACCATAGCCATCAACGTACTGGCTATGGCGCCCATACCCTGCATGGCTCGACCGATCATCAGCTGAGTCATAGTCTCTGCATTGGCTGCAAATATACTGCCCGCCACAAACATCAGCAGACCACCAACAATGACTGGCCGTCGCCCTATGAGATCCGATAGCAGCCCCAGCGGAATTTGCAGCATAGCCTGGGTAAGACCATAGACTCCCAGCGTCAATCCCAGCAGCAGCGGCGAGGCATCTGCATAGTCATTCATATACAGCCCGAGAACCGGCAGCACCATAAATAGGCCGAGCATTCTAACGCCGTACAGGCTTGCCAGAGAGGCCGTAGCTCGCCGTTCGACGGCAGAAAAAGTCGATGAAGATTGAGTGGTTTTAGTCAAGATGGTTTCAAATGCTTCTAATAGAATTCGGCTACCATCTTAACAGCGCAGTGGGGCACCGAGAATATTTATCGGCAATTTTTTGTAAAACAGGGTCTATTCAGGCGACCTGGTCGTAAATAATTGGGTATGGCAAATTCACTTTGCCCAAGGCGGGTTCAGCGCCCTATAATTACTGGTTTTTTACAGCCCCTTAATAAATGACAAAGAAGCACTAATGGATACCATTCAGGTTAGGGGCGCACGCACCCACAATCTTAAAAATATCGATCTAGATATTCCCCGAGACAAGCTGATTGTTATCACTGGGCTGTCTGGGTCGGGCAAGTCATCTCTGGCATTTGATACATTGTATGCCGAGGGGCAGCGACGCTATGTAGAGTCCCTGTCCACCTATGCTCGACAATTTTTGTCGATGATGGAAAAGCCAGATGTAGATCATGTAGAGGGTCTCTCCCCCGCTATCTCCATCGAACAAAAGTCCACTTCCCACAACCCTCGTTCCACCGTGGGCACCATCACTGAAATTTACGACTATCTGCGCCTGCTATTTGCCCGAGCTGGCGAACCTCGCTGCCCGGACCATGGTCAGGCACTCAATGCTCAGACGGTGAGCCAGATGGTCGATCAGGTACTGGCGCTGCCAGAGGGCAGCAAACTGATGCTGTTGGCACCAGTGATCAAGGATCGTAAAGGTGAGCATCTGCATCTGTTTGACAGCCTTCGCCGCCAGGGCTTTATTCGCGCCCGTATCGATGGTCTGGTCTGCGATCTGGATGAGGCTCCGGCGCTGGATAAAAAGAAAAAACATACTATTGAGGTGGTGGTTGACCGCTTTAAGGTCAAAGAGGATATAGGCCTGCGCCTGGCTGAATCCTTTGAGACCGCCCTGGCCCTCGCCGAGGGACTGGCCAGCATAAGCTATATGGATGGCGGCACACCGGATCAGATATTTAGTGCCAAATTTGCCTGCCCTGTGTGCAACTACAGCCTCAATGAACTTGAGCCAAGACTGTTTTCCTTTAACAACCCAGCTGGCGCCTGCCCCACCTGCGACGGCCTGGGCGTGCACCAGTTTTTTGATATAGATCGAGTGATCCAGCACCCGGAGGCGTCCATCTCCGAAGGCGCTATCCGCGGCTGGGATCGACGCACATTGTTTTACTACAATATGCTCACCAGTCTCGCCGAGCACTATGACTTCGATATTGAGCAACCCTGGGAGCAACTCTCCCCCATTCATCAGCAAAAGATTTTATTTGGCAGCGACGACGAAGAGATCACCTTTAACTATGTGAACGACCGGGGCACCGTATTCCGTCGCCAGCACAGCTTTGAGGGTGTAATCAATAATATGGAGCGGCGCTACCGCGAGACCGAGTCCACCTCGGTGCGCGAAGAGCTGACCAAGTATATGGCCACCTCCAACTGCCCCGAGTGCTCCGGCACCCGTCTGCGCAAATCTGCGCGCAATGTATTTATTGATGATCGCCGTATTGAAGACATAGTCTGTATGCCCGTGGGCGATTGCTGCGACTATTTTGAACAGCTTGATCTGCCCGGTCGTCAGGGCGAAATTGCCGAGAAAATTGTCAAAGAGATTCGCCAGCGCTTTAACTTCCTGGTGGATGTGGGCCTAAACTATCTCTCGCTAAACCGCAGTGCAGACACCTTATCCGGAGGTGAAGCCCAGCGTATCAGGCTGGCCAGCCAGATTGGCGCTGGCCTTGTGGGTGTGATGTATATCCTTGACGAGCCCTCTATTGGCCTGCACCAGCGTGATAATGAACGACTCCTCAAGACCCTGGTGCGACTCAGAGATCTGGGCAATACCGTTATTGTGGTTGAGCATGATGAAGACGCTATCGCCTCTGCCGACCATATTATCGATATAGGCCCAGGTGCCGGGATACATGGTGGCGAGATTGTTGCCGAGGGTACCGCCAAGCAAATCAAAGCCAACAAAAACTCTATTACCGGGCAGTTTATGTCAGGCAAGCGAGGTATTGTTATTCCCAAGGTGCGCAACAAAGGGAAGGGTAAAACATTAAAAATTACCGGCGCCACAGGCAATAATCTGCAAAAAATTGATTTGGAAATACCCCAGGGCGTGTTTACCTGTATTACTGGCGTCTCCGGCTCAGGCAAATCGACGCTGATCAATGAAACCCTTTATCCAGCTGCAGCTGTGGCTCTTAATAAAGCCACCACATTGAAGCCTGCGGCCCATACCAAGATCACCGGTCTCAGCCATCTGGACAAATGCATAGATATCAACCAGAGCCCAATTGGCCGCACCCCCCGCTCCAATCCGGCCACCTACACTGGCATCTTTACGCCGGTACGTGAACTGTTTGCCGGCACCCAGGAGGCTCGTTCAAGGGGCTATAACCCAGGGCGCTTTAGCTTCAATGTCAAAGGTGGACGCTGTGAAGCCTGTCAGGGTGATGGTGTCACCAAGGTGGAGATGCACTTCTTGCCTGATATCTATGTACCCTGTGATGTTTGTAAGGGCCAGCGCTACAACCGCGAGACATTGGATGTGCATTTCAAGGGTAAAAATATTCATCAGGTTCTGGATATGACTATCGAAGATGCCCGTGAATTCTTTGACGCCATTCCCGCTATTGCCCGCAAACTGCAAACTCTGATCGATGTGGGCCTGTCCTATATCAGCCTGGGCCAGTCAGCCACTACTCTATCTGGTGGTGAGGCACAGCGCGTTAAGCTGTCCAAGGAACTGTCCAAGCGAGATACCGGCAAGACGCTCTATATTCTCGACGAGCCTACCACCGGTTTACACTTCCATGATATTGAGCAGCTGCTAGCCGTGCTTCATCGCCTGCGCGACCATGGCAACACAGTAGTGGTGATTGAACATAATCTGGATGTGATTAAAACTGCAGACTGGATTGTTGATCTGGGTCCTGAGGGTGGCTCTGGTGGCGGGCTGATAGTAGCTCAGGGTACACCTGAGGAGGTGGCTTTAGTCGAGGGCTCCCATACAGGGCACTTTCTCAAAGATATTCTGGCGCGCTGATCGCTGCGCTCAGAAGTTAGCCTGCCAGGATTTGTAATCGGCAATCATTTCATCGACGGCGGTCTGCTGGTACTCCCGCAGGCCGCTGAGGATAATCTTCTTAACTCCATAGCCAGCCACAGCCTCACCATCCATCAGACGAAACTGCAGCTCTACATCGCCTCGCTTACCATCGACAATCATTTGGGTCTCTGCCAGCTCAACCGACGGCTGGGCTAAATTGAGGCGATCCAGGTGCAGCGACATAGACTGATAGATGGCCAGTGGTCGCGCCGGATTGATCATTACATTCTGTTCGGCCATCAGTGGCACCAGAATATAGGGAAAATTCTGCCCTGAGAACAGCACATAGCTACGCACCAGCTGCTCTATCATCGACTGATCAAAGGCAGCTTCAGTAGAGCGTTCAACCTGCAGATAGCATTTGCCACGACCATCCAAAATTTCAAATTCATCGCCCGGTGCCTCGGGAAACAATAGACCTACGTCTGCGGAGACCATACCCGAAAAATTAAATGTCATCTCCTGACTCAGACCATAGCGCTGCAGTGCTATGGCAAACAACAGATCCCCAGGCACACAGAAGCGCTTGCTATCTGCATCATGAATAGGATTAAAGTCATTGCTCACTGCTTTGGCAAAGCGACTGCCCTGCTCCGCACTAATGGTTAGCTGGCTATCATTCTGATTGTAAAAACTATCGAGAAACATAAATGGCATTGGCCCTGAGGATCAGCCGCGCATACTAATCAGTTTAAATCTCAGGTCAAGGACAATATAGATATGCCCTGCGGGGTATTGGCGTATCAGCGCGCTGAACCAGGGTTAATCCAGCTCCGCCTCAAATTCTTCGAGCAGGTCCAGAGGCTCCATTTCCTGGCCATCAAGAGCTTCATTCCAGTTGATACCAGCCATCAACACATCGCTGTGCATACCGGGCAACCAGTCATCGAGAAACTCCTCCAGATCTATGGCCACCGACTTATAGACAGCCCAGTCACCAGTGCAGAGCGCCTCAGCCAAACGACTGTCAGACCAAAACGGCATAACATCAATATCATCGTTGTCAATTGAACTGACCAGAGACCAGTTGCCCTGTTGATCTTGCAAGCCCCAGACACAGCCATTTTCAAGGCACTCGACAACAAGACGATCGAGGTTTTCCTGCGAGTCATCGGAAAGTGGTTCCATGAAATTGCTCAACTTTTTATTATCACTTCGAGAAGGCTTATAGTAACCTTTTTCCCAGAAGCACCAAACACCGAGTGAGACTATTTTTGCCACTGGCCCCTACCCCCGCCTAGGCCAACAGGTAGGCTTCGCTGTTTTTGTGGCAATAGGGACAAAGATGAAAAAAAGGCCCGTTAAACTCTGGGCTACGGGCCATTTCAGGCTCTAGTTGAGTACCTTATAGCCACGGCCTATCAAGCAGCGCTTAACTATATGTCGCTGCTCGTGGCGGGCGCGCTCATTAGACTTTACTCCCCCCAACACAGCTCCGGCACCGGCCCCGCGCTTGGTGGTATTGCTATTGCCCACTACTGCACCCAACACGGCACCAATCACGGCGCCCTCGGCCGCCCCTTCTACAGTGCGGTTACTCACATCAATATTGGCGGCATAGTCTTTACAGTCCGCCAAATCCACCTCGTATTGGTAGGGGTCTACACCCAGGGTATCTATAATTACTTCCTTTGGCGCGCCATAGCGATAGCCGTTGGCACAGCCGGTAAGAGTGATTGCGAGTGCAATTGATAGCCATAGTTTTAACATGATAAATCCTTTATTGGTCAAGTCATCCGTTGTACAGAACGCCAACCAGAGAATTTGGTTGACGCTCCCCAAGGGCCTCGAGCCGAGGCCAATTACTGCAAATGCCTACTTGGTATTATTCATAATACCGCGCACTGCCGCTGGAATATCGGCCGGCAGTACCACTAGTTTAGCATTAGATGATTTAGACAGATGTTTCATTGCATCAATATATTGCTCACCTAGCAGATACATAGCGGGCAGTTCTTTGTCCTGAATAGCCTCATTCACTTTGCTCAGCGCTTCTTTGGTGGCTTCAGCCAGCACTACCTGAGCCTCAGCATCGCGGCGGGACGCTTCCAGGCGGCCGTCGGCCTCCAGAATAGCCGCAGTCTTTTCACCATCGGCACGGGTCACAGTGGCGCGGCGCTGCCGCTCTGCTGCCGCCTGCTCTTCCATGGCCTGCTGCATTGTGCCCGAGGGGTTAATATCCTGAATCTCAACTGTCTTAAGCGTAATACCCCAGTCGGCAATATCTTCAGAGATAGAATCTTTCAGCTTGGCCTTGATCTGATCCCTAGATGACAATGCATCATCTAGCGCCATCTCACCCACAATGGAGCGCAGAGAGGTCTGTACCAATGTACGAATGGCCAACTCATAGTCTTCAACACCATAGACAGCTCGCTCTGGGCTAATAATATTAATATAGGCCACCGCATTGGCAATAATCACCACATTATCCAGGGTGATCACTTCCTGAGAGGGAATATCCAACACTATATCTTTGGTAGTCGCCTTAAAGGACACGTCGTCTATATAGGGAATAATCAGATTCAGGCCAGGACTCAGTGATTTGTGAAATTTACCCAGCCGCTGAACCACCCACTTGGAACCCTGAGGTACCAGACGAATGCCTTTAAAAAGAGTAATAATCACCAGTATCAAAATTGCTACAACAACAAATGTACCTTCCATTTTCCTATCTCCTAAATCATCAACTAAGTTTGGCAACCACTAGCACATTGCCTGAAATTTCTTGGATATAAAGTCGGTCGCCGAGAGCTACCTCTGAGTCGCAACTGAACTCCCACTCATCTTCGCCCAAAATCGGTGTAGTAAATCGCAACCTGCCTCTGGTATCTCCAGCGGGTAACTTAATAACCTGCCCCGACTCCCCAATGGCCGACTCGCGAGCCCCTTGGCTATTGCTGCTATCCACCATTCTGGGCTTTACCAGCTTAAACCACAGCACCGTAAATACCACCGAGAAAACAGTCCACAACAGCACCTGCAGGCTGAGGGGTATATCGACTAACAGCACCACCACCCCCACCACCAGAGCACCGAGGCCAAACCACAAAATGGTAAAGCTGGGAATAAAGATCTCTGCCACAACCAGTACAACACCCAGCACCAACCAGTGCCAGTAAAGCATATGAAGTTCCATTAAACGCCTCATTTCAATAAAAGTTACTCAAGGGTAACAAAGTTCAGTATCAATCAGTAGTAATCTGCCGACACATGAGCAGCGCATCCTCGCGGCCCAGTTCGGTTTTGTAATAGTCGCGCCGCTCCCCTACCTGAGCAAAGCCCCGCTCCTGATACAAGCGGATAGCGCGAAAATTGGACAGCCTGACTTCTAAGTAAATTGATCTGACCTGTTCGGCCAGATGATCTAACAGATAGTCTAGTATAGCTGCACCCAAGCCCATTCCCTGACTGTCTGGATGGACGGCTATATTATGTAGTTCAGCCTGATCCAGCACCGAGCTCAATATGCCAAAGCCAACTACATGATTATCCAGCTCAATCACCTTTGAGTCGCTGAGACTAAGCTCAAACTGTTTGCGGCTCCAAGGAGAGGCTGAGCAAGCTGATTCTATAGCGCAGACCTGTTGCAGGTCAGCGGTCATCATGGGGCGGATACTGTGGGGCAAATCAGCTGTCCGCTCTGTGGACATGGCGCTGGGGTGAGAGATAGCGCACTGTCTGCCAGGCATCTCGCTTTAGGCTGGGCTGCTCAATCATTGTTGACAGGGATGGAATTAGCAGCGCGGTCACCTGGGCAAAGATATCCACCTGACCGTTGCTGGCGCTAGCTTTCTGCTCAGAGGTTAACAACCAATGCTGGGCGGCATCGCCGAGCAGAAGAATAATTTTTGTTGCCCTGCTATTGATTCTGGCCCCAATTAAGGTGGTTAAGAATTCCCGCACCTCTGACTCATCTCCAGCCATATTGGAATAGGGTGGCCACTCAACCAGCTCCATCTGTGGGAGCGGCCCGCTGCCCTGCCCCATGGCCTGCAGAATATTGCCCAATAACAGAATCTGCTCCGGCTCTGGCAATGAGCCCTCAACAGAGCTGCACACCAGCAGCTCCTCAGTAGGCTGCCAGAGCGCCAGGCGCAGCTCAATATCTGAGGCGGGCGCAGAGTCCCTCTGGGCTGGTGTAGCTGGAGCTGCTGTTGCAGGTGCGCCAGTATCTTGCAGGCCAATATTTACCAGCTCGGCCATAGATTTTTCACGAATTAGCGCATTGACTCGGCTACCCATAGACTCTGCAACCGGCGTTTCAGTCTCAGATATAGCTGCGGATTCAGACGGCTGCAAAGCTACCGGCGAGGGACTGGCAGCCTGACTGGCAACCACAGGCAAATCTCTGCCCACATACTGCACAATACCCATCTGCTGCAGATACTGGTTGCGCAGCGCCTGAGACATTACACGCCACCCAGCTGGGGATGAAGTCTGCCCGGATTGCGCATCAGGGTCAGTGCATTTAGATAGGCCTTGGCGCTGGCCAACAATATATCTGTATCAGCCCCCTGCCCGTTGATAATGCGCCCAGCCTTCTCCAGCCGCACGGTTACTCCACCCTGGGAATCTGTTCCCTGAGTAACCGCATTTACTGAGTAGAGCTGCAGTTTAGTTTCGCTGTTCACTAGCTTTTCAATCGCATTAAAGATCGCATCCACGGCGCCATCGCCACTGGCCTCTGCGCTGTGGTCTTTATCCTTGTAGCGAATACCAATCTTTGCCAGGGGCGACTGGCCCGTTTTGGACAGCACTTCCAGATCAATCAGGGTCAATGCATCACCCTGGGTACCCAGCTGCACATCGGACACCAGCGCCTGTAAATCCTCATCAAAGATTTCTCGCTTCTTATCGGCAAGCTCCTTAAATCTGGTAAAGGCCTCGCCAAACTCCTCTTTGCTATCGAAACTGATGCCCAGCTCTTCAAGTCTCGCAGCAAAGGCGGCGCGGCCAGACAACTTACCCAGAGTCAGCCTGTTGGTGGTCCAGCCAACATCTTCAGCCTTCATAATTTCGTAGGTCTCACGGAATTTTAGAATACCGTCCTGATGAATACCGGACTCATGGGCGAAGGCATTGGCACCCACAATGGCTTTGTTGGGCTGCACAGGAAAACCAGTAATACTGGAGACCAGGCGCGAGGTGGGCACTATATGCACCGTATCTATATCAGTGGTTACCGGAAATACATCTCTGCGCGTGCGAATGGCCATCACCAGCTCTTCCAGCGAAGCATTACCGGCCCGCTCGCCCAGACCATTGATGGTACATTCAACCTGCCGAGCACCGGCCTGCACCGCATTGAGGCTATTGGCGACCGCCAGGCCCAGATCATTGTGGCAGTGCACTGAAAATATGGCTTTATCTGCATTGGGCACCGTATTTAACAGGCGTCGAATCATAGACCCATACTCAGCGGGGTCAGCATAGCCCACGGTATCTGGCAGATTAATGGTTCCTGCACCTGCATTGATTACCGCCTCGGTGATGCGGCACATAAAATCGAACTCGGTGCGACTGGCGTCCTCGAGAGAAAACTCCACATCGTCAATCAGTCCGCGAGCAATTTTGACTGCACCCACGGCCTGCTCCAGCACCTGATCCGGCTCCATCTGCAGCTTGTGCTTCATATGGATTGGAGAGGTGGCAATAAAGGTGTGGATGCGCCCAGCATTGGCACCTTTAAGTGCCTCGGCGGCGCGCTCAATATCGCCGCGGACTGCTCGGGACAGGCTACAAATTCGGCTTTCAGTAATAGTATTGGCAATGGCCTGAACCGCCTCGAAATCTCCCTGACTGGAGATAGCAAAACCCGCCTCGATCACATCGACACGCATTTTCTCAAGGGCCTTGGCAATACGAATTTTCTCGTCTTTGGTCATGGATGCGCCCGGGCTCTGTTCGCCATCGCGCAATGTAGTATCAAAGATCACTAATTTATCTTTGGACTGCTCTCTGTACTGCTGGGTAGAACTCATGGTCTTCTCTTCCTCTATGAGCCAAGCTTGCTCTTGGCTCTATTGTAAAACGATTTCACCCCCCGCGGGGCACAATTTAAACGCAGCAATGCCACGTTTTATAGATTTTGGATGAGGTATAACAATAGATGCCCCTCAGGGCAGGAGAAGTAGCAGTCCAGACGCAGAAATAGCAGCAAGAACCTTGCTGTTTGCGATTGAGTTGTTAAGTACAGGATGCATAGACAGCATTCAAACAGGTTTCCGGTCTTTTGCCAAGAGCGACAACCCAATGACCCTGTTAATCAGCTTTGGGGCCAGCACTAAAGCCAAGCTTTTTGGCCAGCCAGATCAAGGGAGCAGAGAAACTAAAGAAAACCGCCAGCATAAAAAGGATACGCGGCGGGTCAATGGTAATTACCACAAAGCCCATCACTACCGACAAAATAACTATAAACGGTACCTTGCCACGCAGATCCACCTCTTTAAAGCTAGGGTACTTAAAGTTGGATACCATCAACAGCCCAGCAGCTGCAGTGAGCACAGCGCCCAACACCGACAGGGCCACAGAGGGCGCCAGCTCATAGGTAGACCAGACAAACCCAGCCACTAGAGCTGCTGCCGCAGGACTGGGCAGACCAGTAAATACCTTGCCATCGGACGACTCAGCCTGAACATTAAACCTTGCCAGACGCAGTGCAGCGCAAGAGGCATAGACAAAGGCGGCCGCCAGACCCAGTTTACCCAGATCACTGACACCCCAACCATAGGCCACCACTGCGGGGGCCACGCCAAAGGACACCATATCTGAGAGACTGTCGTACTGCACACCAAAGTCACTCTGGGTATTGGTCATGCGAGCCACACGCCCATCTAGCCCGTCAAATATCATAGCGGCAAAAATCGCTATGGCAGCTAATTCAAACTGGCCGGTAAAGCCTGAAAGCACAGCGTAAAAACCGGCAAAAAGTGCCCCGGTCGTCAGCAGATTAGGCAGCAAGTAGATACCTTTGCGACGCGCGGGCGCGTCGGCCGAGGACCCCTGTTTTAACTTCACTACATTTTCGCTGCTATCGGCTTTTTTGTTCATAGATTGCTACCTGCTCCAATTCTAGAGGCATTATAGGCCATTAGCCTTCCAAAAAGCTCTCTTGCATTTTTTCCAGATCAGCCTGAGACAGCCCCAATCCATTCACCAGATAAGTTTTAACATCGCCATACTCGGCATCTATAGCCTCCAGAAAGGCAACAATATTGTCCTGATGCACAGAGCAGTAGGGAATTAACCAGGAGCGATCCCAATTTTCCACCTTGGCATCGCGCAGGTGACCCTCAACAATTTCAATTAACTTATCCGAGTTATAGTGCTCCAGAGTCAGCATATAGTCTGCAACTATAGTCTCTCTGGGTATATCCAGTGCCGACAAAATCAGAGCCGCCGCCATACCAGTGCGGTCCTTGCCCGCCGAACAGTGAAACACCGAACCCCCCTCAGCATTGTCGACAATATGGCGCATAAAACGGCTAAAAGCCGGAATAACCGCCTGAATACAGTTGCGGTAAGAATTGACCACCAACTGGTGGGAGGCATCAGCACTCATCTGGCCATCAAACAGAAACTCCCAGAATCGCGAGATATCGCCAATCGACATTTGGTAGTCATCAATAAACTCGGCCCTAACCCTGCAGCTAGGGTTTTGATTTTGCTCTTCCTCGCGGCGAAAATCATGGATTTTACTGACCCCAATCATCTCTAAATGATCTAGATCGCCATCAGTTAAATTAGCCAGATGACCGCAGCGCATTATCTTGCGCCATTTTACGGTTCGACCCTGATTATTGACATAGCCGCCTATATCGCGAAAATTAATACCGCCATCCAGAGGTACCAGTCTGGTTTGATTATCTGCCGCTGTCATATTGATCCTTAAATTTTATTAAAATATATCCCAATAAACTGATGTACGGGCCTAAAAGCAAAACGGCCCGCCCCTTACTGGAGAGAGCCGCTCGAAGCCAAGCCGTTAACTATACAGAGTCTAATAGCTAAACGCGGAGAAATTTATCGCCCCGAGAAATGCCAGAGACTCCGCTTCTGACCACTTCCATAATGCCAATCTCTCGCACCGCCTCGATAAAGGCATCCAGCTTTTCGCTGTCACCCGCCAGCTGGACTGTATAGGTCTTGGGAGTTACATCCACAATAGTGCCGCGGAAAATCTCCACACAGCTTTTAACCTCAGCGCGAATATCAGTCTCAGATGCCTTGAGCTTAACCAGCATCAATTCGCGCTCAATATGGACGCCCTGGGTCAAATCCACAACCTTGATGGTATCTATCAGCTTGTGCAGCTGCTTGACGATCTGCTCGGCCATTTGGTCATCGCCCTGGGTGGTCAGGGTTAATCGCGACAGGGTGTCATCATCTGTGGGCGCCACCGTCAATGTATCAATATTGTAGCCACGCTGGGCAAACAGACCCACAACCCTTGAAAGCGCGCCGGATTCATTTTCCAGCAATATCGAAATAATACGTTTCATTAGGTTCTCTCCGTTTTGTTCAGCCACAGATCACGCATAGAACCGCCAGGCATCTGCATGGGGTAAACATGCTCAGAGCGGTCGACACAGATATCCATAAACACAGTGCGATCTTTCATCGCAAAGCATTCACGCATCTTCTC
>ERZ1047472.1148-NODE-1148-length-21163-cov-6.161645_pt1 | contig 21163 bp, 21 predicted proteins | sample MGYA00383095_ERZ1047472 | MGnify/ENA primary metagenome ERZ1047472 (study PRJEB29581, sample SAMEA5548365) | metagenome | biome: marine; feature: coastal; material: water | depth 1 m | study: Short-term variability in the microbial, nano- and picoplankton... | reverse complement strand
TGGCTTAATGTATGGATCACACAACCAGAACAAACCGATTGGTCTCCTGCAGGTCACGAAGTTGCTCGTTGGCAGTTTGAACTGGTGGGCCGGGTTGAGGTGAAACCGATAGTCGGCGGCGTTGCCGAGCTAACTGAAACCCAAGATGAGATTCATGTAAAAGCGGGCAAACAGGCCTGGTCCATGAATAAAGCATCGGGCTTGCTGCACCAGTGGCAAAAAGACGGCAAACCGATGCTAGCGGCTCCGCTGCAGGATAATTTTCTCCGGGCGCCCTTAGACAACGACATCGGCGTCAGCGAGGCCGAACGTCCAGATCCCCGGTCATGGATTTCCCGATGGCAGCAGGCTGGGCTTTTCAATCTGCAAAGGCGTTGTCTGAGTCTGATTGCCGAGCCGGAACTTGGTCGTGTGTTGGTGGAGCAGGGGCACTTTGCCAGTGACGAGATGCTTCTCAGAACACAGTGGGATCATCGTTTTTTTGCTGACGGGCAAATGACGGTAAGCGTTCAGGTCTTTGTGGCCGGAGGCTTGCCGCCGTTACCCCGTGTGGGAGCACAAATGGCGTTGCAAGATCCACCCGAGGAGGTCAGTTGGTTCGGCCGCGGACCCCACGAGAATTATCCGGACCGCCTTGCCAGTGCTGACCTAGGCCGCTGGCGAGAGCCCCTTGAAGCCCTGCACACGGACTACATCTTTCCGTCAGAAAATGGTTTGCGTTGTGATGTGTCTCAGGCTCAAATTGGGGCGGCGACGATATCGGGATGTTTTCATTTTGGGGTAAGTCGGTATGGTCGGGAGCAGTTAAGTGAGGCCACTCACTATTACCAACTTCGGCCTCAGGGCGGACTACACGTCAGTATTGATGGTTACCACATGGGGGTAGGTGGGGACGACTCTTGGACGCCTAGCACCAAGCCTCGGTACCTGCTTGAGCAAACGTTTTATCAATGGGGATTTTCGTTGAGCTGATGCGGCGAGGGCCTTTAAGGAGAGAAGATGGCTGACATTCACGGGTTTTGTGACGACAAATTTGCGCCGGTGCGCGACGAGCTGGCTCGGAGCATTGACGAAGGCCAGGACTTGGGGGCTTCTTTCGCAGTGACCATTGACGGTGAGATGGTCGTAGACATTTGGGGCGGCCATGTCGATGAACAAAAGACCCAGTCGTGGCAGTCGGACACCATTGTGAACGTTTACAGCAGCACGAAGACCATGTCCTTCCTTTGTGCCTTGGTACTGGCCGATCGCGGTCAACTGGATTTCGATGCCAATGTCGCCGACTACTGGCCGGAGTTCGCACAAAACGGTAAAGACCAGGTCAAGGTCTGGCACTTTATGAATCACGCTGCGGGTCTTTCCGGCTTAGATGTTCCCATGGCCGGTGAAGACAACTACGACTGGGACAAAGTCGTTAACGCGCTAGCGGCACAAGCCCCTTGGTGGGAGCCAGGCACCGCGACGGGCTACCACGCCATGACTCAGGGTTATCTCATTGGTGAGTTGGTGCGAAGGATCACTGGAAAAACCCTCGGCAGATTCTTCCAAGACGAAATAGCAGGACCACTGCAGGCCGACTTTTTCATCGGCTTGCCGACCAGCGAGTTTGGCCGTACTGGCAAATTGGTCGTGGCGGATCAGGGCAACGATTTAGCGGCGGGCTTGGGTGCTACCGAGGACGATTCGATCCCGGTGCGGACCTTTGCCAGCCCCTACGTTAAGGCCACGGACTCCTGGACCGATGGCTGGCGTCAAGCAGAAATACCCGCAGCCAATGGTCATGGTAATGCCCGGGCGATAGCCACCCTTCAAGCGCCTTTGGCGTGCAAGGGTTCGGCCTTTGGCGTGGATCTGATGTCAAAACAGACAGCAGAGTCAGTGATGCAAGAAAGAATTTCCGGCCAAGACCTAGTGTTGGGCGTACCCTTGACCTTCGGGCTCGGATTCGGTTTGAATTCCCAGCTAATGCCTCTTTCGCCGAACAAAAACGCTTGTTTTTGGGGTGGCTGGGGCGGCTCCAGTGTCTTAGTAGATCAAGACGCGGCTCTTAGCGCGTCCTTTGTTATGAACCGCATGTTTCCGGGGTTGTTAGGAGATCGACGCTCCTACACTCTAGTTCAGACTATGTATCAGTGTTTAAAGTGATTGACGCTTAGAGGTTCGAGAACCCCCCCAAGGACAACCCAAGGGCAACTCAGGAAAAGGAGGAGAGGGCATGCAAGATTTTATGCAAAAGGTCGCGGTGATCACGGGAGCTGGTTCCGGCATGGGCCGATACTTGGCCGTGCTGCTGGCGAGGTCGGGCTGCGACGTGGTGTTGTGCGATGTTAACGAGGATACGTTGGCAGGCACCGCGAGTATGCTGAAGAACTATAACGTGGCGGTGTCCAGCCACCTGCTTGATGTTGGCGACGAAGAAGCCATCAAGGCGCTGCCCGAGAAGGTCGTTGCCCAACACGGCAAGGTAGACCTTGTTTTTAACAATGCGGGTATCACCGTGGACTCCGACTTTGCTTCCATGCCAGAGAGCGACTGGGACAAAGTCATGGACGTGAATCTACACGGTGTAATTAATATGACTCGGGCCTTTTTGCCTTATTTGGCCGAACGCCCCGAGGCAGCGGTAGTCAATACCTCGTCAATATTTGGCATGATCGCTGTACCAAGACAGAGTGTTTATCACGCCACCAAATTCGCCGTGCGCGGTTTTACAGAGAGTCTAGTGAAAGAGATGAAAGGCACCTCTGTGCAGGTGCATAGCGTGCACCCCGGACATATCGGTACCAATATTCTTTCGTCGGCCAAAGTAAATCCGGTTCAAGAAGGACAAGAGCGTACGGGCATGTTTGCTAGGCCAGATGCCACGCAAGAAGAGCAGGGAGCGGCGTTCCGCGAAAATGGTATGCACGCCAGCCGAGCTGCCCAGGTGATCCTTAACGGTGTGCGCAAACGCCGCAGTCGAATTTTCGTTGGCTTAGACGCCAAGCTGATTGACTTGGCCCAGCGACTGACGCCCATGCACTACGATAAGCTGCTGCCGCTGATCTTTTTGCCCTTGGTGCTTTTTCGCAACAAAAAAGCCCTGAAGGATCTGCCGGCAGAACCCTAGGCGCTGTCTGAGGTGCGTAACGACGCATGAAACCTCACTGAGTCCGCCGGTCATTGGTTTTGAAAATTGATCGTTATCGATTAGCGAAGGAGTCTGAGAAATGACGGAATTTGTTCGCACTGCCGAAGAGAACTTTGCCAACCTGCCTGGTTTTTCCTTTCAGCCGAATTACCACCGGTGGCAAGACCTGCGCATGCACTATCTGGACGAAGGCCCAAGAGATGCTCCGGTGATGCTGCTGCTGCACGGTATGCCGACATGGTCTTTTTTATATCGGAATGTGATTCCGGGCTTGGTCGCAGCCGGTTATCGATGCATTGCGCCGGACCACATGGGCTTTGGTCGCTCGGACAAGCCCACAGACATCCACTGGTACACGGTTGCTCGTCATACGGAAGTACTAACCTCGTTAATTGTGGAGCTAGATCTGCAAAACATAACCTTGGTCTGCCAAGACTGGGGCGGGCCAACTGGGTTGGCCCAGGCAGCTACGATGCCCGAGCGTTTCACGGATTTGGTGATCATGAACACGTGGTTACATCACCCAGAGTATGAGTACTCCCCTGGGATACGACGCTGGAACGCCGGATGGCATGAGGAAGGCACGTTTGCCAGACCCGAGCCTGATATTGGTTTGTTACTGGTGCTCAGCTCCGGGTTAATGGAGCAGGGAAGTTTTATGCAAGCTTTTGTGGACGGCAAGGACCCCCAGTTGAGCGGCACGGCAGCGGACATGTACGCAGGATATTCGGCCCCTTACCGAGGTTTGCCGGACAACGGTTACAACGGTTTTCGTCGCTTCCCGCTGTCGATTCCGATGGACAGCTACCACAATGGCAACGCTGCCGCTCAGACCCTGCATTATCGAACCTTGCTGAACTGGGCATCTGATGACAGTAAAGGCTGCCACTTTATCTGGGGCTGCGCAGATGATGTGTTTACCGAGCGTTGGGGCAGGCTATGGGCTAAGCAGATGAATGCCAGTTTCGATGCGATCCCGGATGCGGGTCACTTTCCTCAGAACACCCACGGGGAACTTTTAACCAAGCTGATTCTTGATTACAAAGGGACGGTGTAGCGCCTAGGAAGGCAGCGCCGGCTCGGTAGCGGCGCTCCACCCCCAATATTGCCTCTACCACTGATCGACATGCATGACGGTTTCCACAGGGGGGCGATAGGCGGCTTTGAAGTCGGTTCCCTTGGTGTAGGCAATGGGAATCAGGGCTACCTGAGTAAACGACTCATAGGGTATGCCCAACAATTCGGCCACCGCCTTTTCGTGGGCTAGGTGCAAGGTGGTCCAAGCGGTGCCGATGCCTCGGGCACGAGCTGCCAGCATGAAACTCCAGGCCGCTGGAATAATGGATCCCATTGTGCCGGCTTGGGCGCTGACATTGGCTCCTTCAGGATTGTCGATGCGGCCAGCAATGCACGGGATCATTAGCACCGGCGCCTTACCCATGTTTTCGGCCAAGTAGTCTGCGGAAGAGGCACTGCGTTGCTGACTGCTGGACAAGGACTGGTCAGCACTTTCGGCGTGCAAGTTGTGGATGGCGAAGGGCATGTCGCGATATTGGCTGAAGGCCTGTCGATAGTATTCCCCAATTTGAGCGCGCTTGTCTGGATCCGTGACGAAGACGAATTGCCAACCTTGGGCATTGGAGCCTGAAGGGGCCTGCACGGCAAGCTCCATGCACTCCTTGATTGCCGACATGGGTACCGGACGGTCAAAATCCAGTCGTTTGCGAACCGCTCGTGTCGTGCTTAGAAGCTCGTCGTTGCTTAATTCAAGTTGTCCTTCAGCCATCTTTCTCTCCTATGAATTGGGTTTACCCACCGCGGCGACCATTGAGACCGAAACCGGGCCCAGACGCAAGATTCCACTTTTACGTTGTCGCCCCTCTACCAAGGCGACTCGTTGGCTGGTTGCTTGGTCAGTCGAGGGGCAGGTGGTACGGGCGTGTTCATGAAGGTGAAAAACCAATGGGCGAAAATGACAAGGGTCAGGTCACCGGTTTGGTGCAGCATATGGCTGAAACCTAAGCCGCCGGCGAAGGCGAACAAACAGTTCCACCAGTGCCATCGCAGCGTCACGAAGTGGATCACGGCGAAGAGCGCGTTGCTGACTATGACCGCGACGATGAACGGCAGCACCTGAGACAGTTCGTTGGGCAAAAACAGCCGGAAAGCCAATTCCTCGACGATGCTGATAAAGAGCAGGTAACCGAGCCAGAGTGTGTGCCGGCTCCCAACTAACGGATTCTTGCGCCGTTGATACATATGAAAAAAGATAGACAAGCCGGTGGCGGCCAGCAGATATCTTAGCGGGTTCTCAAACAGAGGCGTCAGTGTGCTGTCGAGGCCCCCCCAGGAGGCAGGTAGAAGCAAGCCAAGCACGGCGAGCAAGCCCATGGTCAGACCGTGGCGTTGGACTACTTGGCGAAAAGAACTGAGGTAGGTGCCATGGTCGCTGGCACGGCGCTGCAGTCTGCCCTCTTGTGGCGGTTTGTAGGGGTGATTCACGCGGTTATTGTCTTGATGCCGCGTTAGGCCGCGTGCCAGTAGGTTAGGTATTCGGCATAAACTGCGAAACCTTCCAGCCCCTCGGCTTCAATGTCGTGTTGGGTTTTGAGCAACATGTCGCCACCGCTCTTAGGTTGAGCATCTAAAAGACTGATGTGGGAGCGTAGCCTGACACCATCACCGACAACCATTGGCTTGAGTATGCGTACTTTGTCTAAACCGTAGTTTAAAGGGTCTTTGCCATCTTCCGGCCACAGGCCGCTGTTCTTATAGAAATGGGTGATAAGGCTAATGGCATGAAAGCCATGAAGTAGCGTGCCGCCGTATTGCGTGGTCTTGCCATGCTCCGGGTCGCAATGACCCGGAGTGCGCCAACGCGTTACCTCGCCAAATACATTCACCTGAACTTGGTCAATGTGGACCCAGGGACTGATACCCAGTTTTTGGCCAATTCGTTGGGTTGCCGTTGCTAAAAGAAAGGGCAAGGTTGGTGTCATAGGGGCCATTGGTACGCAATGTTGTTTCGAAGATGCACCTTAGTGGAAGTTGAACGGCGAAGCACTGGGAGATTGGATTGACAGGAAAACGACTTCTGGGCACTGTGTGCCGCAAATCCCACCACAAATTGGCAAGAGAAAGACGATGAGTGAACAGCCCTTGAGTGTCCAAGAGAGTGCCCCTGAAGCCTCTGTATCCGAGGCAAGAATGCCCGGTGCAGCCGGAGCCAGTATGAAGGGACCTTTACCCGCTGCAGCGGATGTGGCGCTTGAAGACATTCTGCCGGTCAATCCTCGGCTGTTTAGTGAGCACCGCTGGCACGAATACTTTGCGCGGCTGCGTGAAGAAGATCCCGTGCACTTTAATGAAACCGATGTCGCTGGTCGTTTTTGGTCATTGACCCGCTACGAGGACATTAAAAAAGTCGATACGGATTGGAAAAATTTCAGTTCTGCTAACGGCATAACCCTTGGATTTCCGGTGGGAGCCGAGCTGCCAGAGGGTATGTTGAACATTTCGACCTTTATCGCCATGGACCCTCCGGTTCATGATGCTCAACGCAAAGCCGTTGCTGGGTCCGTTGCGCCAACCAACTTAGGCAAAATGGAAGCACTGATACGACAGCGCACCTGTGATGTGCTGGACTCACTGCCCGAGGGTGAGACATTCGACTGGGTAGAGACGGTTTCTATCGAGCTAACCACCATGATGTTGGCGACCCTATTTGATTTTCCTTTCGAAGACCGTCGCAAGCTAACCCGTTGGTCTGATGTGACTTTCGCAGTGCCCCAGCCCGGCGGCATTATTGAAACCGTCGATCAGCGCAGGGATGAGCTGCTTGAGTGTCTGCAGTACTTCCAGCGCCTGAAAGAAGAGCGTTTGCAAAACCCCGGCCACGATCTGGTATCTATGATGGCGCATGGCCAAGACACCAAGGACCTGTCGCCCATGGAGTATCTAGGGAATCTTCTGCTGCTGATCGTCGGCGGCAATGACACAACTCGCAACACCATGTCCGGCAGTATTTACGCGCTGAACAAATTCCCGGACCAATTTACAAAGCTTGCGGCTAACCCCTCACTGATCCCCTCTATGGTGGCAGAGGTAATTCGTTGGCAGACGCCGCTGGCTTACATGCGCCGCACGGCGAATCATGATGTGGAGCTTGGTGGCAAACAGATTAAGAAAGACGATCAAATTCTCATGTGGTACGCCTCAGGCAACCGTGATGAGCGGGTGTTTGAAAACCCTGATGACCTAGACATTGAGCGACCCAATGCGCGTCAACATCTGTCCTTCGGATTTGGCGTGCACCGGTGCATGGGTAATCGTTTGGCGGAGCTGCAGCTGCGGATTCTCTGGGAGGAATTGCTTCAGCGTTTTGACAAGATTGAAATGCAGGCGGAGCCAGAGCGCACGTTCTCCTCGTTTGTAAATGGTTATACCCACTTGCCTGTGAAGGTTAGCCGCAAGGGGTAACCTCGACCCGCCGTCGAAGCTTAGCGCTTACGCCCGAGTCTCTCGGGCAACGACCGGCAGCTCGCTTTTTCAAGGTCAGCAACAATTACTCGTCCGAGTCTAAGTCTGAACCTACCGTTAATCCGGTAATCACTGCCGACTATCGGTGGCAATTTTATCCCGCTCGCCTGTGACCGCTAAATGCTCTGGCTTTAGGTCACAGTTCGAGGTTTATCCGTGTTAACTCGCTTTTCTTTGTTCCGCGTCGGTGTCGGCGCTCTGATACTCGTTTTTTCGCCACTGAGTATCCATGCAGCACCGGATCTGGGGTTGCTTGGGGCAGAAGCTCAAAGGCAGTCTCTGAACTTAGACTTTTTGCTGCAGCGCGCGCTCCAAACTCATCCCCAAGTGGACGCAGGGCGAGCCGACGTGCGCTCGGCTACCCAAGGGGTTAAAACGGCACGATGGCAGTATTTCCCGACACCGGCAGTGTCATATCAGCGCGCATTTGCCGACGATAACGATCCGTCTTTCCAAGGCGATGATTACGCAACCGTTGTTAGTTTGGAACAACCCCTGTGGACCGGTGGGCGCTTACGTAGCGGCATCCAGGGTGCTAGGGCCAACTTAGAAGTTTCTAAGGCGACCCTGGAAGAGAGTCAGCGTGAGTTGGCCTTGAGGTTGGTTCAAACCTACGGTGACTGGCTGTCTGCAAGTTTGCAAAGACAAAGCTTGGCGATCAGCGAGGAACGCCATCAAACTCTGTTTGAGCAGGTGGAAAGGCGGGCTGCAGGTGGCGTCTCAACGGGTAGCGATTTGGAATTGGCCCGGGGACGCCTTGAGTCGGTAAAGGCTGATCGAGTTGCCACTGCGGCACGAGAATACCGGGCTCTTGCGGTGCTCTCGGAACTGGTCGGCTTGCCGCTGAATAGCGAAGCCTTAGAGCTTGGGCGCGAGGGTTATCCACGTTTGCCATCCGGCTCAGAGAGCGAACTGATCGTCATTGGTTTGCAGGTAGCGCCGGCGATTCGTCGGGCCGAAGCGGATATTCGCGCTGCACGGGCTGAGATCAAAAGCCGCAGATCTCAAACTCGTCCTGATCTCTTCGTTCGCTTTGAACGTCAGTTCAATAACTTACAGTTTGCTAATCGGGGGCCTGATAGCCGAGTGTTAGTGGGCGTTCGAAGTCAGTTGGGGGCTGGACTCTCCAGCTTTTCAGGTGTTTCCGAAGCCAGAGAATCCCTTGGCGCAGCCATCGCTGCCCGGAATGGTGCAGAGCTGATGGTTCGTGAGCAAATTCGTTCTGATCTGGCCTTGGTTGAGTCTTTTGACCTGCGGTTAAAGGCGTTGGATGTGGCGACAAAAACCGCTCAAGACGTCTATGAATCTTATGAGCGTCAGTTTTTAACCGGGCGCAAGAGTTGGTTGGACGTAATGAATTCAGCCCGGGACTTACAGCAAGCGCGCCTGCAGCTGGCAGATGTGACAGCAGGGCGTTTGACGCTGGGCTGGCGGCTGTTCGTGCAACTCAATTCGTTACCCGGGACCTAGCCGAGTACCTGGACCTAGCAGGGTTTGGTTAGCGCTTAATGACAGGCTTTGCCTAGCGCTTTTAGTCGCCAGTAATTGTAGGGCAGGGGGGTCACGAACCCAGCCACTAACATAAGTGGTACTACTTCTAGGGTCAGGATGGCGCCACCAGTGACGGCAACGTCGACAAGATTCATCGCCATCTCCATGCCGATCATGGAGATAAGTGACATACCAATGGCTGTCTTGAAGGCGCTGGCTAGGGGCATTTGTCGAAGCAAGATCAGGGTTTCAAGGGCAATGGACGTTAGGAGGCCATTCATGATTGCCAACGACATGATGGCCCACACAGGCCAAGGTGTGCCCGTTATTTGAAAGTAGGCGATGGTGCCTAAGTCGCCAATGGCGCAGCCGAGCAAACACCACAGGGTATTCTGAGAAGCTTGACGCCAAGTGTGTTTGCACCGCCAATGAAAATCGGCCGAGCGAAAGGCATTTGGGTTAGCTGAATTATCGGTTTGCTCAATCATGGCAGCACTAAACGCTTAGTCTGGCTAAAGGTCAAGAAACATGAATAGGGGCGTGATCGCCAGCAACTGCATTTTATTTGGTGGGTGCTACTATGCTGAAGGTCATCGGGAGATTTGCCATGAACAAACGTTCAATCAGACTATTTACATTATCGTTGTTCCTACTTGCGAGTTCAGGGTGCGCCAGTTTCGGCCCCAGCGGATACTTGAATTCCAGTGCCCTAGGCACGATCAACCCGGACCGGGGGTTTTGCGTTACCGAGAAAAGCCTGGACCCCCGCAGAATCAATGCCAGCAATACCATCGAGAAGATGTTTGCCGAAGCCGGATACGACACATCCTGCGGCGCGAATGCTTACGCTGTGGAGTGGATCTTCGAAGTGACAGACCAGCGAGTTGACCACTCACATCTGCCTACGTTCTGCTCGGGTTATGGTTACTGGCGATCATGCAGCGGGGGGCAAGGAGCTACGTTCACCACCTATCAGCGCAGCTTTAGGGTGGTGCTGCGCGAGATCTCTGATGTTGTTGAATTGGGTGGCGATGGCGTATCGGATGAACGACAGGGTGCTGTATGGGTGGCGTCGATAGATTCCAGGGGGCCCAGTACAGACTACCTGCCGATGATGCCTCAGCTAATGACACCAGTTTTGGCGAGTCTGGGGCAAAACCACGAAAATACGGTTATGCGGTTGGTGAAACCTGCCCAGCAGTAGTTGGGCCCATGGCTGGAAAATTATCGCCAAGCTCTGAGAATGCTATGCACTAACCCATGCTCGGCCCTGTTATCCAGCCGGTCTGCTATTACCTAAAATGGAGACGCGCTCGCCATAGCGACTCTCCGGGTAGTAGTCCCAAAGGGCGTGATGTTGGGTGCAGCGATTGTCCCAAAGTGTGAGCGTATTCGGCTCCCAGTTAACTCGACAGGTCAGACGATGGGTCTTGCTGATGTGATCAAACAGCATGTTCAACATCGCCTTGCTTTCTGCCGGGTTCAGCCCTTTGATGTGAGACGTGAATCCGCTGTTGACGAATAACACCCTCTTTCCTGTTTCCGGGTGCTTTACCACCACTGGATGTTCGTTGCGCGGATAGCTATCGCCTTCCGGCGGCGCAACCCGGTAGTTACCCAAATAAGGCAAGGCACCGTCGTGGACCGCGGTTAAATTCTCCAGCAGATCTTTCATGGTATCGCTGAGTAAGTCGTAGGCGAGATACATGTTGGCAAAGAGGGTGTCGCCACCGCCGTGTTCTGGTGTTTCGGTAATGTATAGCGCTGACGCCATGGGCGGAATCTCGTCGCAGGTCACGTCAGTATGCCAGCCGTTGCCGGCGGTATACTTAGAGTCCTTGGTTGTCTTGATTCGCAGTATTTCTGGATCGCCACCGTAACTGTGCTGCATTGGGTGAACGTGCAGTGTGCCGAAGCGGCGAGCGAAGGCTTTGTGTTGTTCGCCATCCAAATGCTGATCTCGAAAGACCAAAACCTTCCAGTCCAACCATGCTTGATAGATCTCGCTGAACTGCTCGTTGCTGAGGTCGTCGCCCAAGGCTACGCCGCTTATTTGGGCGCCGATATGAGGCGTCAAACTGTCAACCTGAATGCATTGGTATCCTGCTACCGATGTCATGATCTTCCTCCCCCGAGATAGTGGCGTAAGTTTGTAGCTTGCCGGGTCAAAGAGGTCAAGGTCTCACCGTATGGGTATACTCGACGGTTTTTTGCCTTCAGGAGATTTCGTTGGATCACCAAATAACACTGGCTACGCGTTTTCAGGGCCCGCCCGGAACTGGCAATGGGGGGTACGTCAGCGGGCTTTTAGCAAAAGAACTGGGGCTAGATGCGCTGCAAGCTGGTGTTGAGGTCACCCTTCGAGCACCGACGCCGCTAGAACAAACCTTGGAGATTCGAAGGGCTGCTGAAAAAGCCTCGTTTCATTTCGGCGAGACGTTAATTGGCGAGGCGGTGGCAGCGCCCTTCGAGTTAACCGTGCCCAAGGCGCCAACCTATGCCCAAGCGTTTTCTGTTCAGGGCCAGTCGCCGTCGTTGGATCCGAACAGCGAAAACATCGTGCCCGGAGGTTTGGGCTTCCATCCAGTTTGTTTTTGCTGTGGCGCCGATGTACCCGAGGGTCAGGGGCTGCGGGTTTTTGCCTCCGCGGTTCCAGGGTTTGAGGGTGTAGCTGCCGCTTGGCAACCTAACGAGGCATTTGCCGATGATGCGGGGTGGTTGCTTCCGGAAGTTATCTGGGGCGCGCTGGACTGCCCCGGGCAGTTCGCCTTTTATGTAAACGGCGTGCGCACAGGTTTGTTAGGCCGCATAACAGCGAAAGTCATTAAGCCAGTAAAGGCCAGTGATCAAATCGTGATTACCGGCTGGCAGATCAACGTTGATGGCAAAAAACATTTCGCTGGGACGGCGCTGTTTAATCAAGCGGGGGAGTGCTGCGCCTATTCCAAACAGGTCTGGATCGGACGCATGGACTAACGCCCCAACCCTAGCGCTATGTTCGCGGGTAGAGTGGGGGTGCGGCACTTTCTCGAGTTGGCAAAAAACTCGAATTTCTCTCCGACATAGGAGTGCGGAAGCGGAAGTTTTCTGCGAGTATTTTGCCGTGGGAGTTATTTAAGTTAAGAGAGGGGAGTTATGAGATACGCAACACCTGCGTCTGCCAAGGAAGCAGCCGGACTGTTAAGCAAGGAAAAAGGCGCAGCCTTCCTGCTGGCAGGTGGTACTGATTTGTTGGTCAAGTTAAAGATGGGCATGGTCGAGCCAGATTTGGTGGTCGACATCAAGCGCATACCGAAGATCAATGAAATCCAAACATCGGCCAAAGGGTTCACCATCGGCGCAGCAGTGTCAGGTGCAACCATCGGTCAGCACAAAGGCTTGAACGTTGCATGGCCCGGTGTCGTCGAGGCGGCTAACTTAATCGGCTCAGATCAGATTCAAGGCAGGGCCACACTAGCGGGCAACCTGTGTAATGCGTCCCCAGCAGCGGACAGCGTGCCGGCGATGATTGCCGCTGGTGCCAAGGCAGTGATTGTTGGACCCCAGAAAAAGCGGACCATGCCAGTCGAAAAAGTCGTGCTGGGTCCCGGCAAAACTGCTCTCGCGAAGGGTGAGGTTATCGAAGCCATTACACTGCCTAAGCCCGAGCCGCGAACCGGGGATGCTTACTTGCGCTTTATTCCCCGCACCGAGATGGACATTGCCGTAGTGGGTGTGGCCATCAGTCTGAAACTGGAGCGCGGCGTGGTGAAAAAAGCCCGTGTGGTTTTGGGGGCGGTAGCGCCAACGGCGGTTATTGTGCCTGCCGCAGCCAAGGCATTGGTTGGCAGCAAACTGGATGATGCAACCTTAGACAAACTGGCCGCTGCGTGCAGTGCAGCTTGTAACCCCATTGATGACAAGCGCGGCACTGTTGAGTACCGAACGCGCGTCGCTGGTGTGTTGGCTAAGCGCGCTGCGAAGATTGCCTTTCAACGAGCAGGAGGTGCCCTATGAGCAATGCAACTTTAGTATCAACCACGGTTAATGGTGATCCGGTACAGTTCGCCTGTCCGACGGATGAAAGTCTGATGACCGCTCTGCGTAATCGCGTGGGGCTTACCGGCGTGAAAGAAGGCTGTGGCACTGGCGACTGCGGCGCATGCAGTATCACCTTGGACGGCGACCTAGTTTGCTCCTGCCTGGTGTTGGGCGTGGAAGCTGAGGGCCGCGAAGTTGCCACTGTTGAAGGTCTGTCCGCCGACGGCGAACTGCACCCGTTGCAGCAGAAGTTCATTGATCATGCGGCTCTGCAGTGTGGTATCTGTACGCCAGGGTTTTTGGTGGCAGCCAAGGCCTTGCTGGATCGAAACCCCAATCCCAACGAAACCGAAATCCGCTACGCGCTGGCAGGCAATCTTTGCCGCTGTACTGGCTACGACAAGATTGTCCATGCCGTACAAGCAGCTGCCAAAGATATGCGTAAGAAAAAACGCCGCTAGCGAACATCCAAAGGATATAGGGAGAAAACATTATGGGTCATGATCAAAAATACGTAGACAAAAAATACGAAGTGGTTGGGACGCGCTTTAACCGTCCTGACGGCATCGACAAGGTAACGGGCAAGGCTCGTTACGGTGCTGACGCCAGCGCACCGGGCCAGCTAGTGGGTCGTGTGCTGCGCTCGCCCCACGCCCACGCGCAGATTCTAAAAATAAACACTAAAAAGGCGGAAAAACTGCCCGGTGTTAAGTCGGTGGTTACCTTTGAGGACATGCCGGACTTGACCGGCGGTGATCAGGGACTGGCTGATATTTTAGAAAACTGTATGGCCAGAGGCAGGGCACTTTACGACGGCCACGCGGTGGCGGCTGTTGCCGCTGTGGACGAGCAGACTGCGGCCAAGGCGCTGAAGCTGATCGATGTGAAGTACAAAAAACTGCCTCATGTAACCGACGTCGACGAAGCGATGTCGGAATCCGCGCCAGTGATTCACGATCGCATCATCACCCGAGGCGTAGAACCAGCACCGACCAAACCGTCCAATATCTCAGCGCGTACGCAAATGGGTTATGGCGATGTGGACGCGGGCTTTGCCGAAGCAGACGTGATTGTGGAGAAAACCTACAAAACGGAACAAACCCACCAAGGGTACATCGAACCCCACGCGTGCTTGGCGTCTGTGAACCCTGACGGTACCGCAGAACTGTGGGTTACCACCCAAGGTCACTTCGTGTTCCGGAATGTTTGTGCTTCTTTGCTCGGCTTCGATATTGCGAAACTCAAAGTCACCTCATCGGAAATCGGTGGTGGATTTGGCGGCAAAACCCACGTTTGGGCTGAACCTGTTGCGCTGGCTCTGTCGCGCAAGGCAAATCGCCCGGTGAAGTTGGTTATGGGTCGTGACGAAGTGTTCAGGGCGACAGGTCCCACCTCGTCAACGTCCATCGACGTCAAGATGGGTGCCAAGAAAGATGGCACCATTACCGCAGCCGTCGCCGAGATGCGCTATCAAGGCGGAGCCTTCCCGGGTAACTGGGCTATGTTGGCCTGCATGACAGCCTTTGCCTGCTACGACATCAAAAACAATAAATCCATTGGTTGGGATGTGATCGTCAATCGCCCCAAGGTGGCCGCTTACCGCGCGCCCTCGGCGCCCATGGCAGCATTTGCCGTGGAGAGCACCATTGATGTCCTGGCGAAAGAGATCGGCGTCAGCCCCATCGATATGCGGCTAAAGAACGTGGCTCGTGAGGGTACCGTTGCGCCTTATGGTCCGACCTATGGTCCCATTGGCATCGAGCACACCTTGCAGGCGGTGAAAGATCATCCGCACATGCGGGCCAAGCTGAAAAAGAATCAGGGCCGTGGCGTTGCATGCGGGTTTTGGTTCAACATCGGCGGCCAAACCTGCACCGATCTAAACATTGGGGTAGATGGCACCGTAAACCTAACCCTAGGCACCGTGGATGTGGGCGGCTCCCGCTCGTCCATGGCCATGATTGCCGCTGAAGAGTTAGGTATTCCCTACGAGCAGGTTCGGGCCAACATCGCTGACACCACCTCTCTGGGTCATAACGATATGACTGAGGGCAGTCGGGGTACCTTTTCATCCGGTATGGCCACTGTGTTTGCTGCGCGAGACGCTATCAGTGTTCTCAAACAGCGAGCCGCCAAGATGTGGGGTGTGCCGGAAGAGGACGTAGTTTGGGAAAACGGTCAGGCCGTTGCCACAGGCACTGGCCATGGCAACCTGCCACCGCTGACGCTGAAAGAGATTGCAGCGAAATCCGGTCGCACCGGCGGACCAATCGCCGGTCATAACGAGGTTACCGCCGATGGCGCGGGTATGGGTTTTGCGAGCCATATTTGCGACGTTGAAGTAGACCCGGAAACCGGACGTTCCACCATTGTTCGATACACGGTGGTCCAAGATGCTGGTAAGGCCATCAACCCGGACTATGTCGAAGGGCAGTTCCAAGGCGGAGCGACCCAAGGTATAGGCTGGGCGTTGAACGAGGAATACATCTACGGCAAAGACGGGTGTTTGCAAAATCCGGGCTTCCTAGATTACCGCATTCCAGTTTGCTCAGATCTGCCGTTCATCGACACCAAGATCTTGGAGGTACCCAACCCACTCCACCCCTACGGTGTTCGTGGCGTTGGTGAAACATCCATCGTTCCTCCCTTGGCAGCAGTGGGTAATGCCATTGCCAACGCCACGGGCGTGCGCATGACCCATGCGCCGATGTCGCCACCACGCGTGCTGGCAGCCATCGATGACCGGGAAAATGCGGGTTAGGCTGAGCAGCACACTGCAGCTCACCGGTGGTCCCGGCAGCGCCTTCGAGGTTCATGCCGAGACCATTTCCGAATTGATGGCTTCGTTGGTAGACCGCTACCCTAGCTTTCAGCAGATGCTGGATCGAGGGGTGGCGGTGTCCATCGACGGCCAGATTTTTCGCGACGATTGGACCCAAGCCATTCCCGCCACAGCCGAAGTATTTTTGATTCCCCGTATCGAAGGCGGTTAGCCGTGGTCCGCGCCCGTCTTAAAAAACCCTCGTTCTGGCTCACCCTGTTGGGTACGGCGATTCTGATTTTGCTGCTGTGGCTGCCTCAGCGAGTGGAAGGCACCAATGCCAGAGTGATCCAAGAAATCAAGACGAACCCCCTGGGTGAGCGGGCAGCACGCACCATGGTCGTGACCCTAGCCGATGGACGAATCTATCCGGTGAACTACCTGAAAGAGGGTGGTTTGGTTTTCATGGGCATCGATGGAAGATGGTGGCGCGCATTTCAAGGCGCCGGTCAATCGGTGAATATGCTAATCAAAAATGAACCGTTCTCCGGTCATGGCCGGGTGGTTTTAGATAATCAGGAATACGTTGATCAAGTGTTTGCACGCCTGCGACCCAAGGCGCCGAGTTGGTTGCCGGCGTGGCTGAATGGCAAATTAGTAGTCATTGAGCTGACGGCTCAATAGGCCTCTTCACGATCACGGTACTGAGTGGCAATGCCAGAGATCCGGATGATGCCTAACTAAAATGGTTCGTCGGCAAAAGAGTCTGTCCACAAAAAGGTATGTCGGTAAGGGGCTTAACGGCAAAGGGGTAGTTGGTTCTTTATGATATCTCGACAAATGAGGTATCCCGAAAAGTGAGGTGGCTTAAAAAATGGGTGTTGATATTGAATTTGTGTCTACGGTGTCTGCAACCAGTCAGCGTAACGGGGCGGGTTTTAATCCCTGTCAGGGTCTTTACTTCAGGCCCAAGGGTGGCAGGCCATCCGTGGCTTTCATTGCCAGTCATTACAATGTGGACTTCAGCGAACACTATCTCGCGCCGCTGATGGCCCAGCGCGGCTTTGGTTTTCTTGGCTGGAACACCCGGTTCCGCGGCAACGAGGGTTTTTTTCTGCTGGAACATGCCCTCATAGACATTGGCGCTGGGGTGCAATGGCTGAAGAAAGAAGCCGGCGTAGACACAGTAGTTCTGCTGGGTAATTCCGGTGGCGGTTCCCTGATGGCGGCTTATCAGTCCCAAGCCCAAGGCGTTACCATGACCGCAACACCGGGCCTGAAAATTCCCGAGGCACTGAACCAGCTTACGCCCGCAGACTTTTACATTTCTCTGAATGCCCACGGCGGTCGTCCCGAGGTGCTAACGGCCTGGTTCGACCCTGCCGTGGCAGACGAAACCGATTCGTCCAGCGTTGTGCCAGAACTGGATATGTACAACCCGGATAACGGACCGCCTTACAGCGAGGCATTTATTCAGCAATATCGCCAAGCTCAGGTGGCGCGTAACCACCGGATCACCCAGTGGTGTCATGACGAGTTGGCACGGCTTAGGGAACGGGGCATGGTGGATCGCGCATTCAACCTGTATCGAACTTGGGCGGATTTGCGACTGATGGATGCCACCATCGACCCGTCCAATCGGCGAGAGGCATGGTGCTACGCCGGTGATCCCAAGACCGCAAACTACAGCCCTCGGGGTATTGGGCTAACCAATACCCTGCGTACTTGGCTCTCCATGTGGAGTTTGAGTGATTCCCATTGTCGGGGAGAGCTACATCTACCCAGAATTACTGTGCCCTCACTGGTGATTCAAAGTGATGCGGACACCGGTGTTTTCCCTTCCGATGCCCAGGCGATCTTCGCGGGGCTGGGTGCAGAGGATAAGCTGCTGGAGATGATTTCCGGTGATCATTATCTTCAAGAACCAAGCGACGCTCGGGACAGCGTGGCAGACCGGATCGCACATTGGCTGTCTGTGCATCTATAGGCGGTCCAAGCTAAATCGTTAGATCCCAGTTCGTCAGGGCAAGTCGGCTTGGCAGTAAACGGGAACGGTCAATATTCAAAGAGAGAATACCCATGGCTCCAGATACTAGGGCAATTGCCGCGCAAGCTGGCCTGCATCACCAATTGTTTTTGGGGCTGCAGTTAATGGTGGCAGTGGAGGAGAGCCGAGATACTGTTTTTCAGTGGATGTTTCGTCTTTTTCGGCGCCAGCACGAGGCTAAATTTCTGTCCAGTTTTTCCAAGCTCGGTCTAGACGGCCTACCTCATGCAGTGGCCTGTGCCAAATACCATGTGCTTTCCAATGGTGTGGGCGGTGTCGCCGTGGAGTATATGGCTGAGTCCGACACCAAGGCTTGGGTGCGCTTTCGTTACCCCCGCTGGATGTACGCAGGACCTGCTATTTGCGGCATACCGGTGGAGGCCAGTCGCGGCTTTCTGCACGGCTGGTACGCCCAAAATGGTGTCAGCCTCGGTAATCAGCGGTTGGGTTTTGTTTGTGTTTCCGAGGATGTGACTGGCCAGTTCGGTTTGTGCGGCTATTTCAAAGAGTATGATCACGATTTGGCGCCGGAGGAGCGATTGCAGTTCGCGCCGGAGGAACCGGTACCAGCCTATATTCCGGCAGATCAACCCGAGCCACCCAAAGGCCAATGGAACCCAGAGCGGCTGGCCAAGGCCAATCGGAACTACGCGATAGATTACATTCGTAACGGTATGGCTGCATTGGCTGAAGTGGTTGGGCCGGCAAGGGCCCAAGAGCTGGGCATGCGTGCCGCGCGGTTGACGGGTTTGCAGCACTATCCGCTGATGGCTGAGCAAGTCGGCGCCCTAGACGGTGCCCTGGGTGATGCGGGCAAGTTTTTACAAATTATTATCAGTGGCATGGGTGATGAGTGCACTCAGGTTGCCGGTCCTGACGGTACTTTGATTTTGCGGCAAACGGGCCTGCGGATTCTTAAGGGCCTAGAGGCCTCAAGCCGGGAAACTTTGCTGCCAGTGTGGGCCGAGGTCTGGCGCGGGGCCGTTCACTCGCACCGGGTGTTCATGGATCTGGATTACTCATGGTCGCCGGATCAGCCAGATGTGCTAATTTGGCGTCTAACAAATCACACCTAGGTAGTAGAACCCGATGGCAGAGCTGCTAAAACTCAGCGCCGACGTGATCGACGGAAAAATAGGTACCGACGAGGTTGGTCCACTCAATCGCATCAACTTTCAGCTCACCGAGTTGGCAGACGATGTGGCCATGGTGGAAGCCTTCTCCCACTCCATTTTGTTTAGGACCGGTGAAGGTTTAGTGGTCTTCGATACCAGTAACCTGCAAGGCTCTAATCGCGTTGTTGAAGCCATTCGTGATTGGTCCAAAGACCCTTTCCACAGTCTGGTCTACACCCATGGTCATATGGATCATGTGGGGGGGTGCGGTACCTTTTTGCGCGATGCTCAAGATCGCGGCCATGCCCGACCACAAATTGTGGGCCACGAGAATATCCAACCTCGTTTTGACCGCTACAACGCCACCAACGGTTACAACTTGGCCATTAACAAGCGGCAGTTTGGTGCGGTGGCCCGGCGTGGCTACGACGTCACTGGCGAAGAAGAACGCTTCCTGCCTGCCAGTTCGCCAGCCCCGGATGTGACCTATCAGCAATCGATGGATCTGCAAGTCGGCGATCTGGAGGTAGAGCTTGTCCACGCTCGGGGTGAAACCGACGACCACACTTGGTCTTACTTACCTAAATACAATGCGATCTGTGCAGGAGATTTTTTGATCTGGGCGTTTCCCAACGCGGGCAACCCTCAGAAAGTCCAGCGCTTCCCCGCAGAATGGGCGGCAGCCATGCGGGCCATGGCTGCAAAAGAAGCCGAGCTATTCCTTCCAGCCCACGGATTACCAATCGCAGGCAAGGAGCGGATCAAGGGCGTGCTCACGGATGTGGCGGACGCGCTGGAGTTTTTGGTCCAGGAAACCGTGGCTCGGATGAATGCAGGTATGCGGCTGGACGACATCGTGCACGAGGTCAAGTTGGATCCGGCTTATCTAGAAAAACCGTTCATGCAGCCAACCTACGATGAACCAGAGTTTGTCGTGCGTAACATCTGGCGTTTGTATGGCGGTTGGTACGATGGCAATCCTGCCCATTTAAAACCGGCCAAAGACGCTGATTTAGCCACAGAGGTGGCCCAGCTTGCTGGTGGGTCAGACGTGTTAGCTGAGCGTGCCCTGGCGGTAATGGAGGCCAACCCGAGGCTAGCCTGTCATTTGGTTGAAATGGCGGTGCAGGCTGAGCCAGCAAATCGCTATGCCCATGAAGTGCGCGCGACGGTCTACCAGTATCGAAGAGGCCTAGAAACCTCTCTCATGGCCAAGGGAATTTTTGGCACCGCTGCCAGCGAATCCCAAGCGGCCAGTGAGGAAACCTAACCTCGAATTCTTTTACAGACCGCTAATGCTGCTGCCGTCGGATTTAACACCGTGTTCATTCACGGGTAAATCAGCATGGGCCAATCCGGGCTGCAGGTCGGCACAGAACTCCAGCATGATGCCGTCCGGGTCAAGAAAGTAGAACGATTGCAGCCAGGGTTTGTCCATGGCCTCCGGGTGATTCGAGGCATCGCTGCCGGTGACCACATCGTTGTGGGGCACGATGGGGGTACAGTCCACGCCCTTGGCGATGAGTTGGTCCCGATACTGGGCAATCTCCTCGGCGGCCACGCTGAAGGCCACATGGTTCATGGAGCCGTGAGCGGAACTAATATTGCCTTGGCGGCTGCCGACAATGTTCTTCACCGCCGCCACACCGGGCTGGGCTGGTTCGGCATCGTTGAACCAAAAGAACGCCAGTTCGCTGCCATTGCCCATGTCGAAGAAAAAGTGTTGGCCATAGCCGGGCAGGTCAAAACCCTTTTTCAAGGTCATGCCCAGTACGTTGGTATAAAAGTCCACCGTTCGCTCCATGTCTTTGCAGACCAGTGCCAGGTGATGAAGTCCGTTCAGTTTTATTTCTGATGCTGCATGCATAGTCATTTTCTCTTTGTTCGTCTCCGACACTTAACGCTATCAAAAAACACGACAGATTTTTACGCAGCCAACAGTTAGAACACATCGTTACTCGGGCTAGCATTTCCAAAGCTAGCTCCCTAAGCTTTTGCATCTAACTTGGGGAGAACACCATGCAATTGGATCAATACGAAACGTTGTCTGTGGAACGCGA
>ERZ1047472.1146-NODE-1146-length-21177-cov-9.580437_pt1 | contig 21177 bp, 17 predicted proteins | sample MGYA00383095_ERZ1047472 | MGnify/ENA primary metagenome ERZ1047472 (study PRJEB29581, sample SAMEA5548365) | metagenome | biome: marine; feature: coastal; material: water | depth 1 m | study: Short-term variability in the microbial, nano- and picoplankton... | reverse complement strand
AAAAGAAAATATGGTTAAGAATAATTTCAAAACTAGCTACAACCAAAAATAAGACAAAATTATAGCCTTAAACAAAAAAGACCAAAGCAAGGCTTTAGTCTTTTTTCAAATGCGATCTCAGTCCCTAAAACAAACCATTAATTTCAGCATCTATCTTACTGATGATACCACCTAGGTCTTCAGGGTTATTTTCAAAGTCAATATCATCTACGTCTATGATAAGAAGTTTACCTTCTTTATAAGTAGAGATCCAAGCTTCGTAACGCTCATTTAGTCGCTTCAAATAATCTAAACGAATACTATCTTCATACTCGCGACCTCTTTTCTGAATCTGTCCAACAATATTACCAATACTACTTCTGAGATAAACTAAAACATCCGGAGCATCTATGGAGGTCTTGATATTCGTAAATAATGCCTGATATGTATCAAAGTCTCGAGTACTCATAAGCCCCATCGCGTGTAAGTTAGGTGCAAATATGTAAGCATCTTCGTAGATGGTTCTATCTTGTACAATTGTATTTGGACTAGACTTTGCCTGGATAAGACTGCTAAAACGTGTATGAAGGAAGTAAATCTGAAGATTAAATGACCATCTCGTCATATCATCATAAAAGTCTGTAATGTACGGATTATCATCCATTGCCTCATAATGAGGGTCCCAGTTATAATGTTTAGACAATAGTCTTGTTAGAGTTGTCTTTCCAGAACCGATGTTTCCTGCTATAGCTATGTGCATCTTAAATCTATTAGTTTTCGTTTTTCGTATTAGTAAAATTTTCGAAATCCGATTATTTCACGGACTTCCTTGAGTGTTTTTTGTGCACTCTCATAGGCTTTTTCAGCTCCTATTTTAACAGCCTTTGCTAAAGCCGCGTCATCTTGCTTGAAGTGATTAATTTTTTCTCGAATTGGTGACGTGAATTGAATCACGTCATCAGCTATTTGTTTTTTCAAATCCCCGTATCGAATGGTAGTATTTTGATGCAATTCTTCAAAATGTTTGATGGTGCTCTCCTCTGACACTAATGCCATTATATCAAATAAATTTTGAAGACCTTCAGACTTTTCACTCCCAGGCTCAGTTGGGCCATTATCAGTTACGGCTCGCATTATCTTCTTACGCAAAGGTTTTTCCTCCTCATCAAACATAATAGTATCTATATCTCCACTGCTCTTGCTCATTTTACCTTGTGCCGTAAGACCAGGCACTTTCACTAACTCTCCTCCCCCACTAAAGGCTTCAGGTTCTTTAAAATAATCGACTCCAAACATATTGTTAAACCTATTCGCATACGTGCGTGTCATCTCCAGATGCTGTTGTTGATCTTTTCCAACAGGTACCATCTCTGCATGGTGAATTAAAATATCCACCGCCATTAGTACGGGATACGTCAAAAGACCTGCATTTACATTATTCTTCTGTGTCCTAATTTTATCCTTGAATGAAGTGCTTCTTTCGAGTTCACCTACGTATGCATTCATATTCATGTAGGTGTATAACTCGCTGATAGCTGGTACATCACTCTGTACGAAGAGTGCACATTTTTCAGGGTCTACTCCCATTGCCAGATGCTCAGCCAATACTTGTTTTACATTATCATGTAAGTCAGAAGGCTTTGGATGAGTAGTAAGTGAGTGTATATCAGCTATAAAGAAGAAACAATCATGTTCATCTTGCATTTTTAGAAAGTTCTTCACGGCACCGAAATAATTGCCAAGATGCAACTTACCTGTGGGCCTAATTCCTGATACTACTCTTGCCATAAAACTATAATTCGGGTCAAAAATAGAAGTACTCTGATATTAAACCAATGATGTGGATATTTAACAAAATATCACTTCACAAGCTCGAATTGTTTATGGTACAACTCGTGATAATAACCTTGTTTTTGGAGTAATTCACTATGAGTACCAATTTCCTTCACTTCACCTTTATCCATCACCATAATAGAATCAGCCTCTTTGATTGTAGAAAGCCTGTGGGCTATAACTATCGAAGTCCTACCCTTCATAAGGGTGGCTGTTGCTTTTTGAATGAGTTCTTCAGTTTCTGAATCTACACTGCTCGTAGCCTCATCTAAAATAAGAAGACTTGGATCTGTTGCAATAGCCCGAATGAAACTAATCAATTGACGTTGGCCTACGGATAATGTACTTCCTCTTTCCATTACTTCATAATTCCATCCTTTTGGTAGACCTTTTATAAAATCCAAAGCACCTATGGCTGAAGCAGCGGCTTCCATATCTTGTCTAGTTATACGTGAATTCTTCAAATCAATATTATCTCCTACAGATCCTGCAAATAAATACACATCTTGTAGCACCACTCCCACTTGCTGCCTAAGTGAAGAAAGCTCGAGTTCTGTTATGTAAATACCATCTAACATGATAGATCCTTTTTGAATTTCATATAACCGAGTCACGAGATTAATAATACTTGATTTACCAGCACCAGTAGCACCTACTATAGCTAGGCTCTTTCCTTTGTCCAACCTAAAACTAACATTCTTGAGTACATAATCCTTCCCTGTGTAAGAAAACCAAACATTTTTAAACTCTAAATCACCTTGTAAATCCTGCAACTTGATTTTACCTTGTTTTTCCACGAACGAATCGTCATCGATTAGTTCAAATATTCTTTCACTACTTACCACCCCCATTTGCATCGTATTAAATCTATCTGCGATGAATCGAATTGGTCTAAAAATTAAATTTATATAAAGAATAAAAGCCGTAATTAAACCTGCACTGGTGTCTGTAGGAGAGCCAGCACTCCACCATATAATGAGTCCCAGAGCTAGACTACTAAGAATATCTACAATGGGGAAATAAATTGCATAATGAAAAATAGACTTCTTAAATGCATCTAAGTGACCTCTATTTATCTTCTCAAATTTCTCAAATTCTTGTTGTTCTTTTCCAAAAACTTGAACTACTTCCATGCCTACAATTTGCTCCTGCACAAATGAATTCAAGGCCGAAACCTGTGTACGGACTTTCTGAAAAGAAACTCTGACACCTCTTCTGAAAACTTCAGAAGCTACCAAGAGTATTGGCAATACGGCTAGTGAAATAAGTGTAAGCTTCCAACTAGTAGCAAACATGATGACAAGAACTGTAACTATCTGTGCCAAGTCTCCGATAATTGAGATAAACCCTTGAGAGAAAAAATTAGAGACTGTTTCTACATCAGAAACAGACCGAGTCACTAGCATCCCTACTTTACTCCTATCAAAAAAAGAGCTATTCAAAGAAAGGATGAAATTATACACCTTCATCCTTAGATCTAAGATCACACTCTGGCCAAGTAAGTTGGTAATGTAAGTATGAGCAAAAAGCGTTATACTATGCAAGATGATATGTAGAAATATGAAAAAGGAAAATAGTCTTATTCCTTCAGGATCTCCTCCAGCGATAAAGTTATCTATCGTGAACTGTACCAGATAAGGTCTGAGGGGAGCCAAAATCGTAAGCATTACCGTCAGAAAGATTGCCATCAAAAGAAGTCTTCGGTGTGGCTTTGCCAACCGAATAATACGAGCAATGATTTTAAGGTCTAAAGATGCCCCTCCTTTTTTACTTTCTGAACTCATCCCAATTATATCCTATATCTGCTAGAAATAAACCTTTAGCTGCCACACTTTTACCGCTTCGGCTTCTGTCTTTACTGTCTAATATTTTTTGTATTTCACTGAGCTCAAGCTTTCCATAACCCACCTCTAGCAATGTGCCAACTAATGCACGTACCATATTTCTTAAAAAACGATTTGCTTTCACGTGAAAGTGAAGCTGGCCGTCAACCAGTTTCCATTCAGCCTCCATTAAATCACAAAGTGTGGTGGCTGTATCTCCTTTTTTGCTAAGTGCTGCAAAGTCATTGTTCTCTAACAATATTGAACAAGCTTGGTTCATAAGACTCAAATCCGGCTCTTTATATAAGAACAAAACTTCATCCTGCTTGAAAGGGTCTTTAACATAGGTTGTCTTGTATACATACTTTCTATAACGTGCTGAAAATCGGGCATGAAAATTATTAGACACTTGAAAAACGCTGTACACAGCTATATCCGGAGGCAGCATTTGATTGAGACGAAACAAAAATCTTTCAGGAAGCTCATCTTGCGCATCCATATGAGCAACGAAATATAATGAATGTACTTCTGCATCGGTTCTCCCACAGCCCAAAATATTAGTCTTTTTCTGAAATAGTCTGAATAATTGCCTCTCAATCTCTTCTTGTATCGTCGTACTATTTTTCTGCGACTGCCAACCTCTGTAGCGTGTTCCGCGGTAAGCTAATTCTAATGCGTATCTCACTTTACAAGCAAATATATTTCGTGCAAAGTAAGACTACTATTTATTTACCAGTAATTCTATTTTTGTCCGATATAAAAATACCATTAATAAATCATGAATCAGCCACTTATAGAATGTGTCCCAAACTTTAGCGAAGGGCGTGACCTTGCCATTATTAAGCAAATCACTAATGAAATTGAGTCTGTTGATGGAGTCAAACTTTTAGACGTTGATCCCGGAGCAGCTACCAACAGAACTGTTGTGACTTTCGTAGGCACTCCTGAAGCAGTAGTAGATGCTGCTTATAAAGCAATAGTTAAGGCTGGACAGCTTATTGACATGAGTAAACATACTGGTGAACACGCTAGAATGGGAGCAACGGATGTATGCCCATTCATTCCCGTAGCAAACATCACCATGGAAGAAACCTCTAAATGGGCCGCTAAACTCGCGGAGCTTGTGGGAACTACTACCGATATCCCAACTTATTTATACGGTGCTTCACAACCTAACACAGAGAGAAATGTACTTTCCGTAATTCGTGCAGGTGAGTACGAAAGTTTCTTTGAAAAAATAAAAAGACCAGAGTGGAAACCAGATTTTGGGCCTGCAGTCTATAATGCAAGAAGTGGAGCTACAACAATTGGTGCTAGAGACTTTTTAATCGCATACAACATTAATCTCAATACAAAATCTACTCGAATAGCAAATCGAATAGCATTTGATGTAAGAGAAACCGGCCGTGTAAAGCGTGAAGGGAATCCGTACAATGGCAAAATAGTAAAAGATGAAAATGGTGAAAGTATAAGAATACCTGGCACTTGTAAAGCGGTTCAAGCCGTAGGATGGTTTATAGACGAATACGATGTAGCTCAAGTTAGTGCCAATTTGACAAACTTCAATATCACTCCTATACACACATTTTTTGACGAAGTACAAAAAAGCTGTATCGAACGTGGTGTAAGAATAACAGGAAGTGAATTAGTTGGGCTCATACCACTTCAAGCCCTATTAGACGCAGGAAGACACTACTTAGCTAAACAAGGTAGATCTTTAGGAGTAAGTGACTCTGAACTCATACATATAGCCATTAAGTCTTTAGGTCTGGAAGAATTAGGCCCTTTTGATCCGCAGAAAAAGATAATAGAGTATCAGTTAAGATCTGAAAGTGACGAAAGATTAATCTCGCTAAGTGCAAAAAAGCTTGCAGAAGAAACGGCTTCAGAGAGTATGGCTCCAGGAGGTGGAAGTATATCTGCATATGTAGCGGCATTGGGTGCTTCTCTAGGAACAATGGTAGCCAACCTTACCGCGAACAAACCGGGATGGGATGAAAAAACGGAAACGTTCTCTGAATGGGCTGTTAAGGGTCAATCCATACAACAAGAACTCCTTTACCTAGTGGATGAAGATACTCGATCATTCAATGCCATTATAGAGGCCATACGTCTTCCAAAAGATACTAAAGAGGAAAAAACAGTTCGTCTACAAGCAATAGAAAAAGCTAGTCAATATGCTGCTGAAGTGCCTTTTCAAGTAATGGAAGTCGCTATTAAGTCCTCAGACTTACTATTAGCAATGTGTGAGATAGGCAACCCTGCTTCCGTAACTGACGCCGGCGTGGGTGCTCTTTGCTGTATGACGGCAGTTGAAGGTGCATTCATGAACGTTAAAATCAATACTAAAGATTTGTCTGACAGGACGTTCGCTAAAGAACTAAACTCGAAAGCTCAAGCTACTTTTGAGAAGTCTACTACAGTTTTTAGAAATATTACGGATATTGTTCATAGTCGCATTTCTTAGTAAAAATTTACTATGAAATTCATACGATATATATTTAAAAAATCGTTAACATTGTACCTCACCGAATATTACAATTAACACCAAGCCACCGGTTTATGAAGAAAACACTTACTCTTATACTTCTCTGCTCTACGCTATACTCACTTGCTCAGCAAGATCCTTATTACACTCACTTTAAGGATGTAATAGAGGCCTACAATCCTGCTGCTGCGGGGCATAAGTATGGAGAGATTTGTCTGAGCGGACTTACTCACCATCAGTGGAGAGACTTTGACGATGCTACTAGAACAAGAGGAAGCAACGCGACTGGCAACCCTTCTGACTTGGTAGAAGATGTGGCTCCTGTTACTTACAACCTAAACGTTGGTTCGGTTTTTCAACTAGACAGAGCACAAACACAGTATATGGGTGCTGGGTTATCCATTATTCAAGATAAAGTAGGTTATACATTATCCACTTCTTTTATGCTCAACTTAAACTACAGAAGAAAGCTTCAAGGTGGTGCACACGAAATCTCAGGGGGTATTGGAATAGGTGGTACTCAGTGGGGATGGGATCAGCCAAAGTACGTTGCAAGACAATTACAAGATCCAAATATTCCAGTCTCAGGTGGTAATGAGATGAAATTGGATATGAATATCGGTGTAATGTATAAGAAACAACGATTAGGCAGAGATTTCAAAGATTTTTATGCTGGTTTTTCAATGACCAATATTAACCAATCCAGATACTTAGTAAGTGTTAACACACTTGGTGGAGGTCAAGCAAACCTGTCGAGACAATATGTGCCTCATTATTATACCATAGTAGGTGCAGATTATGATGTTGGTGGAATTACGTTGGAACCAGCTATTTTGATGAAATATGGTCTTTTGCAAAAAGCTTATGTCCCTCAAGTTGATTTGAATGTAACGGCTTTAATGGCAAATACATTTAGAGGTGGATTAGCATTCAGACAATGGGGCAATAGTGATGCTCTTTCTGTACTTTTAGGATATCAGACTGGACCTCTCGAAGTAGGCTATGCATATGACATTACCTTAAGCAATGTGCAGCAAGTAAGTAACGGTACTCACGAGATTATGTTGAAATATTGTATACCGTTTAGCACTGAGCCTCCAATAAAGATTATTAGAGAAAGTGTCAGATTTCTTTAATATTTACACATCACACTTACAATATACACAAGAACAATACGTTATTAATGACGAGCAGAAATATTAATAATTGGATTTATCAACATTTCACGCTTAATTTGTCAAACTTTTAAAACAGGTACGGAGATATGAAATACGCAGCGAAGGCATTAGTTTTATTAACTTTCTTCACTCTAGTAGGGTGCGGAATGAGTGATAATGGTGAGTTAATTGGTGTACAAGGTAGAAGACCTTGGTTCCACCCTCAGCCATTTGGAACTGTATACATTCCTACAGGAACATTTATGTCAGGCCAGAGTGATGAAGATATTTTTCACACTTATATAGCACCTAACAAGCAAATCTCGATTGTAGCTATGTGGATGGATGATACGGAAATTACAAATAATGAGTATCGTCAGTTTGTTACTTATGTTCAAGACAGTATGATGCGTTTGAACATGGAACAAACGATTGAAGTAGAAGATGAGCACGACGACTATGAGATTCTCGATTATGAAGAAGAAGTAGATGGTCAAGCCTTTTATGACGAATATGGTGACAAGTATTTTTACAGAGGAAGTGAAAGATACGAACATAGAAAACAATGGGATATTCGTAAACTAGATTATGCATACACGTACATTGACTTTAAAAAAGCATCCAGAAGTAGTTACTTAGAATCTGACAGAGCACAGTTTTTAGTAGAAAAAGAAACTAACATTTATCCAGACACGCTTGTATGGGTTAGAGATTTTACGTACTCTTATAATGAGCCGATGACTCGTCAATACTATAATCACCCTAAGTATGATGACTATCCAGTTGTGGGTGTGAACTGGCATCAAGCGAATGCTTTTTGTAACTGGAGAACAAGATGGCTAAATAGATATTGGGAATCTCAAGAAATGCCTATTACAGAGTATTGGAGATTGCCTACTGAGTTTGAGTGGGAATATGCTGCTAGAGGTGGAAGAGATAACAATATGTACCCTTGGGGTGGACCTTATACTAGAAATAGTAAAGGTTGTCTTCTTGCAAATTTCAAACCAAATAGAGGTAACTATAATTCAGATGGCGGTCAATATCCTGTAAGAGGTGACTCATACTTCCCAAACGATTATGGACTTTATAACATGGCTGGGAACGTTGCAGAATGGACAATCTCGGCTTATGATGAATCAAGCATGCAGTTCACTCACGATATGAATGCAGATTATCAAGTAGATGCTGACGATAACGGTCCCCTTTCTCTAAAACGTAAAGTGATTAGAGGGGGAAGTTGGAAAGACGTAGCTTACTTCATTCAAAATGGATCTAGAACTTATGAATACCAGGACACTTCAAAGTCTTTTGTAGGATTCAGATGTGTGCAGTCCTACATAGGACGATCTGCTAATGACCGCAGATAATCAACTCACTTAAATTCTTATTTTAAAATAATGTATAACTTGGTTTAGAAATAGGCCAAGTTATACACATTTATAGGAATAAATTTATTCCTACATACTAAGGCTTTGTGAAAAGCGTTTATATATTTGACAAAATTTATTTTTAAACATCATTTAACACAACTTATAACAAATTAAAAACTGAAAAATTATGGCAAGTTTCTTTGAATCAAAAACAGGTAAAAATGTAATGGCTAAAGCTTATGGTATTGGTGCCGCGGTAGTAATACTCGGAGCTTTATTTAAAATACAGCATTACCCTGGTGCAGACATCATGCTTATCTTAGGTATGGGTGTAGAGGCAATTATATTCTTTATCTCTGCTTTTGAGCCAATTCATGAAGAATGGGATTGGAGTCTTGTATATCCTGAATTAGCAGGTATGGAAGGTGAAGCTCGTCCTAAAAGCGATGGAGGCGACGCTGTGTCTCAGCAATTAGATAAAATGTTATCAGAGGCTAAAATTGGTCCAGATTTGATAGAAGGTTTAGGTTCTGGTCTTAAGTCCCTATCTACTAATGTAAGTTCTATGGCTGACTTGTCTGGGGCTACAGTTGGAACTAAAGAATACGCAGATAATATCCATAAGGCGAACGAACAACTAATCGGAATGAATACTTCATACGGTAGAGCAGTATCTGCATTGGATAGTCTTTCTGAGACTACGGAGTCATTTAAGGAAACAACTTCTAAAGTTGCGAACATCAACGTTACATTGAATGATAGCTTAGTAAGTTTTGATCAAAACATTCAAAACTTGAATAAAGTATATGGTGGTATGTTGAACGCTATGCGTCCAAACAGCTAAGAGTATTCTGTTTTATTAACCTAAAATCTGAGAAAAAATAATTATGGCTGGAGGAAAAATGTCCCCACGGCAGAAGATGATTAACATGATGTACCTCGTACTCATGGCTCTTCTTGCCCTAAACGTATCAAAGGAAATACTTAAGTCTTTCCACTTATTCGAACAAAGTTTTAATAGTGCTGCTCAAAACATAGATGCGAAAAATGATGCAACTATGAAAGCACTACAAGCTAAGTTCAAGGAAAAACCTGAGAAGACAAAACCTTACATTGATAGAGCTAAAAAAGTAAAATCTACTGCAGACAATTTCATTAAATACATGGATGACTTGATTGCAAAGGTAGAAGTAATGTATGGAGGTGAAGAAGCAAGAAATGAAGAAGGTGAAATGCTAGCCGCCGACCAAATGGAAAAGCACGCTAATTATTTCGGTCCAGAGAATCAAAACAAAGGTGTTGACTTACAAGATATCATTAACAAAGCAAGAGTTGACATGCTAGCATTCTTGAAACCCGATCCAAAAGACACCCTATTTAAGATCAAAGGTGGAATGGATGAGTACAACAAAGCTTTGGCAGCTTGTCAGTTAAAAGCTGAAGATGGCGACCAAAAAGGTTCTTGGGTTAATGATAATTTAGTTCACGTACCTTCTGCAGGTTTGATGGCGATATTCTCAAGAATAAAGAATGATGCCAAAACACTCGAAGCTGATGTGCTAGAAAAACTAGCTTCACAGGTTGATGCATCTGACTTTAAATTTGACCAATTGACTGCTAAAGTATTAGCTAAGTCAAATTACGTAATGGAAGGTGAGCAATATGAAGCTGACATTCTATTAGTTGCTTCTAACTCTACTGGAGAACCTGACATTGCTGTAGATGGGACACAAGTTAATATAGAAGATGGTGTAGGTAAATTTACAAGAGGTGCTAGTGGTGTTGGTATCAAAACTTTTGCAGGAAGAATAATAGTTGATGGGAAAACATTCCCATTTGAAGAAGAGTTTACAGTATTTAAGCCAGCTGCGACAATTGCTGCTACCGAAATGAATTTATTGTACAAGGGAATCGATAATCCGATGTCAATATCAGTGCCTGGATTTGCTGCAAGTGATGTCAAAATTTCCGCTCCTGGTCTTCAGTTGAAGTCTCTTGGTGGAGGTAAGTACAATGCAAGAGTACCGAAGAGTACGAATAAAGAAGTAACTATCACAGCTTCAATAACCAGAGACGGTAAAAGTAAAGTAGTGGGCTCGCAAAAATTCAGAGTGAGAAGTCTTCCTCAACCAACTGCTCAATTAGGTGGCCTGAGAAACGACGGATTGCCAAAAGGTAAAGGAGCAGTTTCAGCACAGTCTACAATCATTGCTTCAATGGGTGCTGGTTTTGCATACAACTTACAGTACAGAGTAACCGGATTTAAAATGATTATTGCTTACAGAAGTAAACCACCAAAATTTGCTTCGAGTAGCAATGGTACATTGACTCCACAAATGAGATCAATGGTTAAATCAACTAGATCTGGAGATAGAATATTGATAGAAGGAATTAGAGCAAAAGAGGCTAAATACGGCTTCAATGCTAACTTAAGTCCTATTATCATAACTATTAGATAATATTATTGAATAATTATTCGTTATTTTTGCGAAGTAGATACAACACAGATATGAAAAGAACACTAGTAATATTTATGAGCTTATTGTTTGTAACCACAGCGTTACAGGCACAAGTGAGTAAGTTTGAGGATTATACATATCCTCATACAGCAGTTAAAGAGCGGAAAGCCGTTCCATATCGTTATATCCGTGAGGCAAATGTTAAATGGAGTAAGCGAATTCACAGAGTAATTGATGCTCGTGAAAAGCAAAACAAAATGATGCATTGGCCTAGGAATCCATTTTATCTATTAATTTGGAATGCCGCTATGGACGGTGACGTAACAGCTTACGCAAATGATTCTTTGACTTCTATAAAGACCCCTGAAGACATAATGAAGGAAGTAAGTATAGAGTCCGTTCAACAAATTCCAAATCCTATGAATCCTAATGATCCTTATGATTTAGTTGACACAACGATTATTGAGACTTTGGAGCCACAGAAAATAGAGAAGTACAGAATTATGGAGGATTGGATATTTGATTACAATTATTCAGATTTCAGAGCACGTATTATCGCTATTGCTCCACTAATTAGTCCACTTACGGAATCAGGAATAGAACTTGGAGAACTTCCACTTTACTGGTTAAAAATGGAAGATTTGAGAGGTATGCTTTCACAGGAAGAAGTATTTAACGTTAAAAATGACGCTGCAAGAATCAGTTTCGATCACTGGTTTCAGATGAGACAATTCAGTAGCTATATCGTTAAAGAGAGTAACATGTACGACCTTGACATCGCAATGAAAGAAGAATTTAGAGATGATGGTGTTGAAGCACTTTTAGAAAGTGACCGCATCAAAAATGATCTATTTATCCTCGAACACGATCTCTGGGAATTCTAATAAGGAAATAAAACATATAAAAAAGGCGACCAATTGGTCGCCTTTTTTATTGTCAAAGATTTACAAATTGTCTAACACTTTTTGAAAACTACAGCTACACCTTGACCAACTCCTATACACATAGTAGCTAAGGCATACCTAGCCCCCTCTCTTCTTTTTAATTCATGTAACAGTGTACTCGTTATTCTTGCTCCTGAAGCTCCCAAAGGATGGCCTATTGCAATAGAACCACCATTCACATTGACCATGTCAGGATTGAGATCTAAATCTCTAATACAAGCGATTGCTTGAGCGGCAAAAGCTTCGTTTAACTCGATAAAGTCTAAATCTGATGTAGTAATCCCTGCCCGTTTCAACGCTTTTCGCGTAGCTGGAACCGGCCCTACCCCCATAATGTCTGGATGAACACCTGCAGCAGCACTAGATACGACTTCAGCGATAGGCTCAAGACTATATTTTTTCAAAGCATCCTCAGATACTATTAATAAAGCTGATGCACCATCGTTTACACCTGAAGAATTCCCCGCAGTCACTGTTCCTCCCTCTTTGAAAGCAGCTCTTAAACTCCCAAGCTTTTCTATACTACTTAGTCTTGGATGTTCATCCTTTTCAAAAACGAGATCTTCTTGTTTTCGTCTGGGTACTGAAATAGGTACTATTTCATCATTGAACTTTCCAGCCTGCTGAGCAGCTGAGTACTTCTCCTGAGTATGATGTGCAAAGGCGTCTTGCTCCTCCCTAGAAATGCCATATTTCTCCACTACATTCTCAGCTGTATTGCCCATAGGATAGGGAAAGTACATCTCAGATAATTTTGGGTTAATAAACCTCCACCCTATTGATGTGTCATATATTTTATTACTTCTACTGTACGCGGATTCAGCCTTTGGCATCACAAATGGTGCTCTAGACATACTCTCCACTCCTCCTGCTATGAAGATCTCTCCATGACCTACCGCTATATTCTTAGAAACATCTGCAATTGCTTGCAAACTACTTGCACAAAGTCGATTAATAGTTAGTCCTGGTACAGTCACTGGCAAGCCCGCCATTAATAGACTCATACGAGCTACATTACGATTATCTTCTCCTGCCTGATTCGCAGCACCCAGTACCACATCTTCTATTTCATTTAAATCTATAGATGGATTCCTTTCTACTACTGCTTTTATTACTTCCGCTGCTAGATCATCAGGTCTGATAGAGGCTAACGTTCCTCCAAACTTACCTACAGCTGTGCGTGCTGCATCTACTACAAATGCTCTTTTCATATACGAGCAAAAATAGGTACAATTTTAGACGTTTGAACTATTCACAATATGCATCGACTTACCCTGTATCGAGAAAATCTTCTTTTGAAATTAGACAATCATAAGTAGCAGGTAGAAAACGAGATGAATAAACAAAATATTAAAACTTTTTCCCGTCTGAATAGGGACGTTTCTAAAGAGTAACTGAAAAATGAAAGTAAAAATAAACCAACATACATAGTTAAAAAACGGTACGGACACATTGTCCCACCACCACCAATCAAACTTTATAGCCACTGGTTCTAACACTACATCATACCCAGTAATGATTAAAGCTGCTAATACGGCTGAGATTAAAACATTGTTTGTATATCTATTTACTAAACTCCGTATTGCAATACACAACATAGCCCAATTCATAGCTATGGTAAGTGGCACACCAAATAGTTTTGGGCCAAGCAAAGTACCATACGTGTACTCCCCAAAAAGATAACCGTAATTAACACCAGTGAATTCTGCCAAATAACCACCTATAAAAATTAGAATAATCGGTAGAAAGTTTCGTTTTGTCCATTCGTATTCTTCTATAAAAACAACTACAAAAGAAAAAATGAGCATTACTGGCGTAAGGCCCATGAAGAAGTCTCTGCTTTCTCGAAACATCATTCCTATTATTCCACTTATATGCGGAACCAAGAGCAAGACTAAAAAATACTTTTTAACGAAATATATAATCACTTTTTATCAAATCAGTTGAGATTTTTGCCGAAAGTAAACTCAGCGGTATACCGCCTCCAGGATGGACACTCCCGCCACAAAAATATAATCCTTTGTGTTTACTACTAAAATTGGATTGTCTCAGAAATGCTGACATCCTGTTATTGCTAGAACTCCCATATAAAGCTCCTTTACGACTGCCTGTTTTTGAATGTATCAATTGTGGAGTAAGCTTATTTTCTACTTTAATGTTTTTACTAATATCAACTCCCAAATTATATGATAATTTGGCAATTATATTGTTGCGTGCATTTTCAATCATCTCATCCCAATTTTGATTGTCATCATAAGGTGCATTCACCATAACAAACCAGTTTTCACAACCATCTGGGGCATCTTTTTTCTCAGCTTTTGAACTTATGTGGATGTATACTGTAGGATCCTCATCTATCCTTTTATTCTGAAAAATATTTGAAAACTCCTTTTTATAATCCTTAGTAAACAAAATATTATGAACGTCTAAATCCTCAAATGATCTATCCATTCCCCAATAAAAAATTAAAGCACTGCTACTTGGCTCATAGTTTTGTCCTTGTGTACTTAACAATGATTTTAGCGGACCTCGAGCTGCAGTAGCAACATCTATATTGGACAGTATTATGTCATATTGAGTTTGCTCGTTAACTAAGTAGCCGTTCTCCTTTTTCTCAACAGATTCAACTGGAGTCTCAAAATAGAATTTCACACCCAAACTCAATGCTTTTTTATAAATAGTGCTTGCTATTTTTCGTATGCCTCCTTCAGGAAAGTACGCACCAAACCCATACTCGTAATATGGGATCACATTTAGAGTAGCAGGAGCTTCATACGGATTACTCCCGTTATAAGTCGCATATCTATTGAAGAATTGCATTGTTTTCGGGTTCTTGAACCATTTTCGATTCACACTACTCATTCGCCGAAAAACTTGAATTTTTGGAAGTCTAATCAAGCTCAACAATGTATTCCAATTCAGGTAGGTCTTTAGCTTATGTAAAGACTTCTCTAAAAATACGTGATTCGTAATCTCATATTTCATTTTGCTGTCTTTCAAGAAATTAAGTATTGTTTCCTTAGACTCTCCTAGGTTCTCTTCAAATTGAGAGGCTAATTCATCACGATCTGAAGGGGCCTTTAACCGAGTACCATCATCCCAAAAATAATTACAAACGGTATCTAGTTTTTTATATTTAAAATCACTTCCGATCTCGCCATCTATACCCAGTAATTCATCCACATAATGGGGCATTGTAAAAAGACTCGGGCCTGTATCCCACCTGTAACCTTCACTCTCCCACTCTCCCATTTTACCGCCATAAGTATGATGTTGTTCATATATATCCACTTTAAAACCCGCAGAACGTAGCCTAACTGCAGCTCCTAGCCCACCTATACCAGAACCCAATATGGCTATACTTTTGACATTCTTACTCATTCTTAAGTAGATTTATGCTGTTGACATTTTGGTAATCAAAGGTAAAACATCAAACCACTCTTTATGTTTAAATTTGCCCCGAAATGATTCAGAGACCTCAAACTTTATTCTTTCTTGCTATCACTACTGTCTGTCTGATGCTAATGTTTAGCGATACGGTATTCTACACAACAGAAAACACATTCACTAATGTACTGTGTCAAGTAGAGTATGATGAAACCAAAATGATAGCTGCAGATGGAGAAGATCAGGAGTCTAATACATGGATATTCTCTTTTGCTGCCGCAGTAGGCTTATTGAGTTTTGTATCAATCTTTTTATTTAAGAATAGAAAACTTCAATTATTACTGTCATCGTTCAATTACTTATTTATTCTCGGCATCATCGTCATGATGCATGTTTATAGCTTGAACATGCAGTATTTCGAAGGTGACGGAGTAAATTCTTCCTTCACATTTTACTCACTTATTCCTATTGCACTCATAGGTCTCAACTATTTTGGAGCTCGTGGAGTACGTAGGGATGAAATGCTTGTTCGCTCGATGGATAGACTAAGATAAAATTTGAAGCTATTAGATGTAAATAAATTCTCCGTAACATTCAGTATACCTGAAGGTGAGTTTCAAGCCGTAAAATCAATTGATTTTCATTTATCACAAGGCGAAATTCTAGGCCTTATTGGCGAAAGTGGTTCTGGTAAATCCGTAACTAGCCAATGTCTAACAAGACTAATTTCTGATGCAGCTATTTCTGGGGATGTCATCTATCATACTCTTGACAAAAAGTACAACCTCATTGATATTTCTGAAAAAGAATTGATAGCGATTCGTAGAACAGAAATCGCATACATTTTTCAGGAACCAATGACGGCACTCAACCCACTTATCAATTGCGGTAAGCAGATATTAGAGGTATCTGAAGATAAAAGCCAAGACTACCTTTATTCTCTGCTCCATAAGGTAGAATTGACGGATGTAGATAGAATAGCAAATAGCTACCCACACGAACTTAGTGGTGGACAAAGACAACGTATTATGATCGCTATGGCTTTAGCTAATAGGCCTAAATTGCTTATTGCAGATGAGCCCACAACTGCATTAGATATAGCAGTGCAGAATGAAATACTTAAGTTACTAAAAAAATTATGTCAAGAAGAAAAAATGGGCATATTATTCATCACGCACGACCTGTTGTCCCTAAAGGGTTTTGCAGATCGAATAGCTGTGATATATCACGGCAAGATAGTAGAAACTTCTGAGACAGGTGAGCTGATGAACTCGCCAAAACATGCATATACCAAAGCACTGTTGGAAAGTAGGGCAAACTATGCTAAAAGAGGTAGTATATTACCCGAAATAGATGATTTACTTATTGAGAATGAAAAAGGGTTACATTTTAATTCGCCTAAGAAAGTTCCTTTACTTGAAGACAAACAATCCGAGGAAGTTGTATTGACTTTAGACAAAGTAGAAAAATCTCATTTTACTAGAAAACTCTTCACCACTATAGAGAACAAAGTCCTACACGACATTTCATTGAAAATCAATCAAGGAGATATACTGGGAATAGTTGGTGAAAGTGGCAGTGGAAAAAGTACGATTGCTAAAATCATATTAAACATCTGGAAATCTACTGAAGGTCAGGTCATGCTCCACGAAAAAGAGGTCTCGACATACAGAGATTTAAGCGAGGAAATTCAACTTGTATTTCAAGATCCATTCTCCTCTCTCAACCCCAAGCATAAAATAGGAAATGCCATTCTGGAGGTATTGAAAAGTACGGACAAAAAGGAGCGAAATCTAGCCTCTACTTGGGGGGGCAAAGTAGCTGCTAATAATACACTTAAAGAAAAAGTAGTATCTTTGTTACAAGAAGTGGGTCTAACAGCTTCTGATTTTGATAAATATCCTCACGAGTTTTCGGGCGGTCAAAGACAACGCATTTGCATAGCCAAGGCACTCGCCAAAAATCCCAAAATTATAGTTTTAGACGAAGCCCTTAGTGCACTAGATGTAAGTGTGCAGGCCAAAGTACTAAATCTGCTGAATGACCTCAAAAGAAAAAAAGGACTTACCTATCTGCTTATATCACACGACATGAATGTAGTAAGTTATTTCTGTGACAAGATAGTTGTCTTAAAAGACGGCAGAATAGTAGAGTCCGGATATACAGAAAAGCTAATAAAGTCTTCATCCTCCGACTATACAAGGAGTCTAATGAAGCATAGCACAAAATAGAAAAATATTGAAAAAGAAAAATAAACGCACCCGTAAACCAAACGAATATAAAGAGGTGCTTCAGGTACTTGCAAGTAATGCAAACAAACCTTTAAACTACAAACAAATAGGATCAAAGATTCCGCATATATCATACAAACAGGTAAATCAAGTTTTAGAATTACTCGTACGCGAGGGCAAGATTACAAAACCTGAAAGAGGAAAATATATACTAGAACGCAAAGCGAATAAAGATGAAATACAAGGGGTCCTTGACTTTTCTTCTAGAGGCGACGCATATCTAATGGTAGAAAATCTGGAGGATGATATTAAAATCAAAGCCGGAGACACCTTAGATGCCTTTGATGGTGATGAAGTCAGCGTCAAACTGGTTTATAAGTCAGGAAAAACAAAACCGAAAGCATTTGTTACTAGAGTAATTAAAAGAGCAAGAGAAACCTATGTAGGTGCTATATCTGCTGGAGGAAACTCATTCTTCATAATACCAGATGGCAATAAAATGCACACTGACTTTTTTTTACCAAAAGAAAGAGCCAACGGAGCTACTGATGGTGACAAAGTCATATTCAAATTTAGAGATTGGCCTGCAAAGGCAAAAAATCCGTACGCTACTGTAGTAGACATCCTCGGTAAATCTGGAGAGAATACAGCAGAAATGCACGCTATTGTTGCTGAGTTTGGTTTTGCTACCAAATTTGATGATGCTGTGGAACACACAGCAGATGCATTCCCAAAGGAAATCTCAAAGGAAGAGATAGCCAAACGAGAAGACTTTAGAAAAATCACTACGTTTACCATAGATCCTGCTGATGCTAAGGATTTTGATGATGCACTTAGCTTTCAAACCCTACCCAATGGCAATGTGGAAATAGGTGTACACATCGCAGATGTATCGCACTATGTGACGCCAGGTGATACTATAGATCAAGAAGCGGTAAATAGGGCCACCTCAGTATACTTAGTCGACAGAACTATCCCGATGCTTCCAGAGCGATTGAGTAATGGTCTCTGCTCTCTTCGTCCACACGATGAGTCATTGACGTTCTCAGCCATTTTTGAGCTAGATAAGGATGGAAATGTAAAGAAATACCGCTTTGCTAAAACGGTCATCTATTCGGACCACCGATTTGCTTATGAAGATGCTCAAAAGGTCATAATAGCCAAAGAAGGGAAGTATGCCAAAGAATTAGAAACGATGAATAATCTGGCTCTCAAGATGAGAAATGCTAGATATGCCAATGGTGCCATCAATTTTGAGACAACAGAATTTCGATTTGTACTAGACAGACAAGGTACACCTACTGCGGTGATACCAAAAGTGCGTAAAGATGCACACAAAATGATAGAGGAATATATGCTACTGGCTAATAAGTATGTAGCAATGCACCTGTATACCAAAAATGATAAGACACCACTTCCTTACCGTGTACACGAAGAACCAAGTCAAGAGAAAATGACAGACTTTGTAGAAACGGCAATGGAGTTTGGTTACAAAATAGATATGTCTAACAACAAGGCATACAGTAAGTCCATCAATGAAATGGTAGCCAAAATAGAAGGAACACTTGAAGGTGACATCTTACAACCACTGGCCATACGTAGTATGGAAAAGGCGTACTATACTAGTAAAAAGATAGGACACTTTGGGCTAGCGTTTGATTACTATGCTCACTTCACCTCTCCTATTCGTAGGTATCCAGATCTCATCACACACCGTATGCTTCAAGACTATTTGACCAAGAAAAAATCATTTGACTACGGAACGATAGAAAAAATGGCAAGCCACAGTAGCAAACAAGAGCAAAAAGCTACAAGTGCTGAACGTGCAAGTAACAAATACAAGCAGGTGGAGTACATGGCAAGTTTCAAGGGTGAAGAGTTTGATGGTATCATCAGCGGAGTAACCGACTGGGGCATATTCGTAGAGATACTTGAAAATAAATGTGAAGGAATGGTGCGACTACGCGATATGAAAGGTGATCACTACACCTACTTACCTGAGAAGAAAAAGGTCATCGGTGAACGTACGAAAAAATCATATTCTATGGGACAACGTGTACGCATTCGAGTAAAGAATACAGACCTAGCTAAACGAAACATTGATTTTGTATTTGTAGAAGAGAGATACTCCTAAACCATTATTAGCTTAAATCGTTTTACTACCTTTATAGACGTGCAAAAACTTAAACAACTTCTCACCGACTTAGAACCTGCAATAGCAGATATCATCAATCAACCTGGTTCGCCTAGGGCAGTGTATGAGCCTATAAGCTACATCCTCAGTCTTGGTGGTAAGCGTATACGCCCAGCTTTGGTATTGGCTGCGTACAAGATGTATGCTACTGAATATTCGGATGAAGTAATGAAAGTAGCTCAAGTAGTAGAGATGTTTCATAATTTTACATTGCTGCACGATGATATCATGGATAACTCACCGCTGCGTAGAGGGCAAGATACTGTTCATGAGAAATGGGATGATGCTACAGCTATACTCTCTGGAGATTTATTACAGATAGAAGTTTACGAGAAACTAGCGGAGGTAGGGAATGTTGAGATTCTCAAACTATTCAATGCAATGGCTCGCGAACTCTGTGAAGGGCAAATGAATGATATGCAGTTTGAGCAAATGGACGTGGTAAGCAACGAATCATATCTAGATATGATTCGTCAGAAGACTGCGGTATTACTTGGTTTTAGCTTACAAGCTGGAGCTTTGCTTGGCGGTGCTCCTGTAGATGAAGCTCAAAAGCTGTATGATTTAGGTATATCGATAGGTTTGAGTTTTCAGCTAATGGATGACTACCTCGACAGCTTTGGCGAAACTGCCAAGGTAGGAAAACGCATAGGTGGAGATATCTTAGAAAAGAAAAAGACGTACCTCTGGAATGAGATGTGGAGCAGACTAAATGAAGAAGAAAGAACAGCTGTTTTGGCATCTTACTCATCTGAAGAATCCGCAATTGCTTTTGTAAAACAAACCCAAGAATCTTCTGGTGCCAAAGACTTTACTCTAAAACTCGCTCAAAAGTATACGGATCAAAGCCTCAGTGCATTGACAGAACTGAATACCTCCGGAGACAAAACATACCTGGAAGAGATCGTTCAGATGTTGGCAGGCAGAGAGAGTTAATCCTCCACCCTCTTTTTCAACGCTTCATTCATAGCCTTAAATCCGTCAACAGTCTCGCCGTCTAATTTCTTGGCTAACAGACCAACTAGTAATCCAGTAAACTTCTCACTATGTATAAAAGTAGTCGTTCCATCCTGATTATCAATCAGCTGAAAACGATGCTATCCGTCAAATAAACCTTTAAAGAATAAGTTTCCTAGCCATTTGAGTTCTTTATCCTTTTCATATACCAATACCTCTGGCTTGAAGATCATTCCGCCTAGCACAGCGGTTATTTGGTTGCCTACGGCTACTGCTCCAGTAAGTTTTAGTATGAAAGGATTCCAACTTGGGTAACTTTCAAAATCTGTAAATACACTCCATACTTTCTCAG